>Ga0115012_10000123_pt1 | contig 44676 bp, 42 predicted proteins | sample TroAtlMetagenome_FD_88706 | JGI IMG/M metagenome (GOLD analysis project Ga0115012, IMG submission 88706) | Marine eukaryotic phytoplankton communities from Atlantic Ocean - Tropical Atlantic ANT10 Metagenome | ecosystem: Environmental > Aquatic > Marine > Oceanic | place: Tropical Atlantic... | reverse complement strand
TTCAGCAATAGTTTCTTTTACCTTATCAGGCGTCATGATATAATCATTTGTCATTGTCTGTAAGGTTCGAATGGGATCTGCTTCATATCCTACACCATAATATCTTTCAGGTTGAATTGATCCCAAAGCACCCCTCATCCACATTTGCAAATCCATAGCTCCACTTCTCATCACTTCAAGATTTGCATCGTCGCCTGTAAAACTCTCTAGATTTAAAGTAAATTCTTTATCAATAGATGGATGTGTAATAACAACTTGGTCTTCGAAACCACCACCAGTTTGTTTTACATCAAAACCATATCTGGCATATTGCTTTTTAAAATCAACTTCAAAGTCCTCTTCACTTTTGTTTCTCATAAAATCTGTAGTGATTCTAGTAAACAATTCATTCATCTCTTGAGCATTAGCTCTATCGTAAAAACCTTTTGTGTATTTACTCTTAAACTCTGAGTTGCTCATTAATAATGTTTCAAGTTCACTAGACTTTGCTCTAGACATATTAGTGCCTTGACCTTCATAATAAGATTCACCAGCTGCTCTTCCCTCATGCTCAAACACTAGAGGTAGAGCTGCCCATGTTTTTGCTAAACCTAAAGAAAAATCCTCATAACCTTTTCCTTCAAGATAATCTTGATATCCAGCTCTTTTTAATAATTCTAAACCTAATTTATCTTGATTTGTTGGGCTGTACATATCTTTTTCTGTAAGTCCAGCACTTTTCATCATCTCTTTAAGAGTTTGTGGTTTGATTTGATAACGACCTACAGCTTTGTTTTTATGTGTAGATTGCCAATCTAAAACCCCTTTGATGGTCATATTCTCAAAGTCGTGTTGTGGAGCTCCACCCATAAAAGAGCCTTGGTATGAATTGTAACTACCACCAACAGCCTCTAAGTCGGATATATAATCGAGTAAATGTTTTGTGGTTTTTTTGTTACGTTCGAACAAGTCCAATGAAGAATCTTCTTCCTCTGATTGTGAAACCGAATCCAAATTTTCTTCTCCCAGAAATGAGGTCGCTTTTGGATTTTTTTTTTCACTATCATCTATTGGTGGTGGTAGCTGATCGTAGTAATTATATACTTCTTGAAGAATACCAGGATTTTCTATTTGATATTTGAAGTCCTCGTTAAATTTATCTAATAATAAATCAAACTGACCTTGATCATAAAGATCTTTATTTTCATCTCTTATCTGATTCAGTCTTCTTTGAATTAAAGGATTTCCGCCGTTTGCCATAATTATTGAACTACTAATTGATTTTGCATACGTTGTGCTTTTTGCACAGCAACATATAAAGCTTGTACTGGGTATGCACCTGATTGTGTCATTGCTTCTTTGTATAACTGTTCGAAATAAGGTTGTTTTTTACCTATTAACTCCACCAATTGTGGTATTTGAGATTCTGAAACAAGATCAGACGTAGATATACTACCTGCCTCTTTAACAGCAGTATCTTTAGTTTCTGTTGATATTATATCTCCAGTTGTGTCTTTCGTAAGCCCTCTACCACCCTCTACTTTTTGCTGAACATTAGTGTCGATTGGACCAACTAAACGCAAACCTATGATACGTCTTGGGTAATCATCTTCTAAATTCATTTCTTTTGCTTGATCAACGCTTCCTACATTTACTTTGTCTTTATCGACTCTAGAATATGTAAAACTCATTCCAGATATAGAACTAAATCTTGAACCTAATGATTGTGATGCACCTGGTTTAGTTGCTGTTATGTTAAGGGCGTCAAGATCAGTTTTTGTTAAATCTAATCCCATTGCAAAACCCTGCATATCTATGTTACCTTTTTTTATTTGGTCTTCTACTTCAATTGGATCAGTCGTCGAAAAACCATATTGCCTAATTACAGGTGGATCAGTCTTTTGGTTAGCACCTCCTAGATTGAGAAACAAATCTGCATTTCTCCCAATATGCTCTGGTAACATCTTGCCAAGAGTGCTTGTATCTATAAATTTAGAACCTACCTCGAATTTTTGTCCTAAATCTTTAAATTGACTACCTTCTATTTCACCTTTTGATACTGTCATAGCATTCCTAAAAGAATCTATCAAAGATAATGGACCATACTTTTGACCAGGACCTTCGCCAGCCTTTAGGGCTCTTGTTTCCATCAATTGATTTATAGCTGGCAATTTAATTGGTGTTGCTGTTCCTGTTGAACGCATTTCATCGTAGTTACGCATGACTTGAGCTTTTCCTTCTGTTTTAGTGCCAAAAGCCCCATCTAATCTCTTGCTAAGACTTTCTCTAGCTTTGTCTCTAAGACTTTTATTTATGACAAACCTACCCTTTTTGTTTAAATATATTTTGTCAAAATTAGCTTTCTCTTTTTCTGATAATTTTTCATAATCACTATGACTATACTCTACTTTTGTGCCTAATTGACGTAAGAACGATAAAACTTTTATATCCTCTTTAGCGAAATTATTTAAATACGTCTCTTTAGATTGCTCAAATTCTGGTGTTTGACCTTTAACATGCTTTGTGAACAAGATGGGATTATCCATAACCTCTTCAGCTGAATACATTTCTCCATCTATTTCAAAATTCTGTTGCTGGTTAGCATAAATTTTTTGGAAATCTAAAATATCTGCTTGTGCATCAAATACTCCAAATTCTTGAATACCATTCACAGCCATATTCTTCATGTCAAATTCAACTTTTGTGCCATCAGCATTTTCTCCAGTAATAACAATATTTCCTTTATTCTTAGGATCTCTACTGCTACCTACATTATAAGCTCCCCCAGGATTTAAAACTAATCCAGCATTCATTGCATATGATTCAATAACAAGAGGATCTACCTTTGCCTCTCGCATACGCTCTAAAGTTTTATTAATAAGTTCTGGATGACCTTTCCATATTTTAGAGTTATTTATAACATTGTTTTTAAAAGCAACAAAATCAGAAATTGTATAAAGTTTACCATCTACTATTTTTCCAATATTATTTCTCTCTTCCCTTAAATGATCTCTATAGCTAGAAGCTATTGACATAGTAGCTCCGTCTACACCAGCAATTCCAGTAAACTCATAATCTTGAGCTTCTGATGCTTCTTTTTGTGCAGCATCTATTCTTTCTCTAGCTTTTCTAGCTGTTTCTTGAACGTTTCTGAAATCTTGCAGATTATCTCTGGCTATCTGACCAAAATCAGTTGTTATGGCAGCTGCAGGACCGTAGTCATAAGTGCCTACACCAGCAAATCTTTGGACTCTTGCCATTCTGTCCAAAGCGCTTCTTGTTTGTCTTCTATTTCTGCCGTTTGCCATACAATATTATTTAACCTTTTTTAAACAAACCTCCTATAAGTCTAAATGGAGAGGATAAAAGTCTACCTATTTTTGATTGTTCACCACCAACTGTTCCTCCTGTAGCTTTTCTAAAGAAATTACCAATCTTAGAACCACCACCTGTTTGTGCGCTCATACTTGCAATCCTACGGCTTCTTAGTTGCCTAGAGTCTCGTCTTCCCTGCCTCTTATTTATCCTTGCCTCTCTCGCAGCCAATCTCATTGCATTTGGATCTCCAGTTTGTTCAGCTGATTGCTCTTGCCTCATAGCTCCAAATGCACCAAATGCAGACCCAATATCAGACAATCCGTCAAATGCTTGCTGTTTAGATGCTGCCATTTGCTCTCCTGCTCTCTTGATTTGTCCTTGCAACCTTGCCTCAGCTACTCTTTGGATATTAGCGTCTTCTTCAGCAATCAATAGGTTTCTTTCATCTATTTTATTTCCTACATCAGCAGCAATCTGTCTATATCCCTCTCTAAGTTGTTGATTCATCATTCCTGAACCACCAATAATAGCTCTTGTTCCAGCTTGTTGCAACATTTCTCTTTGCCCCATAGCCATTCTTTGTAGCTCTTCTCTCATAATATCCTGTTGTTCAGTATTTACCTGTAATGCTTCAAAAGCATTTAATGGAAGAGCGGCGTTTTCTAATTCTTGAAGTTTTTCTCTAGCTGCCTTTGCATTGATAATACCATCTACAATTTTGGCACCACCCCCTACCACACTAATTCCTAAAGATATTGCTGTAAATGGATCCATCTAAATAATTTTATACAAATATACAAATTTTACAAGTTACTCTTTGTAACTTCAGAATCTACCTTATATAGCTCTACTGGGGTAGTGCTATTATTAGTAAGTTTTATTTTTGCATGATAACCCCTCACTCCTTCAGACTCTGCAGTTTGATTTTTAGCAAACAAAATGAAATTACTTGCCGTTGCTGCAGTTGATCCACCATGCGTAATTACATCTCCAGATATGGAGCTTATAGCGCCTAATAAGGTTGGCGTTCCAATAGTTTCACCTGATACAGTTGCTTGATAAACATTGTCACCGACAGAAACTATGCCAGGTTTTAAACCTGTAACAGTAACAGTTGATGTTGTCGATGAAGCACAAGTTCCCAAACCTTGAACGCTTAATTTTTTATAGTCAACTGAAGTGTTTTCGTTTCTAACATATCCATAATGAAATCCTTCTTTTTTCTGAAACATATCCTTATTTACAAAACCTTTTTCATTTTCGGTCTCAACAGTAACATCCCAGTTATTACTATTCCCTTCAGTTTTTATTGCACGAAACATTTTAATGTCAGATGGACCTTCATTTGCAGTAAATTCTAAAACACTATTACAGTCAACACCATAATAATTGTTTCTTTGACTTTCCACAATATGGTGAATATATAATTGTCCATCTTTAAAAGTAAAAAAAGAATCATTTAAATTTTCAATCCAATCTGGAATAAAGCTATGAAAGGTCGGAAACCCTTTTGCTGAGTGACTATATGATATTGTATTTTCTGCCATTATTTCGGTGTTATTGTTAAAGTTGCCGAGCCAAATGCGTTGTCACTAGATTTTAATGGATCTATTTCAACTTTGTATACCCCAGCTGGTAAATTTACTGTTTTTGCTTGTACTACATCACTACCTGTACCCCCATACCTAACTGCTTTGTTTTCTACAAAATTTACACCAGGTATCTTAGAAAGTGGGAATTCTACGATTGTGTTTTTGGTTAATCCATCACTTTGTTTTACTCTACCAGCAGCGTTAATGTAATTACCTGTAGTAAGCTGAACAGTCAATTTAACCTCTACTAGACCGCCATTTGTAACTTCAATTGTCTGAATTTTCTTGAAAGCCAATCCTTTGGCATGGCCAATACTTACATTTCCACCAGTAATTACAGCTGTGTTTGATGGCTCATCTCCATAACTACTATTAGATGAACTGATATCACAACATGATGTGCAACTAGAGAATATATCACTTGAAGAGTTATATTTGATGTTATATGCAGATCTTGGGCTTACAATTTGAACTATTTCCCAACAACAAGTGCTATTAGTTGTTTTTACAATATCACCTACATTAAACTGCTTAAGCGATCTTAAAAATCTATCATCAGAATCGTAACAACTAGTTGCTAAATAATGATATTGATTTATATCTATGTTTGAATACCCTGAAACAACCGCTCCTTCTGTCACGTTAATTCCTGGCCCATACACTGTGTTTGGTCTTTTTAAACTGTTTACATTCGCAACACCTCCAGGTTTTAATTCACCCTCTATTATTTCACCATTTTCACAATTTATATAACTGTAACTAACCTCCATAAAAGCCATATCAACCCCAGGTTGATTTATAGTGTAAGAATGTGCTACTTGATATGTTCTACATTCTTTTTCAGCGACATTTCTACTATAACAAGGAGTACAAACTGTGCTTTGATCTGGTGGCGGCTCTTCTACAACGCCTACTGGCGCTGGAACAACTTCGCTACCTACTGGAGAAGGCGTAGGGCTTACAACGGTTTCAATTTGATATTTCGGACAAGAAGATTCGTCAACATACGGAGCTATATAATCCGCCTCTCCTGAAGTATTATCTTTTACTTCTGTAGTCGGATACCCATTAATATATTTTCGTAATTTTGTGACGACTTTTTGACCTGTCCTTAATGACATCGTTTACTTTTTTACAAAGATACTAAATTAAGAAACCTGCTTTTTTATCCATTCATAAGTTGGTTTCAGCCCTTCGATCAAAGTGTATTTTGGTTTCCACTTCAAAAGCTTATAAATCAATTTGTTATGGGAGTTTCTACCTCTGACCCCTAAAGGCCCATCTATATGCTTGACTTTCAAATCTTTACCAGATATTTTTATAACTGCATAAGCTAATCCATTGATAGTCACCATTTGTTCTGAGCCTATATTTATCGGACCACAAAAATTATCTTGTCTCATAAACTTAATTGTTGCGTCTACACAATCCTCTATATATAAAAAAGATCTTGTTTGTTTTCCATCACCCCAAATTTCTATTTCATTATCCCCCTCTATCGCTTTTCTACATAAAGCTGCAGGAGCTTTCTCTTTTCCATCATTAAAAGCACCATATGGTCCATAAACATTGTGATAACGAGCTATTCTGATTGTTATATTTTTATTTCGCTTTGCAGCTAAATACAACCTTTCACTAATTAATTTTTCCCAACCATACTCTGAATCTGGATTGGCTGGGTATGCCGTTGATTCTTCTGTAGTGTTTTTGTTTGGATTGGTTTGATTTTGTTGAGGATAAATACAAGCTGAACTTGAATAAAAAAATCTTTTACATCTACTATTTAAATTGTCAATGATATTACAATTAATACGTAAGGAGTTAATCATTATGTCTGAATCATTTTCTCCTGTAAATATATATCCAGCTCCTCCCATATCTGCTGCTAAATTATATACTTCATCCCATTCTTCTCCTGCAAACGCAACATCTACATCATATGCATGACGTAAATCTAAACTTACATAATGATCACATATATCTTCTTTTTTGAAAAAAGATGGTTCGTCTTTTATGTCTGCTACTCTAACCCAGTTCCCTTCTGATTTTAATCTTTTTGCAAGATGACCTCCTATAAATCCTCCACCTCCAAGTATTAGTATATTCTTATTCATTTTTCCAATGTGTGTCGTATAAATTATTCCAAGCATACCGCTCTTGATTCCAAGGCAATATATTTAATTCTAATTTAGGCAATTTAAAATTAATTCCCTCTCTACTAAAATCTTTTTTACCAGAAAACCCCCTCATAACATGTATTGCATCAGAAAATGTACTCCATTTTGAACCTAAAAAAACGTCTGCTTCTGCTGGTATTATATGGTCTAAAGCTAAAGCCTCATATTGATCCAAAAAATTATAAAAACTTTCCCTAAAATATATTTTATAATCTGCTCTTAAAGATTCAAAAACACTTTTGTCTACCTCATCAGTTGCTATGTATAAATTAGAGCCTTTAGGAATCCTTCCGTCCAGCATCTGTTTTAAATTTTGTATTAAATTTTTTGTGTCAGATGTATGTGTGTTATTAAAGTCTCCTGATCTAAAATGTATAGCATTGAAATTTCCTAAACCATTCAAAGCTTTTTTTGCTAAACCAAAATATTCTTTTTTAAATACAATACCCCTTCCTATTTTTTCTTTTATTAAATTTCTTATGTTTTTGTTTGGTCCATACACATGATAATAAAAATGAGAAAAAAGATTTCTTGGAAAATGTATAAATTTATTTTCGACATTTAAATTATAAACACGCCTGTTTCCGCAAAAGTTTTGAAAATCTTCTCTATCTTCAATTTCAGAAACCAAAACTTCATTCCATGAGGGATCTCTGTTATGACCCCAATCTTGATATTCATAATCTTGAAACAAATAACATTTTGCTATTTTATCTATTCCATGAAAATAATGTATGTTGTTGCCTAAATTCTGATATTCTGGTACATCAAAAAAATCTATACAATCAAATTCTTTAGTGAACGCATTTTTATCTAAAATATTCCATGCGTTTAAAAATGTAGATTTGTTTTCGTGCTGACTAAAAAATAAACAATACTCTTTGTATGGTAAAATTAATTTTCTGCCTGTAAGTATTGATATTGCAGCAGCTGTTTCATAAGACATTCTTTGGTTATTCCAACCACCCCACCAAGGAGAAAAAGATATATATTTAGTTTGCTGGCTCATAAATCCAGTCTTTTAACTTGTAATGAACATAAAAGTTTCTATAATATGTTCCAGTAAACAACTCTTCTCTTCCATGCTCACAAGTAGCAGATTCATATAACAACATTTCGCCAGGCTCTAACAATACTTTTTGCCATATACCATTATGATCTTGTATGTCTAAAGGCCAATCATCTGCATATTCTTTATTAGCACATCCACATTTCAAATCTTTATCAACCATAATAATTCCTGAAATATGATGTGTCTCTATCCTATCTCTGTGTTTTACAAGCCCAGCTCCTCTTAAATAAGAACGTATGCCATATATAAATGTTGGTTCTAAATTAACACCGCAAAACTGCTCATGTATTGGTCTAAGCGCTTGATGAAATGCGTCTCTTTTTTCATGAACACGACCTAAATCCATAAGGGTACTAGAAACTTCATTTGGTGATGGTATGACGCCTTTTTTATTTGGGAAATGCTCCTCTGTTTCAAAAGGCTTTACCTCCTCATACATTTCTTTTACTGTATTCCACAAATTGTCTGATAACTTAATTACCTCATAACCTCTTTCAGAAAACCTAGGTATTTGCTCATAACTACTAAATGTTTTTGAGTTCAATGGTCTAACCTTTGTTATTTTAGTTTTGTGGTGCTCCTTTGACAATTTATCATCTAAAAAAGGATCCCAAACGTTTTCTCTCCACCAAGAAGTAACAATGTATTTGGTTCCCTTTTCCACCTCTACACCCTCGTGCATCATGTCTTTTTGAAGTTCTCCATTCTTCATGTTTTCCCAGATTAAAACTGATCCTTTTTTTGCCTTTATATGTTTCTTTATGTCTGGAAAGTTTGTTCCCCCACCTTCAAAATCATCATTTAAATAAATCATAACTGTTTTTGTCCTATTACCAGACGCTAAACAATGATTTGTGTATGAGTCACCTTCAAAAAAATCATAATGTGGCTTGAAGAATTGTCCTGGTTCATATTTTTGACCCTGTAAATCCTCACCCAGATCTATTGAGTATCCTATAAGATTAGCTATTTTTTCTTTAACCTCTACCACTAAAGGTTCTTCTTTAAATAAATTACAGGTGCTTGAAGTTCTAAAATCATCATTAGTAACTGATCTATCACTTCCTGTTCCTGACACGCTTGAACGAACATTATGAGCGTCTATCATTTTTATTAGACTATCGCATTGCTCGTCACTTAAAAAAGATTCGATTATTTGCAACATTTTATTAAATTTAAATTCATTTATACTATCTCTCCTCCGCCTGAACCTGTTCCTGAAGTACAGTCATAAGTTCCTTGCTCAACAACTTTGCCGCTGCCATCTATTCTCCAATAAGCATATGGATTTTGTGTTGGATCAGCAACATATGGGATTAAAGATACGATATAATATAGATTTTCGCCATCAATAGGCTGTCCATTTCTACAAACGTATTTTCCTGAAGCTGACGCTAGGCTGCCCCCTGAAAATAAATACGTGCTGTTTACAGAAACTGAACTACCACAAAAATCTGATTTAGCTAATTGTCCTGAAGATAAAAAGACATCTACATTATTTCCTGTACAAGGCATGTTTGGTGCAGCAACACAACTATTTACAGCTACTATTTTTCCGTTATTAGTTCTGAAAACTTTTGTAGTTCCATTTACTTTATAATACCCATTAGCAATAGTAGTAGTTCCACAATCCGTCCATACTGTTGTTCCGATATTAGGGAATAATGCCGCTGTGGAATCATGCCTTATTGTTTGTGTAAGATTTGTGTCTGAACAAGCTGTAGTTGTATCTGCTTGTGTTGTTGCAGAAACATTTATTTGCTCATAAAAACATTGTGTTGGTGTAGGGTTTTGTGGCGCCGTTGGTGTAGGTGGCGTAGGAGCTACAGGTGATGGCGTAGGGACTACAGCAGATCCATTAACAAAACAAGTATCTGAATCTAGAAATGGTGGAATATAATTAGCGTCTCCAGCCGCATTTCTTTTGACTGTTTTTGTAGCTTTTCCATCTACATACATCCTTAATTGTGTTACAACTACTTCTCCTGTGTTTGCCATATTGCAAATTTAATTATTTATCACGTACAAGTTCCATTCATAGTTAAAGTCAAATTACTTCCTACAGAAGATATTCCAGATGCTGCAGCATTGATACACCTGTCAAAACTATCTCCATAAGGAATAGTGTTTGTTGTATAAGATGTAGAACCACAAGGTTGAAATGTTATTGAATTACTTCCATAACCTCCTTGATTTGAAATCTCATAATTTATACATAATGGTGCTGTTGGTACTGGTACTGGCACTGGTACTGGTACTGGTACTGGTACTGGCACTGGTACTGGCACTGGTACTGGCGGTGTTGGAGCAGCTCCTATAGTTACAAAGAAATCTTCTGCTTCTTGACAACAACCTCCTGCACCCCCTTGTCCAGAGGTATTGTTTGCTATAACTCTAAGTTGAGCTGTACCAGCCGCTAAAGCAGACCAACTTAACGTAGATCCTGAAATACTAGCGCTAATTAAGTTTGATTGGAATACATGAACCCAACTAAATGAAACATTAGTTCCACTCATAGATATTGTTCCTGTTTGACCAGCAGTCGTACTAAAGTTTGATATAGTATTTATATCACCTGGACATTCAGCACAAGCTACTGGCACTGGTGGTGGAGGTGGTGAAACTGGAACTGGTACTGGTACTGGTGTAGGAGCAGAAACTCCTGATGCTGTGGTTGTACAAGTAGTAATTGTTGCGCCTGCATTTGCATATCCAGACGGCACAGTAATATTCGCTGTATAAGTAGTTGATCCAGACTGATATGTTGCAGGACTAACGCTATTTAAAGTTCCTAACGATACAGTAGCGTCTGTTCCTATTGCAATAGTATCTCCAGTTGTACCATCTGACAAATTAAATAAAGCAGTAGTACATGTAAATGTTGGGGCTACTGGTACTGGAACAGGTATCGGAACTAAATCTTGTTTGCAGTAATATTTATCTGGTCTCCAATCTTTTGATCCTTTTGCACAATAATAATCATCTTCTCTCCACTCTATAATAGGATCTTTTATTGACAATATGTAATTGTCATTATGAGGATCATATCCTCCCACAAGTTTTTTGTGATTTCTTGAACGTATGTTTTCTCTAAACCAATCCCTCATTCCAAACTGAGAAATCTCTTCAAGCCCTTGACCCCCAAGCCTCATTACAGTTCCTCTTCTTTCATCAGCAAAATAAATATTGTTAAACCATTTTGCTAATGATGAAGCTGAAGTAGATATTCCATACTCTCCAACAAAAGGAACTTGTGTTCCTAAAACTGCTTCTGATGCTACTACATTTTCAGAGCCATCTTGATTAGCTAAAACAGATTTACCAAATAAAACTTTTGTAACTTTATTTTCTTGGAAAATAATCAAATCAGTGTCTCTAGATTCAATTTTCATTATTTTACCAAATTGGTCATCTAAATCTCTAAAGTTTGCTAAAGACAAATTAAATTCATTCAAAGCATTGTAATTTGTGCTTTGATTATATACACCACTATAAGTCAAAGAAGCAATCCTTTTGTTTTCTCGATATCCTGCATAATTTGTTAATGCTCTAGAATTTGTTAAAAGAGAGTTTCCTAAAAAGGAATCTTTATGTTTAAAACTTTCTATGGCATTACCCCAAGAAAAACAGTTGTGCCAATCAACTGTAATCAATGCAGCTTGTTCTTCATCTTGTGACACATCAGTATCTGCTCCTTGATGAAACCCTTCTTCATCTATATTATACGTATGACCTATTTCATAATAAATATTATCATTTTGAACTTTTGGTTTTGTTTCAAAAACAACTAAAGAATCCTCTTCTCCTTTTATAACAAAATTCCAAGATCCATTAGCATAAACGTTTTTACCTAGTTCTTCGTCAAATAAAGTAGTTCCAAATATTTTAATTGTAACATTTCCGCCTTGAGCATTGTCAGACTCTATTATCATGTGTATGGCGTGGTTTACATTATTTGATATAGCAAGCTCTCTTGTTCTATAGGAGTTAGTATCTGTTGACACCCCTCTTCTCCATTTAATCCTTCCTTCTGGTATTTCTTTTGTCATTTCATCTTTTACAACTTCATGCCAAAACTCCTCTATGTTTGGAAATGTTCTTGATGATGTATAACTTGCCGTGTGAGATAAAGAAGCAGCCCCTTTGCTTTCAAAATACTGAATTCTAAATACAGATCCTGGACCCACCTCTACATTGCCATCAAAACCTTTTAATATAACATTTGATCTTGTATCTTCATCATATCCAGCCCATCCTGTTCTACCATTTATGAACCATGTGTCGCCTACTGTATGTCCTGTCGTTGCACTAAAATGAACTGATAAACCGCCACTCAGAGCTTGTGCACTTGTAGTCATTGTTACATTTTCTGTATAATCCCCTACACCTGACGGATCGTGAACTCTCCATTTAAATGTATCTGCAGATCCTGTATCAGACTGTACAACAACTTCAAATCTTTGATCCACAGTTACTCCTGATGGAGCACCACTAACAATAAGATCATTTTGACTGTTAGCAGTTGTAGCATAAAAATTTGGTCCTTCGAAATAATTTACTGTAGCTTCGTTTGTGATTCTAGGCGTAGCGCCACCAGATCTATTTCTAGTGTCGTCAGCATTATCGCTGTGCATTTTTTCATAATTAGAATCATTAATAGAAAATTTTGTTGGCTTAAACTTTAAATAAGTCCCCTCTTCTTGAGCTATGTAACTAACAGAACTTTGCTCTAAAAAATTCCTTTCTTTTTGATCAAACTCTAAAACTTTGGTCTCGACAAACTTATCTTTGATACCAGTTGTGTCTGATTTAACAACTAAAAACTCTCCTTCTTTCACTTTGTCTATGTCAGCCTTTTCTATTTTAACCCACACAAAATCTTCGTCTTTGTGAAATATGACTGGTGTTATTACATCATAAGTAGTTTCAGTTTCTTTTATAAAAGCTCTATAATATTTTGCCCAATATGGAGCTAAATGATTTATTGTGAGCTGTAATGTGTTTTTGTTTTTTGAATCTTCTGCTGGTACATGAACATTGTTACCTTCACAAGTTTGCACCGTAGACATTCTTCCATATTCGTCTATATAGACCAAGCCCACCTCGTAGTTCCTATTGCTTTTTACACTTCTTTGTGCTACACCTGGCACTATAGGATAAGATATCTTATTGACAGTAAAATCAAATTTTATTTGTTCATTTCCAAAATGACATAGTTTGTAGTTTTCTGTATAGTTAGCATAAATTAACCTATTCCCTATAACTTCCATTGTTTCTGCAGTCAACGGGACATTATCATACAATCTATTAGCTTCATCTGGAGCCAAAACTGTATTTACTTTAGGGCTTGAAAACTTAAAAGTATAATCCTCATCATTGCCAAGACCCAAAAGTGATTTATTAAATTTTTCCACAACATAAAGCGTTGTTCCTTTTGATTCTCTATAAACCAACTCTATGTCTGTTACCCTTGCATCACCAGTTTTGAATGTAATTAAAACTTGATTGAATGCATTTTCCATAGAATCATTAGTAGCCTGCTCATAGTCATAAAAAAACTCTTTAGCCAAAAAAGCGTATCCACTAAATGGGCTCAAAGCGCTATACTCTCCATCCAGATATTTGAATCTGTAGCAAAACTGTATAAACTTATCTTTTATGTAATTTTCTTTTTGTGTCTGAGAATTGCTTAATCTAGCTATAGGACTATATATGGGAGGAGCTTTTATTACAGAAATATCTTGTTCTGTAAAATTATTTGCTCCATACGTTTTAGCTCTGTCTATATTAATTTTTCTTGGTGGATTCGTCGCATCTGTCCAAACTAAAAACTTTCTTTCGTTTTCTGTGTCAATAATTAATTTGGCACTATGAATATATCTGTTTTTATCAAAACGCAATACTCTATCATCACCTGTTCTAGTGTCTTCTAATATAATAGATGCAGTTTCATCTAACCTACTATACTCACATATATAAGAACAAGTATCTGTTGCAACAAACCAATAAATTTTATGTGATGCGTCATCGGCGACTGAACCAATTGTTTTAGGATTAGTTCCAGTAAAAGAAAGAGCTGTTGGATATGCTAAAAAGTTTCTTGGTGTATTTTTTACAACTCCTGTATCGCTATCAATAGCATTGGCTACGTTTATGTTTTCAGCATGTATATATTCATGCTTTTCCAACATACGCTCATCCGCATCTTTATTCATGCGACCTGACAGGAAGATGTTATTTATCTTCATTACTTAATCCACTTATTCTTGCCTTTTAAGCGCTGCACTAAATTATCCATATTGATATTCATCAATCTAATTTTAGCATTTTTTAATTTTGCTGATGCAGCTTTTTGAGTTCTTCTAACAATAAATTCTTGAACACCAAATTTAGTTTCTAATATGGCAGCTTGAAGATATGAATAAACATAATCCTCTGCAAGTTTATTAATTTTAATTGTTGTGTCTGTTGATCCAAATAAACCATCTGAAATATACTCTAAAACGATAATATCTCCATCTTGTAAATCAGAACTAAATTTAATAACTCCTGATTTTTTATCAATTAAATACCTTCCATTTTTATTAGCAAGGCCTGTTTCCATACCATATCTACCTCCTGAATGCTCATCTTCTAAAGAATCTATATCTTTTTGTTTTGTTGGATTTAGCGCCATCCTTGTTTCAGATAAACTTGTTCCTTGCTGTAACGCTCCATCGCTATCAAAAGTAAAGTCTGCATTATTATCCTGCAAAAATGCTTTTGGTAAAGCGTTGTGTGGATTTTCTGTCATAGGATACAATCTTCCGAATTCATCTATAAAAGAAACTCTTACTAATTGTACAAAATCCTCTGGCATAATTATTTTTAAATTAGACCCTAACTCTATCTCTATTTGTACAGTCTCTTTAAGAGCATTGTAATTTAACTCTTGTATAGCTCTTTTTGCATGGTGCACCACTTGATATCTAGGAATATCATTTATAATTTTTTCATCACCTACATACATCAACATAAAATTGTTTATCACATCTGTAAGATTTACAAACTGATATTGTCCATGTTTAGTTGAATCTTGATAATACTGTTGAGAGGTAGCCATATATCTATGTTAAATTTTCTTTTTCAAATTCTTTTACATCTTGGTTTTCTGCTGTGTTGACTACATCTTCTGCCCTGATACTGACACCAGCATATCTTAATATTTTTACAATTAATTGTGTTTCTTCTTCTGGATGTAATTCAAAATCTTGATGATCTGTTGCGCTAGCGTTATAAATCGGATCGCCTGCAGCTGTTGTGAGATAAGTCCATTTTGGATCAACTGGAGTTCTATGATAAACTAAACATAAATATTTTCCTGAAGCAAGATCAGGTGAAACTTCTAGTTCATTTCCAAATCGAGTATATACTTTGTATTTATCAGATGGAGATGCTAAATTCGCTTGTTTTAAATAATAAAACTCAGTTTTATTTACCTCTTCAGCCAAATCGTTATCACATAAAACACTATCTATCATATATAGATTTGTAGGCAAAGTGTATTTATTTGTAGTTCCACTTACTATTGGTAATTGATCAACTTTCGTAGTAAAGATGTCAAGTTTATGTCTGATATCTTTGATTTCATCAAACGCCCCTTTTGACCCTCTTCTTTGATTTTTTGCTACAACTGCTTTTCTGTGATTATCAAAATATTCTTGATATATTTCTAATTGCGCAGCTTTAGCGTAAAGGTTAAATTCGAGAGGCGATATGAAACCGCTGTTATCTTTATCTATAATTGATAGTACGGTATTTCTTACGCTATTAATCATTACTCAATTTTTAACAAATTTACGAAAAAAAGAAACCCCTCATGTGAGGGGCTTTCAAAGAGGGAGAAAGTATTTATAGCTTCTTAACTATAGCTTCCATCAAATCCATGCCCTCATCTGTCTTGAAATATGCCGATAATTCTCCTATAGGATTTTCGCCAAACTTCACAGTAAGAACAGTTTGTTGAGTTTTGTCGTTCCAAACAACAGTTCTATTATCATCTTTTATTGCTAACACTCCTGAATCTATAGAACGTATAGCTAAGTTTCTGAGTTTTATATCTGGATCATTTGCATAATCAATAAACTCTTTTGGATTATCTTTTGCAAACAAAAGCATATCTCTTTTTAATTCTGCTGATGTCATTTTATTTACATCAGATCTAAAAACTATTCTACCAATCGCTTCTAACTCTTCTATAGGCATATCCCTGGCTGCCACTTGAGCATCCAAAGCGTACTCTTCAGCTTCTAATTCTTCTTTAGCATCTCTGTTTGGATCCCATTCTTCATAAACTCTATCCTTATCAGGATGCAAAACACTTAAAAACTTTTGTAGATTTACATTAGCTGCTGGCACAACAAGCTCTCCGTTTTCAAATTCTATCGCTTGTGATATAACATACCCATCTTGCTCATCCATAAAAGGCGTAGTTGAATTTGATGCATATCGTAAAGGACGATAATTATCTCCATCAAAATACTGTAAAGGTTTATTAGGATGATGAGACGATCTAAGTAAATATGATATTGGGCTAGCGTTACCTTTTAAAATGTAACGTCTTTCTTTGACCACCCATGAGTCTTTTTTTTTCGCACTAGTTCGTGCTGTTTTTGTTGTAGGCATTTTATTTAAATTTTATTAGATTAAAAAAAAGAGGGGGCGTTAGCAGGGCGTTTACATGCTTGGCAATACCCCCTCTTAATACAAATTACTTCATGATAACGAAGTTATTCGCTCCCATAACACATAGTGCTCTTTCACTTAAGAAGTGAACTTGCATTGCGTCTAGGTCGCTACTCATTCCAGCTCCGCCAGCAGAACCAACTACCCAAGTCTTATACTTTCTGTCTTCAGCTTCACTCTTTCTAAAACGTACGTGTAAGAAAGGTCTTTTAGCGTTTTTACCAAGTACTTGATCATAAACAGTTGTAGTACCAGCAGGAACTACGATACCATCGATATCACCGATTGCTCCTCTAGTTGTAGCATCGTTTAGATATTTCCAGTCAGTTTTATAAAAATCATAACCAATATTAAATCCAGCAAATCCTAAATTTAAAGCCATGTCTTTATCATTGTCAAACAAACCGTAAGATGCTCCTGAAGAACCAAAGTTATTCTGAGCTGCTAGCATATTGTCTATTTCAAAAGACTTATCTCTAGCAGAGAAAATAACGTTTTCTTGAATTGCACCTTGCTTATCTAAAACTTTTACAATAGCTTCTACGTCTGTTTTTGCAGCAATAGAACCTGTAGCAACGTTTCCTCTATTTTCAACTTCATGGAATAAACCTTTTGTACCATTGTAACCAGCAGTCGCAGCAGCTGATCCAGATGCAGCAGGCTCACCTTCAACCATAGCAGTCTCTAAGTAATCTTCAAAACGCAGTCTTGTTTCATGCTCAGATTTTAAATACCATAGATATCCAGTAGCTCCATTCTCTGTAGTAACCTCAATCCAACCCACTTGTGCTAAATCAGAACCAGCAACTTCATACTTGTCCTTGATTATAATAGGGTTGTTTTCGAAGATAACAGGGTTAGCTTCTAAACTTCCGTCCATTCCGTTAGTTCCTTTTTTAAATTCAGAACCATAAACGAATACAGTTAGTCCAGTTGTTCCAGTCATTCCTGCAGCAGTTAAATTAGCTGCACCGTAAGCAGAAACAGTAAATGCGTTTCCGTTAGCGTTTACAGAAGTAATTAAAGCTTTGGCAGTGTTAGTACCATCAGAAATGATTACAGTTTGATTCAATCTAAAAGGGTGACCAGTTGAAGTAATAACTTCTGCACTTCTTGTGGCACTCTTAACGATTGTATGCAAACGTCCTTGCTCTGTCCATTTGATAAGGTCAGAGTTAGAAGGTATTTCAGCTCCTACTAGTCTTAAAAAAGACGCAATAGATCTATTTCCATACCTTTCGAATTCTTTTTCATAAACATCAGGTAGATATTGACTTAAAAAGTCAAAACTAGTGATGTAGTTAGTCGATAATGTCGACTTTGTCGGCGCTGGCGTAATGGGTACATTAGCTGGCGTTGGTGACATTGTTACACTCATAATAATAATTTTTTAAAGGTTTCTAATTTCTTTTTGTTATTCTCAACGAAGATCCAGAACCACTGTCCACGACTCTAAACTTAGTTCTACCATCATCTGTTTGCCCTGTATTTGCTTTTACGGTCATATCGATGTTTTTTGTTTCTTTAACAATCCCATCGACTGCACTCGCTTTTCCAAGCTCATAAAAATACTTGGCGAACTGATCAGGTTGAGCAGCTATCGTCATTGCACGATGATAACCAGCAGTGTCTTTAATATATCCTTCTTTGTCTAAAAATCTTCCTACGAAATCATTTAAACTGGCAGTTTGTTTCTTTGCGGATTCTTTGTCGTTTATCTTGTAAACTTGTTTGCTGTCACCTAAGTCAAACTCGAAACCTTCGATCTGATTGTACAACTTGTCTGTTTCCTCAAGAAAATACTGTCCTCTTTTTTTAGATACAATATCCTGCTTCTCCTGGTTCTTCTTATATTCGCTATAAAAGTTAAACGCTTCTTTATAGTTTTCAGGTACTGCTTCAGTTGACTCAACTGGAACGTAGTAATCTTCCTTTAACTTATTAAAGTGTTGTTTAGCTTCATATATAGCTTCTTTCAAATCAAGCTTTTTCTTTCTGACTTCAGAATCATCATCTCCTTCTTTAGTAATAAAATTACTTTCAATAAAGAAAGTTACATCATCTTCATCAAAATGAGGTTTGTTATCTTTCACGTATTGACGTAATAAATCTGTTTCATTCATTTCGTCATAATTAACGTTCAATCTAACATAATCATCCATCCCTCGCCCAGTCTCTTCTCTAAATTTTAAAAAAGACTTTACGTCTTCTGGAAGCTCAATTTGTTTATCTTCAGTATTTGAAAGAACATTTTCTTGAGATTCCTCTTGAACCTCATCTTTCAAAGCAGGAGCTTCAACTTGTGGTTCTTCCTTTTTCTCTTCAGAACCTTTTGCTTCTTCAACCTGCTCACTTTCAGGCTCCTTTTGAGTTTCCTCTACAGGATCCTGTATTTTTTCTTCAACCTTTGTCTCCTCCTCTTGTGGAGCTTCAGATTTTACTTTTACTTCTGGTGCGTCTTCATCCAGAACTTTCACTTTTATATCCGCCATTTTATTAAATTAAATTTATTAAACAAAAATATACATTTTTATAATACACTTTAGCTAAGTAACTCATCTACTATTCCTTGCGTATTATTTGTAAACTGTTGTGCTGTTTTGTTTGATTTTCTTTGATCTATAAGTATTGATTGATTTTCACTTTGTTTATCTACTCGTTGATCTTTACGATCCTCTCTTGTTTTTTCTCTTGCAGACAACTGTGATAATTCAGACTGCTTTACCATCATACCCATCTCTAATTTTTGTTTCTGAAGCATCATATCTATTTCTGCTTGTTTATTCATTCTTTCTATCTCCAAAGTATGTTTTTGTTGTAATATCTGAATTTCAGTTTGAGTTTTCATTTGCATCTCTTTTATGTTATTGTTAGATGCTGCTGTAGAAGATTGGACATTAGATTGTGTTTGCATATCAATATTTGCTTTTTTCTTCTTCATATCCAAACCTTCTTTTTTCTCTTTTCTAATTTTCAAAAGAGCATTGGCTAGCTTTATGTTTTTTATATTTCTAACATCTATTGCATCATTCAAATCAATCATTTGATTTGATAAAGCCAACTGAATGCTTTGTTCTAATATATTTCTTTCTTCTTCGTCTGGGTGTAATTCAATTTCAATTCCAAAATCATGCAGGTGCACATCTTTAATTTCATCTATAATATCAACAGATTTAGCCCCTATCATATTCATGAGAGACTCTCTCATGTCAGTATATTCAATCATATCTGCAAATCTGTAAGATACAGAATCAATAAGTCTTTTTGTTAATCTTAATCCTGAATCAAGAATATGTCTTGTTGCTGTATTAGAATTTAATGCAGCTAATTTTTGGACGCCCACTAAAGTTTTTGAGTCTGGCATAGATCCATCTCTAGCCTCATTTATACCAGTAACGTCTCTTATCATAGTAACGTAATGATTATACATATTTACTAATGATGATATTTTTGCATTTGATCCAGAACCATTAAGTTCTTGTACAGGTATTTTTGCATTGTTAAATTCTCCATCTTCCGTAAAACTACGACCAACAACACTTCCTGTTTGAAAATACATATTTAGTGCTTCATTAGGATTATACATTGCTCCGTTTCCTAAATCTACACTAGCTATACCATCTAAATCTAAATACACCCCATCTGGGATCATTTTAGAAATTACTTGTTGTAGTTTCAAATGAGTCAATTGTATTTGGTCTGCAAAAGGAATCATTCTTTTTACTAAAGAATCTATTTGCCCTCTATACATTTTTGGCGCACTAAGGATATATGGTGCTAGAGCTTTTTGAATTCCTGATTTTGGTCTAACCATATTCTTCATTAACTCCCATTTTAATACTGTATTTGTACCTAAAACAACAACTCCTTCATACCAAACATCTATTCTTTTGGATTTTTTTTCAAATCTTGCAGCTTCAGTTTTTGGTGGGTTAAAATTTTCATTTTTTCGTATAGCTCTTCTTCCACCGTTATTATTTTCTTTTACTTTATAAACTATACTTCTATCTGTTTTATAACAGAAATATAACAAAGTTGCGGTGTTTGAATCAAAATTATCTGTTTTGTATCCCCCTCTAATACCCTGATAAGCATCCCATTTTGCACTAAGCTTAGATATATCTTTTATCTCTTCTTGCGTTAAAGAAGGATCTATTTTTTTAAGTTCTGTAATATTAACATTTTTTACTTCGCCAAAATAATAACAGTCGTTAAAATTAGGATCTTCTGTTGGAGAATGAACCATTTGAGTAGGATCCACATATTCAATTTTAATACCATCATGCGTATTGAAAGAATGTTTAACTGCTGACAAACCTAATACAGTGGCGTCTTCATCAACCTGTCTTTTGATAAGCTCATAGTCATTAACATCCAATATAGCTTCTAATGCTTTTTCTTCTGCAACTTCTATCCTTTGCTTATAAGAAAGCTGCATATGTAACTCTAATTCTTCATCAGTTTCAGGAAGTTTCTCTGGATCTGAATTAAAAAGGTTGTTTCCGCTAGCGCCCTGTAACATTTCTAATACAGGTTTAGCCATCATATCATCTTCTATGAGATTCCTATAACTATCTCTTCTAGCTCTTGCGACATCATCGATAGCCTCCACTTTGACATCAAACAGCCTGTTTGACATACCATTTACTACTACATCTACAAATTTTGGAACTAGTGGGACAGGAGTCCAGTCTAAATTAAGATATGACGTGTCTCCATTTATTGCTAATTCGTTTTTATACTTTTGAACAGATTGCTCACCTCTAGCGTATTGCCTTAGTTTATGAAAATTATCTCTGTTGTTGTAAAAACGAGCAGCACCATTGTCTTTTCTAAACCACTCTGATTCTATAGCCTTACCTACAGATAGCCCATATTCCTTTGTCTTTTTAACAGAGTCAGAAGCTAACTGATCTGGAAAGGATATATTGGCAATTTTAAAATCGTCGTTTAGCATATTGCTATTTTATAATTTCGCTATTCAGACCTGAGTTGTCGTACTTTGCAAAGTTAACACTTATTTTGCTACGCTTTTTCTCAGGCTTAGTTATGTATCTCTGATTTGCCATTATAGCTAAACCAGAACTTATTGTTGCATCAAACTTCGTTCTATTAAATATATTATAGTTTGACCAGTCTTTAAGGGTTCTCATAAAATACATTTTTTTACCTATATCTCCCATTTCTCTGTACGTTCCTATAGCATCAACACCAACATTTCTTTCAATATAAGCTTCAATTGCTTCTGCATGAACAGAAATTACTGGCTGTGATGATGGTATTCCACCTAATTCTTTTTCTGATTTTGATAAATCATTCTTTAATTTATCAGGACGATTCATAGCAAATGCTCTATAACCTCTATTTTTCAAATAATATAACAATCTAGGTTTGTTATTTTCAACTAATATTGGCATGCCGTAAAAATGACAAGCCATCAAAACATCTTCATAAAACAATTCTGCTGTTTGAGGTCTTGCTATGTATTCTAAAAAAAACAACTCTGATGGTGCATTGTCAAAATTTACTTTTGTCAAACCATGCAGAGCTCCTTTAGATCCGCTACCTCCAACTACTCCAGAAATGTCATAACTATCACAGCCAAAAGAGCCAATATGAACATTAAGTGGATAATACTTGTTATTGTCTCGACGCACATTATTTTTTAATTCTTTAGGCGGCAACCAAGTTACATAAAATTTCCCATTTCTTGTTGGTGTCCACACAACATTTGTTCCTCTCTCTCCATTTTCCCAATGAAAATCTCCTCTATCAACATAACTATATGTTCCGTTTGTGTCATTATAATCTATTTGCTCGTATATCTTTTGAAGATTAAATAAACTGTTTTTTGATTCATCCCTAAATGCATGATTTTCTGATCTAGGAAACTGCCTATAAAATTCATTCAAAGCATCTGGATCATTTTTTAACGATTCAACTTCGTTTTCCCAATAATCCAAAACACCTTGAAAAACATATTCTCCATGAATATCAACTACTGGCACTTCTGGTGTTCTAAAAACTGGATGGCCATGCTTATCTAAAAAGCCTTCCATATTCCACTCCATGGGAATAAATAAATTATACAATCCTGTTTTTGTTTGACCATTAGCATTTCTTTCTAAAGGATTTGAATCATAAAATAATTTTTTAAAATTTGATCCACCTTTATCTAAAGAGTTAGACGTAGAGCCCATCATGCATTTTCCTATAACTCTTCTTCCTAATCGAAGACAAGTTTTAGTGACGCGCCAACTGTTGAGGATATTATCTGGACGTTCCCACTTCCCAGATTCATCATGTACAAGGAGTCTGAGTTTTTCTCCATCATAGGAATTGTCTCCAGTATTTTTCCAGTCAATTGTGGTATCGAGTCCTGCCAACTCATCTGTTTGCTTTTGTTCAATGTTTTTTCTTGTAAGTTTTGATGCTGGCACTCTGTAGGCAAGTTCTGTTTTAGGTCTATCCATTCCGTCTTGAATTGGTTTGAAGAAGAAGGGGTAGTTTGTAGATATTGGTACAACCTTGTCTGTAAACATTTTTTTAGCATCAGCTCCAGATTTGGACAATATCCCAAACCGTGCATCTGAAGTAATTGTCGCTTGAGCAACGGATTCTGCTGAAGACATAAAAGAGAAGCCTGACCTTCTGTTTTTAAGATAGCACATTCCATAAGACCTATTGTCGGCTTTACACGCTTCCCAGTAGATAAAGAATATTCTATTAGATTCTCTGAACTCTGGGAGCCCAACATCAATCTTGGTCCATTGCAAGTACATGTAATGAGAGCCAGTAATATAAGTATCGACACCGTTGTTTTTAAACCAATAACCATTTTCTCTCCTTTCAAATTCGTTTTCGATGTAATCAACCCATGATTCTTTGAATACAGACGAGTACTCATTCCACTGGAAAACGGTCTTGATCTTAAATAATTCTTTTGGGTATTCTTTCGCTTCCCAATATTGTTCTGACGTTTTTTTGCTTCTAGACTCAACCTTTTTTGGTTGCAAAGGTAATGCTATTTTTACTCCGTTTATGTTGATTACATCACCTACTTTTCCGTTTTTAGATATTACAACTACATCGTAATTAGCATTATAACCATATTCCCAAGACGAGGATTTGTTTTTCTTTAATTTATCTGATTCTGGTATGCTCCCAATTACAGTATAAAGACTAAGACTTTCTTCCTCTCGATTCAGCAAAACCTTTAAAGGTTTCTTCTTTTTTAGAATCTGCTGACTCACCATTTTCTAATTTTTCTTTTTCTATTTCTATCCTACTTAATATTTCAAAAGCATCAAATATTGCAAGTTTTTTTGTAGCAGCTGCATTTTTCAATCTATCTGCCGCTAAATCTTCTGATGGATCATCAGTAATTATTTCATCATGCGCAACTTTAATAAGCTCTTCAACAGCTTTTTCTCCTGCATCAATTACTCTTTGTATAGTGTTTTTTATATCTTTTTTCATCTATAACTATTTCATGCCATAGTACTTGTGCTAATTTTACTTGTTCAGGATCTTTTCTGTCAATGTCCTTCGTCAGCTTTCTGTAGACCTCCATTTGTGCTTGTCTCTGTCCAGCGCATCCCATCATCAAGAGGATGAAAGCTGGTATAATAATTTTTTTCATGTTGTTTGTGTGTTTGCGCCATAACTATAGCGTTGGTTAGTTTGTCAATACTTTTACGTATTTCCTTAAGTTCATTTCTTAATCCGTTAGATTTTATTTTTATCTCCTCCTTGCTCATTTATTTAGATTTAGATGTGGCCTCTAGAAAGCCTTTTTCATATTCAACTTGTTTCTCTAATTGAAGTATACGCGCTTCAATACGTTCTATAATAACTATTTTTTCATCTAATCTTTCGTGGACTAAATGTATCTCATCTTTCAGAGATGTAAATTCAGAAAATATACCACCTGCTGTAAATACAGCAGCTACGAATGATATAACTATAGATATGTTATTTTTTAAAAACGTATCTGCCATTACTTATTCTTTTTTGCTGGTTTATTTCTTCCGTTTTTCTGTGCACGAGTACAATGACTATATTTGCCTCTTCTGTTTAATGATTTTCCCATTTAACTAAATTCCACACATATATCTTTACTTCTCATTCTATATAGCATTTCACCTTCTACCTCAAATTCATATTCGCTGTCTTTTGTGTACCCTACTTCCATCCCATCTGTCAGCCCCTGACTAATTAAATTGTCATTTATATATTTTACTGTTCCTTTATGAAGCTCGTATGCTCCTAGCGAAACTTCCATATTCTCCTCGTCTTTCGGAGAGACAAAACAATAATCATCAAAGCTAACCCAGTTATTATTTTTTTTAACAAGATAAATTTTATTAGATGATACAAGATACAAATTATCTTTGAAATACTCATTGCTCTTTCTTTCGTTGCCTTTTATATCATAATATGAACGAAAAACATTATGATGCAAAACTACTTCATCACCTTCTTTTAAATCCCCTGTATAAGACAAAGGGGTTTTTTCTATAATACCAAAACGATTTACGTCTTTAGCATTTTCTATTGAAGAGGTGATTATTACACCATTTTTCTCCCTATTATATTCTTGATTGTTTTTTGGCTTTACTAAAAAAGATTTTGTGGGCCTAAAAGTTAACATTATATTCTATTGTAATTGGAGTATTTATACTGAAAAATTTCCATTTTTTTATTTCTTCATTTTTCTGTATCCACAAATGATATCCCTCTTCATCCTGCGATACAGCGTGGATCTTCCACGAACCACCCATAACATCTTGATCAACAACATAATGCATAGCATTTTTGTAATCTGATCCAATAGAAATTTTTCTAATATAATTATTCATTTAATTTTATTTAATTGCCATATATAAGTAAGTTCCGTTGTTTGTGTTTTGGTCGTTATCGGCAGTAATTATTTTAAAGCCATTAGATAAAAAATTAAGAATATTATACGAAGTGCTTTCGGCATTACTTCTATCTGCCCTTAACCTTGCATTTACTGGATTAGACGGGTTTCGTGCGTTATCCACTAAAAGCCATTGACCTGTATCATTTGTTTTTTTAATCATTAACCAAGATGGCTCAAATCCAATATTAACAGTAGGGCCATCTGTACTTCCATTTCCAGTATATGTCCCTATCTTACTATATCCTGCGACTGAATGCCAACAGTACATTATGAAGTTTGAAGCAGCGTTAGTAGCCTGATTATTGCCTAAAGTAACTAATGTATTTGTAGGATCCGTATTATTTACAGCCCAAGCTCTTCTGCCGTCTGTAAGACTATCAGTAGCATCAAGATACCCTATAACATTATTAATAGTGTCATAAGCAATCCAACTTACAACAGTATCTAAATTCTTAAAAAGAATAAATTGAGGTTTCGCTCCCAGACCATGCCCAACTGTTGCTCCTGCGGTTCCATTTCCTGTATATTTTACAATACTAAATCCAGAGTCTTTATTAACACTAACTTGACTTGCTATAGTACCATCATTATTTATAGAAGCTAAATTCCTATCGTGATCTAAAGCTTTCCAAGCCCAAGCTACAAGGGTACCTCCACTTTTATTTATAATATTATTTGTGTGTGAAGTTGCTCCAAGTGTAAAACCATTTGCATCAAAAGAAACAAAATTATGTATGTCTGTTCTATCCCCTTCTTCAACATTTGAATCCGAATAAATTGCTTTACCTGTGCCTGTACCTCTAACTGAATCATACAGAGTATTACTATATGAATTACCCCTGTCTTTCATCCAAACCAAGTCAGGTTTAAAACCTAAACCTGTTATTTGGTTAGTACCGCTATTACCTGTATATAAAACAGTTTTGAAACTATTAGCTTTAGTTGGAGCTGTAGTATCTGGATTTGCAGCTATTGCCCAAAATAGTATTTTATCACCACTTTTATTAACTTCTGCGTCAGAGTTTATGATTTGGAATCCATTAGTGTGAAAATCTACTATATCTGAATTAGTTGTTTCAGCTGTTGGGGCATTAGCAAATAATCTTGAACGCCTAGGATTAGTTGTGTTTCTTTTATTATCTAACATATACCATCTATAAGCGGTATCAGTATTTTTAAACATTATCCAAGCAGGCTCGAACCCTGTATAAATAAAAGGCCCATTAGCTGATCCATTGCCTATGTAAGAGCCTACACGTTGATAACCGTCTATATTTGAAATGCAATAAGCTATATAATCTACACTGCTTTTATTTATACCATTCCAAGTTCCTACTGTAAATACACTACTAGTAGGCTCAGTATCACTAAAATTAGCAGCATCATTAATGGCTGCATAAGTATGATATAGATATAAACTAAAATCAGCGGTAGTTGGGGATGCGTAAACAGGCCAAGCATCAGTTGTATTGTTTACTAATCCTTTAAAAATAATTAAATTAGGCTTTTTGTTCAAACCATGACCTACAGTAGTAGTAGAACCTGTTCCTGTATATTTTACAATACTAAATCCAGCTTCTACATTAGCCGCTACGGTACTTGGTATTGCACCATCGGTATTACTAGTTAAATAACCTGGCTGACCAAATGTTACATTACTAGATGCACCATTATAATTACCACTTCCACTTAAATCTACTGCATCTGTTTGTAGTGGATAAGCTGCAATACAGCCTGCACCTGCAGGATAGTTTAATGTATTATTACTTGCCGCTGGTTCTGCATATAAATTAGATGCTTGAGCGTCGGTTACAGCTGTTGAATATATCCTTACTTGTGCTAAATTACCATCTGTAACAATTCCTGAATTTGTTCTTGCTCCTATAAAAAAATTCTCTGTATTTGAGCTTGCTGCTGAAGATAAAGCACTTGAAACAGAAGGGGTTCCTCCATTATAATAAATACGAAGTTTATTATCACTATTGTTAAATGATATTACTACATGCTCCCAAGTTCCTGTGGTTGAGTTAGCTCCTGTAGAAACAGTTACCATATTATCACTTGTGTCATATAAATCGTAAGAATATCCTGCGCCTGAACTGTATCTCAATGACCACCCATAAGAACCTGAAACAGCACCTTCTTTATTTAATATTGTTTGATTTGCAGTTGTGTTTCTATTAACCCAAACAGATGCACTAAATCCACCTACAGCTTCAAATACATTTCCACTATTTGTTACTTCTATTTTACTACTACTTCCATTAAAGCTAGTTGAAAAACTAGCTAAAGCTGCTTTCCAGTTCCATGACGCATAAGTAACCCCATTTTGATTTACTTGCGCAACAGGGTAACTTCCGTGTCCTCCGCTTGCTACAGTAAAACCATCTGTATCAAAAGAAATAATTTGTCCATACGCACCATAAGTTCCTGCAGATGAATTTAAATCTGGGTATAAGGAGGTTGAAGTACCAGGACCTCTTAAAATATCTTGTAATGAATGAGAATAGCCTACTGATCTAGCTTTAATCCAAGTCATTCCAGGAGCAAAACCTACACCTGTCATAGCTTGAGTTCCACCATTACCAGTATATAGTTTTGTATTAAAATAATTTTCAGGGGTTGTTATAAGGGGATCACATTGTACTTCATTATAAAGTTTTGTAACTTCTGAAGCACTGATTGCTTTGTTAAATATTCTTACTTGATCTATTTTTCCAGCACTATAATTACTGTTTAAAGTGTTGCCAATTTTGAAGTTTTCGCCAGTTGTTCCGTGTTCTGTGTCAGAATTATCATAATACAAAGAATTTGCAGTTCCATTAACATATAATATAGGCAATACACCTGAAATTTTGGTTGCAACTAAATGCACCCAAGTTCCTGAAGTTGCAACAACATCTGAATTCTGTACAAAATTATAATTACTTCCTGACCCAGTCCACCATATAAAACCAAATCTATAAACTCCACCTCCAGCATTTCTACTCATAAAGGTGAAACCTCCATAACCGCCAGAAGATTTATAATTACCAACAAAATTTTGAAATACATTAGCATTAGTTAAGTTTACCCAAAGTGATATAGAGTAATTAGATGTAAAATTTGAATTAGCTAAAGTTGTTTCTACGTTACTTCCAGCACCACTAAATTTTCCAGCAAAACCATATTTTCCTTGAACATTAAAATCTACACTTGTAGCTGTTCCATTATAAGAACCAGTTTCATCTGTAGCATCAGCCATTTTATAATATGCAACAGTAGATGGATTATCTATTGTTCCTGATGCTGCTGAAGCTGCGGTTTCATTATAAAGACTGTTTATCTCAGATGTAGTTAATTCTTTATCAAATATTCTAAATTGATCTATACTACATTTAGCGTATCTGTGAGGCCCACCATGCAATTGATAGCCAATATCCCCACTTTGTGAAAAAGGACCAATAGTTGATGGCCTTGAAGTAAAAGATACACTTAGTGTGGCAGAAGATGCATTATCAACAAAACAGCTTAAAACGCCTGTTGAAAAATCATAAGTAACAACTACATGGTGCCACGCTCCATCTGCATAGCTTGTTGTTCCATTTACACCAGATCCTGTACCCATAGAGTAACCTGTTAAAAAAAGGCTACCATCAGGGTAATTAACACCATTCCAAGTATAAGCGGCCTCAAGTCCTAAATGATAACCAGGCTGAGCACTATTACCACCATATGAACTAAATAAAGTACCTGTACCAGACTGTCCACCTGAATATTTAAACCAAAAAGAAACAGATGAATCTGCTGTGCTGTTTGTTGGTAGTATTGCAGGTAAAGCTATTTTAGAAGAGCTACCATTAAATACACCAGCTTTATCAAACTTGCCTGCAGCATAAGTTACATTAGATGCAGTGCCATGATTGGCTGCATAAAGAGCTCTTGTGGCATTATAATTTTGCAAAACTTCAGTTGCACTTAAAGCGCTAATATAAAACCTTACTTGACCCACTTCACCATCGAAATCATATGATCCGATATAACCTCCTAATGATCCAATAAGCAAGTCTGCAGTGCCTGTTGTGTTTCCGTTTCCTGTAGCAGCAGCTGATCCTGCCAAAACCCCATTTATATATATAGATAGAAGTCCTCCTGATCCATCTGTATAAGTCATTACAACATGATTAAAAACATTTGCTTGTACTCTAGCTGCCGTATTACTTGTTACTACAGTAGCCGCGGAGCTTCCTGTACCTGTGCTACCATAAACAAGTGCATCAATATCGCCTTGCGCATCATTTAACCTTACATAAAATTTACTACCACTCGATCCATCATGTATTGCAAAGAAATGGTCTACTGCAGTTAAGTTGTCTGGTTTAAACCACCCCTCTAAAGTATAGTTAGTAGCACCATTAAATGTTGTATTTGCGTCTATTTGTAAATAATCGCTAGCCCCATCTAAATCAAATCTACCGTTACTTCCTGAAGGATTACTGTAAGTTACATTACCTACTATAGCTGCGTCATCGGTATTTGAAGCTGAATTAGATATTGTTGCTCCACTTGAATATCCATTAACATCTAAATCAATTATTTTAAAAGAGCTTATTGTAGTTCCAGCAGTATATGCAGTATCATTTGCATTATCTTCAAACCTATATAAGGCTGTAGATTGAGTTGCCCCTGCGTCTAATATTTGCGTAGTATCTGTTGTACAGGCTTCAGCTCCTCCAGTATTGATTAGTCTTTTACCTAACATTTATTCAGGTTGTTCGGCTTGCTCAGTAAAAGTATAAGTGTATTTTAATATTGCCTCTACATTATCAAGCGCATTAACTTCTATTTCTAGAGCATCTACTTTATCTCTAATTTTTTTTCTATCTGCAAGAACGCTATCTGGTATTGCTGTCCCTAATTCAGATTTCCTGCTCGAATACCAATCTGTAGGAGCTAATAAATGATTTGCTTCTGATTTTATGCTAGAAATAATATTCGCTTTTAATTTATCTTTATCGTATACTGGCGTTGTTTCTCCTGTATCATTTCCCTCTTCATCAAGAACAGGTGCTGTAGCATCAAAGTCGATATTAGAAACTGTGTAGGTAAATACATTATTATCAGCATCCCAAAACATAGGAGACAGTCTTTGCGATATTTTATCGTAATCTGGTGTAACAACATCATAAAAACCGTAATCCTCTTTGTTTTTGCAAAGCCTAAAATTCATATGCACACCTTTTTCATCCTCCCATTTATTTGGAAGACGATTAAAAGTTTGTATTGTTCCGTTTTTATTTATTGCTACCATTATGTTGCTTCTTTTGATATTGTCATGAAATATTCAGCTGCTCCAGTTTTAACTATCTGTATAAAATTAGTTGCTGTTGTATCATATTCTCCTGCAATAATTTTTGTTCCTGTTGGCCAAGTAATAGTATAGGCTCCAGATATAACTAAATCTTTAACCATACCTATTTCATCATTTGAATAAGTAAATGTTGTGGCTGCACCTAAAGTTTTTGTAAATACCTGAGAAGAATCCCAATCAATAGCAGTTCCAGATATTGCTGAAGTTCCTTTAAATCCAGCATATAATTTTTCTTGTGTGATTGTAGAATCACTTAAAACGCTACTTGTTACTTTAGTTATTGCCATTTTTTATTTTTATTCAAATTTACAAAATTTATCAGTGATCTATTTGTGTCCAAGTTTTATCATTTTCGTTCCACAAATTTATTTTATCATTATCTGGCCTTTGTATTGGAGCCACCCAGTTGCAGGTGTCTTCGTTTAAAACCCAACTATCAAAAGGTTTAGGTGGAATAAATGCGTCTCTTTGTTGATCATAAGTGTATCCTACGGCTGCATAATTCTTTCTAAATGGGGTACCGCCTAATACATGTTTTCCAAATCTAGTGTTATAAGAGGTTCTTTTACATACCTGTTTGAAAATATCTTGATAAAAAAGTTCCCAATTTGTATCTGTATCACCTTCATCTTTACCTGTAATTACTTTCGTAACTACATTAGACATATTTAAAATTGCATAGTGTGCCATAATTTTTTAACTAAATTGTATAATTCCACTTCCGCCTGTAAAAACTGTAACACTAGTATCATTAGCTGATGTTGTAGTTTCCGTATAAGTAGTAAAATTTAATCCTCCATTCGGATTTGAAATCGAAACTTGAGACGTATATCTCAATATAACTACTCCTGATGCACCAGTGCCACCTACACCCGAAGAGGGATTGCTTTCTCCAGAGCCACCTCCACCTCCACCTCCTGAATTAGGGGCTCCATCAGCTCCATTGCCAGGATAGCTGTTTGGAGACGAATTACCTGGATTTGAAGGAATCCCACCCCCACCTTTGCCAGGTATTGCATGATTTCCAGTTTCATAACTAGCACCTCCGCCACCTCCAGCAAACCATACAGCGCCACTTATCACTTCACCTATATTTACTTGTCCACCACCTGTTCCTATATTTGAGACATTCAAAATAGAAGATGTAACACCATCACCACCATCTCCATCAGTTGAGCCGCTACCACCGTCATTACCAGCAGAACCTGCGCCTCCACCACCACCACCGCAATCAGGATCACTAGGATAATGTCCTCTACCACCATTATTGCCTTCAGATGGAGTATAGTTTCCAGCGTTACCTGAACCAGCTTGACCAGCAGTTCCGTCTGAGCCTCCAGAACCTCCACCAGATCCACCATCGCCACCATCAACTCCAGTATTTCCTGAAGATGTATAGCTAGTGCCTTTACCACCACCTGTTGACGTAATTGAAGCAAATACAGAGTTTGTGCCATTAGAACCTGGACCATTTGAGCCACCACTACCTCCAGGACCAACAGAAACAGTGTAAGATGAACCCACATTTAATGTAAGGGCATTAACAGATCCTACTCCATAAGAAGTTCTTAGACCTCCAGCTCCACCACCTCCGCCTCTATAATATCCTCCACCACCACCACCGCCTGCAACAACTAAGTAATCTACATCAAAAGAAGGAATAATTGTTGTTAAATTATCAGCAGTCCAACCTTTAGCAGTGTTTTGGTATACTAAATTTATAGTTGCATTGTTTGTGCTATTTAGAAAGTCGTTTGTAGATCCTTGTATTTTGTCACTTGATGTTAATATTATTTTATTGGTAGTAAAAGTCCCTGCGTAATCTTGAAATATAATTTCATCTCCTGAGCTGGGTGAAGTAGGTAAAGTCACAGTTACTGTGTTTGAAGTTGTATCAACAAAATATCCCTGTCCAGCAACAGCTGTAAAGTTAGTTGTTTTGGGAGCTGACTGCCAATCAGTTCCTAACGATCCATCTATTAATTCTCTTTTTACTTTAGTTTGTGACATTTTCTATCCATTTTTTATTATCCTCATCCCACACATATACTTTACCATCTGATGGTTTTTCTATTGGAGCTTCCCATAAACACGTATCTTCATTTAAAACAAAACTATCATAAGGCTTGGGTGGAATAAATGCATCTCTGGTTTCATCGTAAGTATACCCAATTCCAGCATAGTTTTTTCTAAAAGGAGTTTTTCCATCTAAATGTTGACCTCCTTTTGTATTACATGATGTTCTCCTACAAACTTGTTCACGTATATTTCCATAGTGTATTTCCCAGTTTTTAGGCCCTTCAGTTTCATCTTTACCTGTTATTACATCAGTAACGATATTTTGCATATTTAAAAAAGCGTAATGTGCCATAATTATCCTGTAAATTGTATGTTTCCTGTTCCTTGTGTAAAAGTTGTTACTTTATCTGTACCCACGATTGCTGTAGTAAATGATAAACCACCACCTGAATTTGTTATTGTATAAGAACTACTATACCTTAAAATAACTACACCAGATCCTCCATTGCCACCTTGAGCTATGTCACCTCCTGTACCACCGCCACCACCACCAGTGTTTGCAGTACCATTGCTACCTGGTCCAGATGTAGATGGATAATTAACAGCATCGCCACCTGCTCCGCCGCCGCCAGCTCCTCCAGAACCTACGGGATAAGTTGAACCAAGTCCACCACCACCGCCACCACCAGCGTATCCTACTGAAGATCCTGTTATATTTACTGCTAAACCAGCTCCTCCATCACCTGAAGTAGCCTGTCCTGCTGCACTTGCACCACCACCACCAGTTCCATAATCAGGAGTGCTAGCCCCTGCTCCATTATAACCTTGCGCAGGTGCTCCTTGTCCTGCGCCACCTGTGTTGTAGGCATTACCCCCTCCAGATCCACCATCTGCGCCTTGTTGTTGACCGTTTCTTGAACCTCCACCACCACCTCCTGTTGAGGTAATATCTATAAAAGTAGAATTTCCGCCATTAGCACCTCTAGTACTAGTATTTGTTGATCCTGCGCCCAAACCACCTACTGCTAATGCATGATCAGTATCCATTGCTATACCTGTTTTTTGATTTTCAGAACTAGCTCCACCACCAGAGCCACCTGGCCAAGAAGTACGAAGACCTCCAGCTCCACCACCTCCACTATAATATCCTGATCCGCCGCCGCCACCTCCAGCTACTACTAAGAAATGCACATCAAGAGGAGGTAAGTCTGATACAATATTATCAGCAGTCCATCCTTCTGTTGCATCTTGATAAACTAAGCTTACCCTAGCATTATTAATAGAACATCTTTTATTTATAGTACTACCTTGCATCTTTTCAGTACCGTTTGCTGTAAACTTAATTTTATTGGTGGCAAATGTGCCAGTATAGTCTTGAAATTCTATTTCATCGCCCACACTTCCTGAAGGTAGGCTTACTGTTATTATACCTGATGTTGTGTTAACAAAATATCCTTTTCCTGCTTCAGCTGTAAAATTTGATGTTTGAATTGTTGCTTGCCAATCAGTTCCTGTGCCTAAGGTAACGGCTCCTGTTTGACCATTTACAGAATTTACCCCTGTTATAGCTCCTGTTTGACCATTAAATGAAGATACTGTTTGATTTCCAACTGTTATGCTATCAAAAGCCATAACCTCTACTGTAAATCCAGTTTGAGGCGCAGTGTTAAATGTTATTTGATTTCCTGATATACTGTAAGTTGATTTTTCTTGGTAAACGCCTTGTATGAATACAAATGTTTTTGCTTCATCGTCGATACTTTGTGATAATGTAAATGTTTGAGATCCATTACCAGTAAAGTTATTTTGATTTATAGACGAAGCATTAACTGCTTTTATATGAACAACTTCTATTGAAGTGCCAGTTGCAGGTGCAGTACTTGTAAATGTTAAAACACTACCAGCTGTCGTGTAATTATCTTTGCTTTGATATACTCCGTCTATATATACCTGTGTAGCATTTTCGTTTGCTATAGACATTGAAAGCGTAAAAGCCGTAGTGGTATTATCACCAGTAAACGTATCTCTTGCAATTACACCTGAAGACTCAACCATATGTATAAGCTCAACAGAAGTTCCGTTGGCTGGTGCTGTAGGTGAAAATGTTACAGTGCTGCCACTTGTAGTGTAATTATTTTTAGATTGATAAACACCATCTATATATACCTGTACATTGTTTTCGTTTGCGATAGCAGTAGTTGTTGCAAATCCAAATGTGTTTCCATTTGCTGTATATACATTTTTTTCAACTGACACGGTTCCACCACCTCCAGCTTGTGCGTTAAGCTGACCATTACTTGCTGTTAGATTTGTACCTGCTATAGCAGAAACTAAACTAGCAATAGTTGATTTTTTACTATTGTTAGAATCACTACTATCAATAAATCCAAAACTATCTGCAGTTACATCTATTGTAGCTGCATTAAGAGTGTTTAAATCTGTACCTCCAGTTGCTGTACTTTCAAACTCTATTGTATCATTTGAAGCATTAGTAGTAATACTCATGCCTGATCCAGCATTGAAAGTAAGTGTGTCTGTGGCTTGGTCTGCTACAACATCAGATTGTCCAGAAGTTCCTGTAACAGCAATTGTTTTAAATGTTTCAGTTACAGTTCCTCCACTTTCATCTGCAACCTCAAATTTACCTGTAGATGAATTGTATTTTAATATCTTATCGTTCGCTACACCTGTAAGGTCTATATCAACTAAAGCGTTGATTGAAAAATCGTTTAAATTTCTTGTGTTAAAATTAACTGCATTACCCATTAATGGGTGAGTATTACACATATAGTGTAATACAGTTGGTGTATTTTCATCGGCAACAATCTCAATATAAGAACCATTTTGTCCTGGTGCGTTTGAAGAATAATTATCTGTTACACCAGTAATATATTTATTTGACGACAGCCCTGTTGGTATGCTTTTATCCGAGTTGTAAAAGAAATATAATGGATGCGTGGAATTTGTTGTGTCTGACATATCAAACCTGTAAGTATTCCCAGGTGTTAAAGTTATGTAGGGAGCTGGCACTCCATCTATAACATATCCACTTGTTGATCCACTATTATAATATCTATGTGTTGATGCTTTTGTTGCAACTGTAACTGTGTATGTTTTTGTTGTAGATATATATTTACTTATTATTGTTTTAGAAAGTAAATCATCAGTTACAGTTAAGTTATTACCTATAATCACATCATTAGGTAAGCCAACTGTAAAAGTTCTGTCTGTAGTTAAATCTTGAGCTCCTGTAGGAGAAACTTCAACTTCGTTAGATGTTCCTGCAAGCTCTATTGTTCTAGCTTGAGGTGTTACTGTTATTGAATCTGAACCATCTGTTATTACATTTGTTGTTGGATTTACATCACTATTAGTTAACTTAACCCTTTCTGCATCTGTAATTATATAACCTGAACCAGCGCCGAGAACATCAGCTAATTCTGTAACATTATGTGTCGATAAATCTGTTAAATCAGTGGGCTTATTTAATATTTCCGCAGCTGTCCCAGCACCTGCCGTCCAACTAGGTTTTACATTTACCTCCGCTCCATCTGCAATCCCATTTAGTTTTGTAAGAAGTGTAGCTGTAAAATCATTTGTAGATAATCCTTTACCTGTAACAACATCTACTTTATCATTTAAAGCTGTCTGGAGTCCAGTAATATTTGATATACCTAAAGTATTTAATGTTGTTCTGTTTGTCTCTATGTATGCTACAATTTCCTGTAATTCATCTAAAGCGGCATTTGGAGGATTAAGAGTCAGTAAAGCGTTTATTGCTGTTATAGCGTCATTTAATGTTTTACCTTGTTTTGCTGATAATGGTACATCTGTGCTTGTGCTTGTTAAATTATCTACAACATCATTATGAACCAAAGCATTTCCAACTATACCTCTTTCTCCTGTTGTTATAATAGATCCTGATCCTGCGTTTGTCACATCACCTAGATCAGTAACTGATTTAGTAGCAAAATCTATATTTTCAATTGCCTGATAGTTCGATATAAAATATCTTTCATTAGGAGTTAAACTCCCATTACCTGACTGGTAAGTCAAAGTAAATTGCAAAAAGTTTGAATCTGAACTATACGTCTGTACATTTGTAACTTTAAATATTCCAAATGCATTTAAGTTCCCAGCCTGGTTTATTTTTATTGTATCATTATCCATGGCTTGGAGATATGCAGTAACATCGTCTCCTGTTGCATGTACTTTACTTACAAAAATATTGTTGATTGCAGAAAAGGCAGTAGCTAAAACATTAGTTGCTGTAACACAAATAACCCCTGTTGGGTTTGGATTTTCAGAGTCTATAGCTTTAAACTCATAAGTTACACCATCAAAATGATCAATAGCAGAACTACTATTGATCAAATTAATTATACTGCTTACCGTAAAATTTTTGGTTGTTGTTGTCGCTGAATCTGTCCCAATCCACTTATCACTAAGGCTTGGGGTAGTATCGAGATCGTATGTGTTAATTCTAGGCATAATTAGTACAAAGATACCAATAAAAAGTAAGCTCGATTTCTAAGTGGCGACTACTTGTGGTTTTTATTACCCATAACCTTCTCGTAACTCCTTCCGCCGAAATAGCCTGCAAAAACCACAAAGAGAAGCTCCTTGACAGTTGATAACCCATCTATCTGCATGTACCATCCAATAACAAAAGAAACTGTGAGAAATATTAATGTTAGAGGCCTTACGTTGGAAGGAAGCCATCCGCTTCTGGCGTCTGCCACCCACCTTCTTGTGACACCATCAATTTCAGCGCGTTCTATATCTAGTTTTTTGAGAGCAATACTTTTGTCCTCTTCACTCATTTCAGAACCTCCTATAATAGCTTGAATTACATTACCTGCTAATGTATCTCCAGCTACTGCGCCAACAACATTAGGTATTTTGTTAAGTAAGAACTGACCTACCTTAGTATCTTTAAATTTTTTTCTTTCTTGAGACATTTTTTTTAATAAACCCAAGTTACTTGTGGATCAAGGTCTTTTGCTCCATCTGCATGTATAAACGTTTTTGCCACGCCTATTCTATGACACCCAGCCTCTATAAGTCCTTTCAGAATCAAAAACCTATCTCTTGAACCTTTAACAGCTATATCAACTGCACAAGGGCCGCCTTGTCTTGTAGACAAATGAGCTGAGTTAGATTTTCCTCCAACAGACTTGTTATGAGAAGGTGTACGTACTCCAGAGTTTATAATATAAGGAGTGCCAGATATTTCTCTTGCTTTATCAAGCAATAACAAAAATTCTTCATCCATCAAGTTTCCGCTTCCTGGTTCATCAGGAGAATCGAAATCTTGAATATTAAAGTATTTGAGTTCCATTTATTTTTTATTTAATTTATCTATAATATTTATTATTGTATATATCAACGTTGCAATCAGTACAAAAGATGATAATATTGGGTTGATGTCATGAAATATGCTCGTCCCAATTGCTGAGATACTTAAACCGTATATTTTCAAATCTTCTATCACTTTTTTGGTTTTCTTCCAGATCTAGATTTACCTCTAAAAGCTTTAGGTACATCTCCAATTTGATTACCAACTTCTCCTATCGCTTTTCCTACATCTTTCAATTCATGATTAACTCTATCTACAATTATAGAAACATCTTTTTTAAGTTCTATAAATTTTTCTTCTAGAATATCAGGAATCATATTATTATTATCATCTCTAGTAAATCCTTTTTTGGCAAGCCAAATTGCTGATATGACAACAGTAATTAATACGATTAATAATATTATTGTTATTATAAGTAATGTTTTCATTTTATTTAATATTTAAATGTGATCCATCACAAAGCCCTGTTGGGTTTTGCGTTGTTCCGCATACACATGGTTTTGTTTTCATTTCTTTTTTGCTCCTCCTCTAGCTCTATTTTTTTTTCTATGTTCTGAGACAATAGTTCCATTCTTGTGTGAACAATCCATCTTGTCTCCTTTTTTTCCAAATTTACGATTAAAGGCGTTACACTCTACACGCTTTTTAACTTGCTTCTTTTTTTTCTGAAACACGCTATCGTAAGCAGCCTTTTTGGCTCTCGCCTTTGGGTTGCTCCTGTAATATAAAGCAGTTCTGCCTAAACTCATAATTATTTACTTTTTCTTTTTTTTCTTTTTCTTAGAAGTGGATTTAGATTTACTTTTCATCTTTCCTCCGTAAGTTCCTTTTCCGTATGGCATAGTTTTTAATTTTAAAGGTTATTTATGATTTAACTCTCGCACTTTTTGTGTTAGAAACAAATTGTTTCTTACTACCACCAGCTTTCTTTTTTCTTTTAGCAGTGGCAGCCCTTTCAGCCTGCGATAAGCTTCTAGCTTTTGCTAATGGCAAACATCTATCTGGGTTTCTTTTATTCTTACTAGTGCCACATGGTCCTTTGATTTTACCATCTGTTCCTATACGAACCCATTTTTGTTCACGCCATTTTTTTAATTCACCCACGATTATTCTCCTTCACATTTACATTCGTTTTTACCACACTTACATTTTCTCATGATAGCTTTTGCTTGAGCTCTATCATCGTAATCTAATGCGGCTTTAAGAATTATTTTGTCCATTACATCATCTTGATTGTCAAGCATTTGTTTTTGTAATGTGATAACCATGTCCTCTAATTTATCTTTTGCAGAAACAAGCAAATCTATTTGATTATTTTTCTTTTCTATCTCTCCCTTAAGAGCATTCACATCATCTGGCTTTGTTCCAGTTATGCTTGATATGATAACTGGGATTGAAGCGGCAATTGTTCCTATCAACATCATGACAACTTCTTTATTGGAATCCAATACAGGAAATTGTAATAATGTAATTATAATACCTATAACAAATAGGAAGATAAATAATGATCCTACGTATGAACGGATTTCTTTGGCTACGCCATTTTTGGGGAGTTGCATATGCTTATTTCTTTTTTGATTTTTTTGCGTAATTAGGATCTTTACAATATTTGCTTGCAGCCATATTAGCATAAGCAGATGGATATCTGTCAAATGTTCTTTTAGCCCAAGCTATACCTGCAGGACAAATTTTGTTACCTCTTTTCGCTTTTGTTTTACTTTTTGTTGCCATAGGGAAATAAATCGTTTAAAGTTTTTTTTCTTTCATCACATCCACATGGTTTATTGAAGGCTTTTGATCCAGCTTTTACAATAGCTTTAATTCCTGTCGCTGTTGTAATTGCTTCGACTGTATCTCCAAGACCTTTGTGTTTTTTAAATAGATTTGCCATTTTTAATATTTTCCTTGCTTTGATTTAGGAGATGATTTTGTGGACCCCCCTTTACCAGCCCATAAATTTTTACAAGCCCAGTATCTAGCAGTTAACTTATTTGTTGCAGAGGAACAATTATGTCTAGCCTTAAAAGACTTTCTTGCAGCAGAAGAATAGTTATGACCGTATCCTTTTGCTCCATAATGAATTATTTTTTCTTTTCCTCCTGAGCATGCTTTCACCATTCTTTTCTTTCCTGGGCTTGTGCTAGGACGAGGTGAATTGCATTTCATTTTCGATTTATCTGCTCTCTTAGCCATGTGACAAATATACAAATAAAAAAAGTTCATTATTTTTGATTTTAAATTAACTTAAGTTGAAAAAGGCTACAAAAATAAAGCGTAGAAAAAATTCTGAAAAGTATAATATCTCATACGAAAAAGAACGTAAATACAATTTTCTAAAATACTGGAGGATAGTTAAATATTATGTTAAAAGAAAATATAATTTATCAGAGCCAGATTTAGAAATGCTTTTGTATTTATACGACGAAGGTAGATTTGACATGGATGCTTTCAAAGAATATTCAAATATAATGCACTGGGATAGAAATAGATTCTGGAAGCTAAAACAAAAAGGTTTTATAAATGTCTGGAGAGAAAAAAATGAAGTTTCAAATAGAAAAGCAATATATGAGCTATCTATAACCTCTTCGCGTATTTGTAATTTAGTTTACAAAAGATTACTGCAAGAAGAAAAAATATCTGAAGATCCAAGAATAAACCCTGTTATGAAAGGAAGTTCTTATACAGACAGGGTTTACAGAATTGCGATAAAAAAAATGAATCAAAAAATCAAAGACTGACCGCCTTTTTCAAAACATCGTAATCTCTTACAGAGACCCTACACTTGAGTTCTCTCATAGTCACAGGTAGACCTTCGTCTTTTATCTCAGCCACAGCACGCTTGCACTTAATAAGCTCTGATTCCTTTTTAATATCTCTGTTTCGAAGTTTAACATTTAACAACATTGCATCATCGAAACTTCTGCGCACAGTAGGTGCGCTACACCCAAGTATAACACCAATCTTCTTCATAGTAATCTTACCTTGGATTTGTCCGCAGGCTCTCCAGATATCAGCTGATTCAAAGCTAATTTTAGGATGGATTAACTGCTGCACAATTTTTCTTTTTTCTTTTACTGGGATCATTTTAGCTGGGTTAAAAATAACTTTTCTTTTCCTTCTACAATATGGTTTTGTGTATTTTTTATCCCAAACATCTTCACAAAGAGCCTCTATTCTTTTTTCACTATAAGTTCTAATGACATGCCCATTAGATCTATCTGTCATTTGTTTTATGTGGCGTATAAAAACAGAGTAATCAATATTTGGATTAAGCCACCTAAATTTTTCCGCCACATACTCTACTTCTTGTATTGAGTTGATTTTTCTAGAAGTTCTGTATAAACTATAAAACTCTACACCCTCTGGGTAAAACAAATATTTTTTACCATGAAAGACAAAACACGACTCCATAATAAGCCTGTCTTCTTCATATTCGAAGAGTGGTATGTACATTATTCCTTAACAACAATCCCATTTTCAAGTAAAACTAATTTAATCTCACCTGATATTCGCATTTCAGAAGTTGCCATTTTATCATAATAAACCACATCTCCTGGGCTAACTTCTTTTACCTTCCCACCAACAGACTCAACTACGCCTTTTACGTAGCGAACATTTTTATCAGTCTTGCTAGATAAAATTACACCACCAGATTCAATTTCTTCTTTTTCTGGCTTAACAACAATATATTCTCCTAATGCTTTCATGCTCTTACGTTTGTTACAACACACTCTGTTGTTATAAGCTCACCACAAACACTTACAGCATTTTCAACTACATTTATCGTCACAGCTGTTGGATCGAGAATTTTTTCTTTATACATATCCACTAATTCTCCAGTCAAAGCATTATATCCAGTTTTTGGAGTATCAGACATTATAGCTTTAGTAACCTCTGAAAATCTTTTATCAGTGATACCAGCATTATAAAGGATTGTAGTTATTGGAGCAGCCAAAGCTTTTATCATAACATTCCAGCCCTCTAAATATGAGCTTTCCTCCTCTTTATACTTTGAGTCTTGAATACGTAACCTCATATCTTTAGCTATATGAAGCAAGGTTGCTCCTCCACCAGGAACCACCCCCATCTTCAAAGCAGCACGAGTAGCACTAATAGCATCATCAACCCTATCCATTTTTTCTTTCATTTCGACTTCTGTAGATGCGCCCACGTGCACCGTAGCAACACCTCCAGTTAATTTAGAAAGCCTGTCTCTTAAATGCCACTCGTTATCTGCCTCCTTCTCATCAGCCAACTTATCTTCTATATGCTTTTGTAGTTTTTTTATTTTTTTCTGATCTTTTGGGGTTGTAAACAAAACTGTCTCTCCTTCTGAAACCACAACTTTATCTGCCGTCCCTAGATAACTTGTATCTATTTGACCAAAGTCATTTCCTTGTGCTTCTGAAAAAACTTTTGATCCAGTCATCAGGGCGAGGTCTTCTAACAATTCATCTCTCTTATACCCTATCCCTGCTGGTTTTATCACACAAGCTTTGAATCTTCCCTTGTTGTTGTTTAAAATCATAGTGGCAAGAAACTCCTCTGAGGTATCTGCTACAATTATTATTTGTTTACTGCTTTCAGCACAGTTTTGTAATATCGGAAGAATCTGCTGTGCACTTTGTATTTCTGTAGAACATATGAAAATAAAAGGAGATTGAGCAACAAATTCACGTTTATTTAAATCCGTGACTAGGTGGTGTGTCGCCCAACCTCGATCTATTTTAGTTCCTTCTTTTATCGATACATAACTATCTTCGTTGTAAGATTGCTCTACTGCAACCACTCCATCCTTCCCCACCTTATCGTAGGACTCGGCAATTAACTTCCCAATACTTTTGTCATTGTTTGCCGATAATGATGCAACTGCAAGTAAATCTTTTTTATTTAATTTTTTACTGCTTTTCTTCAAAGTTTCTACAACGTAATCTTTAGCATCGTACATTCCTTTTTTGTAGAGGTGGATGTTGCGGATTAAACTTCGATTTGTCAAAGCAATGATCGCATTACTGAGTACTATCGAAGTGGTAGTTCCATCTCCAGCGCGAAGCGCTGTTTTTTTGCTGGCTTGCCTAACCGTACTCATCGCCAGGTTTTCTACTGGATCTGAAAACAACAAGCTCTCTGCAACAGTAATTCCATCTTTTGTTACGTGTGGACGTCCTTGCGCATCCTCCAGTATAACTGTTTTTCCATTTGGCCCCAGGGTAGATCCTACAGCTCTATTTAATTGCTGGACGCCGTTTCGTATTTTATTCCAGGCATCGTCAGTAAAAGTCAGGGTTTTTTCTATCATCGTAAATTAAATTTGAATTAAATGTATCATTTGATTATTTTGTATATATTATATATATATATTATACAATAGCAATATAATAACTCTGTAGTATATTTTAGCTATATATATACTAGTATTTATACAGTGTATAGCAAACCTCTTCAGTGTGCGATACTTCGTGCAGTTTAAAAAAGCACAACCCCGCAAAGTGTTGAATTTCCTTACATTATGACTAATTATATGTGTGCGGAGATTGTGCAGTTTTATCATTTTATTGGGTGATCTTTCATATCGGCTACATGTTTCCATTCATTTACTAGGTCATCTTGCCGTTTTACCCTTTCATAAATCTCATCAGGAATAGCCCATCCCTCTTTATTATGCTGTATTACATTAGCCATCAAGCTTTGGATTACAGTTTCAAAAGATTCGTTTCGAACCATAATCATAGTCTTGACCGCATAATATCTTTCTGTAAGCAAAAAGTTGATTACAGCTCTGTCAGAACCCTCTGACTTTAATATCCTTCGATATTCTTCCTCTAAGGTGCGCCCTTGGTGATCTTTACTGTGTGGCATTCTCCTCTACTAATTTAACGACCTTATAGCCATTCTTTTCTAGTAAACGCTTTGCCTCATATATTTGTCTTAGATGATTGCTTTTATCATCAAAAATTTGATTGTGTATAACCATATTATTAAATTTTAAAAAGAACCCAGACTAGATATACACTATTAAACAATTAATCAAACCAAAACGAAAAAAACTTATTATATCCAGCCTGGTTTCTAAACTAACAAATTATCAAATTGTATTATATGAAATACACTACAAATATAGTAAAAAAATGTGGCATAAAAAAAAATAGCCTAACACACC
>Ga0115012_10000122_pt1 | contig 44935 bp, 43 predicted proteins | sample TroAtlMetagenome_FD_88706 | JGI IMG/M metagenome (GOLD analysis project Ga0115012, IMG submission 88706) | Marine eukaryotic phytoplankton communities from Atlantic Ocean - Tropical Atlantic ANT10 Metagenome | ecosystem: Environmental > Aquatic > Marine > Oceanic | place: Tropical Atlantic... | reverse complement strand
TCGTGCAACACAGTGTCCGCCAAGCGGTAGTCGGACCACTTCAGCATGCCGGGCAATACAGGGTCCTCAAACCATCCCAAGGTGCTGTATGCGCCAGCGGTTCGAATGTAGGTCTCGTACCCTTTCTTCTCCAGTCGTTGAATCCACGAGTCTGCATCCTCACGACGGAAGAAGCCAAGGTACGGGACTCGGCCGACGACGGGGAAGGTCCAGCGCTTCGGTTCAAATGCCAGCTCCTCACAGGCGGAGAGGTTCCAGATCTTCTTGTCCCAGTCCGCCGCGAACGTGTCGTAGTTCTCGGTAGACTTCAGACCAATCTGGGCACCGAACGCCTTGACGTCCTTGATTCGATTGAGGGCACGGACCTCGGTTTCGTTGAAGATATCCTGAGCTTGTAGTTCAACAATCGGCTCTCGGCTGTTGAGTAATTCTGCTTGGAAGTAGGCGGACCGCACCACATAGCCAACGCCGCAGCCTGGAATGAAGGCGCTCAATCCCACGCTAAGGATCGTGAGCATGAGGCCTTGGACGGCGCGGTGCCTTGACGGTTTGTGGTTGGTCGTACCCATGTCTGAATGGTATCGAACAAGGTGCGACCCCGCTCGTTGGGTTTTGAGGAGCGCCCCGTGATTGAACTGATGATTTCTGGCGGACCGGTCATGATTCCCATCGGAATCGCCAGCGTGGTGGGGCTGGCGGTCTTCCTGGAGCGCACCTTGTCGCTGCGCTGGGCGGCCGTGATCCCGCCGGTGTTTATCCGCGAGGTTGAGGAAATGTTGCGACAGGAGCGGCTGGGTGATGTTGTCGCAGCGGCCAAGAAACACCCCTGTGCTGCGGCGCGCGTCACACTCACTGCTGTCGACGCTGCCGGTCAATCGCGGTCTCAAATAAAGGAGCGCCTCGAGGAGGTTGGTCGGCGCGAAGCCGCAGAACTTGAGCGCTTCAGTGCTGTCCTCGGGACGGTCGCCAGTATCGCTCCGCTTCTGGGTCTACTCGGCACCGTCTGGGGCATGATCCTGACTTTTGAGGTCATACAATCCCAAGGCATGGGCGTCGTGGCGAACCTCGCGGGTGGTATTTCCCAGGCGCTGATCTCCACGATGGCAGGTCTGACCGTCGGGATCCCGGCCCTCGTGGCTCATCGTTGGGTGCTCGCGAGGGCGGATAGGCTGATCTTGGGTCTTGAGGATCACGGTGCGATGATTCTGGACCACCTCTGTCCAGACGGGAAGGCTGAGTGAACTTCTCTCGGACCCGTCGCGTCGACCCAGTGGTCGACGTCACGCCTTTGATCGACATCATCTTCCAGTTGGTGTTGTTTTTCATGGTGTCCACGACCTTTGTGAGTGCACCAGGAATCGAAGTCGACTTGCCACGTTCGAGCTCCGACACGGTCTTGCGAGACACAGATGACCTCAACGTCTGGGTCAACAGTGATGGGTCGGTCTACGTCAATGAAGAGCCAGTGGACTACGTGGGACTCAAGGCGGCCTTGTCAGATGCGGCCAAGAGCAACCCGTCTACACTGGTCGTGATCAAGGCGGATAAGGACGTCGGCCATGGACGGGTGGTGGCCGTGATGGATGCTGCGCGCAGTCGTGGACTGACACAGTTGGCCATCGCCACCGAGGTCAATGCAGATGGTGAGGCTGAGTCTTCCCCTTGACTTGAGAAGGGTATATTCACCAGATCCGCTCCATTGGCTCTACCGCTGATCTGGGAATTAAAACCGTTCTTTCTGAAAAAATCAGAGGTGGGTGTCGATTCGTCGGATCCAGCTTCGATCCATCATTTTCGGCCAATTGAGGCTTCTTTAGTGGTGTTTAGCCCTTGTCCAAAATTGTGACACAATTCAGATAGTTAGATACACTTCGGGAGGCGTATTCCTACCGTTCCACTTGGCATGTCAATGCACACAAGTAGCCTGACCAATCCACGGATCAGATCGACTGCTGGCACCGTTACGTTTCTGCGGCGGTTGGTGTGGAATGTTCTGCCTGGTCTGATGCTGCTGGGCGTCGTGAAGATGACCTTGCTTGGCGACGAGGGCATGTTGAATCGACATCAAGTGAAGCGCCGTCTGTATGCGACTCAGGTCAAGGTGGAGCAGGTGAAGGCAGAGAATGCTGCCCTGAAGTCTCGGATACGCATGCTCCGACAGGATCCGAGATTCATGAAGCGTGCTGCTGCTGAGCACCTCTTGATGGCAGAGTCTGGCAGCACCATCTACAGATTTGAGGGGCCCATTCGTTGAACTGCGTTCGACGCTGGCTCTGATGCCAAGTAGGGTATCGCCGTGAACGTGTACCGCTGGGACTTGGACAAGACTTATCTGGACACTGACTTTCAGTCGTTCCGGGGGCTTGTGCGGACAGCAACGGAGCCAGCGCACAAGAAGCGGGCGCTCCCAGGTGCTGCAGTACTGCTCCGAGCACTCGGTAAAGAGCCTACGAACCGCATCACAGTGGTCTCCGGATCGCCGGTACAGATGCGTCGTGTCCTCTCTGAGAAGCTGAGGTTGGATGGTGTCCGCTTTGATGAGCTCGTGCTCAAGGACAACCTCGAGAATGTTCGACGGGGGCGTTTCCGCGCTGTTCGCGGACAGATGGGCTACAAGCTCCCAGCCTTGCTGGAGGCCCGCACCAAGAGTGACGAATCAGCCAATGAAGTGCTGTTCGGCGACGATGTAGAGGCCGATGCCCTGGTCTATTCCGTGTACGCTGATGCGATCTCGGGACGCATCGGTGCGGCTGAGGTGTCGCGGGTCATGGAGCGTGCGGGTGCGTACGAGGACGAGGTTGACCGAGCGCTTGAGGCGCTCTCGGGAATTCGTCGCGTTGAGGCTGTAGAGCGGATCTTCATTCGATCGGAGCGCGGGGTACCGACCAGGCGAATGGCTGCATTGGGTCCGCGGGTGGTGCCGATTCGCTCGTGGTGGCAGGCCGCTGTGGTCTTACTCGCGATGGGACACGTGAACGCCAATGTCGCTGTCGATGTCCTCAAGCGGGTGTACGAGATCGAGGGACGTGATGCGTGGCAGGTCGGTGCGCTGACCCAGGATTTGCTTCGACGGGGGGTCGTCGAACCAGGTGTTCTCCTGGCATTGTCTCTCCCTGAAGACATTCGGAGTGCTGTGGTCGGGGCCGTATCGGCTATGGGAGGGCGAGGTCTTCGTCCTCTGGTAAGGGACCAGCCCAGTATCGACTACATCGAGCTCCTTGCTAGCGGAGAATGGAACAAGCACGGCAAGGCCGATACAGGTGGAAGGTAAACGTCTAAAACGGCAAGAACAGTGCTCTGGCTTTTTCTTACATCGGTGTGTTTGGCAGACCCTCGGGTCTCAGCGACCCTTGCAGCTGATGGGCATTACAGCATTCGAATAATCCCCGATTCGGCCTGGTCGGCTGCCGAGCTCAGGGTCCTCGGCGGTGAGACAACAGACCTTGGCCCTGCAAAGGTTAATGAGGTCGTCACTGTGGATGGTTGGACCGATGAGCATCAGTCGATGCAGATAACGCTGACTGCTGCCGGAGTGGACGGGCGTGGCCACACCTGGATGTTTGATGTCGAGCCATTCCGGACCCCTGCCAAGTCTCCGGATCTCACGCCGAAGCGCCGACCATGGCCGTTTGGTAAGAAGGCCCGCTAAGCCCGAAGTCGTGAACGCAGCGCCTCAGCCAATCTGACGTACTGGTCGGGGGTGTTGAACGCGGCGTACCCAGAGATCCGAAGCCAGGCACGCTCATCCCAGATGAAGATGGGCACCTCAATCTTGTCGTCATTGCGGAGTGCGTGGAAGATGGCCTGGGCTTCGTCCACATCGCATGGAAGCTGTATGCTCGCCATGGCACCGTAGAGGTCTGGGTCGTCGGGGTGTGGGAGTTCGACGTCGATGGCAGAGGCAATCACCTCGCGCCCACGCTGCACCAAGCGATGGTGTGCGGCGCGGAACTCGGCACCCCCTTGGGCCTCGTGCAATTCAATGGCGAGGGGCGCGCAAAACCATGGCGTTGGGTCGAGCGTACCCACCCAACTGAACTCTTCATGCAGTCCGCCGCCGTAGCCATAAGAAATGACCCCCGGGTGAGTCGTCGCTCTGTTTGCTTCGTTCACGTAGAGCACAGCGCAGCCTTTGGGTGCACACAGCCATTTGTGAAGGTTGCCGACCCAGAAGTCCGGGTTGAGTGCAGCGATGTCAACGTCGACGTGCCCGGGAGAGTGGGCCGCATCAACCAGTGTGACGATGCCTCGCTCCCGTGCCATTTGGACCAATTCCGCTATCGGCGTGATGAGAGCGGTGGGAGAGGTGATGTGGTCGATGACCAGCATTCGGGTGGAGGGGGTCATGGCCTCTGCGATGGCTTCGACGAAGGCTTGTCCACTCTGTAGTGGGTACGCGACCTCGGCCTCGACCACCCGCACGCCCCATCGGCTCGCGCTGTAGTCGAGCGTACTCCGAACGGCATCGTAGCGGTGGTTGGTGGTGAGAATCTCGTCGCCTGGTCGCCAGGGGAATGACTGCAAGACTGCATTCACCCCGGCTGTGGCATTTTGGACAAAGACGGTGCCATCGACATCTGAATTCAGGAAGCGAGCGACGGGCTCAATCGCATCAAACCAGTAGGATTCATTGTTCCGTGCCAGGAAGTCGATGGGTTCCGCTTCCATCAGCAGTCTGAGCCGATGCTGCTCGTCAAGCAACTCCTGTGGTGTCCCACCGAAGGCGCCGTGGTTCAGATAACAAATGCTTGGGTCGTGGAGGTGAGTTGGCATGACTGGGTTCTTGTTCAAGTGTGGAGTGGTCTTCCGCGTGCGGCGATGGTGGCCCCCACAGCGGTTTGGTACAGGCGTCGCAGCGAGTCACCAGCCCCAGGACCTTCCGTGACATCCAGTACCGCCGCAATGGCCTCGAGTGTCGACACCATACCGGGCTCTGGCGGTGTTCGAATTCGAACCAAATTGGTCTCTGGGGGCTTGATTGAGAGGCGAGGTAGGGTCTTCAATCCCGGAATTTTATTCACCATCTTGCGTGCCTGAGCCCAACTCCCGTCAACCACAATCAGGTGGTCTGGTGTGGTGGCTGCAGGCGCTTCCGGGTCGGGAAAGAGCAGCGCGGTACCCGGTGTCACCAGACCAGGGTCAGCCCACGGTGCACCCGGCGCCCCAAAGTCGATCAGATTGAGAGAGGGGATGGCACAGGCCGCGAGGCGAGCCGTGTTGGACGGCTTGGCTCGCTCTTTCCAGTGTCGGATGACGGTGATGCGTATGGTTGGGTGAAGCTCTGGGATCCGATCACAGAAGCAGTGACGGGTCTGGGCGAAGCAGCGGTCGCAGCGCTCAGCGAGAGGGGAGCCCTTGTTTTGGCGCATCAGGCCTCATCCTGGTTCAGCTCTGGGTATGGCGCAACGCGAACCGAATCCGAGCAGTGGATTGCGGTCTTCAATGTGCTTGAGGCTGAGGTGAACATGGCCATACCTTGTTGAGCTATCATGGTTAGATGCGCGATATACCCGTTGAGCCCGCTTTCGTTTCGGTATCTCTGAAGCCAAGTCAGCACCGGACCTGCGGAGGGTCCCTGGTGCGCACCTTCTCTCTGAAAACTGCCCTGAACGTGAGGGGCTGCATAGTGGTCGGAGCTTTGTTCTCCGGATTCGGGTGCACTGAGAAGGCATCCTCTTCCGCTGCTCCGGAGATACCCGAGGTTCATGGCGATTCCGCAGTGAGCACGGATACCTCAGACCCGGACTCTGGCGTGAGCCCGACCTCCGATACGGGTCAGAGTAGTCCCTCCGATACGGACCGTGAGGACACCGGTGAGACTGAACCGCCAGATACGAGTCCACCCTATGATCAGGTGTGCTTTCGCGCATCGCACAACAGCTACTCCGGGGAGGAGCGGGGCAGCATCGTTGCTCAGCTTGAGGCTGGTGTTCGGCAGATTGAATACGATTTTCACGATAACGATTATCAAAGCGAAGGTTTTCGGATGGGCCACTCTTCACCAGGGGGCGAGGTCTTTCACGAGGATGGAAACCCGCACTCCAATCGGCTGGAAGACTGGCTTGTTGTGATCGCCGAATGGTCGGTATCAAATCCAGATCATGCGCCCATCCACATGCTCCTAAACATCAAGGATGACATGACTGACAATCGGTCAACCGCCGATGGGAGTCTCGCTGCACTCAATTCTTTAGTGCTCGAAGTCTTCGGTGACCGCCTGTTCTGGTCTCGCGACCTGGGGGAGGAGTGGCCGAGCGTGAACAGTCTTCGAGGCAAAGTAGTTGTCGGTCTGACTGGGCGAGAGACGACCAGCTCGCGTGTGGCCTATCTCCGCGATCGGGGTGTGAATCCTGCGGTCGCGATGAATGACCATGGCCAAATTATCGAGGTTCATAAATCTGAGACGCAGGACATGCTTTGGTTCTGGACGGGACAGATGCAGTCCGACGGTCGGGTCATTTGGTGGCACCACGGTCGCTATGGACCCGGTCGGGACCCTGCGATTGCCCTGAATAATCATGGATACTTCGTCGAAGTTCATCGCTCCCATTCCGATGACGATCTGTGGACGTGGACAGGGCGGATCACTGAAACGGGTGACCTTGAGTTCTTGGAGAACGATGAGTTCTCTGAGGGCCGCGAGCCGAGTGTCTCGTTCACCGACCCAGATGGATTTGCATTTCGGGAAGTGCACGGTGTCACGGGTGAGGCTGGGAGCAGGATGGCCTGGGACGGCGTGGTGAGTGCAACGGATGGAGGGGTCACCTGGGACGCTCACGGCACAACCATGGATGCCCGCTTTGATGTCGATAGGGCCACATCGTCGTGGGGGAGTGTCGAGGTTGAATCAGCGGTGTTTGGGTCTTCCGGTGCGAATACCTTGCTCTACGAGACCGATGATCACGGCCCTGCCCACATTCGCTATGCACAAATTGCATTCATTGACTCGAATGATGGGGACCCCGATTTAGTGGAAGATGCGACCCCGTTTCGAAGTTTTCGTACAGGATCCCACGATGGCGCGCGAGCCTGGCGAGCGTCAGGGGGAATCAGTCGTGTATGGCGGTTTTCAGAGTCTGATGCCGCTGCGTTATCCGACGCGCCGCCTCAGTTTGCGGCCACCGATGAGCCATTGAGCGATTGGTACTCGGATTGGGCAGTGTCGAACGACTGCGCTGACTAAAACACTGCGTAGATGAACGGGGCGACGTATTGCACCGCTTGTAGCCCCGACAGGGCCAAGCCCAAGAGCACGAGGATGACGAGCATGGGGAGCATCCACCAGCGCCGCGTCTTGCCGAGCATCGAAAAGATCTGCCGGATGGTGCCCATCCGAATCGCCATATTTGAAGGTGTCTGCTTGTCTGCCACGGTCGCCTCTCCCGTCAACTATATCGCTGCCATCGCTGATTTGCCCACCACACGCTCGAGTCCTCGCATGTCCGCTTTATCGATGCGGAAGCTGTCGATGTAGAGCACATCAATACCGCAGCGCATGAACGTTGCGAGTGCGGAGATGGGGGAGTGGACGATCGGCTCACCCTTGAGATTGAAGGATGTGTTGAGAACGATGGGGTGCCCGGTCTTCTCGCCGAGCTGTGCAAGCAGCTGGTGATAGCGGGGGTTTGCTGATTCCTCGACCACGTGAATCCGTGCCGTTCCGTCTACGTGGGTGATGGCAGGCATGGCCGCTCGTTGGTCTTCCAGGACGTCGACAACCATCAGCATCCACCGGATCGGCTGCTCTGAACCCTCTGGAATCTCGAAGTAGCGGGACTCTGAGCCAGCCATCACACTGGGTGCGAAGGGTCGGAAGCGCTCGCGGAACTTCACCTTCTCGTTGACCCTGTCTTGCATGTCCGGATCTCTTGGGTTGGCCAGGATCGAGCGATGCCCGAGCGCGCGCGGGCCCCACTCGAAGCCGCCCTGCATCCAGCCAATGACCTTACCCTCTGCGATGTCCTGAGCCGCAGCTTCACAGAGGCCCTCGCCCATATCGGTGTGGGCGATTTTGAGGTCTTCCAGCAACTCAGCGACCTCATCATGGCCCCATGCACGTCCGAGTCCAGCCGTGTGGATGGGGGTATTCCTGGGTTGGTCGAGGACCTCGTTCCAGACCCAGAGGGCAGCGCCCACGGACCCTCCGGCGTCGCCCGCTGCTGGATGGACGGTCAGGGTCTTGAACTGTGTCCTCTTGAGGATCGCGGTGTTGGCCACGGAGTTCAGCGCGACCCCACCGGCCATACAGAGGTGGTCCGATCCGGTCTCTTCGTGAAGACGGTTTGCCAGCCCGACCATGCAGTCTTCGGTGACCTTTTGGATGCTCGCCGCGATGTCCGCGTAGCGCTTACCCTCGGGGGTTGTCGGATCAAAGTCGCTGCCTGGGAAGCGAGGCTCACCAAAGAGCTCCATGAAGGCCGGAGTGTAGGAGTCAGTCGCACTGTAGTGGTAGCTCAGGTACGTCGTGTCCACGGCGAATGAGCCATCGTCCTCGGGCCACAGCACCTTGCGCACCTGGTCTTCGAATACAGGGTCTCCGTACGCCGCCATGCCCATGACTTTGTACTCCCCGTTGTTCACTCGGAATCCGAGGAAGGCGGTGAACGCTGAGTATACGAGGCCGATCGAGTGGGGGAAGCTGATCTCAAACAGGGGCTTGATGCCCTCGCTGCTCCCATGCCAAAGGCCCGTTGTGGCCCACTCGCCCACACCATCTGCAGTGAGGATGGCGGCCTCTTCGAGGGGGCTACCATAGAAGACGCTCGCCGCGTGAGAGAGGTGATGCTCACACCACAGGAGCTTGTCCGGGTGGACGCCCAGGTCCTTGCACAAGGCGTTGCGGACCCAGAGCTTGTCGGTGAGCCAGACCATGCAGCTTCGCTGGAAGGCCTTGAAGCTCTTCGGGAAATGGAGCAGCTGGTTGATCATCAGCCGCTCAAACTTCTTGAGTGGCTTCTCGTAAAACACGACGTAGTCGACATCGTCGATGCTGATTCCAGCGTGATCCAAGCACCAACGGGCTGCCCTCACGGGTATGGATGCGTCATGCTTGAGGCGACTGAAGCGCTCCTCATTGGCGGCGGCAACCACCTCTCCGTCGACCACCAATGCGGCGGCTGAGTCGTGATATTGAGCTGAGATTCCGAGGATGATCTTGGGCATGGATGTCGAGGCTAACTCAGCCCTGAAGCTGCGCCCGCTCAGCAAGACTCTCATCATGAGGTTCGGGCTTCACAAAGCCCTTTGGAGTCGTCTCGCTCAAGCGTGCGAAGATGGATGATGGTCCAATCACAAGGATATAAAGGATGCCCAGCCACAGCTTGGACATGAAGTCACCAAGGACCACGCTGAAGCGTAGCCATGCCTCAAGGAAGCGTCGTCGGCGCACTCGTCCGACGGCGGCTTTGACCTCGGCGTTCTCGCCAGCGGCCTCGTACCGGTCGAGTTCGGCTCGACTGTAGGCGATGTGGAAGCGCTCGTCGTCAGCGATCTCGGCAAACATCTCGCGTGTGTCGGCATCGTCCTTCATCAGGTCGGCGTAGACATCGAACTGCTGGGCACCGCGCTGTTCGGCGATCCAGACGAACGCCAAGAACTCGAGCTCGCCGAGCTGCGAGAACAGGGAGTCGGCTTGGTTGATGCCGTGCTCACGAATGAAGTTGGAGTCTTCCAGCATGGCCCGAGTCCGGTTCTTACCTTCACCAGCCAAGATGAGCGCACGGTGCTTGAACATTCGCGCATGCTTCAGCTCGTCGAGCGCGTGTCGGAAGTACTTCGCACGCATCTCGCGACGGGGCGTCTCTTCGGCAGCGGAGAGCATGTCGAGTCCTGACCCTGCTTCCGTATGAGAGAAGCCGGCCATCTTGCGTGAGCCTCGGCCGGGTATTCGCCACACGAACTGGCTGATGGTCCACAACAGCCAATCTCTGCGCTCAAGAATCATAGTTTCGGCTCCAGACTCCCACTGTAGGTCGGTCGGCAGCCACCGTCAACGAACCGGAATCGCTGTGATGCTTGCCTTTCCACCCTTGACTTTCACCTTGAACTTGACGTCTTTGCAAGACTCTTTGCTCTGGATCGATCGGGCCTGGTTGCGCAGCGCGGCGCGGACCTGCCGGTATTCCATCTCAGCGCCTTGGCCGCACTCTTTTCTGGCCTTCATGTAGTCGTTGTAGAGGTTGCGCATATTGGACTCTTCGTTTTCGGCTCGGGCGCGTGCTGCGCGGGCGGCCTCTAAGCGCTCCGTAGCTCGAGAATCACCTGAACTCTGCCCACGAGCCTTTGCACGATTGTCTGCTCTGAATTTCATCTTGGGATGCGTTCCTCGCTCGATCATGACGAGGTTCCGTGCCCAGTAGTTCTCGAGCGAGGACATTCGAGCCTTCACCGACCGCCACCGGTACTTCTCTCGAGTGGCATTCATCGTCGTTCTGTCGATGTCGCGCATGTCGCGCTTGAGGGACTCACGATCTTTGAGGGGCTCGATGGGCTCGGTTCCAGCGAAATATTTCTCGTAGGCGAGCTTCAGCACGTTCATGCGCTGCTCGATGACGGCCATGCGCTGCAGTAGGACGCGGTCTACCTTTTCCTTACGGGCCACCCAAACCTCCTCAAGGCAACCCTACTGTACCACCTGAATCAAGGAGATTGACCAAATGTCTGTCGTAATCATGAATCTGAGTCGCTCTGGTTCGCTGTGCCCGTGCGCTCTGACCACACACAATGAGCGGTTGTTCCGGTCTCGAAGAGGTCGCGTCCTCAGCCGCTCGGTTGGGCTGTAGGCGGAGGCTCAGTCGAGCTCGAAGCGAGCCACGACTGGGAGGTGATCCGATGGAGGGGCGTCCATCTGTGGGACCTCCGCGCTGAGCAGCTTCAGTCCCGTCCCGTGGAAAATATAATCCAGGCGCCGGTTGGGCTTATGGGCTGGGAAGGTGAACCAAGGGCGCTCGCTCGCTGCGTAAACGTCGGCGGGCACGACTTCGCTCATCCCAGGGATGTCGCGCAAGAGTCCGATGGTGTTGTCCTCGGACATGTCCGTCTCTGGCTCGTCCTCGAATGCTCGGCGGATCTTTGCCTCAGGCGGTGTGCAGTTCATGTCTCCAAGCAAAAGGCTCAGAGGGCCAGCGCCTTGGAGCAGCGATGTTGCCTTGTGGGCTTGCTGGATGCGGTTTTTGTCGTCGAATGCCTCGAGGTGGGCATTGACCAGGCGCAGGCTGTGTTCGGGGCCGAGGGTCACGGTGATGTCCGTGAGGTGCCGGTGCAAGTAGAACTTGTTGTAGATCGCGCCGTTGGCCTCCGGCTGAGGAAGGCGAATGTGCTGATCTTGGGAGAGGGGAAAGCGGCTGAGCACCACCTGGCCAGACAAGACACGTCCGATGTGCTCACTGGGTTTCAAGCCAGGATGGGGGACCCACCTCGCGTCCCAGGTCGGCGTCCAGACTGCATGCCGAAGACCGGTCGTCTCTTGCAGCCATCGGAGTTGATCGATGTCATACGAACGGATGGCGCGTCGGTCCACCTCCTGTAGGGCAACGATATCAGCGTCCCACGCTTTGATTTGCTGTGCGATCGCATCCAAGTAGCCGAACACTTCGGTCTGGCTCTGCCCGCGGCCTCGGGCAAGCGTCGGTCCGCCCCCGTAGTGGATGTTCCAGGTCACCACTGTCAGCGGATCTCCCGAGCCTATTGTGTGTGATTTACCGGCTTTGCTCTGCACTATTTCGCCACCTGCGGGGATGCCCCCACCAGCGATACCGACGAAGCCTGCAAGCAAACCAGAGAGTCCTGTTGCCATGATCATCCACCTCCATCGGCTCATCAGGTCCACTTTCCTTTGCGACACCGCAGTGACAAATCGCAGGACGTCACTTGGACGTCTGTCGGTTCTGGGCTATCCGCTGCGCCATGAACTTGTCTACCATTCTCGAGAACGAGCTTCTCCCCAAAGTGGAGAAGCCGAGCCGCTACCTGGGTAGCGAGATCAATGCTGTCCATAAGCCCGACGCTCGAGTCCGGCTGGCGCTGGCCTTTCCAGACCTCTACGACATTGGTCTCGGAAACCTTGGCCTGCACATTCTCTATGCAGTGATCAATGGGTTGGAGGGCATCTCAGCCGAGCGGTTGTACGCGCCTGCCACAGACTTGGAGGCGCTCCTTCGCGAGCGTGGACTCCCGCTGTTTGCGCTCGAGAGCAAAGACAGCCTGGACCAGTTTGACGGTATTGGATTCACCCTCCAGTCCGAGCTCACCTTCACGAACATTCTGAACCTCATTGATCTGGCCGGGATGTCGATTCGTACCGCGGACCGGCGCGAGGAGGATCCGCTCACATTCGCCGGGGGACCAGCCGTATTCAACCCGGAACCTCTCGCACCGTTCATGGACTTCTTTGTCATCGGTGATGGCGAGGATGTTGTGGTCGAGATCGCGCATGTGTTCGACAGGGTTCAGGGCCGGGAGGCCCGGCTTGATGCGCTCGCTGAGCTCGAGGGCGTGTACGTACCTGCGCGGTACGAGATGGAGACCCTCCCTGATGGTCGGATTCTGCCACCAGTGGACGCTCCGAAGATTCGAAAGCGGATCACCAAGGACTTGAACGGGGCCACATTCCCCGTCGACTACATCGTTCCGTTCACTCAGCAGGTGCACGACCGGATCTCGTTGGAGGTCCTCCGTGGATGCACACAGGGATGTCGGTTCTGCCAGGCGGGAATGACCACACGTCCGGTTCGAGAGCGAACCATTGAGAACATCAATGACCTCATGGATCGAACACTCCAGACGACTGGGTACGAGGAGGTGTCTCTCGTCTCCCTCTCGACCTGCGACTACAGCAATGTCCGTCAGATGGTCGATCAGGTCGTGCGGCGGGCAGCGCCCGAGCGCATCGGCGTGTCGTTGCCGTCCCTTCGCCTCGACTCATTCTCGGTAGAGCTCGCAGACATGGTCGCTGGCATCCGGCGGACTGGGCTCACGTTTGCACCAGAGGCTGCGTCCCCGCGTCTTCGTGCGGTGATCAATAAGTGGATTCCCGATGAGGACTTGCTCAACATGAGCAGCGAGGCGTTCAAGCGTGGCTGGGACCACGTGAAGCTCTACTTCATGATCGGACTCCCGACGGAGCGTGACGATGACATTGAGGCCATCGCTGATCTCACCCTTCGTACAGTCGACGTCGGTAAAGAGTGGAACCCGAAGGCCAAGGTCAACACGGGTGTCTCCACGTTTGTGCCCAAGCCGTTCACGCCGTTTCAGTGGGCTGAGCAACTCTCCTTGGAAGAGACCAAGCGTCGCCAAGGAATTCTTCTCGAGCGCTTCCGGCGAACCAATGGCGTCAAGTTCGGACGACACGACCCGGCAGAGACCTGGCTCGAGGGGCTGGTCTCGCGGGCGGACCGCCGAGGAGCCGACCTCATCGAGGCTGCATGGCGACTTGGGTGTCGCTTTGACGCTTGGGATGAGCATCGCGACCTGTCCAAGTGGATGGAGGCCATCGAGAGCATCGGCTACGACGTCGATGATGCGCTGCGGGCGAGGGATGTGGACGAGCGACTGCCGTGGGACCACATCGACATCCTCGTCTCTAAGGATTGGTTCAAGGAAGACTGGGAGCGTGCGAAGAAGCTCCAACATGCTGAGGACTGCAGACACTCCAAGTGCCACCGGTGTGGTGTGATCGACCATGAACGCCCGCTCTGTGCCCACATGCTGCGGAACAGCATTGACGGTCGGAAGACTGAGAAAGACTGGGTCCGTCCAGCGCCCCCTGTTGAAATGGGCCTGAAGCCGTCGCGCCCCGGACTGCCGCCTGTGCGTCCCCCTGAGCCGCCCCCCCTCCAGCGCCTGGTCTTCCGGGTTGGGATCGTTGGTGGTGCGCGGTACCTCAGTCACCTCGAGACCATGAATGCGTGGCTCAGAACACTTCGTCGGGCGGAGGTTCCCCTTGTGTATTCACAGGGCTTCCACCCACATCCCAAGGTGGCGTTCTCGTCTGCCCGTCCAGTCGCAGAGGCAAGCCTTGGCGAGTACATGGACATCACGCTCAACAAACGGGTCGATCCGGATGCGCTCCTCAAGCGTCTCCAGGAGACTGTGCCCGCTGGCTTCCGGGTCTTTGGTGTATCAGAGGTTGGACTCAAGTCGACATCGCTGATGAGCGCCGTCGATGGCATGGAGTACGTGGTGATCGTGGATGGTGAGCCTGACAAATGGGAGCCTGCTGTGGCTGGACTTCTCGTTCGAGACGAGATCATCGTTGAGCGCCGCAAGAAGCGAAAGGCACGCAGACGTGGTCCACCCACCAAGTCGATTGACATCAGACCAAACATCCTCCGTGTTGAAGTCGAGGCTGCAGGCGAGACCCAAAGCCTCATCCGCATCTCTCTCAAGACGATTGAGCGTCGCGGCGCGAAAGTTCGCGAGGTTCTTGCTGCGATGGGCGCAGACTTCACCAACGCCCAGGTTGTTCGTCTGAACACGCTGTTCACAGATGAATTGAGCTTGGGCGCGATGGCCCAGGGTAAGGCCGAGCGGTTTGCTGATGCACTGGCTGCACGCGCGACGACGCCCGCGCAGACTTGAACTCAGACCTGACTCGGCAGTGCATAAGGGTTAGCTCGACCTCAAACAGGAGCATTCATGTTTGAGCTCAGCGAAGAACAGTCCGCGCTAAAAGACGCTGCTTCAGAAGCAGCGATGGCCATTCTCGGCGGAACCCTCAAAGAGGATGATGAGTCCGAGACATTCCGTCCGGAGCACCTCAAGGCGCTCGGTGAAGCGGGTCTGTGCGGCGTGCAGTCTCCTGAAGAACACGGCGGTCTTGGTCTTGGGTACAGCGAGTACGCGATCACCCTCGAGGAGATTGCCCGTGTCAGCGCAAGCTACGGGGTCAGCGTAGCGGTCACTGGATTGCCACAGGTCATTCTCGATACATTCGGGTCGGACGCTCAGAAGGCACAGTACCTGCCCAGTCTCGCCATGGGCGAGACCATCGGTGCGTTCGCATTATCGGAGCCGGATTCTGGGTCAGACGCCGCCAGTCTGCAGAGCACCGCTGTGCGAGAGGGGGACCAATACCGTCTCAACGGAACCAAGTTCTGGATCACTCATGGTGGGTACGCGGACCTGTATGTCGTCATGGCCCGCACGGGCGGAGAGGGGCCAAAGGGAGTCAGCGCGTTTTTGGTCCCCGGCGACACGCCAGGGCTGTCCTTCGGCAAGAAGGAAGAGAAGATGGGCTTGAGGGCCTCGCCGACGGTTGAGGTTGTCATGCGCGATGTCATGATCCCGGCAGAGAACTTGCTGGGTCAGGAAGGCGATGGCTTCAAGGTGGCCATGAGTGCGCTGGACTCAGGGCGGATCACCATCGCAGCCATCTCGGTGGGTATCGCTCAGGCTGCCCTCGACACCTCCGCCGCATATGCCTGCCAACGTAAGCAGTTCAAGAAGGCGATCATCGACTTCCAGGGTGTCGGCTTCATGCTCGCGGACATGGCCTGCAAGATTGAGTCTTCTCGTCTCCTGGTCCGAAAGGCTGCTGCGCTCAGAGACGCCGGTAAGCCGTACAGTCACATTGCTGCGATGGCCAAATGTGTGGCCACCGACACCGCCATTCAGGTGGCGACTGACGCCGTTCAAGTTCTTGGTGGATACGGCTACACGCGCGAGTACCCGGTCGAGCGGTACATGCGTGATGCAAAGGTGATGCAAATCGTTGAGGGTACCAATCAGGTGCAGCGTCTCGTCATTTCCCGGCACCTGAAGCGCATTTACGCCGACTCGTAGTATCAGCACGAGTCGCTTTTTTTCACGCAACCGATCCGCCTCTGCTGGGTTCCGCTATACTTCCGAGCGTGCTGGGGCGGCACCGTGACTGCCCAGGCTGCGAGGAATGATGAAGCGATGTCCGGTATGTGGGGAGACCTATGACGACAAGGTCGACTTCTGCTTCTCCGATGGGGCTCCCTTGGAGACCGTAGATCCGTCTGCGGACCCAACGGCGTTGCCTGAGCCAAAGCCTGCTCAGGCCGAGCCAGTCGAGGCCGCAGAGGAGCCCAAGGGTAAGCGACCCCGCCGTGGCATGTTTGGTCGGCCGAGTGTCGCGGACATGCTGTCTGTGGCTGAGCCTGGAGTCGTGCCCCCTGTTGGTGGTGTGCGGGTCAAGTCGGAGGCACCAGTGCCCGAGCAGGAACTCCCTGTGCGGACAAAGGTGGAGCGTCCCGATATCTCTGACCACCCGACCGAGATCAGGGAAGCGGGCAGCTTTGTTGATGCCGTGACCGTGATCGATGAGCCCGTGAGTCGGGCACCTCGGGCAGACATCGGATCCGACACTGCGGTGACCGAAATTTCGGAGCCGGCGGAAGTGCCAGAGGTGGCCGTCCCGAGTCTATCGATGCCTGTTTCAGCAGCGGCTCTCGAGGTCCCCAATCCCAACCCGAGCGAGGACGAGCCCACCGACGCGCCGCCCGGGTTTGAGGCGGAGGTCACCGCGCTGGATGATTCTTGGTTCGGAGATGGCTTCGAAGACGAGGAGACTCAGCCTGAGATCGCACCAGAGGCTCCGGTACCCGAGAACGACCCTGAACCTGTTGACAGCCTTGATGACGCTGGGTTTGTCGATGATGTCGGATTTGTCGATGACTCGTGGTCGGCTGCCCCGAGCACTGACGACGAATGGTCCGCAGGGGTCAGCGCAAGCCAAGACGGACCCATCCCAAAGAAGATGGTCATCGGTGGTGCGGCAGTTCTGGCTGCGGCCATTCTCTTGACCGTCGTCCTCTCTGGCGATGAACAGGCCCCTCCGACGACCCCAGTCGCGAAGGTCGAAGCAGTGGCAGAGCCGGCGCCAGCGCCACCGCCACCGCCACCACCACCAGTGGAGCCGGAGGTCGAGGAGCCAGTGGATGAGGCTGAAGCCGATCCCGAGCCGGAAGAGGCGGCGGCACCCGATGAGCCGGCGACAGTCGCTCCGACACCCCCGCCTGCGACCCGCCCTGCACCGCCTGCGAAGGTCAAGGCTGCTAAGGCAACAAAGGCGGCCAAGGCATCGAAGGCGCGACGGAATAAGCCCGCGGCTGCTCCTGCGGAGGCTGCCCGCTCTCCGTGGACCGGCGCGCCTGCAGCAGCGCCCGCACCCGCACCAGCGTCGACGTCAAACCCCTGGGGTGCTCCCACGGATACACCGTCTCGCGGACGCCTCACCATCACGACCGATCCATCGGGAGCGATGGTTTTCGTGGGTGACCGACCAATCGGAAAGAGTCCCACTCAGACGGAAGTGAACTACGGTACACACAACATCCGTGTGGAGCTGGCAGAGCACCGGTCAACATCACGGATGGTGAACGTGCAGGCCTCTCAGGTATCGGTTCCATTCCGCTTGGACCTTGCCAATGCGGTGGGACGATGCAGCCTACTCGGAAATCCCGGTTCAGCCGTCGTGATGAACGGTCGGGACATTGGGGCACTGCCGGTCACGGTCGACTGTGAGTCAGGCACCTACGGCTTCAAGGTGACACCACCTGGCGGTGAGAGCTTCCAGGTCTCGCGAACGGTCAACATCGCTCGCGCCGGTGAGTCGACGACGATCTTCCTCGCACCGTAGGCTTGCCGAGCACGGTGTGTCGTTGGAACCAGTCCCAAGTCAAAGCAGTAGACGACCTCGTGCGCAGAGGTCGCCTATGGGTCTACCGGTTGAGGGCCGAGACACGTCAGCAGAACTGAAGATCTGCCCGCTACAGAGCAGGTTCGGTTCTACGGTTTAAGGAAGAGGTGATTCACGAAGACGGTCAGTCCGTAGGTGCTGAGTGCCGTCATCGCCACCATCTGGGGGGCGGCGTAGGTCGCGTGGCCCGCCATGTAGACGGATGCAGTGGTTCCCACGGCCACCATGCCCATGGCTGAGGCAAATCCGGCCATGTCGTTCTGCTTGTACGCGGTGATCCCTGGCAGCGGAGTCCACGCGAGCCGCGCCAAGTCGGGCTCACCGCTGGGCTTGCGTGCGACCTTTGCTGGCTCGGATGGTATCACCAGCGTTGGGATCTTGGCGTCCGCGGGAGGGACCAGGAAGAGCGTGGCGTAGAGACTATCGGTCATCTCTTTGCGCTTATCGATGAGCTTGTTTTCGTAGTTCACCTGGACGCGCTTTCGTGCGTCGGGAGCGTCCACAAACACGGCGCCGAGCGTCAGGGTGTTTCCAGTAGCGGATGGCGTCGTTCGACCCATGACAACCACATCAGCTCCAGCATCCTGTCCGTGCCGGGTCGCGCACTGGAGGTCGGTTCCGCAGACCTTGAGCGCGCTCTTGGTGGTCTTGACGATTGATTCTGGAAGCGCCGAGACCGTCAGTGGGCTGACCGCTGGAATACTTTCAAGGACCCGAAGAGAGAAGAGGTGGGCGAATTCGCTGTCGTCTTCAAGGTTGTCGCCCCCCGCAAACGGAAGAACGAGAACCTGCCATGGCGGGATCTGAGCGTACTCCTCGGCCGACATGGGTGTCATGTCTCGAAGGTCATTGGGAGAGACAACCACCGTGCCCTGAGGCGTGTTCAGGACCATCTCTGTGGCGGTGATACTGCTGATCTCTGCAGGGAGGGTACGGCCATCTGCCAGCGTGATCTGCCGGTACTCGGCCGCCATTGCGGACCCTGAAAGTGAAAGCATGGAGAGCGCGAAGAGTGACTTCATTCGTCAACCTCCGGACACAGTGCGCTGGGTGCGGCGTTTATTCCTGGCACGAATGACAGGTGAGCCGTCCATGGAAGGGCCAGCGTCTCATCATCAGGCCAGAATCCAGCGATTCCCACCGAGACCACGGTCTCGGCTTGCACGCCGATGGCCCAGTCGATGGAGCCCGCCGGCATGTCTGCGCCGATTGGATTCGAGGTGCCGTCTTCGACGTAGAGCGCGACGGGTTCGTTGCAGTCATCGAGTGTGTAGAGGACGGCGTCTACCCTCGCGAGCAGTGCTTCCTCGCTTGTGTCGTCCGGAATCTCGGTCTGGAGGGATAGGCACAGGACGCCGGTCTCGGCGGTCTCAACCGTGATCCAGTCAACATCGCCGGTGTATGTGCCAGGCGCGTCCGGCGGAAAGGCCAGGGCATTGTCGCACTCCGACACGCGAGACGCGGTGGCGTCGACGTCCCATCCAAGTCCAGTGAGCTCGCCCGTTCGGATAATGCCTTCGAGGAGACCAATGCCTTCGGCAGCTCCCGGTCCATCACCAGTTTCTTCATCTGCCGTTGGCTCACTCCAGGCGACACGTATGCCATCGCTTGGCGGTGCATCCGGTGTCAATGCGTCCGCTTCGGTACTCGGCTTGTTCGCATACCTGGGCCAGTCGTCACATCCCGCCGAGGCAATACTAAGGGCAGCCATGACCACGATGCGGGTGCTTTTGGGTGAGTTTTGTCGACGCCGAGCCATGGGGATTAATATCAGTTCTGGGACAATACCGAAAGCCCGTTCTGTGATGAGGCTGGTCGATGGCCGTCAACGGGATAGGAACATCCGTCTCAGATTCAGGAGGTCCGCTGTGGCCAACCGAAAGGAACGTCGCGCAGCAGCGCGTAACAAGGAAAACGAAGGCTCAGAGGCCATCACCCCGGATGAGGTGCTTGGTGGCGGCGAGGATGGCCTGCCTGCAGGCGATGCCATGCCGTTTCCGGATCACGAAGAGGACGCGTTGTTCAAGGCGCAAATGCAAGTCCTCAACGTGCTCCTCGGGCACTGGAAGACTGGACTGGCGATCGTCGGTGCAGTTCTTTTCTCGGTACTCGTCATTGGCGAATACGGTGAGCATCAGGTGGGCGAGCAGCGCGGATTTCAGGATCAGATCGCAGACATTGATCGGCGCATGCCAGATCAGTCGCCTGCTGAGATCTTGAACCCGACTGGTGCTGGGCTGGACCCCAACATCAAAGCGAACGTCGAAGAGGGCGCACGTCGCTATGAGGCTGTCGCTGGCGGAGCTGTTGGTGCCGCCGCTGTCATGGCGTGGCTTAAGGCCGGAAGCGCGTGGGAGCGGGCCGGCGATGATGCCAAGGCGATGGCTGCTTATGGCTCGGCGCACAGCGTCGGCGTCGCCGATGTGATCGGATGGTCTGCCGCGAGTCAGTACGCCAACGCTCAAGCGGCATCTGGCGACACGGACGGCGCGATTGCCACGCTGAATGCGGTACAGGTCCGGGTCTCCGGTCTTGCTGCACAGCAGGTCGCGTTGAGTATCGCAACTGTACTTGAGGACGCCGGACGCACTGAGGAAAGCCTCGCTGCTTACAACGCGTTCATTGCCGCGCATCCCGACTCTGTTCTCCTTGAGCAAGCCAACGACGGCGTTCGTCGTCTTGGAGATGCTGGATGAGTACTGGCGCTGCCTTCGCTGCGGTCTTGGGGCTGAGCGGAGCGCCAGAACCGGCACCATCGTCTCTCGATGGAGACATGGTCACGGCACCAGCGTTGGTCTGGGAACGTGATCTTCCGGGTCCGCTGGTTCAGGCCGCCAAGCATGTAGAGCTCGGTACGCCACTCATCGACGGTGATGAAGTCCTGTTGGGCGCCTTGGCCAAAGACGCCCTCTTTGTGCTCGACAGAGCGAGCGGTACGCTGACGCACAGTTATCCCGCGAAGGGCGCCGTTCAGTCGGCGCCGATCGTGGATGGTGATCACGTCATCTTTGCCGACTCCGCGGGCTACACTTTTTGCTACCCACGAGGTGGGAGCGAACCCCTGTGGCAGCACTACGGCGGTGCGCCAATCTTGTCTTCGCCGTTGCTGGTGGATGGGGTGCTCTACGTGTCGAACGTGGGCAACACCGTGTATGCACTTGATCGGACCACCGGCGCGCTCGACTGGCGCTACGTCCACGACAAAGACGTGGCACGTGCGGTGCGTCTGGAACTCTACGGTGCGCCGCAACCCGTGAGTCACGGGGACCTGATCTTGGCGGGCTTTCACGACGGCGCTCTGGTGGCGCTCACCAAGGACCGCGGTGTCCGAGAGTGGCAGAGTACTGTGGGTGAGGGGAAGTACACGGACATCATCGGGCGACCAGTGGTGGTCGGCGATGACGTGATCGTCAGCGGTTTCTCGACTCCACTTGTGTCGATGAAGCTCGACTCTCGAAATGTGCGCTGGCGCTTGGAAACCGGTGGCTCGACCGATGTCGTGGTCGACGATGGCATTGGTTTTTTTGCTGCAGCTGACGGTAATTTGCTGGCCATCGACTTGATCAACGGGTCGACACGCTGGACCTGGGAGTCTCCTCAGGGGGCCTCGCTCACCACACCTGTACTCACTGAGGCCGGGCTGTACATTGGTACCGCGAGCGGTGGACTCTTCCTCATTGATGAAGAGACTGGTGAGCAGGAGTGGTCATTTGTACCAGGTGTCACGATCTCGGGCTTTACCGCTGGGTTGGCGATCGAGGGGCGACAGCTTGTGGCTGTCACAAACCAAGGTCGGGTGATGAGCTTCGTCAGTGTTGAAGACGGACCGGACTTTGCCCGCGAGGCAAACACCCTCCCAGAGGCGGCGACGCGATGAGTGAAGACGAAACCAAGCGGAGTCGTGAGCCCAGACTGAGGGATTTCGCGCGTCGACTGCTGACTGATGATGAGGAGAAGGGCATCAGTCCTCGCGAAGTCCTCGGCGCGGTCATCGACGGGGGCGATAAGGCAAAGACAGAGTTGGTACGCATGGTCGCGAGAGAAGTCCGCACATACCTTGAAGGCCTCGGTCTACACGAGGACGTGCGCCACCTCATGACGAACTATTCGCTCGATGTGAGCGCGAGCTTCAGGCTGCGCCCCCTCTCTGATGAGGTCGAGGAACCAGCCGAAGAGTAGGCCTCAGTCGGCGTCTGGGGCGACGCTGGAGCGCTTGAGCCGGACCAGGATGCCTTCCTCTCGAAGGAGCCGACGAAGCTCCCACTTGTCTATCTCAGACATGTTGTCCAAGACTGTCTCCAGATTGTCCATTGAGCCCTCGAGACGCTTCAGCAGGGCGTGACTGTCTTTCACCATCGCCCGGGCGTCGGAGACCATGACCTCGACGTCCTCAGAAATCTTTGGCAGGCCCTCTGTAGCCGAGTCGATTCGGCCCATGACCTTGTCTGTTTTGGACAACATCGGACGGGCATCCTTCACCATCTGGTTCAGGGTTCTCAGGGTCTCCCGGGTGTCGGACATCATACCGTCCAGGTCACCGCTGGCTGCGGCACCGTTGTTGAGAATCGTGTCCACATTCTGAAGCATCCGAGCAATTTGGTCGGGGTCCTTCTCGAGGGCGTCACCGAGTCGCTCCATGGCCACGTACATGGCCTCTGCATCCAGCGCCGAGACCAACGGACCGAGGCTGTTGACGAGTTCATCAATCTCAGTCTGAGGTGTGGGCACTGTTAGCTCTGCACCATCGACGATCAGCGGTGCATCCATCGACTGTGGTGTGATCTCGAGGTACTTCTCACCCAGAATCGAGCGGGCACGCACCTGAAGCTTGGCATCGGACCGGAGCCCAGCCTCTTCGGATAGAGAGACGTCGAGGCGAGCCTTGTCGTGGTCGACACCCATGCCGTTGACTTGACCGACCTGGACACCGGCGACGCGTACAGCTGCCCCTTCCGTCAGGCCAGCAGCGTCGCTCAGCACGACGGTCACGCGGAGTTGGTCACCCACCTGGGAGAGCGCGCCGACCTTGATGGACATGACGGCCAAGAGGATGGTCGCGACCAAGACGAGGATGCCTACGCCAATCTCTTGTTTACGGGAAGCGTTCATGGGGTACTCCTACTCAAGCCCTGGGAGGCGAGCCACTTCATCAGGGCCCTCCGGGAGAATGAGATTCCTTTTGAGGAACTGACGAACAATAGGGATATCGAGCCGGACGAACTCTTCGGTGGGCTTGAATGCGACGAGATTGCCGCCGTAGAGCATCGCGATGTGATCGGCGACGTTGATTGTGCCGACGATGTCGTGACTGATGACGATGAAAGTGATGCCCAGGGCTTCCTTCATCTCTGAGATCAGCGCGTCGATGGCATCTGACGTGATGGGGTCCAGGCCTGAGTTGGGCTCATCAAAGAGGATGACCTCTGGCTCGGTCACGATCGCACGGCCCAGCCCCACGCGCTTCCGCTGGCCACCGGACAATCCGCTCGTCGGGCGGTCATAGATGCCCGGCAGACCAACGAGGCTCAGTTTTTCCTCGACCTTCGCTCGGCGCTCCTCCTCAGACATTTCAGGCGCGTGGTGCACCAGCGGGAAGCTGATGTTCGCACCTACAGTGAGCGAGTCGAAGAGCGCACCGTCTTGGAACAGCATGCCGAAACGGCGGCGGACCTTGTACAAGTCGGCCTCATTGGCGGTCGCCATATCGGTGCCGAAGCAGAGGACCTGGCCCTCGTCTGGGCGCAGCAGTCCGACGATGTGCTTGAGTGTCACGCTTTTGCCGGTCCCTGAGGGTCCGATGATGGCGGTGGTCTGACCCGGCGGAATCTTCAGTGAGATGTCCCTGAGGATCGTGTTCTCTCCGAAGGACTTGTAGACATTGCGAAGCTCGATCACAGTGCGCCCCCGTAGAGCATCTCGCTCAGAAAGTAGTTCAGGGCGATGCACACCACACTCGAGGTCACCACAGCACGGTTTGTCGCCTGACCCACACCCGCAGGTCCCTTGCCGCAGTTGAAGCCGAAGTAGCAGCTGATGGTGCAGATGATCAGACCGAAGAACATCGCCTTGAATGCACCGTAGACAAAATCGATGGGTTCGATGGACTCAGATGCGAACTGAATGAACTCATGCCCTGCCAGCCCCAGTTGGTGTACGGACACCAGGTAGGCGGAGCTCAGCATCACGAAGATGGCGATGATGGTGAGTGCAGGAAGTACGAGCATGATGCCAATGAGGCGCGGCGCGACCAGGTAGGCGAGGGGGTTTACTGCCATGACCTCGAGGGCATCGACCTGCTCTCGGATTTTCATTACGCCAATTTGGCTCGCCATCTCGGTTCCGGCCTTGGCGGAGATCATGGCCGCCGCGATGATGGGGGCCAACTCCCGAACTCCAGCGAGTGAGACAAACATGCCAACCAGTCGCTGCCCGCCGAGTGGCTTGAAGGCGTTGTATCCCTGCAGGGCGAGGTTGGTGCCCACGAAGGCCGCGATGATCAAGAGGATGGGAAGACTCTTGATGCCAATGCGGAAGGCCTCTGCCAAGGTTTGACCCTGAGGGGGCCCGTGTGCGGCAAGCGCACGACAGAAATCCCGCACCCACAGTCCGTAGCGTCCAACTCCAGCCAAACCAGCGAAGACTGCGTTCATGGTGCGACCGCTCCGAAGAGGGCTGAAGTGAGGAAGTAGTTCAGGGTGATGAAGGCGACGATGCCATGGACGACGGTGTCATTGACCGCCTTACCCACGCCCGCTGCCCCGCCTGTGGCGCGGAAGCCGTGGTAGCAGCTGATGAGACCGATCGTCAGTCCAAAGAGGGTGGTCTTGATGATCCCTCCGTAGACATCCATCGGTCCCATGAAGGCCCACAGCTCAGCGAGGAAGATGCCTCCTGACTCACCCTTGAGGTAGACGGCGGTGAAGTAGCCGCCACCAACACCCGCGATTGAGCCTGCAATGTTGAGCAGTGGACACGCAATGGTCATCGCAATGACCCTGGGCACCACGTGGTACTTGATCGAGTCTATGGCCATGACCTCGGTGGCATCCAGTTCTTCCTTGATGCGCATCGCGCCGAGCGACGCCGCACAACTCGAGCCCCCTTGGGCTGCCACGAGCACGCTGGCGAGAACCGGCGAGAGCTCACGCAGCGTGGCAATGCTGATGAGCGAGGAGAGCATCCGCTCTGCTCCGAAAATACGAAAGATCTCGAGCCCTTGTAGGGCCATCACCATGCCGAAGGGAAAGGTGACTGCAACCACGGGGAGCACGCAGCGGATGCTGGTGGTCCAGAGCTGGGCCACCACTTCACGGTAGAACACGGGTCGCTGCGCGGCCCGCCGGGCGATTCCCCCTGCGAACAGCCCAAAACGTCCGATTGTGGCGAGTTTGGCGAGCATTGGTCAAACCCTTAGCCCGTCCATGTCAGTCTGGTGGTCGGACCGGCGTAGGATCGAGGGATTCGGGTACCCTGTAGACGGTAAAACCACGGACTCGGTCGTCCGTGGCGAGTCTCCAAGCGACCAAAATCTCAGGTCCATGGATGTTGTCGGCGTCCGTTATTTGAATCTCGCACACGCGAGCGGGGCGGCCCAACAGTGCCTCCGCTGCGGGTCGGCCGCCGATCCGCAGTTCGACGGTTGGATGGATGGCATCTCCGCCTACCACGGCTTCGATGGGAATACCTCCCAGTCGAGACTGGTGTTGTGGCGTCTGCTGGCACTCGTGTCCAAGCCCTGTCCAAGTGCTGAGATCATGGGGGAGCTTGACTGGCTTGTTGTCTTGGAGAGGCATGAGCGCAGGTCGAGCGACTGGGCCGGTGACACCCACCATAAACTCGCCGTCGCGCCAGAAGCCCTGCAGCTCGGGTTGCGCCAGGTCTGCGGCCTTGACCAGAGGTGGAAGGGCGTGTGCTGGCTGCCCAACGCTCAGGCTGACCGGAAGAACAGCCCCAAGCAGCCAATGAAGCCCGCGGCCAGCGACAGTTGAACCAGGATCTCTACCATGAATGTCCCCAGATACCCTCAGGTTGGCTGCGCCAACGGCAGTTGGCCACAAGTTTCGGCGCTGGCGTTGATCGCTCATTGCGCACCGAGGTCCAAGACGGAGGGTGAAGTTTGGTTGTGGTCAGAAGGAGAAGCGAAGAAAAACTTGTCAGGCCCGAATGTCTGCAGCGTGATAATCCCGCCGCGTGTCGACCCTCTTCTCTCGCGATGTACACGTGGCAGTTCTGTCCTCGGGTTCGAGGGGCAACTGCACGTATGTGGGCGATGGTACGAGCGGCGTACTGATTGATTGTGGGCCATCAACAAAGCAGATCCTCAAGCGGATGGACGCGGTGGGGCTCGGTGATGCACCCATCGACGCCGTGCTGGTGACTCATGAACACGCGGACCACGCAGGATCTTGCCGTGTTTTGTGTAAGCGCCTTGAGAAGGAGCGCGGACGCCCGGTCCCGTTCCACATGACCCCGGGTACTGCTGAAGGGCTCAAGCCAGCGATGATGCCCGCCCACCTCTCGCCTATCGCAGCCGGGCGCGCCTTCCGTGTTGGACACTTGGTGATCGATCCCTTCCGGATTCCCCATGACACGGCTGACCCGGTCGCTTTCCGCGTTGGTGTGGGTGAGCGCTGGGTAGGCGTGATCACGGATTTGGGCAAGCCAACCACGCTCGTCAGCCAGAAGCTGGCGTCTTTGTCTGTGGCAGTCCTTGAGTTCAACCACGACGTGGAGATGCTGCTCGATGGTCCGTACGCTTGGCCGGTCAAGCAGCGTATCCGCTCCTCACATGGCCACCTCTCCAATTCACAGGCTGGGCAGCTCCTTGAAGAGAGCATTGGACCCGACCTCGAGCATCTGGTCCTCGCGCACCTCTCTGGGGAAAACAACTCGCCCGAGCGTGCGATGACTGCAGCGGCCCAGGCCCTGCATCGTGCGGGGGCCAGTAAAAAAGTTGCCGTCCAATTGGCGGCTCAAGACCAACCACTCGATCCCATTGGGATCGGCATACGCAACTGGTGACCCAGGGAGTCAGACGTGATCGATCGTTATACCAAGCCCGAAATGGCGGCCATTTGGTCGGAACAACGCAAGGCAGCCATCATGCTGGAGGTCGAGTTGCTCGCCTGTGAGGCGATGGAGAAATTGGGGACGGTACCGGAAGGGACCGCTGCGGCCTGCCGCGAGGGGTCCAAGCCAATGCTTCCAGAGTCCTTTCCGCTGGATCGCATCAACGAGCTCGACCGAACCTTGAAGCACGACCTGATCGCTTTCCTCACAGGGGTAGGAGAGGTGATTGGCGAGCCTGCTCGGCACCTGCACAAGGGCATGACCAGCTCGGATGTGCTCGACACAACCCTTGCGGTACAGCTCAAACAGTCTGGTGAGCTCATCCTCGAGACCTTGGACACGGTGCTCGACGTGGTGGAGCGGAGGAGTCGCGAACACGCGCACACGCTGTGTATGGGGCGGTCCCATGGGATTCATGCCGAGCCCACAACCTTCGGCATCAAGCTCGCCATCCTGTGGGATGAGCTACGGCGGAGCAAGGTTCGGATTGCACGCGCCATTGATGAGGTTGCAGTCGGTCAGATTTCGGGAGCCGTTGGCACCTTTGCACACCTTGAGCCCACGGTCGAAGCTCACGTGTGTGGCTCGCTCGGACTGACACCTGCGCCTGCATCGAATCAGATCGTACAGCGTGATCGGCACGCCCACTACTTCCACTGCTTGGCGTTGCTGGCGACCACAGTTGAGAAGATTGCTGTTGAGATTCGCCACCTCCAGCGGACGGAGGTGCTCGAGGCACAAGAGGCATTTAGCAAGGGACAGAAAGGTTCCAGCGCCATGCCGCACAAGAAGAACCCCATCCTGAGTGAGAACCTGACCGGGCAGGCTCGAATGGCTCGTGGCTACGCCAATATGGCGATGGACAACGTCGTTCTCTGGCACGAGCGGGACATCTCACACTCATCGGTAGAGCGGGTCGCTGGGCCCGATGCCAACATCTGCGTGCACTTCATGTTGTCCCGACTTCGTGGCCTCATGGACGGTCTCATCGTGTATCCAGAGACCATGCGAAAGAACATGGAGAAGACCGGAGGCCTGTTTTACGCGCAGCGCGTGATGCTGGGCCTTGTAGAGTCGGGAATGTCTCGCGAAGACAGCTATGCCCTGGTGCAGCGCAATGCGCTTCGCGGCTGGGAGGAGGGGCGCCCGCTGCTCTCCCTGTTGAAGGATGATTCGGATGTGACCGCACGACTCTCAGATGAGCAACTCGACGGCCTCGCAGATCCGGCCTGGTATGTACGTCGGGCCGATGTGATTCTGGACCGGGTGTTCAGCGCCAAGGCGTAGGTGTTCAGTCCAGGAACAGCGCGCGCTGTTCAGGCGGCAGCAGAGGGCAGTGATCTGTCTGTCGTCCGAACCAACGGTAGCGCCGTCGGGCGACTTGGTCGTACAGCCAATTAAGAAGTACAGCGGGCAGGACTCCGCCCATGGTGGCCAAGAACCACCAGAACCCGCCAAGCGCCTGCCCCAGGTGAACGGCAGCTCTGCCACGGGTGAGCTGCCTTCCATCGGCACACTGGACCACCATACTGTCTGGGAGCGCATCGATGGCGCCGAGAATCTCGGATGCTGTTCGGCCCTGGAGGGGGGCGTAGCGAAAGCGTGCGCCGCGGGGATCTCGCGCAAGCAGGAACTGGACTGCCCGATGACAGAGTCCGCAGCTGCCGTCATAGAAGACTGTGATCACGATGGGCCTCGGTCTGTACCTTAACCGGCGCAAACCCTCGCGAGGTGGGCTGCTTTTTTACTTGCGGTCATCACTGTCTGGTCGGCACAATGAAGGGGACGCTATGCTTCTTCTTCTCGCCCTCGCCTGTGCTCACACGAATGCGGTCTGGGAGGCTTCGCCTCCGCCGAAGGTAGACGCACCACTTGGCGCAGTGGCAGTGGTTGCCAGCGACAAGCGCTGCCAAGACTTCGCGAACGCGCTGGCTGTGGAATTCTCGATGCGGGACGGTGTGACGGTTGCTCCTCAGGCGAGGACGAGGCTGCTCTTGAATCTGTGTCGGTTGGAACTCAGTACGGAGGTGGACGTCACGCAGATGTACTCGGCAGGTGCCTCGAGTATGCTGGAAAAGCGTGATCAGGCTGTGCGTGGACACGGCATGGCGGTGCTTACAATCGAGGTGGACGGGCAGCCTGTTGGCATGCTGAACAGCGAGCGGAAGCGCGTTCGAATGGTTCGTGATGGTGACCCTTCTCATCTGCACAAGCGGTCCTACATCAGAGATCGGGTTGTTGCTGATGTGGTCGACGATCTGGCCCAGCAGCTCGTTCCGGTTCCTGAGGTCGTTCGTCGGCGTTGGTATAGGAACCCGGAACCCGGCACAGCGAAGGCCCTCCACAACCGCGCCGTCGATGCGGAACGCTCAGGTGATCTTGCCGCCGCGATACGGTTTGCCGAGGCCGCCGTCGATGCTGACCGAAAGCCCCGTTCGGTGGCCTATCTCAAGTCACTCCAGGCTCGTTACGGCAACACTCGCTTCGTAGAGACTGATCCACAGGACTGACAAGGGGGTCGATAGATCGACTCGCAGTGCACGTTTGAGCGCTTCACCATAATGAACAGGAGCGCTCCTTCCGTTGGATCAATGAATGCTTGCTGGACTCTTCCGAAAGACAAAGATGCAGCCCTGGGAGATCCCGGCCTTGCCCGGCGAGTCCGCGGCGGACCATAAGGAGCGTAAGCGTCAGACCTACTTCGACGACCAGCGTGAGAACAACCTCGAGTGGTTCAAGCGGATGGACTTTCAAGTGGATGTCGAAGGCATGCGTGTCCTCGATCTGGGTTGTGGCCATGGTGCGCTGTCGGTCAGCTTTGCTGAGCGTGGCGCGAAGGAGGTCGTGGGCATCGATCTCGACGATGACCGGATCGACTTTGCAAATCGAAACCTCGCGGCCAACTTTCCAGAGCTCTCGGACCGAGTACAGTTCCGGTGTGAAGACGTCCTCGGTATGGCCGACCAGTTCGACCTTATTGTCAGTAAGGATGCCTTTGAACACATCGACGATCTGAGTGGGGTCATCCGTCATCTTCACAGCCTCCTGAAGCCAGGGGGACACCTTGCTCCCGGATTCAGTCCACTCTTCTTCAGTCCGTTTGGTGACCATGCGCGGTACGAATTGAGCGTGCCGTGGGCGCATGCTGTGTTGCCTGAGCGCTTGCTGGTCTGGTGGCTGAATCAACGCACCGGCAAGGATGTTGGGACCAGCATGGATCTCGGACTCAACAAGCTCACGCCTGCTGAGTTTCGGGCCATCTTCGAAGACGACGACCTCTGGGAAGAAATCTCCATTCACTACAATCGAGGCGACAACCGGCTTTTCTCCGTCTTCAATGCACTCCGCCGCCTTCAGCCCGTCGAGAAGTTCTTCACCACCAGTATCTACGCTGTGGCGACAAAGGCTCGGTAGATCCGCCGCCGTATGGCCAAACGAGATAGCACTCGGCCATGAAGATTCTCACAATAGTTGGCTCGCTGCGTCCTGACTCCACAACTGGCCTGGCCCTGGGGGTTGCCAGCCGCGCGGCCGAGGCTGTGGGCGCTGAGGTCCGCACCATCGAGCTGTGCACGTTGAACCTTCCCTTCTGTGACGGGCGCTCAGACGAGATGAGCTATGACGGCGATGTTGTGGGCTTCATCGAGGCCGTACGCGAGGCTGACGGATTGCTCATTGGCTCGCCGAACTACCACGGTAGTCTGTCAGGCGTGCTCAAGAACGCACTGGACCTCCTCGGTCCAGAGGCGGTCCGGGACAAGCTCGTGGGTGTGGTGGCCACAGCCCGTGGAGACGCTGGTGCCATGAACACCCTCAACCACTTGCGACACATCTGCCGTTGGATGAACGGCTGGGTGATTCCGGCTGAAGTCAGCATCCCGCGCGCGCAGGAGAGCTTTGACGCTGATGGCAATGTGGTAGCGGACGGCCTCGAGGCTCAGCTGGTACTGCTGGGTGAGGAGCTGGTTCGATACGCGAAGTTGATGGGCTCGCAGCGCTAAGGCCGATCACCCGCCAAATTCAATCCCCACTGCGCGTGCGGTCGCGATGAGTGGGTGATCTTGGTCCACAGTCCGGTACTCGGAGACCGCATCACGGATGGGTACGCTGCTGACTTCGTTATCCTTCAGGCGAACCATCTCACCCCAGCGACCTGCGTGGATGAGCTCCACGGCCTTCACGCCAAACTCGGTCGCCAGTACACGGTCGAAGGCCACTGGACTTCCGCCGCGCTGAAGGTGACCGAGGACGGTCGTGCGTGTCTCAACGTTGAGGCGCTCCGTGAGGCTACGAGCGAGCGTCTCGGCGGCACCGCCTGTCTTGATGCTGCCCTTGCCGTGCTGTACTTCTGACGGCAGGCTGTCGCCCTCGATGGGCTGAGCACCCTCAGCGACGACGATCAGGGTGAAGTGTCGTCCCTTCATGCGCCGTGCCTTGATCTTGGCAGCGAACTTATCGGGGTCGTATGGAATCTCCGGAATCGCGATGCAGTCTGCGCCACCAGCGACGCCCGCCCAGAGCGCGATCCAGCCTGCGTCGCGACCCATGACCTCCAGCAACATCACACGGTCATGAGACTCTGCGGTCGTGTGCAGGCGGTCGAGTGCGTCCGTCGCTGCCTCGACGGCAGAGATAAAGCCGAAGGTCAGATCGGTCGCACTGAGATCGTTGTCGATGGTCTTGGGCACACCGAGCACGGGAATGCCGTGGGTGTCCATCAAGCGGAGCCCAATCGCTTGGGTGCCATCGCCACCGATGACGACCAAGCCCTCTAGCCCTTCTTCCTTGATGGCTGCCGCGAGATCCGCCGACCTGTCGACGAGATTTCCGTCCTCATCGGGGTAGGAGAACGGATCTGCCCGGTTGGTCGTCCCAAGGACGGTGCCTCCCTTGGAGAGCAGATCTTGGCAGGACCGAGGTGTGAGGTCTTGCAGCCTCCTTGGTGCTTCAAGGAGACCATTGAAGGCGTCCTCAACACCGATCACTTGCCAGTGGAGTTTGCCGACTGCGTACTTCACCACTGCCCGAATCACTGCGTTCAAGCCTGGTGCGTCGCCGCCGCCTGTAAGAATGCCAATACGATGTGTAGCCATGGGCGCCCTATACCAAGACTGTGGCAATAATGCTCGCCATTTGGGTGTATGTATTTGTGCAATTACGCTGCCCAGACTGGGAGGTCACCAATGGCAGATCGCGTGTGTGGACACGGCTTTCAATACGATGTTCACGTCGGCTTCGGAGAGACGGAACGGCAGGAGGCGCAACGCATCAGCGTTGACTTCGAGGCGCGGACCGACTGGCGCGCTGCAGCAAAGGCTGATCGTGCCAGCCCAGTCGTCGACTATGCCGAGGTCGATAAGCGGCTGCGGTCCCTTGTCACTGGTCAGTCGTGGAGACTGATCGAGTCCATCGCTGAGTGCTCCGCAGAGGTGATTTGCACCGAGTTCGCCGTTGAGCAGGTCACCGTCCGGGTCACCAAGCGGCCGGTGGACATGGCGCACTGCGACGGCGTGAGTGTTCAGTGCAGTCGGACCCCTGCGGACTACGTGCGCTGATGTGGGTCTTCTCGAACACAGCTGTGTCGCTCGACGGTCGGATTGGGACCGTCGGCGGAGATCACTTTAATGTCGGAACCGACGAAGACCGCCGGCGCATGGGCGTCTTTCGGGGAAAGGCAGATGCCGTCTTTATCGGCGGAGAGACCTTCCGGATGGGGCCCGAGCCCATCATTGAAGCGGAATCACTCACCCAGAAGCAGGTGAGACGACCGATCATCAATGCAGTCATGACACGGCGTGGTGTCACCGATGAGGTTGCCCAACCCTGGCAAGAGCCGCGCGTCCGCCTGGTCGTCTTTGGGCCGAGCAGTCTGGACCGTGAGGCACATGCCGAGATCGGGGCCGAGGTGGTCGAGGCCAGCAGCCCTGTCGAAGTCCTCGACCAACTTGAAGCGATGGGGTGCGAATCTGTGCTCGTAGAGGGAGGAGGGAACCTCATCTTCCAGCTGATCGCAGCCGGTCGCCTGGACACGATCTTCATGACGCTGGCTCCACGCATTATCGGGGGACGCGGAGCACCCAGTCTGGCGGACGGTGCTGGGTTCTCGTCGATCGAGATTGCCGACTTCCGACTGTCTGACCTCGAGCAGGTTGGGGATGAGCTCTACCTACGGTACGACAGGAAGAACTGAGAACGTCTCAAGTTTGATGTGCCATGGTCGATACGCGGTACATGGACAAGAACAACCCGATTTTGATCGCACTCAAGGCTGCCCAGGCCGCATTTCGAGCTGGTGACCACGACACCGCCCTTCAGGCATGCCTGAAGGTCCTGGAGCACGTCCCCAACCATCCCATGGCTCATTTGATGTCTGGGCTGCTTCAGCAGCAGGTGGGGGAGTACGGTGAGGCCATCCGCCATCTCCGGTTTGCCGTGGCCCACGATCCGAAGGACATGGACGCCCGCGACGCCTTGGGCATGTGCTTGCTCGCGTCGGGACGCCACGCCGAGTCGCTCCCGCACCTCCGGCAGGTTGTCGCCGCTCAGCCAGACAACGCGAACGCCAGATACAACCTCGGACGCTGCCTATTGGACCTCCGAAACTATGCGGAGGCCGAGCGGGTGTACCAAGAGCACGTTGAACGAAACCCGGGCGATGCCGAGGCGTTCAACCATCTGGGCCTCGCGCGACTTGCCAAGGGTCAGGCCGCTGCAGCTGCACAGTGCTTCATGACGGCCATCAAGCTCAATGATCAAGATCCCCTCTTTCATGTCAACTTCGCGCAGTCCCTCGCCCGTCAAGGGCTGGCTGTTGATGCTGATCGACACTACGGACGCGCGATCGAGCTCGACCCCACCAGCGCGGGCCTTCGGACGCAGCATGGTTGGTTCTTGGTCTGGAGTGGGGACATTGTGAAGGCCGAAGACCGGTTCCGAGAGGCTCTACAGCGGGAGCCGGAGCACGAGCGAGCGGCTGCGGGCCTCGCGGCGGTTCTTCACCGCCGACGTGAACTGGATGTGGGCTTGACCGTCCTCCGTCCTTTCATCTCTGCCGTCCATCCGGAGCCCAAGATTGCCGTGAGCTATGCCAAGCTGAGTCATCACAAGGGCCAGCCGGAGCAGGCGCTGCCCGTGGTGCGCCGTGCGATTCGTCCCGGCGTGGCCAAGTTGCAGGAAGCGTCCCTTCGCTTCGCGGAGGGTGATCTCTTGGATGCGATGGGTCAGGTCGACCAGGCCTTTGAGGCCTATCAGCGAGCCAACGCCGCCCAGGGCATGAAGTACGACGCGGCGGCTCACGAGGCCTTTGTCGACGGCCTCATTGGTGTGTTCACACCCGAACTTTTTGCCTCGATGCCGAAGCCAAGTATCGACACCAGCGCCAGCATCTTGGTCTGTGGCATGCCGCGCTCGGGTACCTCGCTCGTTGAGCAGATTCTAGACACTCATCCTGACATCTACGGCGCGGGCGAGCTTGATGATCTGCCGACGATTGCTCAGAGCCTTCGACACTACGTCGACGGCGATGATCGCTACCCGGAGCTCGTTCCTCGAATGACGGCGCCGCTGATCGATCAGCTTGCACAGGCCCGAATGGAGAGCCTCCGAAGGGCCTCCGATCTGCCCTTGGTGGTGGACAAGCTCCCGCACAACTTTTTGCACCTCGGCATCGCGGCCATCCTGACGCCACAGGCTCGGATCATCCACTGCGTTCGGGATCCCGTCGATACGTGCCTGTCCTGCTACTTCCAGCACTTCTCGGGTCCAGCCAATGCCTTCTCGAGCAGACTCGACGCGCTGAGTAGCTTCTACGGTCAGTACCATCGTCTGATGAAGCACTGGGAATCGGTGCTACCGCTGGAGATTCTCACTGTGAAGTACGAGGACGTCGTCGCTAATACCGATGGCGCGTGTCAGCAGATGCTGTCGTTCTTGGGAATCCCGTGGGACCCGGTCGTTCTCGACTTCCACAAGAACGCCCGCGTTTGCGCGACGGCCTCCTTTGCTCAAGTTCAGCAGCCGGTCTACTCGACAAGCGTTGGTCGGGCAGAGCGCTACCGCCACCGTCTGGGTGAGTTGATCACCGTGGCTCAGCTTCGGCAGTAGCTCTGGACTGCGGTTTCGGATAGCAGCGAGACCTCAGGAGGTCCCGATGCGTCCGCAGATCACATGGAATCCGTGCGACGCTCTATTTGGGACGATGGAGTGGTCTCTCCTGCGAGTAGGGGAGGCCTGAGCCCATGCTGCGTCTCGCGAGTGAAAGCAGGACTGACTGGCTTCCCCAGGCTCTCGAACGCATGGATGAGATCCTGCTCGACCATGCTCACTGCGAAAAAAAGGCGGCCTCGACGGCCATCAACCTCATCTTTCGCTACCAGTATCGACCGGCGCTGATGGTTCCACTGTCTGAGTTGGCGCGAGAAGAGCTCCGACATTTCGAGCTCGTACTCCGAGTGATGGAGGGGCGTGGCTTGGTCTTTGATAAGCAGGAGCCATCGACCTACGGCGCACGTCTTCACCAGGTTGTACGGAAGGCTGAGCCTGCACGTTTTGTCGACACCATGATCTGCTGTGCGTTCATCGAAGCCAGGAGTTGTGAGCGGATGAAGTTGCTCGCTGAGGGCTTGAAAGACCCAGAGTTGGCCAAGCTCTATGCGGGGCTTCTCGCCAGCGAGGCGCGCCACCATCAGACATACCTGGACCTCGCGGCCACGCAGATTCCGATGTCAGAGGTCTATGCCAGGGTGGACGAGATTGCGGTGCATGAGGCGGCCGTCATAGCGACCCCGGACGATCTCGTCCGGCTTCATGCATGACTATCGTCCTGTGGACCAAGCCCCTCCGGGCTCTGGATGAAAGCGCTCTCCGTCGAACCTCAGCCTGTCCACATGGGTGAGCTTTCTGTCCTCCACCGTGTAGAAGCAGAGGTGTGATGTTCGGTCCTGCTCAGGGAGGAAGGCGTAGCCACTCGCACCTGGGTTGAGGACCGTCACGGGCTTTGATGGTCCCGGCAGTTCGGTTCGATAGCCGTGGTGCTCGTGACCGTGGACGATGGCATCGATTCCAGCGGTCTGTGCCACCCAATCTCGGACCGTGTCACCGTTTGAGAGGGCACGGGTGGCGGGACCGTAGGGTTCGCCTTTTCGGCCGACGAGAGGGTAGTGAATACACAGGAACGTGAACTTGTCACCGGCCTGTGCAATGAGTGCTGCGGCTTTGGCGAGCTGCTCGACTGGTGTCACACCGCTCGACAGCGGGTGACATCTGCAGGTCTCGAGCGTCACGAAGGCCACATCGCCGTGCTCAATCAGACCTGGTGTGCCAGAGCCCATCCACTGCCCGAAGAGGTCTCGCATGCGGTCGCCGGGTATCTGTTCTCGGACGTAGGTGTCGTGGTTGCCAGGAATCATGACTGCAGGAAACCGACTCAGAATGGGGTCGAGCAGCTCTCGAGCGGCTGAGAATTCAGCATCCAGCGCCTGGGCCGTCAGGTCTCCAGTGAAGACCACGACGTCAGGCTCAGCCTCGACCACCGCCTGCACTGCAGCCTCTTGCGCGGCCAGCGAGAACTTTGATTTCCGACCGAGAAGGTAGAGATTGGCCGTACCCAGTAGACGTTTTCCTGTCATTTCGCTGAGGCGTGGCGGTGCCTGAACATGTACGTCGGTGATGTGGGCGATCTTCACAGTTGACTCCAAATCTATGACTCTCATAGCCAACATAGAGCCACCGCCCCAATCATCGGATACAGGGTCATCCTATGGACCCTAGACGGATACTCGAAGACGCCGCCCAGCAGCGCCAGGCTTGTGAGCTACAGGTGCGTGGTGAGGGCTGGATTCGAGGTCAGGTCATTCGTGTTGAGCGGGCTGGCCTTGTGGTGACGTCGACCGATCGTCGATTTGTTGGCGGCGAGGACCTTCGCGTCTGGATTGCTGTTGAGTCCAAGACCTACACGTTTCAAGCGTCGGTGATTCGCGCGGGTGTTCCAGTGCCCGAGCGCAGCCAAGATGGCCTCCTGCTGGGCTTCATCGACAACTGGGAAGAAGCGACCGTGAAGGATGCGGGTCGACCGAATGACCATCAGGTGGATCTCCTCCCAGCAAATGGGCCGGCCATCTCTCTGATCTCACCACCGGTTCGATTGGTAGACCTGGCCATCGACGGTTTGAGCTTCAGTGTTCCAGATGACTTCAAGCTCATCTTCGTCGAAAGCGGAACCATCACGGTTCGACTTGGTGCCAGCGGTGCCGCACCGATTGATGTGGCTGCTCGTGTCGGCGACCTATCCGCAGGCGAGGGGTACCGGCTGTACGGCCTGGTGTTCGAGGGTGTCGAAGATCCCGACGCGCACCGAAAGCTTGTCGATACGCTGTCTGCTTAGAGCGTACCCACCTCTTCGATTGAGTTGCGTCCGAGGATCCTCTTCTCGTCACCCTCGATGTAGACCATTTCTTCGAAGCACATCGCCTTTCCGTCCATCACGACGCGAGGACTGAGCGCGTAGATTCCAATCACACGACGTGGGTTCAGAAAGTGGACCTGACATCGCCGGAGGAAGACGGCGGCGCGGGCGGTCTTGGGCCATGCGGTCGCAAAAAGACCCTCACAGAGTGGAACCATGTGTCCCACCGAACGGGCACCGCCCAGGCTCACACGATGATTGTTGGCCCAGCTCTCAGCGAAGACAAACAACTCACCGACTGTCTTGAATCTGCTCGCAAAGCCGCAGATGGCTCGACATGCTTCCCTGGCCTCGGTCACGATGGCGGGCTCCTCATCGACCCCAAAGCACAGCCCGGTACCGTAGTCACCGAACGCATTCTCGGTCGATGGAGCGAGATCAATTTCAACCAGCGTGCCTTTCTTAAGGACAACGCTGGACGAGGGCCTGTGGAAGACAGACTTGGCACCGTTGAAGCGGACCTCGGGCTTGGCAAACCAATCGCTGAAGCCGAACGCGCCGGCCTGACTCATGGCCAGTTCCACCACATCTGACTCGCTCATGCCGACCTCGAGGTTGTCCACGACGGTGCGCATGAGATCGATGGTCATGCGTTGTGCATGGTCGAAAGCGGCGATGTCAGGTTGGAGGGTACTCATCGGCGTCGAACCCAGATCAAGAGGGGAGTGAGAAGCCACAATACCCCACGGCGAGAAGAAGTGTTCTGCACACTACAGCTGCAGCCGTCTCCGTCAACCTTGTACGCCGAGGACCCTGCATCCGCTGATGGCGTGCCCGTGGACGGTGTTCGGTCGTCATCATCTGGGGTGTCGGTTGCATCCGGTGGATCCGCTTCTGGTTCCCCGGTATCTGCGGTGCCTGTGTCGATGATGCCCGTATCCGAGCTTCCCGTTTCACCTGCACCTGTGTCGCCGCAGTCCTCATTTACGTCAGCATCGCAGTCGTTGTCGACCTCATCATCGCAGCGCTCCACTGCACCAGGGTACGTGGTCGGATCTTCATCGTCACAGTCTCCACCCAGAATGGCGGTGAAACCATCTCCGTCCATGTCCGTATCTTCGAGATCGATGCGATCGAAGACGCCAATGAAGGACCGTCGACCATCATCTGTTGTGAACTCAGGTGCTCCGGCCTCGACCAGGGGGCTGTCTGCTTGGAGGTAGAGGTTGTCGTTGAGGAAGTTCCTGTCGATGCTCAGATCAACCAGCAGTGGATCGACGGAGAGGTTGCCGTCTTCACCAGTGGGGTCGGCAATCCCTTGGTAGTCACCGCCTTCATTTTCGAAGACATCGTTGTACATGAGCAGGGTTCCGCCTACGCCGGAGGTCACGCCGATGCCGGCGCCCGTCCGTCCAAAAGCCACGATGTTGTTCCGGATGTCCGCACCCTCGCTGTCGAGGGCAAGCTGCGCGACGCCGTCTGAAGCCAGGCACTCGTTACCCAAGAAGTCGTTGTTGCGTACATCGACGATGAGACCACTCTCACCGCCAATCCACAGACCACCTCCGGAGAAGATGCTCTCATTTTCTTGGAAGATACAAAATTCTGAGCTGAACTGGTCCTCAGCACTTGTGAACACCGCACCACCCGAGAGTGCCGTGTTTCGGAGGAACCGCGATCCCACAGTCATCAATGTATCGCCCGAGAAGAACACGCCGCCGCCGTTGCCTCCGGTGGATTCATTCCAGGTCACATCGGTGAACATGAGCAGCAATTCTTGTGCAGTACTCCAGATGGCACCGCCATCATCGGTGCTGGTATTACGGGTGAGATCGCAGCTGGTGCACGTGCTGGACCCGAGCAGTTGATACCAAGCGCCGCCCTGGCCAACAGCCTCGTTGGCATTGAATTCGACGCCGGTCATGTCGACCTCGCACTCAATGGCCAAGATGGCCCCTCCGCGTCCTGCGCTGGTGTTCTCAGAGAAGGTGCTCGTCGAGAGGTCGATGCTTGAGTCGATTCCGGCCAACGCACCTCCGGCACCTCCACTGAAGCGCAGGCTGTTGCCATCAAAATTGACCCCACTGATGGTCACCGCGTCCTTCTGTTGGATTGAAACTGCGCCGCCGAGCGTCCAGGCACTGTTGTCTTCCAGAAGGCTGTCACTCAGTGCAAAGGGTTCAGAACCACCCTCGATCCGCAGTGCGCCCCCTGACCCATACGACGCTTCGTTACCGGTAATCGGCGCCATCGACTCGATGTAAACGGTGCTGTCTGATGCAAAAATTGCACCGCCATCAAAGAGCGCTGTGTTGTCGACCAGGCTGCTTTCTGTGAGCGTGAGCGTGGCCTCATCTGCCCAGATGGCCCCCCCATTTCCGGTCGACGCTGAGTTTTGAATGAACGCTGAGTCGGTCACGGTGATGGTTGCATCCGTGAGGTGCAATGCGCCTCCAACCTCGGCGATATTTTCTTCAAAGCGACACCCATCAAATGCAATGTCTGCGTCGAAGGCGGCCCTGACTGCGCCACCAGTGACCGCTTGGTTTCCTCTGAAGGTCACATCCTCAAAGCGTGGTGAGCCACCATTGATCTGTACGGCTCCACCCAGAAATGTGCTGCCGCCGCCGCAGCCGCTGATGATGGAGTCTGTGATCCGCAGGCTGACCGCGTTTAGGCTGATGCAGGTGTGCCCGTCGCCCTGAAGCGTGAAACCCGCGATCGTGGACGTGCTGCTCTCGCCAGACGAGGCGTTGAGGGTGCTCGAACCGTTGCCGGTGACGATGGTCGTGTCCGCGCCCTCTGTGGACTGGAGAGATATGGCCTTCCCCGCGAGGTCGATGGCTTCGGGGTAGGTGCCAGGTCCCACCCTGATGGTGTCACCACTGCTCGCAGCACTGATGGCCTCACCAATCGTCAGGTAGGCGCCCTCGCCGCTGCCCACATCGATGGTGGCAGCCTGCGCTGTAGACAGAGCAATGAGGGGCAGGAGCATGGTCGCAGTTTAACGGTTCAGGGGCGACTTGGGAGAATGCTGTGGTTGGTTCGTGACCAGTCAGCGCCATGCTCTGCAGGTCCATTGACCACTGAGTAGGTGCGATAAGTGCCCAGCACGCGCTTGACATAGTGCCGCGTCTCGCGGAATGGGATGTGTTCGACGAACTCATCCGAAGGGATATGCCCAAACCGCTTGACCCACTTGCCGACGTTTCCTTCTCCTGCGTTGTACCCGGCGACTGCGAGGAACGCGTTGTCATCGAAATAGTCGAACAGGTAGTGAAGGTAGCGACTGCCAATGGCCAGATTGAGCTCTGGGTCCTTGATGGTTGAGCTGGACACCGACCGTCCGAGCCAACCAGCCACCCGCTTCGCCGTCGCGGGCATGAGCTGCGAGAGCCCCTTCGCCCCCGCCCAAGAGCGGATGTTTTTGTTGAATCCACTCTCTTCACGGACCAAGGCATGGAAGATCCGAGGGTCGTAGTTGTACTCCGTACTGACCTCCTGAATCGTGGCCCAGTAGCGGTCAGGGAAAGCCACTTCGAGGATTCGGTCTCGGTCTGGTCCGAGGGTCGAGGGCGGGTGCTTGAGCAAGAAGTGCTGAAGGCCGTCAAAGGCTCGGACGGGATCGGCTTGGTTCGCGATGCTGGCGATGAGGGCCTTCTCTGAGGGTGTCACTGCGCGGCCGAGCTGCTTGAACTCGGACCATGCTTCGCTGGCGAGTCCCAGTCTGGCGAGCGCGAGCCCCCGTTGTGTCGCGGGATGGTCTGCGAAGACCTGACGAACGGACCACGTGCGGGTCGGCGCGATCGGAGGAGTCGGCGGAATGGCAGCGAGGACGTCGGGTGCGAGCTCGCGAAGTCGATTCGATGCGTGGATGGCGTAGAAGCTTGTGGGGTGCTCGCTCAGGAGTGCTGCCAGCGCCTCGATGCCCTGACCCACATCTTCCAAGCTTGGACTCTGCGTGTCGGGGTTGTTGACATCCGGGTAGATGTGCCATCGAGCCGCCCAGTACTTGGCCCCGATGACGTGCACTGGATCCGTGTGGAGGGGCACCTCAGCCGCCATCCTGATGGCCCAGTTGATGGCATCTTCAGTCTCGCCCGCCTGATAAGCGGACCATGCCAGGCGCCAGAAGCCCTCGCCGGCCATGTCTCCTGTCGGGTATGCATCGGCCTGAGTTGACCACAGCTGCTTGGCCTTTGCCGGCTGTCCGGCCTCCACCCACGCGATGCCACCCAGAGCATAGCCATCGTCCGCCATTGAGTGAGCTGGGTACAGCTCTGGAATCTGTGAATAGACCTGCGCTGCTTCCGCCCACGCCTTCTTCCGCTCGAGCGATTTTCCTGCGATGTAGAGCGCCTTTGGACCGAGTTGGTCATCGACCCCCTTGCACTGTTTACCGACCGCAGTGAGCACGCGAGCCGCGTCTGTCACGTGGTTGCGCTTGTACTGAGAGCGCCCGTATGCGTAGCGGACCTTACAGCCCATCGGCGTTGGAAGTGGGTAGTTGCCCAATCGGTCCGACACCATCCCCACCACCGACCGCCAGGCACCAAGCTCCATCAGTCGATAGGTTCGCTCCCCACGGTCCTGTGTGTTGGCGCCGCCATGGTGTTGACTGAGCGCAGTCGCAGCTTGCTTTCCAGCTTCAGTCAGAGGGTACTGAGTGTAGAGTCGCTTGAGCCAGTTCGTGGACTTCGGATTGCCGAGCCCGGCCTTTTGAACCAGTGCCCACAGGGCGATGTCTCCACCCTCTGCGGGATCATCACGCTCACCGAGCGCTCTGTAGATCTCCATGGCGGCCTTTGTGGCTCCTGACTGGCGGTGCACAGCTGCGAGCTGGAGTAGGGCGCGCGCGGAGATGGGGTTTGACGAATCGATCTGTGCGAAGGCCTCGGCCGCAGCATGAGCATCGCCCCGTGCCAGATGAATTTCACCGACGGTCAGGTGGCGATGGTCTGCGGGTGCAGAGGTGTTGGCTTCCACATGGGCCAAGTGTGTCGCCGCCGCATCGGCTTGCTTGGCGCGCAGCAGGGACCAAGCCAGCAGGAAGTGGTGGTCCGAGATCTGACGTCCAGAAAACCCACTCGTGTTCATCGAGTTGAGACCACTGATCGCAGCCTTGTGGTCTCGCGTCGCGAGCGCATGCTGGGTCTTCGCATCGAGCGGTAGTCGCTGGTCCAAGGCCGCCTCTCCGACCAGCGCGGTGGGGGCGTCCTCGGTGGGTGGGGGAAGGGCGGCGAGGGCGACAGCGGTGAGGACAGCGAGGACGATCAACGGGACACTCCAGAGGACAAATTGCTAACCCATGGGTCAGGTGCTGCCGTCCCGGATATGATGTGTTTATCGATCTGGAGACGATTATGTTTGCATCCCTGTTTCTTGGCCTCGGCCTGATGACCCAATCGGCATCCGCGGACCTACAACTCATTCGCTACGACAGCTACGCCGATGACGGCGAAATGATCTGGGGCGGGTACTTTGGTGACGCGGCTACGGGCTTTGGAAAGAACAACTGCATGGGCATGGTCTACTCCTTCGACAAGGACCAGTACCCACTCGAGTTGAAGGGACTCAACATTTTCTGGGCGGGTGAAGGCGCTGGGGTCACTCAAGAAGCGATGATGCGCATGTACGTCGACTGGTACGAGGGTGAGGCCGACGAGTTCATCATGAGGAATGGTGCCATGTATCGGCGCCTTGAGAACAAGAAGATCCTCGTCGCGGGCATCGATCTCGAGGGAACATGGCAGGAGCTGGACTTCGAAACAGAGAGCATCAGCATCGATTTCGATCCCGATGTCCCTGGTGTGCAGCCGATTACTTACGGCTCGGTGATTGTGAGCCTCTGCTACGTCAATGAGCAGATGTTCCCCGAGATTGCGATGGACATCGATGGGTTTGCCGAGGAACCGCCACCTGAGGACGGAGATGACCACCTCGACGGCCACGAGACCAGCCGTTTTCGGAGCTTGATTTACTGGAACGGACTCTGGACCACATCGGATGAATACCTCATCAACACATTTGGCTTTGCGGATGGCGGCGACTTCATCATGCGCCTGATCATCGATGCACAGGTATCAGAGGATGATGATGCGACGGGATGTGAGGACTCGGCGGACTGGAACGTCAGTTCCATCTCTCCCGACCGGATGGAGTACGGGGCTGGCGTGGATGTGCTTCTCACCGGTGACTGGAACTTCCCGGCGGACGCCAACGTCTACCTGGGCGAGTACGAGCTGCTCGGTGTCAACGTCAATGCGAACTGCGGAATTGAGGGACGGGTGGATCCAAACATGAAGGCCGGAACCTACGACGTCATCGTGGAATCGGCAGGAGTGCGACGCGGTGGCGTCAGCTTCACCGTTGAAGACAAGAAGGGTGGGTGTGCCAGCGTAGGCGGCCAGCCCGCTCAGTTGCTCTGGTTCCTCCCGCTCGCTGGTGTAGCTCTGCGTCGTCGACGGAGCTGATCAGGTGATGCCTTCGGCCTGAGACCGTTGGTCAGTCAAGCACTGTCCAGTCGGCCTTGATGGCGGCCTCGATGGGGGCCTGGATTTGCTCCAGGTCGCCCACGACCACCACCACAGCCTCGTCGGTCTTACTCACGGTCACAGCACGGTTCACATCGTCGACGGTAGCGGCCTGTGCCTTGTTGAGGCCATCTCCGAGCGAGGTCCTCGGCATTCCCTCCGCAGCGAATCCTGCGTAAGTGCTTGCAATGGAGCTTCGGGAGCCCATCGCCTCGACGACGTTCGTCTGCCAGGAGCCGAGCGCCTTGCCCAGTTCGACCGAGTCGATGCCTTGGGTGTATGTATCGAGTGCCGCGAGCAAGTCAGCAAGGGCTGGGGCGGAGACATCGAGTTGTACGTTCGTGCGTGCCAACAGGTAACCGTAGTTACCCTTTCCGCTGTACGTCGCGCGCGCGCCGTAGGTGTATCCCTTCTCCTCACGGAGCAGTCGGTTCAGACGACTCGTGAACGTGCCCCCGAGCACAATGGAGCCGAGTGCGGCGGGCTCTGAGGCCTCATCACCGGATGTGGGTGCCGGCATGATGACGCGAAGGGCCGTCTGGGATGTTCCGGGTTTGTTCACGAAGAAGTGTCGCCCTGAGCCGCTGTGGGCCGGCGGTGGCGGAACCGTTTGGGGGGCGCTGCCAGTGGCCTGCCAGCCTCCAAGGTGAGTCTCAAGGAGGGCCGTCAGTTCCTCCCTGTTTACGGCCCCAGCGACCACCATGACAGCGTGGTCAGGGACGAAGCGTGCAGTGAAAGAGGTCCGCAGATCCGATGGACTGAGGCCCTTCACGGATTCGATGGTGCCGTCTGTAGGGTGTGCGAGAGGGTGCCCCTTACCGTAGTACTGGGCATCCAAGGCCCACGCCGCCAGCATGCGAGGGTCGTCTGCGGACTCGGTCAGCGAGCCGACTTGCAGGGTCTTGAGTCGCTCCACGTCAGCATCACTGAAGCGTGGTCTCAGGATCATGTCCGCCATCAACCCAAGGCCCGTGTCCAAGCGATCGGCGTGAGCATCGAGGGTGACGGTGCTTGTTGTTCCACGGGTGTACACATCGAGGGACAGTGCGAGTCGCTCAACTTCAGATGCGAACGCAGTCGCGTCTCGTTCTCCGGCCCCATGCTTCAGGGCAATGTCGGCCAGGTTTGCTGCGCCATGTTTCTTAGGCTCATCTTGAGCAGAACCGCCAGGGACGACCAGTCGGAGGCTGACCAGAGGGAGCCCGGGTCGCTCGATCAACCAGACCTTGAGACCGTTACTCAGGACAAATTCAGCAGGAGTGGGCG
>Ga0115012_10000121_pt1 | contig 45021 bp, 40 predicted proteins | sample TroAtlMetagenome_FD_88706 | JGI IMG/M metagenome (GOLD analysis project Ga0115012, IMG submission 88706) | Marine eukaryotic phytoplankton communities from Atlantic Ocean - Tropical Atlantic ANT10 Metagenome | ecosystem: Environmental > Aquatic > Marine > Oceanic | place: Tropical Atlantic... | reverse complement strand
TCCGACACCATCCGCCAGCGTCGCTTGCTCAACCGAACTCAGGCGGCCTAAACTCGAACAGTATGAGCCAGACCCTCCTGACCAGCTGAGCATTCCGGGTCCCAAATTATTTGATGACGGACATGTGTGACAGGCATGGTTCTTTTGTTAACCTTTGGAAAAAGAAAAGGCGGCTCGAAAGCCGCCCTCCATTTTGGTCTCAATAGACGCCGTAAGTAGTCTCGTCGAGCTTGTCGTAGATTTCCGAGCGCGCCAGAGCGGCCAGTGCGTCCACATCGGTCGTGTCCACCTTGGCGAGCAGTCCGTCCCACTTGTCGACGAGCGCCTTGAACGCGGTGAGGATCGCCTCGGGATCCTTCACGCCGCGATCCTTGGCATTGGCGATCAGCGTGGCTTCATCGGCGACCACGAATTCGGCGAGCGCGTCTTTCAGGGCCTGATCCGGCTCGGCCACGGTCATGCCGTCCTCCTTCGCGGAGTCCACGGCCTTCTCGACATCCTTGTCGAAAGCGATGCGGTGTTCTGCGAGGTAATAGGCCATCTCGTTGAACAGAACACGGCGGTTCTCGGGCGAGATCGACTGCCAGAAGGCGACGTTGTAGCCCCATTCGAACCCGGCATAGTAGTTGCCGATCGCGAGCGTATTAATGTCGGTGACGACATCCTTAAGGCTGAAGCTGTCGAGTGCATCCGCCGCCGCGACGGCACAATCGAGCGAGCCGGCGTCAAGCCCTGTATACATCTCGCTCGAGGGCATCGAGACCGGCACGGCGCCCACGAATTCCGCGAAGCGCGACCACGCGCCGCCTGCCATGCGCAGGCGTTTTCCCTTGATATCGGCCAGAGTGCGGACCGGGGTATTGCACTGCATAAAGTACTGCGAGGTCGAATAGCCACCGCCATAGATTACGCCATTGGCTTTCCACTCCGCGAGCTGAGCTGGATTGGTCAGGCCGAACTCGGTCGAGGCGAAGGCCATAACCAGCGGGTCGGTGTTGTAGAAAGCCATGTTGCCGATGAGATTGTCGATCGGCAGCTCGGAGGGGGTGTAGGATCCGGCGTGGTAGGTGACCTGCGCGATCCCGTCGCGCACGCCCTGCAGCGAGGAGGCCGGCGGCAGCAGCGAGCCCGCGGAGAACACGGTGAAATTGATCTCGCCATCGGTCTCTTCCGCGACCTTCTTGGCGAATTCCACGTAGGGGCCGCGCACCATCGAGTGGCGCTCGGCGAAGAAGTGGTTGGCGTTGTAGTCTGCCGCATTCGCTACGGTCGCGGTGGTCATCATCGCGAAGGCGATCGCCGCGGTCTTCATCGTCGACGTCATGTTCACAGGTTTCCTCCCTTTGGAACGGTAAATGAATTGTCGTGTCACCCGGCCATCAGCGCGGGCAGGTAGAGGCTGAGCGCCGGAAAGGCGATCAGCAGGATGAGCGTCAGCAGGTCCATCGCGATGAACCAGGTCGTGCCGGAGATGATGTTGCCGAGCTTCACCTTTCCTGACAGCGCGCTGTGCAGGACATAGAGGTTGAGCCCCACCGGCGGCGTCACGAGGCCGATCTCCAGGAGTTTGATCGTGATGATACCGAACCAGATCAGGTTGATGTCGGCGGCTTCCAGCACCGGCAGCAGGATCGGCAGAGTCAGCAGCATCAGGCCGATCGAGTCGATCACCATGCCGAGGATCACGAACAGCCCCGCCACCATCAGGATGATCACCACCTTGTCGTCCGAGACCGCGAGCATTGCGTTGGTCAGCGAGCGCGGCACCCCGGACAGCCCCATGAAGCGAGTGAACATGATTGCGCCGATCGACAGGAAGAAGATCGAGGAGGTAGCGACGACCGTCTGGCGGATCGCGGCGCGCATCGCCTCCCATGTCAGGCTCCGGCGCAGCAGCGCGATCAGAACGGCGAGAGTCGCGCCCATTCCGCCCGCCTCGGTCGGCGTGAAGAAACCCCCGAAGATGCCGCCAAGGACCCCCATGATCAGGACCGGGAACGGCCAGACCGACCACAGCAGGCTCAAGAAGCGGCGTATGTCGAAGGGCTCGGCGGTGCGCGGGGCGAGTTTCGGGTTCAACATGCAGCGCACGGTGATCATTCCCATGTAGATCAGCGCGGAGATCAGGCCTGGCACGACGCCCGCGATGAACAGCTGGCCGATCGACTGCTCGGTGAAGATCCCGTAGAGCACCATCAGGATCGACGGCGGGATCAGCGAGCCGAGCGTGCCCGAAGCGGCCACGACGCCGGTCGCGAGCGACGGGTGATACTTCGCGCGCAGCATTTCGGGCACGGCGATGCGCGACATCGCGGCGGTGGTCGCGATGCTCGAGCCCGACGCTGCCGCGAACAGCCCGCAGGCGCCGACGCTGGCCGAGGCGAGACCGCCCGGCACCCGCGCCAGCAGCATCTTCAGCAGGTCGAACGCGCCGCTCGTCAGCCCGGTATTGGCCGCGATGAACCCCATCAGCAGAAACATAGGAATCGCGGTCAGCGACCAGTCCCCGATGAAGCTGAAGGGCAGGGCGCTCACGATGCCGAAGGCTGCGGTCAGGTTCAACATCGACGCGATGCCAATGAAGGAGACGATCATGAGGGCGATACCGATCGACATCCGCAGCGCGAGAAGTCCGAACAGGCTCGCGACACCGATCCAGCCAATGGTCAACATGCTCATGCCGCGGACTCCGTGTCATGCAGTTTCGTGACGGGTTTGCCTTGCACAAGCAGCACGGCGCGCAAGAGTGCCGCCACGGCTGCAAGCCCGAAACCCAACGGCAACATGCAGCGGGCAGGCCAGACGATGATCTCGCGGCTGCCCATCACGACCTCGCCGACCTTGAATGCGCGCGCAGCGTCGAGCCCGGTGCGCCAGGTCATCACCGACAGGATCGCGGCGGTTGCGAAGAACGTGATCAGCAGGCTGATTTGCTTGAGCCAGTCGGGAAAATGGTTGAACAGTAGGTCGACGCTGATCTGCTCGTCGTCATATTCGACCAGGGCCATCGGCAGCATGACGATCGCGACCATGTAGTAATAGGACGAGATCTCCACCGTTCCTTGGATAGGCGCGTTCCAGAACACCTTCAGCACCACGTCGAGCGTGATGTTGCCCATCATCACGATGATGCCCAGCCCGCCCACGAGCATCAGCCCGTGACTCAGTCGCCGAAATGCTCGATCTATGAATCCTCTCTGCACCGGTCACCTCCCCGCGATCTTGTGCGCCGGCCAGAGCATTCCTGACGGGGGCTACCTATTCAAATAGCAAAGCTTGATCGGGTGATCGCGGTTCGTTATCGCTCTGCGAAGGACGACAGGGAGAGACACTCATGGGCCCAACGCGCATCGGCATTCGCCACCTGCGCTACACTATCGCGGTGGCGGATGCGGGAGGGTTCCGCGCTGCCGCCGAGGAGCTCAACATCGCGCAGCCGGCGATTAGCAAGACGATTCAGGACACCGAGACCGATCTGGGTTTCGCGATATTCCGGCGCAGCGCGACCGTGTTCGAGGTCACCGCGGCGGGGCGGGTCTTTCTGGAGGATGCGCGCCTGACCCTCGCCACGTTCGAGCGTACAATCCGCGCCTCGCGGCAGAACGCGCGCGGCGCGCGCGGGCATATCATCGTGGGCTATTCCGCACTGGCCTCGTCGTCGCAGATTTCCGCCGGGCTGGATCGGTTCCACCAGAGCTATCCGGGCTGTCAGGTCGAGATGCACGTGATGTCGACGGACACGATGATGCGGAACCTGAAATCGGGCGAGATCGATATCGGCTTCCTGCTGGCGCATGACAGCGTGCAAGACCCGGCCGTCGCGCAGGAGCCGATCTGGTCCACCCGGATCGGCGTCGTCGTGCCGCGCGATGTCGAGGCGCTGTCGCTCGAGGCGCTGCGCGAGCGGTCCTTCGTGATGGGCCTGCGGGAGAACTGGCGCTCTTTCCGAGCTCTGCTCGACACGGCCTTCGCACAGGGCGGTCTCGATCCGTTGGTCGTCGACGAAGCGTGGGACGTGCAGGTGATCTTCCAGCGCGTCGCGGAGGGGCGGGGCCTGACCTTCTACCCGATCAGCGCCGCCGACAGTCTTCCGGCCGCGCTAAAAATCTTGCCAGTCCCGGGCTGGAGCCCGGGGCTGACGATCGCGATGGCCTGGAGCAAGGTGGTCGACACGAAATTGCTGCAGGATTTCCGCGCGACCTTTCTCGGCTGATACGGCGGCGCGGGTGATCCAATTTCGCGATCACCCGATCACACAAGCCTATTTGAACCTCGCGGAACACCTGACGTCTTATGGCGCCGCAAATGCCGACTGCCAGTGTGAGACCCGATGGATTACGATACCGACCCTGCGCCCTTTGACCTCAAGGGCTCCCGCACGGGTGTGCTGTTGCTGCACGGGTTCACGAGCACGCCCCAAAGCGTGGCTCATGTCGCACATGGCCTGCATCGGCGCAGCGGGGCGAGCGTCCGCGTGCCGCTGCTGGCCGGTCACGGCACGACACCGGAGGAACTGGCGCAGACCGGATATCGGGACTGGCTGGCCTCGGCGGAGGCGGCGCTCGCGGCGCTGCGGCAGGAGTGCGACCGGATCGTTGTGGCGGGGCTGTCTCTCGGCGGGACCATCGCCCTCAACCTCGCGATCCGCTTTCCTGATCAGGTCGATCGCGTCGTGACGATCAACGGCTCGACCGGGCTCTATCGCCCCGATCAGGTTGCGAGCCTCTTCGGCGATCGGCCCGAGCCGTTCCAGCGCGGCATCGGCTCGGATATCCGCCATCCCGACCGGCGCGAAATCTGTTACGACCGGATTCCGTCCACCACGATGCGCGAACGCTTCGTGCTGACCTGTGCCACGGGCGCGATGCTGCCGGAGTTGCGCCAGCCGATCCTGGTGTTCCAGTCCCGCATCGATCATGTCGTCGCCCCCGAGAATGGGCTGCGGATCCTGCGCGATGTCGGATCTTCGGATGTCGGACTGGTCTGGCTGGAGAACTCGTTCCACGTCGCGACCCTCGACCATGACCGCGATTTGCTCGTCGAGAAGATCGGGGAATTCATCTCCACCTCCCGCTGAGCTACTGCCCATCTCTTGGACAGGATCTGACGTAAATTAAGCTACTCGTTGCACCTGCTGACCGGGTTGGTTGGTATCATTTCTCTGCCAATACACCAGCGCCGGTGGCTTGCCGCCGAGGGCTGATTGAGGGCGCTGGTGGTTGTAGAAGGTCATCCATTTCCGGATGGCCGCCTTCGTCTCCGATCCTGTCTCCCAAGCGTGCAGCTAGACGCACTCGTATTTCAGGGTGCGCCACAGCCTCTCGATGAAGATGTTGTCCAGAAAGCGGCCTTTCCCGTCCATCGATATGCGCACGCCGGATCGACGCAGCCGGTCCGTCCAGGCGAGGGACGTGAACTGAGACCCTTGATCGGTATTCATGATCTCGGGCGGGCCGAACTTGTGGACGGCTTCGTTCAGCGCTTCGACGCAGTAGTCGGCCTCCAGTGATCAGCCCCACCCAGGTGGTCCGGTTTGAGTGTTAGTGCATGACTGGCCTCGGGTCCATCAGGACGATGGTTTCAGGGGCCGGAGGGCGGTAGCCCAACGCGCTGTGTGGTCGTTTCGTGTTGTAGTGTTTCCTCCACTGTTCGATCAGGACCTGGGCCTCACGCAGGCTGTAGAAGACCTCCCCATTGAGGAGCTCATCGCGGAATCTGGCATTGAAGCTCTCGCAGTATCCGTTCTCCCAGGGTGACCCAGGCTCGATGTAAGCGGTCTTCGCGCCGACGGTGGCAATCCAGTCCTGAACTGCCTGCGCCACGAACTCCGTGCCGTAGCACGTCGGGAAGAATGTCAATCGGCAGGCAATCTTGACCCCCTATCGGCATCTAAAAATGGCTCTGACTCACTTTTGATGCAGGTCTTTTGGCCGCAGTCTACGAAGAGAAGATGATACGGGCTTTCAGTGTCTCGATGCCCGCACGGCCATACATCTGCCGCTTGAGTGTCTTCAGGCGATTGATCTGGCCCTCTGTCTGTCCGTTCGACCAGGGCTCGCGGAGCGCTGCCGCGACAGCAGCTTGATCCTTGCGAAGGCCCCTTGCGAAGCTGGCAATCATGCTGGTCTCGGCGTCGTCGAGCCAAGTGCAAAGCTCAGTCGGCGTTCCGTTTCGAACCATCGAATTGAATTTGTCGACCAGCAGGCGCGTTGCGGACAGCGATGGAAGCGCGGCTTCAATTCGAGCGACCAGCACAGCGTCTGCCTTGCTCAAGTGGTCCCGCGCGATGGTCAGGAGGCGCGCGATCCGCCGGGCGGGCGGTGACTTGGCAGCGCCGTCCGGGATTGCTTGCTTGGCTCGGCGCTGACGCGTAGCCCACTCGCTTACGACCCTAAGACTTCCCTGGAAACCATCGGCTCGCAATCGTCGCCAGAGCTCGGCGCCGTTCCGGTAGCCGTTGGACCAGTCGCGCTCCAGACGGGGCAACCAAGGTGTCAGGCTGCTCTCGCGGATACGGAAGATATCTTCCCGCTCACCGCGCACGATCTGTCGGACGAGGCCTCGGCTCAAGCCAGTTTGATGGACGATCTTCTTGATCGGGATGCCCTCCCGGGCCAGCTTGTGGACCAATCGGTTCGTCAGGCGCCGGCGCTGAAACCCCTCATATTGCAGGCGTTCAGCCGCTGTCAGAAGTTTTGGATCGAGTGTCTTCACCCCGATCGCCTTTCGGATGGCAGGCATGCACTTCTGAACCGCAGAGAGGAAGGCAGCACTCGCGTTCTCCAGCAAATGCCAGCGGTCAGCGACCTGAACCGCCTCTGGAAGAGCACGCACAACGGCGCTGCCATATCCGCCATTGCGATCTCGGGCGACGCATTCAACGCCGGGGTGGTCACGGAGCCAAGCTTCAACGGTGGCAGGCGTGCGATCGGGCAGAAGGTCGATCACGCAACGCCGCTCGAGATCGCAGATCAGCGTGCCGTACCGTTGCCCTTTGCGCCAAGCCCAATCATCGATGCCGATGATCCGCGGCGCAGCCTTGGGGTGATCATCGCCCGTCCTGAGACTGCGCAAGAAGGTATCTTTGCTCACCGGCAGCAAGAGGCGGCTTGCGAGAGATTGAGCCGGCCGGCCACCAAGCGCTACCGCGAGGTGCCGGACCAGCTTTTGCATCCGCACCGTGCGACGTGCCCAAGGTCTGGCCACCTCAGGCCTGAGGCGCTCGCTAAATATCGACTGATGGCACCGGGGAGAGCGGCACCAGAAACGACGCACATCGATCACCAGGCGGACTTTGAGGCCGTGCGCAGGCAAATCCGCAAGGCGGCGGCGGTAATGGCTATGGACGTACCGAGATCGCGATCCGCAGCAGGGGCAAAACGCAGAAGTGCCGCTCGAGCGGGCCAAAACCTGCATCGTGCCATCGTCGGTCCTGATGTCATCAACGACAAGGCCAGCCGGGAGCAAATCTCTTATGTCCAAATGCCGCATCCTGCACATCCTTCTGATATTACGTCAGAAGAGGTAGGTGCCTCCGTGATTGGCGCGCATCAAAAGTGAGTCAGAGCCAATTTTGCATGCTTGTTCACACCCCTGCAGTTAACGTCACAACACCGGCAGCGGGCTGGGCACGGGAACCGCCGGGCGTGAGAGCCGTTGCACAAGGAGCCCATTTGTCAGCGGAATCCCCTGTCATGACCGATCATCCTTCGGAGCGCCCCGCCCGCGCACATTCTGCGACCCGGCAGGATCATGATACGCCGGTGTACGACCATGCCACCGGAGGCTGGGGCTCGCTGAAGGGCGTGGCGCGCATCTTCGCAGACAAGCCCTCGGCGGTGGCGCTGAAAATTCTTGGCGATCTGAACAAGCCTAAGGGCGTGATGTGCAGCTCTTGCGCCTGGGCAAAGCCCGCCCTGCCGACGACCTTCGAGTTCTGCGAAAACGGCGCCAAAGCTCGACACGTCAAACGGCACATCCCGCAGCCAGACTGCGCGAAAGTCAAGCGCCTCGGCCCGCTGGACCCGCGCCAGATGGCCGGTCATGTCCGGCACCGGGCTGTCCGGATAGGCGGTGATCGGAACCACCAGACCAAGGCTCAGCCGCCCAGCCTGAAAGGTGCTGTCATAGCCCCGGTTGATCTGCGGAAAGCTGTCTATGTGGTCGCGCATGTCTGGCTCCGGCGTGAAGGTCAGGCGGACAGGCCCGGCAGCACCTGCTTACCGATCACACGCCCGCTTTCCTGCCGTTCATGCGCGGCGATCAGGGAGTCCGGCGTCGACACATCGGCGCGTTCGGTCACGGTAGAGATCAGCTCACCCGCATCCAGCATCGCAGAGACACGGTTCAGAAGATCGCGCTGCGCCTCCATATCGGTGCCGAACATCGACCTGGTGAACATGAACTCCCAGCTGAGAGTCAGTGCCTTGGGCTTGGCCGGCGCGATGTCGAGCCCCTGCGGGTCGTCGATCAGGGCAACGTGGCCGCGCGGAGCGATCAGCTCGATGATGGCGGGCCAGTGTTGGTCGGTGGCGGTCAGGGCGGACACGTAGTCAGGCACAAGCGCCAGGTCGCGCAGCTGCGCGGCAATGTCACCGCGGTGGTCGATCACGTGATCCGCGCCCATGCGGCGCACCCAGTCCTGCGTCTCGGGGCGCGAGGCGGTGGCGATCACCGTCAGCCCGGTCAGGCGCTTGGACAGCTGGATCAGGATCGAGCCGACACCGCCCGCGCCGCCGATGACCAGCAGGCTCTGGCCCGCACCTGCGCCCTCGATTAGGCGGAAGCTGTCGAACAGCATTTCCCAAGCCGTGATTGCCGTCAGCGGAAGGCCAGCGGCTTCGGTGAAATCCAGCGAGGCGGGTTTCCGCCCGACGATGCGTTCATCCACCGCGTGGAACTCGGCGTTGGTCCCAGGGCGGGTTACGTCGCCGGCGTAGAAAACCTCGTCGCCGATTTTGTAGCCCGTCACCTCTGGTCCGGTTTCGACCACTACACCTGAGGCGTCGAAGCCAAGGATGCCAAGCCCTTCTGGTGCCCGGTTCGCACGAAGCTTCACGTCGACCGGATTGACCGAGATCCCCATGACCGCGACCAGAAGGTCACGCGGACGCAACGCGGGGCGGTCGGCCTCTTGCGCGGTCAATACGGTGGCGGCGCCGGTCTGAGTGTATCCGATGGTTTTCATGGCGTTTCCTCTGCAACTTGCTTGAGGACAGAGATACACCTTTGAATTTCAGACAAAACGGATCATATCAGAGTTCAGTTTTCCGATTTTCAGGATAATCGGCATGGAGATTGAGACTTTGCGCCTGTTCGTTGCGGCGGCAGAGCGGCTGAACATCAGCGCTGCGGGGCGCAGCCTCGGCCTTGCGCCCGCCATGGCCAGCGCGCGATTGGCCAAACTGGAGCATGAGCTGGGCGCAGAGCTGTTGCACCGCACCACGCGCAAAGTGTCGCTGTCGCAGGAAGGGGCCGCATTTCTGCCCTACGCGCGCGAGATCCTCGCGCAGTCAGAGGCCGCTCGCGCTGCTCTTGGCCTGAATGCGGAGCGCCCCACGGGCACGCTGCGCTTCGCCGCTCCGAGCAGCTTTGCCCAGTTGCACATCATGCCGCTTTTGCCCACTTTTCACGCGGAATACCCCGACATCACGCTGGATCTGCGGCTGTCCGACACCCGCATGGACCTGATCGAAGGCAGCTTTGATCTGGCCTTGCGCAGCGCACCGTTGCAGGACAGTAGCCTGCGCGGTCGCAAACTTGGCGACGACACCCGTGTTCTTTGCGCAGCGCCGGAGTATCTTGAGCGGCGCGGAACGCCCATGACGCCGCAAGATCTGGACGGCCACGACCTGCTGTCCTGGGGCAGTGCGTCCCCCCGTGACCTGCTTGCCGCGACCCGCCGCTTCACGCTCGATCCGGCCCGCATGACCTGCCGCACGATCCTCGATGACGGAACGGCACAGCGCATTGCCACGCTGGCGGGCGGTGGGATCTCGATCAACTCGCTCTGGAGCGTTTCCCACGAGATCCGCGCGGGGCAGTTGGTGCATCTGTTGCCCGACTGGCGGCTTGCCGATGCGTCGGTGCTCTGGCTGATTTATCCGCGGTCCAACGTCCTGACACCCAAGGTTCGCGTGTTCATGGATTTTCTGCTGGCGCGGCTGACACCAGCGCCTTGGCTGCCATGACGGCGGCCTGACCATGCAGGGGCCAAGTCTGAGTCGATTCCTCGAGGATCAGCAGCAGCGTCACCTCATGGCCCGTCAGCCGTCGCATAGCTCCTGAGTTCTCTGACCACTGGAAGCAGGATTTCACCGGCGGTCTTGCGATGACAGGCTGCCGTGGCCATGTCTGGCGCAGTCGCGGTTGACGCGCCTGCCGCCGATCCGGTCGGGGGCGGTGGCAGAGCGACAGACCTCCGCGGCTGGACATAGAAGGCCGAGAGGCGCCGCCGATCCCGTTCGATGGAGCGATGCCTGTGAGGTGGGGCGGAACACCTGTCACATCGACACGCCCGCGATGCGGGACGGACACCGGACCTTGCCGACCTGCCACGGAAAAGGCAGCTATTGCTGATAGGCGGAGGAAACGCGGGTCATTACATAGCGCTGCGCAAGCGGCGAGACATCCTCGTCCGCGCTGCGGGCAGGTACGTTCGACACAGTTCAGGATAGGTTACTGCCAATGAGCCCTCTTTCCAGACGCGATCTGATGTCCGCCATGGGCGCCGCGACGCTGGTCGGATCGCCCGGCTGGTCATTGACGGCGTCGCCAGCGTCTGCGCTGCGCGGCTTCAACCTGATCGAAAGCGAGACCGCGCCGTTCGGGAGCTCGGACGCGGAGGCCAGCATCCGCCGCCTGGCCGCGACCGGAGCGACGGCGGCGGCCATCGTGCCGTTTCTCTGGCAGGCCGACGCCTTTTCCGACGACATCGTCATGGGAGATGCCGTGCCGGAAGACAGGCTTCGCGCCGGGCTGGAACAGATCCGGGCCGCCGGCCTTGCCACGGTCGTCAAGCCGCACGTCTGGGTGCCGGAACGCTGGGCGGGGGCCATCGCGGTCCGGGACGAGGACAAAGCGCGCTGGCACGACGCCTACCGCGACATCCTGCTCGATCTGGCGAGGACCGCGCAGGGCGCGCAGGCCGAGGTTCTGGTGCTTGGCACCGAGATTCGGGGCATGTCGGACAGCCCGCGCTGGGAGGGTCTGATCGAAGACCTGCGCGGCGTTTTCGCCGGCAAAATGACCTATGTCGCGCATGGCGCCGATGAGGCGGAGCGCATCGCCTTCTGGCCGCGTCTGGATGCGGTTGCCGTGTCGCTCTATCCGCCGCTTGGCGCCGACGATGCGCCGGACGCGTGGAGGCGCGTGATCGAGACCGAACTCGACAGGGTCGAGGCCGTTGCCCGGGCTGTGGACAAGCCAGTGTGGATCGCGGAAATCGGCATTCGCTCGGCCAAAGGTGCTGCGGCGCGACCGTGGGAAAGCGCCGAGGAACGTGTCGCAGCGCCCGACCCGCAGCTTCAGGCCGCGGTGCTGTCGCAGTGGCTGCAGGCCCTGGGCGACCGAAAGATCGAGGACGTCTGGATCTGGAGATGGCTGACGAACCCGGAGGGCGGCGGGCAGCAGGACACCGACTTCACGGTGCAGAACAAGCTTGCCGAACGTCGGATCGCGGAGTGGTGGCAGGAACACTGACCCCGCCGCCTGCTCCGCATCGGGGACCGACGGTCGAGGTTTGACCCCGCAAGGGAGTGAAAGCGCCAGCCGGCTCCGGCAGGCGCTTTCCGCGTCAGATCGGCGGCTCTGTGGGCCAGGCCCCGAACCTCACAGCGACGGGGCGACCGTCGCGCCCTGCTGGCCCGTCTTTCGGTGGCTGGCCACGGCGTCGGTCCGCCCAAGCCAACAGAAGCCCGCGCCGGCAAATTGACCTTCTCCCGCAAAGCGGGTACCAAGACCCACGCCAGGGGCGCCGCAAGGCTGAGATGAACCCTTTGAACCTGAACCGGATAATGCCGGCGGAGGGAGGCTCGGTCAGTCTGCGTGATCCTCTTCCACGTGCGCTCGCCGTCCTGCCCCATGCGCGGCGGGAGACCTCGATGACCCAAGACCTTTTGACCGCCCTTCGTGCGCAGACGCCGCTGGTGCACTGCATCACCAATTACGTGGCGATGAACGTCGCCGCGAACGTGGTGCTGGCGGCGGGGGCCTCGCCCGCGATGGTCCACGCGCCCGAGGAGCTGGACAGCTTCACGCCCATGTGCGGCGCGCTGACGGTCAATATCGGCACGCTCTCGGCCCCCTGGGTGGACAGCATGACGCGCGCGGCGCAGGTGGCCCGGGCCAACGAGATTCCCTGGGTGCTCGACCCGGTGGCGCATTTCATCAGCGGCTTTCGCAGCAGCGCGGCGCAGGAGCTCCTGGCGCTCGGGCCGTCGATCCTGCGCGGCAACGCGTCCGAGATCATCACCCTCGCCGGGCAGGCCGGATCGGGCAAGGGCGCGGATAGCGGCGACAGCGTGGCCGATGCCGAGGATGCGGCGAGGGCGCTGGCGCGGGACAGGGGCCTCGTGGTCGCGGTCACCGGGCCGCAGGATTTCGTCACCGACGGCACGCGCAGCGCCCATGTCGCCGGTGGCTCGGAGCTCATGCCCAAGGTGACGGCGCTGGGGTGTTCGCAGACCGCGCTGATGGGGGCCTATGCCGCCGTCGGTCCGGCCTTTGACGCGGCTCTTGCCGCTCTGGCGCATTTCAAGCTCGCCGGAACCCGCGCCGCCGCCCGCGCCGAGGGGCCCGGCAGCTTTCAGGTGCACTTCCTCGATGCGCTTGCCGCGGTTCAACCCGGCGAGCTCTACGCGGCGGTCAGGGCATGATCCCGCGCGATCATCTGCGGCTCTATCTGGTGACCGACCCGGGGCTCTGCCGCGCGCGCGGGGTCGTGGAGACCGTGGCGCAGGCCGTGGCTGCGGGCGTCACCATGGTGCAGTTGCGCGACAAGGAGGCAAGCACGCCGCAGCGGGTGGCTTTGGCGCGGGCGCTGAAGGCGGCGCTGCGCGGCACCGGCGTGCCGCTGGTCGTCAACGATGACCTCGACGCGGCGATCGCGGCGGAGGCGGACGGCGCGCATATCGGGCAGGGCGACGTCTCTGCCCGCGCCGCGCGCGCGCGGCTGGGGTCCGACAAGATCCTCGGCCTGTCCTGCGAGACGCCCGAGACGGTGGAGGCGGCTGACGCGGGCCTCGTCGATTATCTCGGGCTCGGTCCGGTCTTTGGCACCGCGACAAAGGCCGACCACAAGGCGCCCATCGGCTTTGACGGGCTGGCACGGCTGGTCGCGCTGACCGGGCTTCCGACCGTCGCGATCGGCGGGCTCAAGGCGCAGCATCATGCGCAGGTGCTGGCCTCCGGCGCGGACGGATCGGCCGTCGTCTCGGCGATCTGCGGACAGCCCGACATCGCAGCCGCCACGCGGCGTTTCTTCGAGGAGGTGCAACCATGATCCCCAACGTGCTGGCCATTGCCGGGTCCGACCCTTCGGGCGGAGCGGGCATTCAGGCCGACCTGAAATCCATCTCGGCCAATGGCGCCTTTGCCATGGCCGCCCTGACCGCGCTGACGGCGCAGAACACCCGCGGCGTCAGCGGCGTCCATCTCGTTCCGCCGGACTTCGTGGCGGCCCAGATCGCGGCGGTTCTCGACGATATCGAGGTGGACGCGGTCAAGATCGGCATGATCGCCAGCGCCGAGATCGCCAGCGCCGTGGCCGGCGCCCTGCAGGGCATGGGTGGCCCCGTCGTGCTGGACCCGGTGATGATCGCGAAGGGCGGCGCGGCGCTGTTGCAACCGGACGCCGTCGAGGCCCTGCGCGAGCATCTGCTGCCCCGCGCGACGCTGCTCACGCCGAACCTGCCCGAGGCGGCGCATCTGCTGGGTACCGATCCGGCGCGAGACCGGGACGAGATGGCGCGACAGGGCAGGGCGCTGTGCGCGCTCGGCCCAGTGGCGGTGCTGATGAAGGGCGGGCATCTCGAGGGGCCCGACAGCCCCGATTGCCTTGTCACCGGGACGGGCTGCCACTGGTTCGACAGCCCGCGCATCGCCACCCGCAACACCCATGGCACCGGCTGCACCCTGAGCTCGGCGCTTGCGGCGCAGCTGGCGCATGGCCTCGGCCTGCCAGAGGCCGTCGCCGCCGCCAAGACCTATGTCGCCCGGGCCATCGCCGATGCCGACGCCCTCCGGGTCGGCCATGGCCACGGTCCCACCCATCATTTCGCCGACCTCTACGCAGCACGGAAAGCCGCCTCATGAAATCCCTTCTCACCGCGCTCCTTCTCACCCTGACCGCCGCGCCCGCCATGGCGCAGGACAAGATGACGCTGATCCTCGACTGGTTCGTGAACCCGGACCACGGCCCGGTCATCATCGCGCAGGAAAACGGCTATTTCGCCGAGGCGGGGCTGGAGGTCGAGGTCATCGCCCCGGCCGACCCCTCGGACCCGCCCAAGATGGTCGCCGCCGGGCAGGCGGAGCTTGCGATTTCCTACCAGCCGCAGCTGCACCTGCAGCGCCACGAGGGACTGCCGCTGCGCCGTGTCGGCACGCTGGTCGCCACGCCGCTCAACTGCCTGCTGGTGCTGGCGGACGGGCCGATCAAGACCCCCGCCGACCTCAAGGGCCGCAAGGTCGGCTTCTCGGTCGGCGGCGTCGAGGAGGCCGTGCTGGGCCAGATCCTCGCCCAGCACGGGGTTGCCCCGGACGAGGTCGAGCTGGTCAACGTCAACTGGTCGCTCTCGCCCTCGCTGATGTCGGGGCAGGTGGACGCCGTGATCGGGGCGTTCCGCAATTTCGAGCTGAACCAGATGGAGATCGAAGGCGTCCCCGGCAAATGCTTCTACGTCGAGGAAGAGGGCCTGCCGCCCTATGACGAGCTGATCTACGTCGCCAATGCCGAGCGCATGGACACGGACATGATCCGCCGTTTCCTTGCCGCGACCGAGAAGGCCACGCAATACATCATCAACCACCCTGCAGAGAGCTGGCAGACCTTCGCGGCCACCGCCCCGGAACTGTCGGACGAGCTGAACCGCCGCGCATGGATCGACACGCTGCCGCGCTTTGCCCTGCGGCCCGCCGCGCTGGATCAGGGGCGCTATGCGAGCTTCGAGGCCTTCCTGCACGACGCCGGGCTGATCCCCGGTCAGGCCCCGGTGTCGGAGATCGCAATCGACGTGACCGCGCAATGACCGCCACGGTGACGTCCCCGATGACCGCCCCGACAGCTGCCTCGATGACAGGCCGCTACGGCAGCCTCGTGGAGCAATGGCGCGCAGCCTGTCCGGCGGAGTGGCAGGCCTACACCCGGCACGCCTTTGTCCAGGGGCTGGGCGACGGCACGTTGCCCCGCGCGGCCTTCCTGCAGTACCTCGTGCAGGACTATGTCTTTCTCGTGCATTTCTGCCGGGCCTGGTCTCTGGCCATCGTCAAGGCCGAGACGCTGGAGGAGACCCGCGCCTGCACCGGCATCCTCGACGCCCTCGTCAATCACGAGATGGCGCTGCATGTGCAGACCTGCGCCGCCGAGGGGATCGGCGAGGCCACGCTCTACGGCGCGATCGAAGAGATCGAGACCCTCGCCTATACCCGCTATGTCATGGACACCGGGCTGCAAGGCGATTTCCTCGATCTGATGGCGGCGCTTGCGCCCTGCTGTTTCGGCCATGGCGAGATCGGCTTGTGGCTGGCGCAGGAGGCGGGAGACACGCCCTATCGGGCGTGGATCGACACCTATGCGGACCCGGATTACCAGCAGGCCATGGCGCAGGTCGGGGCGATGATCGACGGCGCCGCGCGGCGCAGGCTGGGCGAGGCGCCCATGGCCAGCGCGCGCTGGCCGCAGTTGCAGCACCGCTTCACCACCGCCACTCGGCTGGAGGCCGGGTTCTGGGACATGGGCCTTCGCGGCGGGTCGTGCCGCGCATGAGCGCGCCCCCGGCGATCACGGTCAGCGGCCATCACGCGCTCTCCGGGCAGGCGCTTTTCGCGCCGGTGTCCCTGCGCTTCGGGGCCGGGCAATGGACCTGCATCCTCGGCCCCTCCGGCATCGGCAAGACGACCCTCCTGCGAACCGTCGCGGGGCTCGACTGTGCCGGGACGTTCGTGGGCCGGGTCACCCCCTCCGACGGCCGGCCCATCGACGGCCGGGCCAGCTTCATGGCCCAGAGCGATCTGCTGCTGCCGTGGCTCTCGATCCTCGAGAACGCGGTGCTGGGCGCGCGGTTGCGGGGGCAGGCCCCCGACCTTGACCGCGCGCGCCGGCTGTTGGCCCGCATCGGTCTGGGCGCGCATCTGAGCGCGCGCCCCTCGGCCCTATCCGGGGGGATGCGGCAACGGGCGGCCCTGGCGCGGACCCTGCTCGAAGACCGGCCCGTCGTCTTTCTCGATGAGCCGTTCTCGGCGCTCGATGCGGCAACCCGGGCCGACATGCAGACCCTTGCCGCTGAGCACTTGGCGCAAAAGACCGTGGTGCTGGTGACCCATGACCCGGCCGAGGCGATCCGGCTTGGCCACCAGGTGATCCTGCTCACCCAGGAAGGCGCCCGCATCTGGCCGGTGCCGGAGGCCCGAACCCCGCGTGACGCCTACGCCCCGGACAGCGTCGCGGCACAGGCCGGTCTGATGGCGCTGCTGCAGGGCCGGGCATGAGGCGGCTGCCGACCGCAGGCGCCGCCGCGTGTCTGGCGCTCGGGCTGTGGCAGGCCGTCATCTGGATCGCCAGCCCGCCGCCCTTCATTCTGCCCTCGCCGGCCCGTGTCGCCGGGGCTGCCTGGTCGAGCCGGGCGCTGCTGGCCGAGCACGCGGGCATCACCCTCGTCGAGGTCCTTCTGGGTCTGGCCCTCGGCATCCTGGTCGGTGCTCTGGTTGCCGTCGCGCTGGCGCAGTCGGCCCGGGCCGCCAGTCTGGTGATGCCGCTGGTGGTGCTGACACAGGCGGTGCCGGTCTTTGCCCTCGCGCCGATCCTGACGCTGTGGTTCGGCTACGGCATCCTCGCCAAGGTGCTGATGGCGGCGCTGATCATCTTCTTCCCGGTGCTCAGCGCCTTTCACGACGGCCTCACCCGCCTGCCGCCCGGTCTCACGGACCTGGTCCGGATCATGAACGCGACCCCGGCGCGGACCATGCTGCACCTGCGCATTCCCCATGCGCTGCCGTCTTTCGCCGTGGGGGTGAAGATGGCCTTCGTCTACGCGCCCATCGGCGCGGTGATCGGCGAATGGGTCGGGTCGTCGCGCGGCCTTGGCTACCTGATGCTGCTGGCGAATGGCCGCGCCAAGACCGACCTGATGTTTGCCTGCCTCATCGTGCTCGCCGTTCTGACCGTCACCCTCTACCGCGTCGCCGGGGCGGCCATCGATCGTCTGGTCTGGAAAGACTGAGCAGACTCTCTCGCCGTGCTCTGCGCCCTAAACGCGACCGTTGGACGCTGACGTTTTCGGGCAGGCTTTACGGGCAGCGGCGGTAATGGCGGTAGTCATCGCATCATCCTGAGGTCAGCTCTCGGGCATGGCGCAGGTTCGCGAACAGGTGCTAATTGAGGCCTTCGTCACGCAGCCGTCCATTGAAACTCTCGATGAAGCCGTTCTGCATCGGTTGCGCTGTGTCGAGCGGTGCTGGACGAGCACACGGCAGGCCCGGCGCTCGGAGAGGCGTTGTTGCAGAAAGGGCGCTTGAAGCGTGAGTGCCCCTTTCCCATTCAGGCTCAGGATACGCGAACGACCTCGGCGGTGCCGAGTGTGTTGAAGCGAATGATAAGGACGACGCGAATGTGGATTGCGGCGGTTTGGCGATCGGGGTCCCTTGCAGCGGTGCGCTCGCCGAAGGGCTTCAGGCAGCGCATCTTCACCTCCACGCGGCTGCGGGCATGGTATCCCGTCCACCGCCTCCAGAATGCCCGACCGTAGTAACGCGTGGCGCGCAGAGTTTCGCTAAGCGCCCTGACAGCGGGGTCGTCCACTTTTCAAGCCCGACCGTTCCTTCGGACCGGGATTATTGGTGTCCCGTCGCGTGCGACGATGGCGCCATGGCAGGGGCGGGTATCGTAGGCGCCATCCGCGGTCACGGTGCCGATGTCCTTGTTTCCGGGGATCTAGCCCAAAAGGTCCAGCAGGACGGGGTTGGCGCCTTCCCGGCTCGGGGTGAATCCGACCGCGCGGATGTCGGATGTGGCGGTGTCCCTGGCCAGATGGACCTTGCGCCCTTGGCGTCGCCCCTGAACACCATGCTTCCGGGCTTGCCGCTCGCCATCGCCGCGGAACTTGATGCCGGTGCCGTTCACCAGCAGGTTCCGTGGCCGCCAGCACGGCGATAGGGGATCTGAACCTTCAGGGCCTTCTGCCTGCGGCACAGGGTCGAGTAGTCCGGAACGGATCAGTCAAGCCCTGCGAGCCGCAGCAGACTGGCAACCATCCCGGAGTTCTGTCTTTGCGGCAGCCTGAACAGGACCTTGATCCCCTTTCGGGACCTTGTTTCACGAGGCCCTGCCGGGCAGTGGACAAGCAGAACTGGATCGCCGCATTGGAGAATACCGGTGGGCGACCAGAGCAGCCTTCTTGTGGCGCGTGCCAGGCAAACTCCTCGTCCAGCCAGATCAGCAACGACCCAGGCTTGCAGAGCGCTCCATTGTTGGCGGGCCAGTTCTTCGTGCGAAAGCAGGCGGGCTTGCTCATCCAGATCGTCCAAGCGAATGGATTCCCGATGTGAACCCTTCACGGCGAGAATTCTGCAACGAGCCAAGCGCTTTCAAGAACCGCATTTCGTAGGTATCTACCTACATGGCATTCGCCATCTTATCCTAATCACGTGAGTATAAGAATGGACACGCTCTGGACATTCCCGTGCAGCTGGGATGACGTAGCGGAACCTTGCCCGAGGGTAAGGGCTCAGTGCCATGCGCCTGAGATAATACTGACTGAATACGTCGTGCAGTCGACTGCGCCACGCAAGCCGCATGAGGCTGAGAGCAAGGCACTGAGAAACTGGGGAAAACTGTGCATATTGATCGCGGTAGCGATCTTTGGCGGATGTTATGTACTCTACAAGGGCGGCTGCGAATGGCCCGTCCTGCTGGCTCTCCCCGCCCTCGCAGCGATCTGGATCAGCTACGAGGGAGGTTTGTAGACGGTATTCAGGATACCCGAGCATTAAGCCCTATGAGCGAAGTTTAAGAGCAGAACACGCCTGTGACGGCGGGAGTCTTCGCGCCGTCCGTGCAGCGGTGCCGGGATCAAGCTGACCTTGATCCCATCATCCCTTTTCCTAGCGGGTCGTAGGATGCAGAGAGGCAAGTTCCCTTGGCATCTTGCAGGCGCATCGTGGTCCGGCCATCACGCGCCGACTGTCCGACCTCGGCCAAGCCACGTCATGAAGAGGCTCTTTGCCAGAATGCAGAGACATAGGCATCCTTCGGGCGCCGGCCCGCGGCCCGCCACGCGGAGCGGACCGCGCCCGCCATCTCGCGCTCACCGGCAAACCAGAGGAAGATGTCCTGCCGCGCTGAAATTGCGGCCTCGGCGTCTTGCGCCATCTCGCCGCGTCGGTCCGCGTCGGCATAGTCGATCTGCAGCCGCGGGTGCGCCGGCAGCGGATAGGCCGCGCCTGCCGTGTCGGTGTAGAGCGTGATGCGCCCGGTCGCCTCTGGGTTGGCCTCGAGAATACGAGCGATGGCGGGGAAGGCGGTCTCGTCCGCGAAGCCGCGCAGATCGCCACGCACCACGCAGCCACCGCCGCCCGGAGCGGTCACCAGCACCTCCTGTCCGACCCGCGCGTTGCGCGCCCACCGGGTCGCGCGCCCGCCCGGGTGCTCATAGAGATCGAAGCAGAGCCGCCCCTGCGCCGCATTGACGGCGCGCGCTGTGTAGACCGGAAGGTGCAGCCTGTCGTCGCCTTTCGGCCAGTCTGTCGCGCCGTTCTGCGCCACCGTGGGCCAGCGTGCCTCACGCCCTTCTGGCGGGATGCCGAGGCGGAAATGGATCGCGTCGTCCGTAAAGCGCGACACGTCGCCCTGCAGGCTCACCCGAAGGAATCCGCCCGCAATCGGCTCGACGCTGATGACGCTCATGATCCCGACATTGGCAGGCAGATGCGGTTGCGGCTGCGCATCGCTCCAGCGCACCCGCTCTGCCAGCGCGGGGCCGAGCGCAGCGATCTGCGCCACGATCGAATCCTTCAGAACCTGCAGATATTCGGGGTGCGGCGCGCGGATCTCGATCCGGGCGCCCTCGGCGCAGGCCAGGAACCCGAGCCTGCCGTAGTAGGTCTCTAGGATGAGCCCGTCGCTGTCGTCCCGCAGCACGGTCAGGTCATGCTCGCTGGCCTGGGCGAGAGACGCGTCACGAAGCGGCGCGAAATCGATCTCGAGGGGGGCGGTGCGCGCGGTGATCTCAAGCATGAAGCGCTGCCCTTTGTCCCGCAACGCGCCAGATCATCGGCAGAGCGGCGAATGACAGCGCGGAGGCGAGCCCGAAGAAGACCCCATATCCCAGATGCTCGGCGAGAAAGCCTGCGGCGGTCCCGGCCACCATCGAGATCCCGGCGTCCATGCATTGGAAGAGCGTGAAGTCGACCCCGCCCTGGCGCGGGTCGGACCAGCTCATGAACTGGCCGTAGAGGGCGACGAAGCCGAAGGCCATCACGGCGGCGCTTGCCACCATCGCCGGCGGCGCCACCGTGGCGGCCGGCAACATCACGTCGCCCGCCGAGATCGCCACGATCGCCAGGATCGCCGATTGCAGGGCAACCGCGCCCACCAGCACGGTTCGGGCCCCGTAGCGACGCACGCAGCCGCCGCCCAGCATGGCGCCGAGAAAGCCCAGCGTCAGGCTTCCGACGCCGCTGAGGAGGCCGAGGCTTGCCAGATCGTAGCCGGCATCGATGAAGAACGGACCGAACATGCCCATCGCGGTCTTCTGCGCCACCACGTAGAGCGCGGCGATCAACAGCCCCTTGCGGACCTCCGGGCGTTCGAGTGCGGCCCGAAGGCTTGGCGTGTGGCTGCGGGGCAGGGCGCTCGGACTGCGGGCGATGCGCGCAAAGGGCAGGCAGAGCAGCGCAATAACCAGCGCCATGGCCCAGGTCGCGCTGAGCCAGCCGGCGCGATCCACCAGAATGAGGAACACACCGCCGCCGATGGCAGAGCCGAGATAGGCGCCGCCGACCTGCGCGGCGTTGCCCCAGCCGTAGCGCGTGTCTTGCAGCGCGGCCACGGCATAGCCGTCGCATGCGATGTCGACGGTGGCAGTGGCGAAGGCCGCCACCATCAGGATGGCGAGCACCGGCAGCACCGGGAACGGGCCTGCGAGTCCGACCGCCAGCAGCGCGGCGATCACCACCGCCGCGCCGCCCAGCACGATCACCGCCGAGCGGTCGCGTCCGCCATCGGGCAGGCGGAAGCGCTCGACCGGGGGCGCCCAGAGGAACTTCAGTGCCCAGGGAAGCACCAGAAGCGAAACCAGCCCGATCTCGTCCAACGGCAGCTCCTGCGCCCGCAGGACGCCGGGCAGCCCGGTCCAGGTCACGCCGCCGATGACGCTCTGCGCCACGTAGACGCCGCCAATGGCCCCGACGACGCCCCAGTGCCCCCCTTGCCGCGACATCAGAAGCGGTAGGCGATGCTGGCGGTCGCGGTGCGGCCCTCGGTGCGGTAGCAATAGCCCGCGCTGCAGGTCTGGTCGGTGTTGTCGAAGACGTTCTTAACGTTGACCCGCAGGCCCAGCCCGTCGAGGCCAAGCCGGCCGAAATCATAGGACAGCGACAGGTCGGCGAAGAACTGGTCGTCGTTGCGGAAGCTGTTGGCGTCATCCCCCCAGCTTTCGCCGACATAACGCAGGCCGGCACCAAAGCCCCAGCCCTCGAGAGCACCGCTGCGCGGCTCGTAGAAGCCCCAGACCGAGGCGGTGTGTTCGGGGGTCGCCGAGAGCTGGTTCCCCTCGGTGCCCGAGGCGCCGCGCTCGATCTCCATGTCGAGATAGGTATAGGCGGCGGTCACCCGCAGATCGTTGTCGAAGTTGAACTGGCCCTCGAGCTCGAGCCCGCGCGAGCGCAGGTCATACGGCACCTGCACTTGGTAAAGTCCGCCGAAATCCGCCGGGTCGACGGTCTGGAACACCACGCCGTCTTCCTGACGGATGTCGAAGAGCGAGGCGGTGATCAGGCTCTCGGTGTTGGGCAGCTGGTACTTGAACCCGATCTCCTTCTGAAGGCCCCGGGTCGGATCGCCGGGACGGCCGCTGTCCGGGGCACCGGCGCCGTTATAGACCAGACCGGTGGTCGGCACAAAGCTGCTCGACAGGTTGGCGAAGAGCGACAGGTCGTCGTTGACGGCGTAGCTCACGCCGATCCGGCCCGAGAAGCCCTCGTCGGATTTGTCGGTGCCGTCCTGCGCGGCATCGAAAGTGGTGGTCTCGACCCAATCGTAGCGCCCGCTGAGGAAGATCGTCCAGTCGCCGGTCTTGATCTGGTCGTGCAGGTAGAGGCCCAGCTGCTCGATATCCTGCCCGCCGGAATAGGGCTGCTCCGCCGCGTCGGTGTCCTCGGCCGAAACGTAGCCCACGCTGCCGTAATAGGCGTCATAGGAGGCATCGCTGTAGTCGAGCCCGGTTACCAGCGTGTGGTTGAGCGCACCGGTGGTAAAGAACGCCTCAACACTCGTGTCGACGGCGAAGGTCTCGGAATCCTCGAGGTAGTGGCCCCAGTAGCGGCCCAGATCGGCACCAGCGGCGTAGAGGCCGCTGAACTCGAGATCGGCATCGACCTCGGAATAGCGCAGGTTCTGGCGCAAAGTCACGCTGTTGGTCAGCTCGTGCGCGATCTCGTAGCCAAGGCGCCACTGCTCGTTGTCGAAATCGTTGTAGTCCGGATCGCCGACATAGATGTCCGACGCTTCGCCATAGGACGGGTTGTAATAGGACGCCGTGCCGCCGCGCGTGGATTTGGCGTACTCGCCAAGCAGCGTGATGGTGGTGCGCTCGGTCAGCTCATAGGTCAGGGCTGGCGCAATCATGGTGAGATCGTCGCGGAAGCCCTCAAGCGGGGTTTCGGCATCGCGCAGCACGCCGGTCAGACGGTAGCTCAGGCGGCCATCACCGACCGGCCCGGTCAAGTCGAAGTCCAGCTCCTTCAGTTCGTCGGTCCCGAAGCTCAGCTGCAGCTCGTGGAAGGGGTCCTGCTTGGGCCGCTTTGACACGATGTTGACGATGCCGCCCGAGCCGCTCACGCCATACATCGATGAAGACGGCCCCTTGAGAACGGAGACCGCCTCGAAGCTGTAGGGGTAGTTTTGATACCAGGCCGAGGGCCCGTTGACCTGCCGCAGCCCGTCGCGGAACAGGCCGGTGTAATAGGACGAGAAGCCACGCAGATAGATCGCGTCATAGCGGCTGTCGTAACCGAAATTGTTGGTGCTGGCGCCGGCGGTATAGCCAAGCGCATCGAGCAGAGTGCGCGGCTCCTGATCCTCGATCTGGTCCTGCGTCACCGTGCTGATGCTCTGCGGGATGTCGCGGATCGCCGTGTCGGTGCGTGTTGCCTGCCGGCCGCTTTCGGCGACATAGCCATTCTGCACTAGCGTCTCGTCGCTTTCGGCCTCGAGAACCAGCGTGCCGAGATTGAAGCCGCCGTCCTCCTGCGCCAGCGCGGGCGTGGTCAGCGTCGTGGCCGAAACGGCCGTGAGCCCTGCGAGCAGGGCAAGTCGTGAAACAAGCATGAGAGCCTCCATCCTGGTGGCCCTGGCTTTCGGTGGCTGAGGCGTCCGTCATCGACCTCTTGACAGTTTCTGTCAGATAATTTCAGTCCTGCCTGTCGAGTTGCGTCAATAGGCGCAGATGCGTTGCATCTTTGTGACAACGGCTCAGTCTCTCGTGCTTCACCGAGAGCGACAATCCGACCGACATGGCGTCAGTAATTTGATTGCAGTGTAGAGAGGGGACCTTGAAGCCCGTAACGGGCATCGCCACTTGCATTCGGAGTGTGCCGGGTCGTCGGCGTCGGAGTTCACCATGTTCGAGACTTGGGTGCCGCTCATCGCGGGGCTTCTGCTGCTGGTTGCTGGCGGTGAGTTGCTGGTACGCGGGGCGGTGCAGGCCGCCGAGCAACTCGGTGTCTCGACGCTCGTCATCGGCCTCACGCTTGTCGGCTTTGGCACTTCGATGCCCGAGCTCGTGACCTCGGTGCAGGCGGGGCTCAGCGGCGCGCCCGGGATCGCTTACGGCAATATCGTTGGCTCCAACATCGCCAACATCCTGCTGATCGGCGGCATCTCAGCACTGATCTGTCCAGTGATCGTCGCTGAGACGGCGCTCCGACGTGATGCGTTACTTATGCTCGGGGTTGCGGGACTGTTTGCGACCTTGGCATTGATGCTGCCGATGGGGCGCTTTCTCGGCGTAGGCTTTGTCGCCGGTCTCGTCGCCTATATTGTTCTAGCGATCCGGCAGGAGCGCAGCTCCGGTGAGCAGGGCGCGATTCACGACAAGAGCGCGGCCTTGCTACAGGCCGATCCGGGCCTCGGCAGGCCCTCACGGTACCGGGAGCAGGTCCTGCCGTTGTTGTTGGTCCTTGCCGGGCTTGGCCTCGTAGTGATGGGCGGCACGCTGCTGGTCGATGGGGCAGTCGCGCTGGCGCGTGCAATCGGCATCGGTGAGAGGGTGATCGGCCTGACCATCGTCGCGGTGGGCACCTCGATGCCCGAGCTCGTAACCTCGGTGATCGCCGCGCTGAAGCGGCAGGGCGATGTGGCCTTTGGCAACATCGTCGGCTCCAACATCTACAACATTCTCGGCATCGGCGGTGCCACTGCCCTGATCGCGCCGGGCGCGGTCCCGGGTGAGATCATCGCCTTTGACGCGCGGCTGATGGTCGGCGTGAGCGTGCTGCTGGTGGTCTTCGCGGCGACCGGGCGGCGCATCGACCGCCGGGAAGGGCTGGCGTTGCTCGTGGGCTACGGCGCCTATCTCTACATGCTCTGGCTCTGACCCTCTACGGCTGAAGCGGCCAGAGCACAGGGGCCAGCAGCACCGTCACAAGACCGGCTAAGATGTTCATCGGCAAGCCCAGACGCAGAAAGTCGGTGAAGCGGTAGCCGCCGGCGTTGTAGACCATCGTGTTGGTCTGGTAACCGATCGGGGTCGCGAAGCTGGCGCTCGCGCCGAACATGACGACAACGACGAAAGCCCGCGGGTCCAGCCCCATCGCCTGTGCGACGCCGACGGCGATCGGGGTCATGATTACCGCGACCGCATTGTTGGTGACCACCTCGGTCAGAACCGAGGTCACCGCGTAGATCAGCGCCAGTGCAAGGATCGGGCTCAACTGTCCCAGCGGCCCCGAAAGCCCGCTGACGATCAGCGCCATGGCGCCGCTGCGCTCCATCGCGGTTCCCAGCACCAGCATGCTTACAATCAGCAGCAGCAGGCGTCCGTCGATGGCGCCGATGCCCTCATCGGGCTCGACGCAGCGCGTCAGGAGGACGAGGGCCGCGCCGATGATCGCCAGCGGCAGGATCGGCGCAAGCTCGAGCGCCGCGCCAAGGACGACCATTGCCAGCACCGCCAGAGAGATCGGTGCCTTGCTGCGCCGGAAAGCACGGGCCTGCAGCGGTGCCAGAAGGATCAAGTCCTCGTCCCGCGCTAGCCGCACGATGTCCTCGGCGGGTCCGTCCAGAAGCACCGTATCGCCAGGGTTTAGCTGCAGTCGGTCCTCCAGCAGATCACGCGCGCTGCCCCTGCGGTGCAGGGCGATGGGGTAAACACCATGGCTGCGCCGCCAGCCAAGCTCCGCAACCGTGCCCTTGCGGTCTTTCACCAATGCTTCGACCACTTGATGACGCCGCGCGTTTGCGTGCTCAAGTCCGGCAATGGCAAGGCTGCGCGAGTTTTCGCCCCGATAGCCCGCCACCTCCGCGTCGGAAGTATGCAGCACCACCCGGTCGCCGGAGTCCAGCACCTCAGCCTGAAGGCTGTGCCTCAGCGAGACATCCTCGCGGATCAGGTCCACCAGCCGGGTGGTGCTGCGCCGGAAATCGGGAATGTCACTCAGCTTCCGGCCGATGAGCGGCGAGGTTGCGGGCACGAAAAGCTCGACCCGCCACGACCGTCCGCTGCGCGGCGCCTGCATCTCGGCCAGTGCCAACCGCTCGGGCAACAGGCGCGGCGCGGCCACGGCAAGAAAGAGGCTGCCCAGCAAAGCCAGCGCGATGCCGAGCGGAGCGATCTCGAAGAGCGAGAAAGGCACGAGATTGAGATCGCGGGCGACCCCGTCCACAAGGATGTTTGTCGAGGTGCCGATGAGCGTGCAGGTGCCGCCCATGATCACCACGAAGCTGAGCGGCATGAGGAACCGCGAGGCGCTGGTGCCAAGCTGGCGAGCCAATCCAAAAACTACCGGGATCAGGATCATCACCACCGGCGTGTTGTTCATGAAAGCCGAGGCAATCGCCGCCAGCGCAAAGAAGAGCAGGATCGTCCGGCGCGGATGCCGGAGCATGCCGCGCCCCAGCCATTCAGCCACCGCTTCGAGCACCCCGGTGCGCATCAGGGCGGCGCTCAGCACGAACATCGCGCCGATGGTGGCCGGGGCGGATTTGCTCAGCGCATCAAGCACATCTTCGGTACTCGCAAGGCCAAGCAGGAGCGCGCCCCCGACGCCACAGAGGGCGGTGACCTCGGCCGCGAAGCGTTCGGTCAGGAACAGGAGGAAGACGGCAGCCACCAGAAGAAGAGCACCCTGAGGCGCATAGGAACCGAGATCGAAAAGCATGGGAAGCACCCGGAAATATGCCGCGCTGTACGCACGCCGACGGCAAGGCGCAGGTGGTGTCGGTCATTGTCCGTCGCACCGTATCTGATGTGGATCAAGCCACCGATTTGAAGTCGCGAGAATAGAGATTCGCGACTGATGTGATCCCCGAAAACGCCCCCGTTCCAGCTTAGAGTTTTCCGGATGGAATCCTTGGCTGCGAGAGGAGCGGAAACGGTGAGCCTGATGCAAGCGCGGATACTATAAGGACGGCCGAGGACGCGTTGGGTAGCACATCAGCCCGCCAGTTCTCTATCTTGTAGGTCGTGGTGTCGGTCTGCTCATACCCTCCAGCTAGCACGCTGGATTCACGAGGTGAATCGCCCACAAGCTTTGTGAAACAGAGCCGCAAGAAGTGTTCCCGTGCGACCATCGGGAACCAAGCAGCGCTGCGCGCCTTGACCTATACGGGTCGTGACCGTCCCGACGCCATCGACATGTTTCCCTCGGAAGAATTGACACGAAAATGAAAGAGCCAGCCTCAGCCTCCCCCCTCGACCGCCGACCAAAGACGGAAGCAGAGCTGCGAGATCGCATCGCGGCCTGCCCGGTTTCGGGCTCCGCCCGGAACATGCGGCGGGCCTTCAGGACACTGGCCGGCCCGCAACCCCGCCTGTCTGAGATCACGCGCGGCGGGCGGCGGTGTCTTGTGGTCGGCGACGGGCCGTAAATCGTCTGGTTTCACGGTGGCGGCTATGTGTTTGGTGCGCCCGAGACCCATGCCACCTTGGCGACCTTTCTGGCCGCGCACGGCCTGCGCGTGGTCCTGCCCGAATATCGCCTGGCGCCCGAAGACCCCTGGCCCGCCATGTTGGAAGACGCCCATGCGGTCCTCTCCGACAGCGGGCCGGTCGTCGCGGGCGGCGACAGCGCGGGTGGTCATCTCGCGTTGGTCGCGGCACAGACGGGCGCGGATCTGAAAGGGCTCGCGCTCGTCTCGCCCAACACCGATCGCAGCGGGGCAAGCCAGACGCGAGAGCGCGACAGCGATGCCATGAACGACGATGCAAGTGATGCGGCGCTTGCGCGGCAGGCCATGCCCGATCGGACCGGCAGGGATCCGGCCGCGTCGCCCCTCCTTGGCGTCCTGGCAGCCCTTCCCCCCGTTCATCTTGAAGCCGTGGGCGCGGAGATCCTGCTGGACGACTCCCTGCATCTGGCACGCGCGCTGGCTCTGGCCGATTGCGAGGTGTCCCTCCATGTCAGTCCCGGCCTCATGCACATGCACACGCTCTGGCCGGACTGCCTGCCAGCCGGCGCGGCAAGTCTGGAACGCATTGCCGCCTTCGCGCGACGGTATAGCGGGACAACACAGGCGGGCTGAAACACCCTTCGACACCGGTGGGCTCTCGCCTAGGGCGGCGTTCCGTGGCTTGCTTGCACGGGCCAAAGGTTCCACGATCGCTCCCAGCGTCCGCGTGCCTTTTGCAGGCCGGCGGATGCGGTGAACTGCGCCCGAGTGGATCCCGGTGTCAGGATCCGTACCCTCCCGAAGCCAGAAGATTGGCGGCGCGGCGCGTGCGGTTCCCGAGAACACGGTGTGTGGGCCGCGGTCCTACCGGGCCGCTACCCGCCTGACATCCTTGAGCCTGCCGAACAGGATTGCGAGGTGTTTGCGCCGCGTGTTTTGGCGTTGGTCGTGCTTGACAGGCATTTTGCGTTTCTTCCGGACCCGGAAACCAAACCGGGTCTTCTTGCCTCGCAGGGCTCCGCGAGTTTCTCGAGGCAGGACGCTCTCTGCGGCCTCGAGATCGCGGCTGGGCTAAACCACGGCGGCCGCGCTTCTGTCCCACTCTCGCGGCCCCGCTCCTGCACGCCTCGCCGAAGGTCCATCTCTTCGTCGGCTGTCTCGAGGATCGCCGTCTCGATCCATACTTCGTGCCCAAGACACCGCCAGGAGGCCGGTCACGGGAACCGCCCGACGTGAGAGCCGTTGCAAGAGTAGCCCCTTTGCAAACGGAAGCCCCTGTCATGACCGATCACCCTTCGGAGCGCCCCGCCCGCGCATATTCTGCAACCGAGCAGGATCACGACACGCCGGTCTACGACCATGCCACCGGAGGCTGGGGCTCGCTGAAGGGCGTGGCGCGGATCTTTGCAGACAAGCCCTCGGCGGTGGCGCTGAAGATCCTTGGAGATCTGAACAAGCCCAAGGGCGTGATGTGCAGCTCCTGCGCCTGGGCAAAGCCCGCGCGCCCGGCGACCTTCGAGTTCTGCGAAAACGGCGCCAAGGCGACGCTGTGGGAGCTGGACCGCAAGAAGGTCGGCGCCGACTTCATGGCCGAGCACACGGTGTCCGAGCTCAGGACGTGGCATGACCACGACCTCGAGGCATCGGGCCGTCTGACCGAACCGATGCGCTATGACGCGGCGTCCGATCGCTATGTCGCGGTGAGCTGGGAGGAGGCATTTGCCGCGATCGGCAAGACCTTGCGTGACATGGACCCGAAGCAGGCGGTGTTCTACGCCTCGGGACATGCGGGGCTCGAAGCGTCGTTTCTCTATGCGCTGTTCGCCCGCGCCATGGGGCACCAGAACCTGCCGCAATCGTCCAATATGTGCCACGAGACCACCTCGGTGAACCTCAAGACCTTCATCGGAACGCCGGTCGGCACCTGCACGCTGGAGGATTTCGAGCACTGCGATGCGATCTTCTTCTTCGGACAGAACACCGGCACCAACAGCCCGCGTTTCCTGCACCAGTTGAAAGCGGCGGTGGAGCGCGGCTGCCGCATCGTCACCTTCAACCCGCTGCGCGAGCGGGGGCTGGTCGAGTTCGTCGATCCGCAGGATCCGGTGCAGATGGTGGCGGGCAAGCCCACGCAGATCTCCGAGCGCTACTACCAGGTGAAGCCGGGTGGCGACATCGCGGTGCTGGCGGGATTGATGAAATGCGTGCTGGCCGCCGAAGACGCCGCACCGGGCGCCGTGCTCGATCATGACTTCATCGCGACCCAGACCGAGGGCTTTGAGGAGACCATCGCGGCGGTGCGCGCGGCGTCATGGGACGAGATCGAGCGGCATTCCGGCCTGACCCGCGCGATGATCGAGGAGGCGGCAGAGATCTACTGCTCTGCTGAGCGCGCCATCGGGATCTATGGCATGGGGCTGACCCAGCACGTCAATGGCTGGCTGAACCTTGGCATGCTGTGCAACCTTCTGATGATGCGCGGCAACATGGGTCGGAAGGGGGCCGGCATCTCGCCGGTGCGCGGCCATTCCAACGTGCAGGGCCAGCGCACCGTGGGCATTGGCGAGAAGGCCTCGCACATGCCGGCCGACAAGCTGCGAGACCTCTTTGGCATCAAAGCCCCGACCGAGGACGGGCTGAACGCGGTTCATGCCTGCGAGGGCGTGCTGGACGGCTCGGTCAAGGCGATGGTCTCGCTGGGCGGCAACCTCATACGTGCCCTGCCGGACCGGCAGCGGCTCGAGGAGGCCTGGCCCTCGCTGGGCCTCACCGTGCACATCGCGACGAAGCTCAACCGCTCGCATCTGGTTCCGGGACAGGAGAGCTTCCTGCTGCCCTGTCTCGGTCGCACCGACGAGGACATCCAGGCCTCCGGTCCGCAGGTGGTGACGATGGAGGACTCGCTCAGCCACGTCTCGGCCTCGGTCGGTCAGGCCAAGCCACCCTCGGAGAAGGTGCTGTCGGAAACCGCCATCGTCGCGCGCATGGCCGAGGCGACGCTGGCGCCGAACCCCCGGCTCGACTGGCAGGGGTGGATGGCGAATTACGACCGCATCCGCGACCTGATCGCGTCCTGCTTTCCCGACGACTTCGCCGAGTTCAACGCGCGCATGTTCGAGCCGGGCGGCTTCTATCGCGGCAACCCGGTGCGCGGGCGCGACTGGCAGACCGCAAGCGGCAAGGCGCAGTTCACCGCGCCCACGACGCTCTCAGCCCTGGGCGAGATCCCGACCGCGCGGCAGATGACGCTGATCACGCTGCGCTCAAACGACCAGTTCAACACGACGATCTACGGCTATTCTGACCGGCTGCGCGGGCTCGAAGGCTGTCGCATGGTGGTGCTGATGAACCGGGACGAGATCGCCCGTCTGGGGCTGGAGGAAGGGGGCGAGGTGTCGCTGTCCTGCGCCATCGACGACGGGGTGACGCGGCGGGTCGACGGCCTGACGGTGACCGCCTATGACCTGCCGCCGGGCTGCGTCGCGGGCTACTACCCCGAGCTCAACCCGCTGGTTCCGCTGGCCTATCACGAGAAAAACTCCGCCACCCCGGCCTACAAGGGCACCCCGGTCGAGGTGCTGACATGACCGCGTTCCGGCCACTTGAGCCGCCGCGCACGCAGGTCTCGGAGGCGCCCATCGCAATCGTGTGCAACGGATCGACGCTTGGCGTGATGATGGCGTCGCCGACGCAGATCGAGGATTTCGCCCACGGCTTTGCCCTGACCGAGGGGCTGGTCACCGATGTGGGCCAGATCGAGGATCTCGAGATCCTGCACCACGACGTCGGGATCGAGGCGCGGTTCTGGCTGCGCGGAGCCTCGGCGCAGCAGCTCCATCAGCGGCAGCGCTCGCTGCTCGGGCCCGTGGGCTGCGTCCTGTGCGGCATCGACAGCCTGGCCAAGGTCGCGCGGCCGATGGCCCCCTTGACGCAAGACGCGCTGCGCCTGTCCCTGGGCGAGGCCTGCGCGGCCCCTGCGCTTCTGCAGGCCCATCAACCCGAGCATGACCGCACCGGCGCGAGCCATGCGGCGGGGCTGTTCCTGCCGGGTCAGGGGATCGTGCTCGCCCGCGAGGACGTGGGGCGCCACAACGCGCTCGACAAGCTTGGCGGGGCCATGGCGCGGGTCGGCCTCGCCCCCGAGCAGGGCGCGGTGGTGCTGACCTCGCGCGTGTCGACCGAGATGGTGCAGAAGACCGTGGCGCTGCGGGTGCCGGTCCTGATCGCGGTGTCCGCCGCCACGGACCACGCGACGCGGCTGGCGCAGGAGGCCGGTCTGACGCTGATCGCGCGGGCCCGCGGCGAAAGCTGCGAGGTCCTTTCGGGCGCGCACCGCATCGTGAAGCCCGGCTGACCGCAGGGCTCAGCCCGGGCGCAGCCGGACCAGTGTGGCCTCGCGCAGGTCGCGCAACGGGTGGGCGACATGCGGCGTCCAGGTCATCGTTTCATGCCCGGGGCCATAGCCCCAACGGGCCGCGGCGCCGTCGCGCAGCCATGACGGCACCGGATAGTCGGCATTGCCATCCCGCAGCGCGCCCCGTACCGGATGCGGCGGCAGGCCCATGAAGGCGTGAAGGCCCTCGACGGTGCGCGCGGGGCGCGCACACAGATCCTCGTAGCGGATCACGCAGACCGCGTGCAGATAGCGCAGGTCGTCCTCGAGCTGTCGATGCGCGGCGATCCAATGATCCACGAGCCGCTCCGGCGGATCGGGCAGCCATTTCGCCACCGCCTGCGCCACGGGCTCCGGATGGCGCAGGATGACGACGAACTGGGACAGCGGAAAGAGCTGCTGATACAGCCGCATCCGCGTCAGGTTCACCGGCGATTTCTCTACCCTCCAGGGTTTCGTGGCATCAAACCACGGCGCCCAGTCCGCCTCGATCCGGTCGCGCACCGCCTGGGTGTCATGGCGGCATCCCTCCACCAGATGCTGTCGCGGATCGGTCGCAAACCGCATTGGCGCGCCGTCCAGCGCGGTGTGCGGGATCGCGCCCTGCAGGTAACAGCCTTCGTTCTCTGGCACCGGCGCGCCGGTGATCGCGCTGACCTGTGGATGATCGGAGATCAGCCGCGACAGCAGGCTGGTGCCGGAGCGGTGCAATCCACCGATGAAAAGATACCTGTGCATGGTTCGCGTTCTGGTCCGATGAGGCGCGAAGTCAACGCGACAAACAGTGATTTATTTTCGGAACGTTTCGCCTCTCTGCAAGGTTACCCAGCAGATTGCGAAGACACCTTCCAACATCTTGAACCGAGAGGGGCAACCATGCGCGTCATGCACTTGGCTCTTGGCGGCTGCCTGAAGGCGCCGCCGGTGAACTATGGCCTGACCGAGGACACCGGCGGCCACATCGCCTTTGTGCTGGGCGCGGCGCAGGCGCAGGCCGCGCAGCCCGAGGTCGCCCATGTCGACATCGTCACGCGCGCCTTCTCGGATCCGCTGCTGGGATCGGGCTACGGCCGCCTCGAGGAACGGGTCGGCGCGCATCTGTCGATCCTGCGGCTCCGCACCAAAGAGCGGGCCTATCTCTCGAAAGAGGCCCTCGCGAACGCCCTGCCGGAGCTCGAGGGCGCCTTCCTCGACCTGCTGGAGGCGATGGTGCAGAAGCCGGATGTGCTGCACGCGCATTTTGCCGATGCAGCGCGGCTGGCGCACGCCGCGCATCGCCGTTTCGGGATTCCTTGGGTCTACACGCCCCATTCGCTCGCGCTGGAGAAGGCTGGCGGCGAAAACGACGCCCACCGTGTCGAGGCCGAGCGCCGCGCGATCCGCACCGCCCATGCCATCGTGGTGTCGTCTCGCGACGAGGCGGAGCGTCAGATCATGCGGTACTGCCCAGATGCGGCCGGCCGCGTGCATCGCGTGTCACCGGGCGTGAGCCTGCTGCCGGCGCAGGGCACGGGGCGGGCCGAGCAGCTGATCCGCCCGTTCCTGCGCGACCCCGCCAAGCCCATCGTGCTGGCTGTGGCGCGCCCCGTGCGCAAGAAGAACCTCGCCATGCTGGTGCGGGCCTTTGCCGCCGAGCCGCGGCTGCGGCGCCGCGCCAATCTCGTGATCGTGCCGGGCCTGCGCCGGAGCCTCTGCGACGGCCCGCAGGAGCAGGTCGCCGTCGTTCAGGAACTGTTCGACCTGGTGGATGCCCATGATCTGTGGGGCCACGTCGCGCTTCCGCGCCGCCATGACGCCCAGGACGTGCGGGCGCTCTACGAGCTGGCGGCGCGCGACGGCGTGTTTGCCAACCCCGCGTTGCACGAGCCCTTCGGGCTGACCATCGTAGAGGCCGCGCAGGCAGGCGTGCCGGTGGTGGCGACGCAAAGCGGCGGCCCGGCCTCGATCCTCGCCGATCTGGGCGCCGGCCAGCTTGTCGACCCCGAGAACCCCGCCGCGCTTGCCAGGGCCTTGCTGAAGAGCCTCGACGATCCCGACCGCGACAGCCAGAGACTTCGGGCCCAGAGCCGGGCCCGCGACCTCTACCGCTGGAGCGCATGGGCGCAGGAGGTGCAACCGATCTACAAGGCGCTCTCGGGCGCGGATCCTGTGGCGCCTGCACGGGTCCGGCACATCCTTGCCAGCGACATCGACGATACCCTGACCGGCGACCGCGCCGCGGCGCGCCGCTTTGGCGAGTGGGCGCGATCCCATGCCGACGTCGCCTTCATGGTCGCCACCGGGCGCTCGGTCTCCGAGGCGCGCCGGGTCATCGCGGCCTGGGGGCTGCCGTGCCCCGACACGATGATCACCTCGGTCGGCTCGGAGATCTGGCGGGCCACGGGGCAGGGGGCCTATGCGCTCTGCCCCGAATACGCCCGGCACGTCTCACAGGACTGGCAGGCAGAGGCGGTGGCGCGGGTGATCGCCGGCCTCGGCATCGAAAGCCAGGGCCCGCAGGATCAGCGCCGCTGGAAACGCAGCTTCTTTGGCACCGCGGAGGAGGCCTGCCGCATTCGCGCAGCACTGGCGGCACGGGGGCTGGCGGCGCATGTGATCCACTCGCATGACCGGCTGATCGACGTGCTGCCGGCGCAGGCCGGCAAGTCGGCGGCGCTGCGGTTCGAGGCGGCGCGACTCGGGCTGCAGATGGCGGACTGCATCGCCGCCGGGGACAGCGGCAACGATCTCGACATGCTGCGCGCCTGTGGACGCCCGATCCTGCCCGCCAATGCGCGCGACGGCATCGTCGAGGCGCTGTCCGGGCGCGGCTATCTCAGTCGGCAGCCCTTCGCAGCCGGAGTGCTTGACGGTCTCGACCACGTGCTCGCGGTGCGCCATGCGTGATTTCGTCGAGACACGCCGCCCCTTCGGCTACTTCGTCCACCACCAGGGGCGCGGTCATGCCGAGCGCTGCGCAAGCCTGGTGAATGCCCTGCCGGGGTCGCGCCCTGTGACGATCTTCTGCGCCCGCGACGACATCTTCCCCGCGCTCAGGGACGGCGTCGAGATCCGGCGCATTCCGTCGCTCTTCGAGGCCACAGGCGCCGAGCGCTCGGGCCTTGATGGCCTTCCCACGCCCGAGACCGTGCACTGCGCGCCGCTCGGCTGGCCCGGCATCCGGCAGGCGATGGCGATGATGGCCGGCTGGTTCTCCGAGGCCGATCCGGCGCTGATGATCTGCGACGTGAGCGCCGAGGTCGCGCAGCTGGCCCGGATCTGCTCGGTGCCGCATGTGAAGGTCCTCCAGCATGGCGACCGCAGCGATGCCGGGCATCGCGCCGCCTATGACGGGGCGGTGGGGCTCTTGGCGCCCTTTGCGGCAGAGCTGGCGCAACCGGACTGGCCCGCCGGGATACGGCAGCGCATCCATTTCGCCGGCGGCCTCGGGCTGCGCCCGGGCGCGGTCGCGCGCGATGCGGCGCGGCGCAGGCTGGGTCTCGATCCCGCGGCGCGGATCGCGCTGATCCTGACCGGCGGCGGCGGCAATGGCTGGAGCACGGCGCCGTTCGGCGTGGCAGCCCGGAGCTTTCCGGACTGGCAGTGGCTCAGCATCGGCGCCATGCAGGGCGACTGGCACACGACGGCCGGCGACAACCTCGTCCACAAGGGCTGGGTCGAGACCCCCGAGGAGCATATCGCCGCCGCGGACCTGGTGATCTCGTCCGCCGGCAATACCACCTGCGCGCAGATCCTGCGGGCCGGCAAGCCGTGGATCGTCGTCCCGGAGTGGCGCTATTTCGACGAACAGCTGGAGAAGGCGCGCACCCTTGGCCGTGCCGGCGTGGCGCTGCATCTCGATCACATGCCCTCGAGCGCACACGCTTGGCGCAGGGTCGTGGACCAGGCGCTGAGGACGCACGCGCCAGAGGCCCAGAAGGCGCTCATTTCCCCCGATGCCGCCAGCAACGCGGCCCGCTGGCTGGATCGGCTGATCCCGGAGAGCCCGACAACCATCGCGACAGAAGGAGAGTTCGCATGACCCGCATTTCCGCCCTCACCCTTGCCTCGGGGCGCGCCGCGCATCTGAGGAATGTCGTCGCGGGTTTCGAGGCCCAGACCATCAAGCCGGACGAGCTCATCATTGGGGTCATGCAGGACGAGGAGTACACCGGCCTGCCGCAGACCAGCTTTCCGGTGCGCCAGTTGCGGATCACCGGCGACGAGCTGCCGCTGGCAGCGGCGCGCAACGCCGTGGCCAACGCGGCCTCTGGCGATCTGCTGATCTTCGTCGATGTCGACTGCATCCCGCAGCCGGACCTCGTCCGCGATTATCGCGGCCATTTCATGTGGACGCCGGGTCTGCTGATGGGCGAGGTCGGCTATCTGCCCGGCGGCGCCACCGAGAGCGGCCTGGATTTTGCCGCGTTCGAACGCATCGCGGTCCGTCATTCCGATCGGCAGGGGCCGCCGAAGCAGGGGGTGAAGCGCTGCGAGGATTACCGCTGCTTTTGGTCGCTGAACTTTGCCATCGACCGCGACAGCTGGATCGCCTCGGGCGGCTTTGACGAGCGCTACGTGGGCTATGGCGGCGAGGACACCGATTTCGGGCGCACCCTCGACGACCGGGGCATCGCGATTTCCTGGGTCGCGGGCGCCAAGGTGTTCCACCAGTATCACGCCCATTGCATGCCGCCGATCCACAAGGTGGCATCGGTGGTCCGCAACGCCGAGGTCTTTGCCTCCAAATGGGGGCATCGGACCATGGAGCACTGGCTCTACGCCTTCCGCCTGATGGGGCTGATCGAGAACACGCCCGACGGCATCCGCATCCTGCGCGCCCCGTCGGACGAGGATTTTGCCCTCTGTGCCCAGATGGAGGACATGCCCTACGCCAATACACGCCGCGTGATCGACATTCTCGACGCGCGCAAGGCGCAGGCCGAAGACGCACGCCGAGCCGAGGTCGCGCGGGCGCAGGAGGAATTCCTGCTGCCAGCGGCGGAATAAGGCGCGATGCTGCTGATATTTCTCGGCGCGGTGCTGACGATCTATGTCAGCACCGATTTCCTGTTCACCACCATCGGTGCCACGCCACGGCGCTTCGTGACCCACCGGCTCGCAGGCGCCGCTTTTGCGCTGTTTCGCAGCCTTCCCGACGGGGCCTTGCGTCATGCCTCGGTGGGCCCGGTCATCATGAGCCTGGTGGCGCTCTGGTGGGTGATCGGCATCTGCCTTGGCTGGGGCATGATCTTTGCCGGATTCTCCGACGGTGTCCGTCTGAGCGCCACCGGGCAGCCCGTCGATTTCCCGGGCGCGCTGTCGCATGCGGGGCACCTGCTCTCGACGCTCGGCGGCGGCATCACCGAGGCCTCCGGCGTGCCCTATGCCCTTCTGGGGGTGGCCTGCGCGGTCAACGGCATGGTTGTGCTGACCCTGTCGGTCAGCTTCGTGCTGAGCACCACCCAGACCGTGACGCAGGGGCGCGGTCTGCTGGTGCTGCGCGAGATGATCGGCCCGGAGGATCCCGACTGGCGCTCGACTGTGCTGCCGGCGCTTGCGACGCTGGTCGCGCAGCTGAACACGGCGCCGCTGGCCCTGTATTACAGCCACCCGGAACCGCGTCTGCGGCTGCCCCGGCAATTGGCGACGCAGTTCGCCGACGATCCCGACGCGCGCAGGATCCTGCGTGATCTGCCCGGGGGAGGGGATCTGAGCGACTGGGCCGCGAAATACCGCCTTTCCGAATGAGGGCGGAGAAAGGCGTGCCGGCCCGCAACGCCGGGAGCCGGGCGCGTTGGCGGATAGGGGACGGCTTTGCTTCGCAGGCAGGGCCCAGCCGTTCCGCGGCGGGCTCCTTTCGGCCCGACCCACGCGCGCAGGCGAGACCTTTCACAAGGCCGACCCCAGGGTCGTCCGCTGTTCGGGGCCACCCTTCCCGGCGACGAACCGATCGCTCGGAGTGGCCTGCCTGTCCGACGATGCGACCCGGGGTCGGGGTGGCCTCATCGCCCCGACACCGGCGCCGTAAAAGCGCATGTGCCGCTGGCCCCCGGTGATTTCAAGGCCCGACAGACCTGTCGGTCAACGGGAACCGGATCCCCCCCGAACCGGTTCGATCCAGACGGAACGCCGCTCGGGAGAAGACCTGGCGGGAGCCCGTCTCAACCCATGAACGGAGCCCCCATGCGCATCGCCATCCTCTCGCATATCCGCCATCCGATTGCGCCGCCGTTCATGGGCGGGATGGAGGCGCATTCCCATTCCCTCGCCTCCGAACTTGCCGGCAGAGGCCACAAGGTCACGCTCTACGCCTCGGGGGACAGCGTCCCGCCCGCCGGCGTCCGCCTGCGGCCGATCGTGGCGCAACATTACGACCGCGTTTATCCATGGCACAGGTTCCACGGGACCGACGCGCTGAACGCGCATCTCGATCAGGCCTTCGCCGCGATTCTGCCGGAGCTTGCCGCAGGGCAATACGACATCATCCACAACAACAGCCTGCACCGCTATCCGCCGCGGCTTGCGCGGCAGGCCGGCGTGCCGATGCTGACCTCGCTGCATGTGCCTCCGTTCGACACGCTGCGCCGCGCGGTCCATGCCTCCGGCGCCGATTGGTGCAGGTTCACGGTGTGCTCCGAGCATCAGCGTCAGCTCTGGTCGGACGGGGCCGGGGATCGCTTTACCCATGTCGCGCCCAATGGCATCGACACCGCGCTGTGGCAGTTCCGTCCCGAGGGCGACGGCTCGGCCGTCTGGTTCGGGCGGATCACCCCGAACAAGGGGACCGGCGACGCGGTGCAGGCGGCCCGTGTGGCGAACCTGCGGCTGAAGATCTTCGGCCCGATCGAGCACGAGGATTACTTCAACGAAACGGTTCGGCCCTGGCTGGGTGACACGATCTCCTATGGTGGCAATCTCGCGCCCCGCGATCTTGCACGAGAGGTCGGCAGGGCGTCGGTCGCGCTGTTCACGCCATGCTGGGACGAACCCTTCGGCCTTGCGGCGATCGAGGCGATGTCCTGCGGTGTTCCGGTCGCGGCCTATGATCGTGGCGCGGTTTCCGAAGTGGTGACCGAAGGCTGCGGCGTCCTCGCCGACAGCAACGATGTGAGAAGCCTGAGCAAGGCGGTTCTGCAAGCGCGACACCTCGCGCGTGGGACCGTGCGGGATCTGGTGCTGCGTCGGTATGACCTGTCCCGCATGGTCGACCGCTACGAAGACCTGTACCGCCAGTGTCAGGCCGCGCGCACCGCACCCGCCGATGCGATACGTTTCCCGCCTTGGGAATTGCCCGACATCGGCTTTCAGAGACCGGTGGAAGAGACCCGCCTCGGGGTCTAGGGGGAAGACACCGACCGTTGTCGGGAGGAGGGCAACGGGGCAGGGGATAGGTGGATAGTGCACCGCACGGGTCCGCTGCACCAGACCGCGGCCACGGTCACGGAAGCATTGCCCTCTCTATCTGCTGCGTTCGCCCTGTTGTCAGCTGGCATCCGGCCAAGACATATGTCGGCACCCGTCCGGCGGCACGGCTTGCATACATGCCACCGGATAGCGTGCGCGGTTGGTTTTGCGTGTCCATCGTCCGAGAGGGTCGCCCGCGCCGCCCTCTCCGGGGGGATGGCAAAGCGCGTTGCCGAGATTTTTCGGAACACGATCGCGGAGCTGGCGGTTGTGAAACAATGGCAGCCGCGCGTTGCGCGGCTGGAAGCCACCTTCAACAAGGAAAGCCATATGCGCACACGCTTCACTGTGAACGGTGAGCCCCGCGAGGTCGAGCACGACACGCGCGCCACCCTTCTCGACATTCTCAGGGACCAACTTGGCCTGACCGGAACGAAAAAGGGCTGCGATCACGGCCAGTGCGGCGCCTGCACCGTCCTTGTCAACGGCAAGAGGGTGAATTCCTGCCTATGTCTTGCCGCCATGCACGAGGGCGACGAGATGACGACGATCGAGGGGCTCGGCAGCCCGGAAGCCCTCAGCGCGCTGCAACAGGCCTTCGTGTCCCGCGATGGTTACCAGTGCGGCTTCTGCACGCCCGGCCAGATCGTGTCCGCCACCGCGATGCTCGAGGAACTGCGCGCCGGGGATCCGTCCTTCGCGTCGGCCTCGTTGAACGGGGACATGCCGCTGGAGGATGCCGAGATCGCCGAGCGCATGAGCGGGAACCTCTGCCGCTGCTCCGCCTACCCGCTGATCCGTGAAGCCATCGCGATGGCGGCGGAGGTGAAATCATGAGGGATTTCGACTATGCGCGCGCCGAGAGTCTGTCGGGGGCCGCGGGCCAGCTGGGCGAGGAGGCGCGCATCATCGCCGGCGGCACCAATCTGCTCGACCTGATGAAGATCCAGGTGATGACGCCATCGCGGCTGGTGGACATCACGCGGATCGACGGCCTCAAGGATATCTCCGAAGACGGGCAGGGCCTGCGCATCGGTGCGCTTGTCACCAATTCCGAGTTGGCGGCGGATCCCCGCGTCCGCAACGGATGGCCGCTTCTGTCGCGCGCGATCCTCGCAGGCGCGTCGGCGCAGATCCGCAACAAGGCGACCACCGGCGGCAATCTGCTTCAGCGCACGCGTTGTCCCTATTTCTACGATACGGCGATGCCCTGCAACAAGCGCAGCCCCGGCGAGGGCTGCGCGGCGAAGGAGGGGGAGGGGCGGATGCTGGCCATCCTCGGCACCTCCGAGCATTGCCTCGCGGCGCACCCGTCGGACATGGCCGTGGCAATGGCGGCCCTGCGCGCCGAGGTCGAGCTCCGCAGCGCGCAGGGCGAGACCATCCGGATCCCGCTCGCCGAGCTCTACCGGCTGCCGGGCGATCGGCCGGACAGGGAAACCGTGCTGGCGCCGGACGACATCATCACCGCCGTGTATCTTCCCGCGCCGCTGGCCGACACCCGGCAGGTCTACAAGAAGGTGCGCGATCGGGCCTCCTATGCGTTCGCGCTCGTCTCGGTGGCGGCCGCCGTGGCGATGGACGGCGACCGCATCGCGCGGGTCAGCTGCGCGTTCGGCGGCGTGGCCCCGCAGCCCTGGACAGACGCGAGCATGGAGGAGAGCCTGGTTGGCGCGGCCCCCTCTGACGAGGTCTTCGGACAGGCCGCGGACCGGGTTCTGGAGCACGCCCGCTGCCATCCCGAAACCGAGTTCAAGAAGCCGCTGCTGCGGCGCACCCTGATCGCCGCGCTGCGCGAGGCCACCGGCCTTGCCGCGTCCGCGCCCGGCGTCGAGACCGCGAGGATCCCGGCATGACCAAGACATTCCGCATGGACGAGGCGCAGCCGCGCCTTCTGGACGAGACCGGGCAGGGCGTTGTCGGCGCACCGCTCGACCGGCCCGACGGCCCCAAGAAGGTGTCGGGCCGGGCGGCCTATGCCGCCGACGGGCTGCCGGCAAACGCGGCCCACGGCGTGCTGGTGCGTGCGACCATCGCACAGGGGCGCGTTGTCGCCATTGACGAGGCCTCGGTGTCGGATCTCCCCGGCGTGCTTGGCGTCTTTCACGGCCCACGGATGATCCGCAATCCGGCGCAGGGCATGGCCGGCGCCGCCCCGGTGCAGCCGGGCGACGAGGTGCATTATCACGGCCAGCCGATCGCGCTCGTGGTTGCCGATAGCTTCGAGGTCGCCCGCGACGCGGCGCAGCGGCTGGCAGTGACCTATGATGCCGAGGAAGGCGTGGTCACGGACCCGGCCCGCAGCGAGACGCACGAGCAGGGTGATCCGCAAACGGCGGGCGATTTCGAGGCGGCCTTCGCGGCATCCGAGGTGACGCTGGATCGCAGCTATACAACCGCGCCCCATGCGGCCGCGGCCATGGAGCCGCACGCGGCGATCGCGGAATGGCAGGGCGATGCGCTCACGCTCCGCGGCGCACTCCAGATGCTGCGGTTCAACAAGAAGGAGCTGGCGGACTCGCTTGGGATCGAGCCCGAGCAGGTGCGCATTCTCTCGCCCTATATCGGTGGCGGCTTTGGCTCCAAGCTGGGCATTGGCCCGGAGGCCGTGGCGGCGGCGCTCGCGGCGCGCGCGCTTGGCCGTCCGGTCCGGGTGGTGATGACCCGTCAGACGGTCTTCGACAGCGTGCTGCGCCGGACCGAGACTAGCCAGCGCCTGCGCCTCGGCGCGGACAGGGACGGCCGGCTGCGCGCGCTCTCGCATGATGACCGTGTGTCGAACATCCGTGACGAGGGCTTCGCCGAGCCGGTGAGCCAGGCCTCGCAGTTCCTTTACGGCGCCGAAGGCCTGAGCTTCACCCAGACACTTGCCCGGAACAACCGCACCCCGACCGGGTCGGTCCGCGCGCCGGGCGAGGCGGTGGGGATGCTGGCGCTTGAACAGGCCATGGACGAGCTCGCGGAGGTGCTTGGCATCTGCCCGGTCGAGCTGCGCCTGAAGAACCTGCCGGAGAAAAACCCGATGACCGGCCAACCGTTCAGCGCCACCCGGCTGGCCGACTGCCTGCGCGAAGGCGCCGAAAGGTTCGGCTGGGCCGAGCGCAAGCCGATGGGGGAGCGCCGGGAAGGCGATTGGTACATCGGCATGGGCATGGCCTCGGCCGCGCGCTCGAACATGCTGGTCAAGTCTGCCGCACGGGTGCGCCTGACTGGCGAACGCGCGGTGGTCGAGACCGACATGACCGACATCGGCACCGGCAGCTACGCCATCCTTGGCCAGATCACCGCCGAGATGCTTGGCCTGCCGGTGGCGCAGGTCGAGGTGCGCCTTGGCGACACCAGCTTCCCCGGAGCGTCGGGCTCCGGTGGGTCCTTCGGGGCCAGCTCGGCCGGCTCGGCGACCTTCCTCGCCGCAAAGGCCATCCGCGAGACGCTTGCCGAGCGCATGGGCTGCAGCCTGTCCGAGCTGACATTGCAGAACGGCATCGCGCGCGGTGGCAACCGCGAGGTGCCGCTTACCGAGTTGGTCGGGGAGGAGCTTGTCGAGGAAGCCAGCGTCGAGGCGGGCGCAACCTCGGAGAGCCATTTCTCGTCCGGGTTCGGGGCGCATTTTGCCGAGGTTGCCGTGCATGTCTACACCGGCGAGGTGCGGGTGCGCCGCATGTTGGGCGTGATGGCGATGGGCCGGATCCTCAACGAGAAAACGGCGCGCTCGCAGGCTCTGGGAGGCATGATATGGGGCCTTGGCTCGGCGCTGACCGAAAAGCTGGCGCATGATCCGCGGACCGGCCATCTGGCAACGCGCGATCTCGCCAACTACCATGTCCCTGCGCATGCGGATGTGGCCGGCGATCTCGAGGTGGTGTTCCTCGAGGAGCGGGACGACATGGCCAACCCGATCCAGACGAAGGGTATCGGCGAGCTGGGGATTTCGGGAGCGGGTGCGGCGATCCTCAATGCCGTGCGCAATGCGAGCGGCGCCAGGGTCTATGACATGCCCGCCACCCCGGACCGGGTGATCGCCGCGATGGAGGCCGCGGGTCTGTGAGATCTGCATCTCCCACCGCTTTGGCGGCGGGAGATGCGTGCCGTGGGCAAGCGATTGCCAATCCGGCGGCGATGCCGAAGAGCGGGCTTTGCGGAGAGGGGCGAACAAGTCTCCCGTGCATCGTTCTTCACGTCGGACAGAGCCACTTTGCGCCGTGGGGTCTGCTGGCAAGAAAGATGCCTGCGATCGTTCGCGACAGATGGTTTGCGCACGGTCTGAGCTCTCTGCGCCATGCTTCCACTGATGCCCCAGGCCAATCGCGTTCTAGCCGCAGTCCTGAAGGGAACACGCGTCCGAACGCCCTGGCTGCGTGCGCCGATCAGGAGCGGATCACCGGGAACGAGACATCCGGTTCGAGGGTGATGGCAGGTGTGTGCGCTACTTGAAGCGCGACTCCCATGACCTGCGAGGGTAGGGGCGTCGGCCGATTTCCTCCATCATCTTTTCTCGAAAGACCTCGGCCGGGGTCCTCCATCCAAGGCATTTGCGAGGCGTGTTGTTGAGCTGGTCGCAGAGTTGCTTCAGCTCGAGCTCCGTTATGGCCGCGACGTCACGCTGCCTTGGAAGCCAGCGCCGGAGCCGGCGGTTGGTGTTCTCGACTGTGCCTTTCTGCCAGGGCGAGGAGGGGTCGCAAAACCACGTTTGGGTTCCGAGCTGTGCCTGCAGGTGCGGCCATGACACGAATTCAGTGCCGCGGTCGAAGGTGATCGATCTGCGGCCCGCCACGGGCAGATCCCGCACCGCCTTCACGATCTTGGTCATGACCGGTTTCGTGCGCCTGTTCGCGTTCTTCAGCAGCACAGTGAAGCGGCTGACACGTTCGACCAGAGAAGTAACATTGGTCTGGCCAAGCGATTGTTTGAACAGCATCAAATCACCCTCCCAATGGCCGAATTCCCTGCGGTGTGCGACGTCGTCCGGGCGGAACAGGATACTGACATCACGGTCGAATTTTGGCGCGTGGCGCTTCCGGGCTCGGCGCGGCCGGCGGGCCTTGCGGTGTTCGGGCAGGTACCACCAAAGCTCCTGTGCCATGCCTTCCTTCGAATAGATGTAGCGGTAGATCGTCTCTTGGCAGACCCGGAGCTTCGCGTCTTCGTGGATCAGCCGGTTGCCGATCTGCTCAGGCGTCCCGTCGACCGTCAGGCGCATGCGCAGCATGCTGCCGAGAGGGGGCCGTTCTTGATCCGCTCGACGACCTGTTTTCGAAGCTCTGGATGCCGGATCAATTTGCGCTGCCGAGCACGCCGATTGGCGGCTTTCTGATGCGCGGCGGCGCCGTAGTAGCCGTCATAGCCGGGCAGGCACTCATCACTAAACCAGTTTCGTTTGATCTCGCGATAGATGGTGGCTTTCGAGCGCTGCAGCACGCGCGCCATCTCCCGAACCGGGATCTTCGCGAGTTTCCAGCGTTCGATCTGAACACGTTCCTTGACGCTCAGTTGCGTGTATACCGCTCCCATGGCAGGCTCTCTCCATTAGATAACCAACTGTTTTCTAATGGGAGTCGCACTTGAGGGTAGCGCGCACCGATGAAGGCTCAAGACCTGTTGCGACAGGTATCTCTATCCCAGGTTCCTCATCTCTTCCCTGAAGGCTTCCAGGGGTGTGCGCCAGTCGAGGCATTTGCGGGGCGTGCCGTTCAGGCGGTCG
>Ga0115012_10000120_pt1 | contig 45060 bp, 47 predicted proteins | sample TroAtlMetagenome_FD_88706 | JGI IMG/M metagenome (GOLD analysis project Ga0115012, IMG submission 88706) | Marine eukaryotic phytoplankton communities from Atlantic Ocean - Tropical Atlantic ANT10 Metagenome | ecosystem: Environmental > Aquatic > Marine > Oceanic | place: Tropical Atlantic... | reverse complement strand
TGATGCCGATGCCGATGCCGACGCCGATGCCGATGCCGACGCCGACGCTGATACCGACGCCGACGCTGATGCCGACGCCGACGCTGATGCCGACGCCGATGCCGATGCCGACGCCGACGCCGACGCCGACGACACAGGTCGCCCCGATACAGGCACGTCCGACTAAGACACCTCAAACAGACCTCCAGTCTTCGATCCCGTGACCGATGTGGGGTTCCCCCACGGAGAGCCGTCATGCTCCTTCTTTTGCTGGCCCTGAGCGCCGAAGCCGCTGAGCTTCATGTGGACGTCGGCGAGTCCATCCAGGCCGCGATGAATGACGCCGAGCCCGGTGACCGAATCGTCATCTCCGCGGGTAGCTACACCGAGGACTTGTCGACGGAGGCCGATGGTACCGAGGAAGCACCCATCGTTGTGGAAGGAGACGGACTTGGTGCCGTCATCATCACGAGCCCCGGAGAGGTCCTCCAAGTGGATCACGCCCACTGGTCCTTCGAGGATTTGATCTTCGACGGACAATTCGGAACCGCCGATGTTCTCGACATCAATGATGACGCCCACAACCTCACCCTCTCTGGGATCGAGGTTCGACACAGCGGACGGGACTGCATCGACATGGGCGCACCGTCATCCGTGACCATCATCGACAGCACGATCCACCACTGCCTGCACTACGACACCGGCGATGAGAGCAGACAAGACGCGCACGGCATCGTAGCCGGCGCCGTTCGTGACCTACAGATCATCGACACCGACATCCACACCTTCTCCGGTGACGGACTGCAGCTCGATCCGGACAGGGAGGCTCCCGGCTGGGACAATGTGCTCGTGAGGGGGTCGCGCATCTGGCTCGAGCCACTCTCTGAGGACACCAACGGCTTCCTCGCTGGTCAAGTACCGGGCGAGAACGCAGTGGACACCAAAACGATGTCCGGAGGCGAGCGGGCCAACCTCACCATCGAAGACACCGAGGTTTGGGGCTTTCGAAACGGCGTGGACTTCTCAAATCAAGCGGCGCTCCTGTTCAAGGAAAATGTCTACGCAATGATTCGTCGCACTCACATCCACAGCTCAGAGATCGGACTGCGGGTCCGTGGACCGTCCGATGCTCGACCTGAGGGTGCCCAGGTTCAGGTTGTCAGCAGTCTGATTCACGACGTCGACGTGGCCGTTCGCTACGAGGACAACGTCGACAAGCTCCAGCTCTGGCACATCACCTTTGGTGCCGGTATCGACCAAATCTTCCGGGCAGTGGAGTCAGACCTCACCGAGCCCAGCATTCTGAACAGCTTGTTTGTGTCGGATGCGCTCCCCGCCCAGGTGAGTGATTCGGAGACCAATGCCATCGCGACCGCCGAAGACTTTCTCGACATGGAGGGTGACGATTACCACCTGGTCGACGATGCCACGGGAATCGATCAAGGCACCCCCATTACCGGGGTCACTCGCGACATGGACGGGAACGATCGAACCCTTGGAGCTGCACCAGACCTCGGGGCATATGAGTGGGGCCAAGACGATGACACTGGAGGCTTCGACACAGGCATGTCCGATACAGGCACTCCGAATGATGGTCAGGACGAGGACAATGACGAGGATGATGTCGAGGACGAGTCGGATGACACAGGTGCAACCTCAGCCGAACCGCCACCCGGTGGGATCGGCGCCGCAGACGCTGTCGGCGAGACGGGAGGCTGCGGCTGCACCACACAGCCCGTACGAATGCCGGTCGCCGTGCTTGTGCTGATGTTCGGCTCCGTTTGGCTGAGGAGACGCCACCGCTCGCCAGTGACCGATTGAGCCACTGAATAAAGCCTTGCGTCGTCAGTCCAATTCACGGCACCATGTGCGCCGGAGGACGGTATGAAGACCTGGTCGACGACGGCAATGGCACTCGGAATGGGGACACTCGGCGTGAGCGCCATGGCGGGACTCGGCCTGACAGGCTGCGACGCAGTACTCGGCAAGATCCTTCCCCCGGGGGTGACCTACAAGGACGCAGTACTCGTGGATCACCCATCTGCCCGAGAGCTGGCGCGGTGGGGATGCTTCGAGACACTCGGCGACCTCGCCTGCGAGGCAGCCGGCTTCAACAATGTGAACAAGTCAAAGCTACAGTTCTCATTCGACGTCGTCTTCGACCTCAGCAACAACAACGAAAAACTTCCAATCCCGCTGGTCGAGATCCTGCTCGCAACTACCGTCTACGATGGAGAGAGTCTCGGCGCCGTCTGCATCAGCTTCTGCGATCCGGATGAAGAATCCTGCGAGGCCTCGTCGAACGCAGAAGGTGCATGCGACACTGAAGGCGCCGAAGACATCGACTCGATCGGTGACCTGGTTCCCACGGTGGATGAATTGCACGACATCGCATCGGGCGTACTCGATGACGGCATCGACAACAGCGAGTTCCGAGTCATCCCGGCACAGAGCGAGATCGAGGCTCACATCTTGTTCGACTTCGACATCAACACGATGCTCGGGATTCTGGACAACGTCGTGGTGGATCTCGGCGGCGACCTCATCAACGGACGCACCCTCGGGGTCGACATCCCGTACACCATGGACGGCTCGCTCTTCTTCGATGTTCCAGAGATGGGCAGCTACGTCGCCGGCTTCGGGCCGGTGGATGACACCTGGAACTTCTAAGAAAAACGCCCCGATGCGGCGCGTGAGCGCAACACCGGAGCGCGAACTTCCCCACCACGGGAAGAAGCTTAGTACTGCTCGTTGATGTCCGAAGCCAAGGCAACGTCCTTGAGCTCGGTCAGCGCTGAGCGACCGACGTAGTACAGACGAGACAACTCATCGATGGTCGCGATGGGCTGTGCGAGCGCAATGCTCTCGGCGGCACGGGCGTGCAGACCGAGATCGTAGTCGAGCTCGTCGAGCGTCAGACTGTTCGCGAGCTCAAGCGTCGCGGCTGCCTGGTCGACAGTGAAGGACACGCCATCGTAGATGCCGAGGATGTCCTCTGCACCAGGGACCCAGCCAGCCTTCGCTGCAAAGCCGATCATGCGATCGATGGTCCGAGGACCGACGAAGCGCACGGCGTCGATCTCATCAACGGTGTTGTAGATATCGTCATCGGTGGTGCCCCACGCCCTGTCGCCACCGTCACGGTGTGCGACCAGGTTGCCGGCAGCGCGACGATCGAGACCCACTGTGATGTCGAGTACCTCAAAGGTGGTGTCCTCATCGTTGATGAACTCCACGAGGCCAACACCCTCTGGTGTGCCCTCCCATGAGGACCGCGCAGGATCCAGCTCGACAAGGTCGTTGTCAAAGCGGAGGTCATCGCCACCGGAGTCGCCGCCCTTCTGAGAGCAAGCAGTACCGAGTACAACGAAGGTTGAAAGGGTGGTCAAAAGAGACGCACGAATGATCATCAGGAACTCCTGTTGCGCGTGAACTAAACGTCACACGTCTGTGGAAGAACCCGCGGATTTTCACTTCAGTCTGGGAGGGGACACGCTGTGTGCCGCCACGGACCCTCTCAAACTCGGAGCGGCTTCTATAGCGATGTCAAGACTTGGCAAGAGCGCTCTGCAAAAAATCTCGATTTTTTATATCGAATTCGTCAGAAATCCCACCGCTTCCTGCCGCATCCGAGAAAGGCGGCAACTCCTCCACGGTCGGGGTAAGGACGGGCATGCATCCGGATGTGGTCATCGTCGGCGGGGGCATGGCGGGATGTGCCGTGGCTGCGCACTTGTCGCCTCGATGCCGTGTGACCGTCCTGGAGTCGAGCTCAGCGGTGGCGTCAGAGGGGGCAGCACAGAGTGCCGGCATGATCCGGCGCCTTGACATGGAGCCGAGTCATCGCGCGCTCGCCCAGCGAACCTTCTCGTATCTGGTCGCCTCTGATGCGCCTGGTCTCTCAGAACGCACAGGCGCGATCCTGGGGCTGGTGAGGGACCCTCTGAGCCTCCACGATGCGGTCGCTCACCTTCGTGCGAGCCAAATTACGGTGACCCCAATCGACCCACGCATGGATACAATACTCAAGGACAGTCCTGTCTCCATGGCATGGTCGCTTCCCGATGAGCGCGTGACAAATGGACCTCGCCTCGCCCGCCACCTTTTGGACACAGCCAAGACCAACGGCGCTCGGGTACAGACATCGTCTGCAGTCACGCAATTGCTGATTGAGGATGGTCGATGCATTGGGGTCAAAACCAAGACCCAGACCATCCTGGCACAGCATACGATCCTGGCGGCTGGCGCGTGGTCTGGACAGCTGGCCAAGGCAGCAGGGCTCCATCGCCCATTGGTGCCTCTGCGACGAGCGGCTGCCACCATACGGAGTCTGCATCCAGTCCCTGGTCAGGCCTGGATCTGGCTGGATGATGTCGGCCTGTACGCTCGACCCGAAGATGGAGGATGGATCGTGAGCCCGTGTGATGAAGTCCCAAGCTGGCCTGAGCCTGGCATCCCATCCATTGGAACACCCGATGAGACGCAGTGGCAGCTGTTGCACAACAAGATCATGCGGTACCTACCGAGCTTGTCCGACGCCGATGTCTCTCGGGGGTGGACGGGCCTCAGGACGTTCTGCCCAGACCGTCGACCCATGCTCGGTCCCGACGAGGACTGTCCAGGCCTGGTCTGGGCTGCTGGGCTGGGAGGTCACGGCGTGAGCGGCTGTATCGGTGTCGCCGAGGCGATCTCCGCGTGGCTTTCAGACCAGCCTACACCGTGGCTGGACAGGGCGAGCGTGTCCCCGACGCGTCCACAACTCCGCAGGTGGCCCATCTTTCCAGAGGGGGACCCTGGTCGGGCCAAGCTCGTTACCGTCGGGTGACCGTGAAGCTACCGAAGAGGCTGCCTCGCTCACAGCCTCCAGTGATGTCGCGTCCATCGATGCTTCCGTCGAGTGTCATGTTGGCATCGGTCAAGGCACCTTCTTCGAACTTGAGGAGCATCTCGACATCATCGCCAATCTTCGAGCCATCGATCACCCCAGAGCCGTAGGAGCCCTGCTCTGGAAACAGCACCAAGGCGTCTCCTCCGATGTCTTCACCGTCCTGATCGATGTCGACCTCCACCTCGTAAACATACTTGGAGCTTCCCGACTCCAGTGTGCACTCTCCGGTGTAGACGCCGTCGATGGCACAGCCTGTCAGGACAGAAAACAAGATGATGATGCGAGACATAAGTTTCTCCAAGCCCGAACAGCATACACCATCGGAGAGCAACGTTATGTGTTGGCAATATATACATAAATTTACATGGTTATTAGTTGCTTTTGGGCAATCCGGTGCTACTTTTGGTGGCAATCTGGAGCCGTGATGAGCAAGAAGACTCACTACGAAATCGGCATGTACCAACGCGCAATGGCCGTTGGTTCCAGTCCCTTTGAACGCCTCTCGACGATGTATACCGGGGCGATTCGCCTGTGTAAGCAAGGCCTCCAGGCCGCCGAGAGCGGCAGCATCGATCGTGCAGCCGACAAGGCCGAGCGCCTCACGGCGGTCGTTCGACGACTGGACATGAGTCTCGATTTCGCCATCGCTCCCGAGCTCTGCAAGAGTCTCAGCCAGCTGTATGTACACATCCAGGCGCGCCTCACTGAGCCCGATGCACACAAAGATCCTGAGGTATTTAGGGAGGCCCTCAAGCTCCTGGAGACCCTCTGGGATGGATTCAAGTCAGCTGAGAATAGCGAGAAGGGCTGACTCAGCGTAGGCTTTGGCCATGGCGCTCTCACTCCAGCGTAGGTTCCTGTTCGGAATCCTGTTCGCCAGCATGATGCTTGGGCTCACCGAACTCGTGCTGCGGATGGTCGTCCCGGAGGAGGCCTGGCTGATGAGCTGGGAGCGAGAAGACGGACTGCTGCTGTACCGCAGCCGAACATATGTGGGCGGCCCAGTTGATCCCCAGGAACGTCAGCGCTGGCGACAGGGTGAGCTGTCTCTGAAAGCTGGGACGGACACTGTCCAACATGATGGCCAGGTGCCATGGGCCGTCCGCACCAATGCACAAGGCCTCCGAGAGGACCAGCCCATACCCACTGGACGACTCGCAGACCGGCAGTTTCTTGCCCTCGGTGACTCATGGATGTTCGGCGTAAATGCGCCGCAGGGTCAGTCTCTGCCTGCGCGACTCGAGCAGCTCCTTCCCCATGCGCTGGACGTGGAATCGGTTGAGGTCGTGAACGGCGGCATACCAGGGGCCAATGCGTGGCATATGCTGCGTCGCTGGCACTACCTGCGCGACCGCATCACGATCGACGGTCTCATCCTGGGACTGCCACACAATGCACCAGATCCTGACGTACCTGCATTACGCCGCGCCTGGTACCAGCGTGCACGGGGCCTGCCCACCGGGCAGTCTCGCATCTACCGCGGAATTCGACACCTGCTCAGCCCATACACGCGTCCACACTACCCAGACCTCCTCAGTGCTGAGAATGAAGGTGATGGTAAAGCCATGACACTGGCGGACCTTCAGACCATCATCTCGGACGCGAAGGATAGAGCCATCCCCGTGTGGTTGGTGCTCTGGCCCAACGACATGGAGGGGGCCCAAGACACAGCGCTGTCTCTCTCCGATTGGGTGCAGCCCCTCACCGACAGCCTGGATGGACACGGCGGACACGCCCTGCGCGACCGAAACTGCTGGGGCAGCAAGGACACCTGGCATCCATCCGCCTCTGGCTATGCGGCGATCGCAGGTGTGGTGGCTCAAGTGATCGAGACCAACAGCAAGGCCATGACCCTCACCAGCGGCACCTGCCAGAACGTGCCTGGCCAGCCCTCTCGATGATCTTTTCTTGCCGATCACTGTTCCTCGTCCACGCTCGATCCGATCACTCATCATGTTCCGCGCGCGGGAGGTCGTTGTGTCCAAATTCATTGCCCCCATCTCCATCGTCCTGGTCACCACAGCACTGGGGTGTACCGACCATGGACTGAAGATCCATGAGGCTGAGCCCAAGGCCAGCCTGCTCTCTCCTGGAGACAATGAGAGCTTCCTCGAGGGCAGTGCAGTGGCCTTCAGAGTCCAGCTGGACGATAACGACGACGGCGTCGGTGAACTCGAGGTTGCCTGGCGTTCAGACACGATGGGGACGCTGCGCGGAGATGCCACACTCGGGGACGACAACGTCCAGGAGTTTGTGACCACCGAGCTCGACAACGGTCCTCACATCATCACGGTCACCGCCACCGACCCTGACGGAAACACCGCATCAGACGACGTCGCCATCACCGTGAGCCCCAACTCAGCACCACAGATTGGGCTCACGGCCGTCTTCGCGGGCGACTTCACCGCCTACGGCGTCGGCGATGATGCCGTCATTGTCGCCACGGTGGCGGATGGCGAAGAAGATCCGGATGCGCTCCGACTGACCTGGTCGATCAACGGCGTACCCGACAGTAGAGGACCCGATGCAGCCGAGCCCACGGGCGAAGCGGTGTGGGTCTTGAGCGGTCTCGAGGCCGGTGACTACACGGTGAGCGCCAATGTCTTGGACGCGCTCGGTGCTCAGCCTGATGATGGGGCAGCGACGGTTGACTTCAGCATTGTACCGCTGGATGGGGATGGCGACGGAACCACCACGGGCGATCTCGGGGGCGATGACTGTGACGACACCAATCCCGACATCGGGCCCGGTGCTGACGAGGTCTGTGACGGCGTCGACAACGACTGCGACGGACTCGTCGATGCGGACGATAACGACATCCTCGATGCCATCGAAGGACACCCTGATGAGGACGGCGACGGCTACGGGGACGACACTGTCACCATCCTGACCTGCGACCTGACCGACCTCTCGGATGTCCCGGGAGACTGCAACGACATGGACGAGGACGTGAACCCCAGCGCCGAAGAAGTGTGCGGGGATGGCCTGGACAACGACTGCGACGGCACGAGCGGACCGTGCAAGTGGACCGGAGACAATCTCATCACCACAGCCAACCACCTCTCTACAGGCGTGTACGAGGACGATGAGCTCGCGAGCAGCATCGCAGGCGGTGACGTGAACGGAGATGGCATCGACGACCTGCTCATTGGTTCGGTGAACGACAATGACCAGTTGGGTGCCCTGTACGTCGTCTTGGGTCCGCTCGACGAGACCATGGGCGCAGCAAACATGAATGCCGACGCGGCCGTCTACGGCACAGCGGAAGTGAGCCTGGGTGCAGCGGTGGCTGTGGCCGACCTCAACGGCGGCTCGGCGGAGGACATCCTGGTCGGCGCGCCCGAGACTGACATCTCAGGAGTAGGCTCAAATGTTGGCGCTGTGTACGTCTATTTTGATGGCCTGAGCGAGGACGCTACACCCGACGCGGCGGACCTCACCATCACGGGCGTGGATGGTGGCGCTCGACTCGGGTCCACCATCTCCAGCGACGGGGACATCGACGGCGATGGACTGACTGACGTCATGCTCACGAGTCTGTACGACGACTCCTTCGGCACATCAAGCGGATCTGTCGCCATCTACCTGGGTCTGGACGACTCCATCGACGCACTGACCACAGAGGACCGTGACACCCAGCTCGCATCCAGCATCAACCACAGCAGCTTCGGACACTCGGTAGAAGTCGTCGGAGACGTCAATGGAGACGGCCGCGACGACCTCCTGATCGGATCGCCCCAGACCAATACCCACGGGACTCATACTGGAACCGCCTACCTCTACCTGGGCCACGCCACCAACTTCGGATCAGGTGCGAGTCGACTGCACAGCTCTGCGAATGCGACGTACCACGGGGTGGCCGCCCGAGACCTCGCAGGCTCAGCGATCACGGGCCTGGGGGATGTCGACGCAGATGGGTACGCCGAGTTTGCAATCAGTGCGCCCAAGCACAACGGGCTCGCGTCGAATGCTGGGGCCGTCTACTTGATGCTTGATCCCGACCGGACAGGCGTCCATGATCTGGACGACGCGGCGGATGTGGTCTTGTACGGACCCAACACATCCGATCGCATTGGAGAGTCCCTCTCGGGCGAGATCGACATGGACAACGACGGCGTGAACGATCTCATCGTTGGCTCTCCGTATGCTCAACTCGACGGGTCAGGCAGCGGGAAGGCCTTTCTTCTGTACGGACCCCTCACCGACCTCACCGATGGGTCCCTCGGCGGCGAAGATGGTCGCGAGGATGCCGGGTTCCACGGTGGAAACGTCAACGCCGGCCACCTGACACTGGGTGGATACGACTGGTCGGGTGACGGCATCACCGATGTTGCCCTCACCGCTCCAGGGGCGTCTCACATGTCTGGACTCAGCGATGCTGGGGGGGTGTTTGTGTTCTTTGGTCGGGGGATGTGAGCAACGCATCGAGGCTGCGCTCGTACCGCTCGAGCATCGGCATGACGACGTCGTGGTCCCTCAGCGGCGCCAAGAACTGTCGCTTCAGGTAATCCACAAACTCGGCATCGACGGTGTAGTCCAAGAATTCATCAGCATCCGCACAGTTCACAAGCGCTCGAAGGTCCGACAGTGTCTCCTCGTCGGCCCCTGCAAGGCCTCGCCGCGCTCCCCATGACTGGGTCTGACTCAGCGCCTGCAGAATGATAGACGCATCGGCAGAGGCCCCGCGTCGAACGCCGTCTGCAAGCCGGGCTTGGAGCCTGTTGATGCCGGCAGCCAGAGCGAGCCGATCGTGATGTGTTCGGTTCTGACCAGTCCGAGACGGCGGTCGGAGGTCCGCAGGTGTCGAGATCTCGCAGCGCTGCTCCAGCTCGCTCCAGAAGACATCGGGCTGCTCCGTGAGCAACTCCATGGGCATGACAACCACCTCAAACCCTTGCTGTGTATAGGCCTGCATGATGTTTCCGAGGTGGAGGTTGTTCAGGACGACATCCCGACATTCGCTGACGAAGGCTTGTCGGCTTCGGTGTCCACCCTGGTTGATGGACTGAGCATGTGCTGAGGCAATCCATGACACCGGGTCCCGAACAATCAGCAGGACTCGCGGAGCAAGTCCCGAGAGTGTCCGGGCGACATACAGGTGCTTCACTGGTATGAGCACGCCCAAATCGGCCTTGTTCAGGAACGAAAAGGTGAAGCCTTCTGACGTCAGGATGCGACTCGACGCATTCACAGACTCGAAGTTGAGATTGAATGCCGGGAGCTCAGCACCCTTATGCGCATGGGCACCGATGGCCTGATTGACGCCCTGAACGAGCTGTCTGCCCGACACATCATGAATGGCAGGGTCGCGCGCCCAGAGGGTCTGCAGGTAGGTGGACATGCACTTACCGAGGCCAATGTGGATGACATCAAAGGGATACATGGTCGCGCCTCCGGGCTCTACTGATGCTGCTTAAACGACGGCCTGTAGCCTGGGCAAATTAAGCGTGCCTGTTCAACACTCAAGAGTCGGCCACGTCCCCGTAGACCCCATCCACAGGGAAGAGCAGGTTCGAGAGATCACCCGGATGAATGAGACCGATGACGCCGTTCTCCGCGCTCTCTTCATCAAATCGCTCAGGCTCTCCTTCTTCAGACCAATTGGCCACCAAGAGGGGCACGGGATCTGCGGTGTGGTTGCCGGTCAAACAGCTGGTGCCGTGATCCGCGCTCACCACAACCCTCAGCCCGTCCGTGACCACCGGGTTCTTCCAGAGAAAGCGTCCTAAAGCCGCGTCGATGGCTGAGATGAAGTCTCGCTTCTCGAGCGGGCGACGATCGTGGGCGGCGATGTCTGTACCCTTGAAGTGTATGGCCACGAAGTCTCGCGCCATGAGCAACTCCGCTGCAGCCTCAAACTTGGCCTCCAAGTTGGTGTCGAGATTCCCCGTCATTTCGGGGCTTGTGGCCTCCTGCATCCCGACGGTCCTGGCCACGCCGAGTGCAGTCGGACACGCCGACACAAGGGCGGCATTGTTCGGGCTGTGGCGCGGTGGAGGCAAGTCATCCACCCGCGCGGAACCCCGCGTGATGATGCAGTTGGCGCGGTACAGTCCGCGTGCGCTCCGCTCATCGTTTAGCGGATGATACTTAAGAACCTCCTGTGCCTTATTCAGGAGGGCCTTTAGCGCCTCCACCGTGCGCGCGGCCTCGGGTGTGTCGTCGAGGGCTTCAGGCTCGAGACAACGCTGGACTATGGCCTCGCCGCCCGGGTCCGTGTCGCCCACCCGTCCAGAGAGCTTGGGTCCCTGCAGGATGACCGTCAACCGGTGTTCATGCCCGGGATAAATGTGGCCGACCACACCGCCAGGCAAAGGAACGTTGGTGAGATCGACCAGCAGATCTTGAACACCCGCTCGGATGCGACCTGCGCGACGATCCAACAACACACCATCCTTGCCCACCGTGGCCATGTTCCCGCGAAAGACCACCGCACCCGGTGCGAGCGGGACGCCATTCCCGAGTGCCTCGAGCAGTCCGCGCCCGATCTCCTTGCTGGCCTCCGGGTGTCCAAGCAGAGCCAATAGCCCCTCATTTGTAGAGGCGGCCTTGCCCGGGGTGTGGGTCGTGAGCACCTGACCCTGACCACCCCGTCCCGCGAGGGCCTCCAAGGTGGGTGTGTCCGCCGCTGCGAGGGGGGTCTTGCCGCCGAGTGCGGGGTTCGGCTCGTCACCCATGCCATCGACGATGAGCAAGAGCGTGCGAGGGCCGGCCGTTGACTCTCCCTTCATGCCGGGAACCTGAAACTGGCTCGATGTCGCGTCAAGGTTCTGGAAGGGAATGGCGCGACTGAGGTAGTCCACGACGCCGCTGAGCGTGACCTCGAGGTCATCGCTGGCCACCACCACAGCGCTCGTCTCTTCCGCCGCACCGAGCAAATCGTCGTGAATCCACCGGACCGACTGGAAGGCCTCCAGGTAGGTGCTGGCGCTCCGAGTCGACTGTGTCTTCGCGCGACGCGGGAACCGAGACTTGTGCTTGTCCTCGTCGAGGACAGCCAAGACCAGCCCAGCGGAGATCGCATCGGAGCCGGGCGACAGGTACCGACTGAAGGGCGGGATGATGTGGGTACCCTCGATGATCATGTGGGAGCGCTCGCGGGCGGCACGTCGGATGACAGCCCGAATGCCTACTGCCACCTGATCACACTGCTGCCGGTAACCCGCGAGGACCCGCTCGCGCGGCTTGCTGAGGACCTTACCGCCCTGGAGCATGCCGCGGAATGAGTGGTCATGCAGCCCGGGCACAACATCCGCACTCAGCACGGTGCGCATGGTCTCTCGAATCATGTCTGTACTGGTGACGCTGGTGATGCCGAGTCGTACAGCCAGCTCAGTCGCCAAGGTCGACTTGCCCGTACCCGTGGCCCCGCCGATCAACAGGAACAGCGGCCGCTCCGTGCGTCGAATCCAGGAGATGAACTGCAACCGTCGGACCGTGTTCTCGTCTCCTGTTGCCGCGAGTCGCTCGAGAATCGCCGCCTCCAGGACCTCTTCGGCGATCTCTGAAGCGCCCTTGTTCAGCAGCCACAGGTACATCTCCTGCGCCAGCTTCATGGCGTACTCGTAGTCCACACCAGCCGTGGTCAGCTGCTGAAAGATGACGCCTCGAGAGTACGGGTACAGGGAGTCGCCCGAGCGAATGAGTGTGGGGCCCGCCTCTGCAACGGAGAACTGCTTGCTGGGAAACTGGTCGTAGGGGATGCCCAGAAGCGACTCCACCAGCACCCGCGTACGCTCTTCCAGATCCTCCGCCGTGATCTCCTCGAGGGGCCGAATCTCTTCTCTGAGCGCCCGCGAGATGGCGAAGGCATCTCCCATGTCGATTCCGCGCTGCAGCAGGCTCGCCGTCACCATCCCTGACTGGAATCGGTACCGTCCGTGACGACTCAGAACGATCGGACGCTGCTTGCTCTTGGACTGCTTGCTCATGATACCAGCGTAGCATCCTCGGCGTCGTCCGTTCATCCCCCCCGAGTCACAGTCGTCACATACCCGTCATAGTTTCGACATACCTGGTGAATAAATCTTGGCTCGCAAAATCACAAAAGGGCCGAGATTACGCCCAGGAGACGACATGCGTTCGATTATTTTTGCTTCCCTTACCGTTTCACTCATCGCCTGCGAGAAACCTCAGAAGGCCGGTGAGGGTGACGGGTCGTCCCAGTCATCCAGTGGCCGGACGGTCATCCAGAACAAGGGCTCTGACACCCTCGTCAACGTGGCTCAAGCATGGGCTGAGACCTACAAGAACGTCGACGCCAACGTCGCCATCGCCGTCACCGGCGGCGGATCCGGCACCGGTGTATCGTCAATGATCAACGGCACCGTCGACATCGCCAACTCTTCTCGTTCGATGAAGGCCAAGGAGATCGAGGCCGCCAAGAAGAACGGTGTGGACCCCAAGGAGCACATCGTGGGCTACGACGCCCTCGCGATCTTCCTTCACCCTGCGAACCCCATGACCGAGATCAGTATCGAGCAGATCAAGGCCATCTACGGTGAAGGCGGCGCCTTCGACAAGTGGTCCGATCTGGGTATCGAGATTCCCGGGTGTCCCTCCGATGAGATCGTTCGGGTCAGCCGTCAGAACAACTCTGGCACCTACGCTTACTTCAAGAAGGCGACACTCGGAAAGGGCGAGTACAAGCTCGGCTCCCGCGACATGCACGGCTCCAAGGACGTGGTCGACCTGGTCGAGAAGACGCCCTGCGCCATCGGCTACTCTGGCCTCGCCTACGCAAACGAGCACATCAAGATGCCGTGTGTGAAGAAGGATGCTGACGGTGCATGTGTCACCCCGACCGTTCCCACTGCAGCAGACGGCAGCTATCCCATCGCACGGCCGCTCTTCATGTACACCGCGGGCGAGCCCAAGGGCGCTACCGGCGAGTACCTGAAGTGGATTCTGAGCGATGCCGGTCAGTGCATCATCGTCGACAAGGGCTACGCCAGCGTCCGCGACGTCAACTGCGGCTAAGGCCCAAAAGGAGCAAGGCATGTCACGCTACGAAGCCCGGCTATCTCACGATCTAAACGCCATCCAACAGCGGGTGGCGAGCATGGCGGACGCGGTTCGCTCTGCCGTCAACGAGGCTGTCTCTGGTCTGGAGACCTTCGACAAGGATCGCCTCTACAACGTGGTCCTCGATGACCACCCCATCAATCGTGAGAGTCGTGCCATCGACGCCATGTGTCATGCCTTCGTCGCACGCCACCTGCCCGCCGCTGGTCACCTGCGCTTTGTCTCTTCTGTCCTCCGGATCAACATCGGCCTGGAGCGCATCGGAGACTACGCGGTCACCATCGGTCGGGTGGGTGCGCAGCTGAACAAGCCCATCCCCGAGGGCTTGATGAAGGACATCCGGGACCTGTCTGATCAGACGATCAGCATGCTCCGCACAGCGACCCGTGCCTTCCTCGAGGAAGATGCGGAGCTGGCGCGGGCGACCAAGCCCATCGCCAAGGACATCGACGTCGTCTACGACCGGATGTTCCAGAACATCGTGACCGCCGATGACGGTCGCCCCCGCACAGAGGTCGTGCGGGTCCTGACCATCCTCGACCAGATCGAGCGGGTCAGCGACCAGGCCAAGAACCTGTGCGAAGAGGCGGTCTTCGTCGCCACCGGCGAGACCAAGAAGCCCAAGGTCTACAAGGTCCTGTTCGTGGACAGAACCAACGGACTGGTGAGCCAACTCGCCAAGGCCATGGCCGCCAAGGCATTCCCCAACTCCGGCATCTTCCATGCTGCGGGGTGGGCCCCAGATGAAGCGATCAATCCCGCACTGGGACGCATCGCATCCAAGCTCGACCTCGACATCGAGGGATTCGAGGTGCGCGAGTTCGGCGACCTCACTCAGAGCCCTGCGAAGTACCACGTCATCGTAACCTTGGTGCCAACGGACGACGCAGACCTGCCTCAGATTCCATTCCAGTCCATCCTCCAGAAGTGGAGGCTTGGCGCCCGGCCTGAGGGCGATGACGCCGCCGTCGATGCACGCCTCGAGGAGATCTCAAAGGATCTCAGGGCCCAAATTCGTGACCTCATGGTGACCCTCCGGGGCGAAGAAGCAAACTGATGTCTTCTGATACCAATCAAAACCGCGACGTCAGCGACGCCCTGACGAAGGACTGGTGGATCGACAAGGCCATGGCCGTCGTGATGTGGGTGGGCGGCATCTCGGCCATCGTAGCCATCGTCGGCATCTTCATCTTCATCACAAAGGAAGGTGCAGGATTCTTTGGCTCGGCTTTCGAGGTCGAGGAGTTCCTCGGCTCTCCGCTGTGGCGCCCGACCTCTGAGGAGAACCCCACCTACGGTACGCTCGCACTCATCGCCGGTACAGCGAGCGTGACAGGCTTCGCTGTCTTGATGGCGGTACCCTTCTCCTTCGGGGCTGCGATCTACATCTCCGAGTTCGCGCCGCCCAAGACGAAAGAGACCCTCAAGGTCCTGGTCGAGCTGCTCGCTGCGATCCCGAGCGTGGTCTGGGGCTTCATCGGGCTCACCATCATGAACCCGCTGATCATCGAGGTGTTCGAAGTCCCTGTCGGACTCAACGTCTTGAACGCTGGAATCATCCTGGGCCTGATGGCTGCACCCATCATGTGTACCATCGCTGAGGACGCCCTGAAGGCGGTCCCCGATAAATACCGCGAGGGCGCTGAGGCGCTCGGCGCCACCAAGTGGCAGGTGGTCTTCCGTGTCATCTTACCGGCCTCCAAGAACGGCCTGATGGCTGCAGCACTCCTGGGTGTCGGACGGGGCTTCGGGGAGACGATGGCTGTCCTGATGGCCTCGGGACACTCGATCAACATGCCCGACAGCCCGTTCGACTCCGTTCGCGCCCTCACCGCCACCATCGCGGCAGAGCTCGGCGAGACGGCGAACGGCTCCGAGCACTACCAGGCGCTGTTCACACTCGGGATTCTGCTCTTCGTCGTGACCTTCATCATCAACCTCAGCGCGGACCTCGTGGTCCGAGGGATTCGGAAGAAATGAGTCTCTTTACCGCGACTGAGCTCAACGAAAAGAACGCCCGTACCCAGCGATGGGTGGGCCGACTCTTCGGAGCGATGACAGTCACCCTCATCACACCCGTCATCATCGTCCTTGCGATGCTGGTGGTCCGTGGCTCGCCCAGCATCTCGTGGGCCTTCCTGACCGAGGACCCGATCAACGGCATGACCGCTGGCGGTATCTTCCCGGCCCTCTTCGGTACGGTCTGCATCGTCATCGGGGCCCTGATTGCCTCGGTGCCAGCCGGAGTGGCCGCGGCCGTCTACCTGAGCGAGTACGCGCCGGACAACTGGTTCACCCGGGTCATCAACCTGGCCATCATCAACCTCGCGGGTGTCCCATCGATCGTTCATGCGCTCTTCGGCGTGGGCGCGTTCGTTCTGTTCTTCGACTTTGGAACGTCCATCCTGGCCGCGAGCTTGACCCTGGCGGTCATGACGCTGCCGGTCGTGATCGTGTCGACGCGGGAGTCGCTCCAGGCGGTGCCCCAGTCGTATCGAGACGCGTGCATGTCCATGGGTGCCACCAAGTGGCAGACCATCTGGGGTGTCGTGCTCCCGAACGCCATCTCCGGAATCCTGACAGGCGTCATCCTCGAGGTGTCGCGGACCGCGGGCGAGACCGCACCCATCATGTTCACGGGTGCAGCCTTCTTCCTGCCATTCCTGCCGCAGTCGGTCTACGACCAGACCATGGCGATGTCACTCCACCTCTTCGTGGTGGCGACCCAGGTACCGAACGTTCCACATGATCTGCCCTACGGGGTGGCGCTGGTCCTCATCGGCATGGTCCTGGTGATGAACTCCGTGTCCATCGCGTTTCGGATGTACCTGCGCGGGAGGCGAAAGTGGTAAACGAGAATCCCATTCACCTGGACGTGAAGGACCTCACCATCACCTACGATGGCGTCCCTGCACTCTCCAACGTCACCCTCGACATCCGGAAGAACGAGATCTTCGGGATCATCGGTCCTGCAGGAAGCGGCAAAACCAGCTTCCTGCGCGTGCTCAACCGCATGGACGACCAGGTCTCGGGCATGGACTTCAGCGGTACGGTCTCGTACAACGGTACCGACCTGAAGACATGGCGCAACCTGTACAGCCTGCGTCGCCAAGTGGGCGTGGTGTTCCCGCTGCCGGTCGGACTGCCGATGAGCATCTACGACAACGTGGCGTTCTCGCCGCGCATCCGCGGCATCAAGAACAAGGCCGACCTCGACGTCATCGTCGAGCGCTGCCTGCGCCGCGCGGCGCTGTGGGACGAGGTCAAAGATCGCCTGGACGCACTGGGCAGCCTGCTCAGCGGCGGACAGCAGCAGCGACTCACCATCGCGCGCGCCCTCTCTCAGGAACCTCAGCTGCTGCTGCTCGACGAGTTCTCCATCGCCGTCGATCCGGTCACCACGATGCGCATCGAGGATGTGCTGAAGGATCTCAAGGAAGAGCTGACCATCGTCCTCGTGACCAACTTGGTGCAGCAGTGCAGACGACTCGCGACCCGAACCGCGTTCTTCCTCCAAGGGGAATGCGTCGAGGTCGGTAACACCGAGGATTTCTTCACCGGCACCGTCTCTGACCAACGAACCCGTGACTACGTGGAGGGTCGTTTTGGATGATCAACCCGCAATCCTGACCGAGGATCTCAGCCTCTGGTACGGCGACTTTCAGGCCTTGTTCAACGTCGATCTCGCGATCAAGTCCGGACGCATCACCTCCCTCATCGGCCCGTCGGGCTGCGGAAAGTCGACCTACCTCCGATGCATCAACCGCATCAACGAGCGGCTGGGCTACGTCCGCACAGAGGGCAAGGTCCGCGTGCTGGGACACGACGTCTACGCCCCTGACGTTGAGCTTGTTCAGGTACGCAAGAACATCGGCATGGTGTTCCAGCGTCCAAACCCGCTCCCGCTCAACATCCGGGACAATGTGCTGTTCGGCCACCGACTGCACAACCCCGATCAGACCTCCAAGGCCGAGGAAGAAGCGCTCCTCGAGAGCAGCCTGAAGACGGTTCTCCTCTGGGATGAACTGAAGGACAAGCTGGACAAGCCTGCCATTGGTCTGAGCCTCGAGGCACAGCAGAAGCTCTGCATCGCTAGACTCCTGCCGGTGAAGCCCGCGGTGCTGCTGATGGACGAGCCATGCTCCGCCCTCGATCCCAAGGGAACAGAGGCGGTCGAAGAGCTGATCTGGACGCTCCGCGGTGAGTACACCATCCTCATCGTGACCCACAACATGGCCCAGGCCCGGCGCGCGACAGAGGAGTGCATCTTCATGCTGATGGGTAAGGTCGTGGAGCACAGCGCCACCGACAAGATGTTCCTCACACCCGAGCATCAAGAGACGGCGGACTACATTGAGGGTCGCTACGGCTGATCCAGGGCTCGGTGTCGTACGCAGAGCGTGCCCCGGCTGGTCCGGGGCATGCGTTCGTTTGGCTTGGCCAGTCCGTCAGGCGATTGCACCAAGCTGAGCACTAAAAAAAAGCGCCCCGGACCAGCCGGGGCGCTCACATGCTCAGGTTGAGCAATCAGATTGGCTTAGAAGCCAGCCTGAAGTCGGAAGAACACAGCCTTGTCAGACTGCTTGTTCTCTCCCTCTTCGTGTGCAGAGGGAGCCTCGTAGTTTGTGGTCTCGTACATGAGGCCAACATCAACCTTCTTGGCGAGGTTCTTGGTGACACCGACACGGATCGTCGAGTGACCATCGTCATCGACCTCTGTGTTCGGATCCCACTTGTCGTAGCGTGCAACCACATTGAGCAGGTCTGGGACCTTACCCACGACGTTGAACGACATACCGCCAGCCTTGACGTCCTCTTCGGAGCCTGCCTCGTCCACGAACTTGGTACCAGGCGTGTCCATGGCGTACTCACCCCAGACAGAGACGAACTCTTGGTCGAGACCAACCGAACCGATGATGATGTTCTGGCCATCCACGTCCTCGTGAGTGTAGAACTCCTGGCTAAAGTAGACGCTGATGGGCAGCTTGATGTCACCATTGAGCGGATCGACTGTGACGCGCGCTTGGAAGGTCTTGTCGTTGTCGAGATCGGGGCTTCCGTATCCCTCGCCGTTGACGATGGCTGCGCCCCACTTGAACATGCCGTCAGCATGCTTACCGAGCGCGTGGACACCGATATCAGCCGAGGAGACGGCACCTTCTTGGTCGGTGAAGGACTTCGCCAGCCAGCGACCGCCCCAGAACTTATCGGACATGCTGATCTGTGCGTTCGGTGCTGAACCGATTCGAACCTTGATGCCTTCAGCAAGGTTGACCTGCATGTAGGCGTACTTCAGGTAGAGATCAAGCTTTCCTGAGTCGGCACGACCGACGTCTGTTGTCGCGCGAATCGAGAAGGTCTTGTCGATTTTCTTCTTGAAGTCGAGGTAGACACGATCAACCTCAAAGCCGTTGGGACGAGGGTCCCCGTTCTGGTAGCCCGCATAGGGTGTATCGGTGAGGTCGACGCCGTAGCTTGCGTAGATCTTGCCGCCGACCTTGGTGTGGTCGTCAGCGAGTGCAGGGGTGGCAAATGTGGCGCCAGCGAGGGCGACAGCGGTAAGTGTTGACGGCGCAAGGCCGGTCTTATTCTTGAACATGAGCTTTTTCTCCTATGCCCTCAGAATTGGGACATAAACTCATTCTAAGACATTTCTTGGCTTCAGTGTGAAAAGTGTTTCGTTTTTAATCGAAATGTCATCTTTTCGTCCGTTAGTGTCGGCCGATAATTAGCCTCTGTACTGCGTAACAGCGGGAATCGATACCCAGAACACCGAGCCACATGGATGGTTCGGTTCCATCCCTACTTGTCCACCCATGCCGTTCGCGAGGTGCTTCACGATGGCCAATCCCAGGCCAGTCCCGCCGATGGCACGGGATCGGCCGGTATCCACCCGGTAGAACCGCTCGAAGAGTCGAGAGCGGTGCTGACTGGGCACTCCAGCCCCATCATCGATGACCTCGATACGCACCTGTCCAGTGACCAAGTACGCGCGCACCCAGACGTTCCCATCGGCTGCGCCGTACTTGACGGCGTTCTCGATGAAGTTGGTGAGGATCTGCTCAAAGGAACCCGGATCGCCAATGCACTGAGTGGCGGCTGGCACCTGGTTGTGCAGTGCAATGTTCTTGCTCTCCGCCAGCGTCTGTACGGACCTGATCGTCTGTTCTGCACACCGCCCGATGTCGATCGGAATCCGCTCAATGGTGAGTGTTCCGGCCTCGATTCGGGCCAAATCCAGGAGGTCCGAGACCAGGTTGGAGAGTCGCTCAGCATTTCGGTGGATGGCACTCACGAAGTCCCGCGCCACCGCCTCGTCTTCAAGCGCGCCGTCTAAGAGCGTCTCCGCATTCGCACGCACAACGCTCACAGGTGTACGAAGCTCATGGCTGACGTTCGCCACAAAATCACGACGCATCGCGTCAATCCGACGAATGTCCGTGACGTCGCGGAGCACGTAGATTCTCGAGGCGTCGTCCCGAGTCTGCACACGAATCACAACGATGCGACCGTCTTCGAGCGTCATCTCCGAGAGGTCGTTGGGATCAACGGGTCCGGTTCTTGCGAGTACCAACTCATTGCCCAACGGTAGGTCAACGAGGGCTCTGCCTGTGACATCCTCGGACACACCCAGCATGGCCTGCCCAGCCGTGTTGACCAGGGTGAGTCTGCCGTCGGCGTTCACCGCCACGATGCCATCCTCCAGCGTGTCGAGCAGGCGGATTGCTGCCCGCGAGGGCGACTCCGGTGATGCCGCCGGGACAGACTCGCGGCCCGACCCGAAGCGCCGACCGAGAATGAAGCCGATGGCCAGCCCGCCTGCGACCCACAGCTCCGTCATGTCGTCCCATCGCTTTCGGGGACGACCAGCCGGTAGCCCACGCCCCACACAGTATCGATGTAGGACGCAGCCTCTCCAATCTTACCGCGCAGTCGCTTGACGTGAACATCGACGGTCCTGTGCGTGATCGCCGTTCCCAGTCCCCAGACCTCGTCGATCAACTGCTCGCGGCTCTGGACACGTCCTTTTCGCTTCACAAGGACACTGAGCAGGCGGTACTCGATGGCCGTGAGTTCGAGCTCCTGAGTACCGCTCCAGGCACGGTGAGCGTCGAGATCCATCCGGATGAGTCCTGCGCGCAGAGAGGCCATCTCTTCCTCGGTGTCCTGCCGGCTGCGACGGAGCACTGCACGAATGCGTGCAACGAGCTCGCGCACACTAAAGGGCTTGGTCACGTAGTCATCGGCCCCATTCTCAAACCCCTTCACGCGGTCCTCTTCTTCGCCGCGCGCGGTGAGCATGATGATGGGAATTGATCCCAGACGGCTGCTCTCTCGAAGCTGAGCGCAGACCTCATGACCCGACATATCCGGGAGCATGAGGTCCAGAAGGATCAAGTCCGGTGTGGGCGAACGATTCGCACTGCGCAGACCGTCTTGACCGGTATGGGCAACCACCGTCTCAAACCCGCTCTTGCGAAGATTGTATGAGATGGTCGTTGCGATATCGGGTTCGTCTTCGACGATAAGGATGACATCGGACATGGGAGCCATATATCCCCCGAGAAATGACGTTTCGATGAACGGCGTGTGACGTTTCGATTAAGCCAAGTGACGAGAGACCCGTATGGACGAGCACAGCGTTGCAGACCGACAACGAATCACCGAGGCGCTCAATGCGCTTCACGTCGAGCTCACAGAGATGATCTCAAATCTCGCGGGTGCGGCCGAGACCGTGGAACTCGATCAGGGACAGCAAGGGCGCCTGAGCCGCATCGACGCCATGCAGTCGCAGAAGATGGCCGAGGCGCAGATCCGACGCGCGAGTGTGCGACGGGAGCGGGTGGAGAACATCCTGGCCCAGGCAGACGAGCCCGACTTTGGCTGCTGCGGGGACTGCGGCGATCTCATCCCGATGCCTCGACTGATGGCGCGTCCAGATTCCGTCTTGTGTGTGGAGTGCTCCGATGCCCGACGAGGATGACGCCGACAGCGTGCTAAGGAGGCGTTGGTCCATGCATCAAGCTCAACCCCGCCATGGCCCGGAGGACACGTGAACCTGCTTGCAGTGATGGTGGGCGGTGCGCTGGGCTCCGCGATTCGGTACGGCCTGAGCGTGGCGATGAACCCCGGTCCTGGCGAGGGCATGCCCTGGGGGACTCTCGCGGCGAATGTCGTGGGATGTCTGGCGATCGGCTGGCTGTCGGGTCAGCTGTCGAACAGCCCAGAGGCCGTGCGCCTCGGCGTGCTGATCGGTGTATTGGGCGGGTTCACGACCTTCAGCAGCTTCGGTTTGGAGGCCGTACGCCTGATGACCGCCGGGCACTGGGGCATGGCCGCCACGTACGTCCTCATCAGTAATGCCGGTGGTCTGGCCGGTGCGTGGCTCGGCACGCGACTTTGAGAAGGGCCATCGGCACGCCAAAACCAAGTCCAAAAGTCGGTTTTCTCGGTGACTAAAATTGCGGATTGATCCGCCCATGCGGGGTGTTAAGTCTTCCTCCCTCAATTTCGAACACACTCAGGAGAGTTCATCATGGGAATCCTTGTCGGCAAGCGCGCCCCTACCTTCACAACCCAAGCCGTCCTTGCTGATGGAGAGATCGTCGGTGATTACGACTTCGGTGCCGCCATCAAGGGCAAGTACGCTGTGGTCTTCTTCTACCCAATGGACTTCACCTTTGTCTGCCCCTCCGAGATCATCGCAATGGGCGCCCGCACCGCCAAGCTCAAGGAGCTGGGCTGCGAAGTCGTCGGTATCTCTGTGGACTCTCACTGGACCCACAACGCCTGGCGGAACACAGCCGTTAACGATGGCGGAATCGGCCCTGTGCCATTCACCCTCGCGGCTGACATGACCCGCAAGATCTCCAAGAAGTACGGCGTTCTCTCCAAGGGCGGCGACTCCTACTACCCAGCAGGCGTGGCCATGCGCGGAACCTTCATCATCGACCAGAAGGGCATCGTCCGGAACATGGTCGTCAACGATGAGCCACTGGGCCGCAACATGGACGAGGTCGTCCGCATGGTCGAGGCGCTTCAGTTCTTCGAGCAGAACGGTCAGGTCTGCCCCGCAGGCTGGAACCAAGGCGATGACGGCATGAACAACACGCCTGACGGTGTGGCCAGCTACCTCGCAGAGAACAGCGACAAGCTCTAAGCTCATCGCTCAAGCAAGCCCCCGCCTCCCTCGGGACGCGGGGGTTTTTTGTGAGAGACCCATGCTCCGCACTGATACCGTGACCTTCCACCCTGTCATCCATCTCCCGGATGAGTTCGAGATCTATGACTTCACCCGAGGGTACGACCCGGACCGGGAGCTGAGTCACGAGTACGGCATCGGCAAGTACGACGAGGTGCGCCCTGGGATGTACGAGGGCGAGCAGTTCGAGGGCATCCGCAACATCCACATGGGCATCGACATCGGCTGTCCCGCCGGCGAGTCCGTCTTCGCCTTCTACGAAGGGACCATCCACAAGCTGGGCGACAACGCGTTGCCCTATGACTACGGCCCGACCATCATCACACGGCACACATGGCTCGATCAGGTGGTCTTCGCCCTGCATGGCCACCTCAGTCGCAAGAGTCTGAGCCGGTGGTCCGAAGGGGACGCGTTCGCAGCCGGCGCCGAGCTCGCGACCGTCGGCCAGTCCCACGAAAACGGCGGCTGGAACCCCCACCTTCACTTCCAGCTTTCGCTGATTGAGCCCGAGACCCACGATCTCCCCGGCGCTGTCAGTGCCGCACAGCGGGAGCAGGCTCAACGCGACTTCCCCGATCCGAGACTGGTGCTGGGGCCGCTCTACTAAGCCCCGGTTCCTACTGGACAGCTCACACCCGTGCCGCCGAGGCCACAATAGCCGCCCGGATTCTTGTGCAGGTACTGCTGGTGGTACTCCTCCGCATAGAAGAACGGTCCAGCCTCCAAGACCTCGGTCGTGATGGTGCCGTATCCGGCGGCGGAGAGTCGCTCCTGGAACAGCGCCTTCGAGCGACGAGCGGCCTCCATATGAGACGGATCCGAGACATAAATCCCACTCCGGTACTGCGTGCCAACATCGTTCCCCTGACGCATTCCTTGCGTCGGATTGTGAGACTCCCAGAAGACCTTCAGCAGCGCCTCTACACTCACCTGGTCGGGGTCAAAGATGATGCGAACAAGCTCGTTGTGTCCCGTCTGGCCTGAGCACACCTCTTGGTAGGTCGGATTCGGTGTGAAGCCTGCGCCGTAGCCCACGGCCGTACAGATCACGCCTTCGACAGTCCAGAATTTGCGCTCAGCACCCCAGAAGCAGCCCATGCCGACCTGGATTTCAGCCATCTCGGGCCAGGGACCACTGAGCAGCGACCCCAGCACCGCGTGACGCTCAGGGACCGCCATTTTGGTGTCTCGACCCGGCAGCGCGCGGTCCGGACTGGGGATGGTGGTCTTGGGCAGATCGAAGAACATGGAACCTCACCTTTTCAGGAAAGGTGTCCCACTGTGGCAGGGCTGTAAAGGGCTATTCGCAGGTGATGCCCAGCTCTACACCTCGACAGCCGCCATCATCGTTGGCGTACTGCGGGTCCATGCGCCGCTGAAGCGTGAAGTCGAAGGCCTCACCATCGACGCGGCCATCCACCTCGTAGTGATCCCAGTCCACAACATTGACGAGGATGTCCACGCTGTACATCGTGCTGTCGTTCACTGATATGAGCCCCTCGAAGCTCACCTCTTCCGCCTCCCAGTCATAGGAGACAGTCCCCTGACCTTCGAGCTCGGTCTCATCGAAGAGCACGCCATCGACGACGATGTCGTACTCACCGCGGTCGTAGTCAGCCATTGATACACCGGTGATGGTGTGTCCTGCGTGGGCGGCCAGGTAGCAGCGAGCCTCCGGATTCCCGTCCTCACACCAGCTGTTGTACATGACATGAACCAGATCTATGGCGAGGTTCTCCATGTCGTTGAGTACCTGCTTATCTGAGACTGAATCGCCTCCTGAGCGGCAGCCCGTCGTGAGGGCGAGCATCAGAGAGAGGGTGGTGAGCGTGCGCATGGTGACCTCCTGGGTTCACCCTCAACGTAGACCCACTCAACGCCTCAAACAATGGCTGTAACGCACATATCGTGCTCGATTGTACACATATATGTGCATTTACGACATATAACCTGCTATTCGTTCACCACCGCCAGAGGATGTACGCGGCGACCTGTGGTGGCCAGCGACCACCTGATGGGTATACTCAGAGGCACGGAGACGAGGCGATGATGACGCAATTTCTCATGAGCCTTTGGGACGTCATGCTCGCCCTGGCGCCCTGGTTGCTGCTGGGCGCGGCCTTGAGCGGCATCATCCACGTGCTGCTGCCGAGTGATTTCGTCCGTCGACACCTCACTGGGCGAGGCAGCGTCATCAAGTCCGTCATCCTGGGTGTTCCGCTTCCGCTCTGCTCCTGCGGTGTCATCCCCGCCGGACTGGGCCTCAAGAAAGACGGCGCATCGGATGGTGCATCCGTGGGCTTCCTGATCTCGACCCCCCAGACGGGAGTCGACTCCGTGCTTGTCGCGGCCTCGTTCCTTGGCTGGCCATTTGCCATCTTCAAGGTCATTGCTGCAGCCGTCACGGGTCTTGTGGGTGGAGTATTGACGGACCAATTCGGCGGAGCCAGACACGCACTCGATGACGGGTTCCAGCAGGATGAGTCCCATGAACAGACTGGGATGGCTGCCGGAATCGCCCACGCGGATGATCTGATTCAGAGCATCTGGGGATGGCTTGCGGTGGGCGTCATCATCAGCGCCGCGATCACCACCTTTATGCCCGCCAATGCATTGGCCAGCTGGACGACATGGGGACCCATCGTCACCATGCTCGTCGTCTTGGTGGTCAGCCTGCCCCTGTATGTCTGCGCAACCGCTTCTGTCCCGATCGCCGCGTCTCTGGTTGCTGCAGGCATGCCAACAGGGGCCGCCCTCGTCTTCCTCATGGCAGGACCAGCGAGCAACGTCGCGACGATTGGCGCCATCCTGAAGGGTTTCGGTCCACGCATTCTGGGCATCTACCTGAGCACCATCGTGGTGGGCTCGGTTGGCCTGGGTCTCCTCTTTGACACCTGGTTCTCGACCACCCTCACCGGCGCTGGAATGCACGGTGAGCACGCGTCGCTAATGGCCACGGCCTCCGCATGGGGACTCTTTGCCTTGCTCCTGCGCTACGCCGCTGGTGATGCACAGCGGTGGCTGAATGCGCGCCGCATGACCGAAACGGCCACTGATCGCATCGTTGTGGGTGTGGAAGGCATGACCTGCGGGGGCTGCGTCTCACGACTGGAGCGCGTACTGAAGGGCGCCGAGGGGGTCACAATGGCCTCTGTGAAGCTCCAACCAGGGCAAGCAACCGTTCAGGGCAGTCTGGATGTCGAGGCCATCGCTGGCCTCATCAACGAGGCCGGATTCAAGCCTGTAATTTAGCCTGACGCCATCGAACGATGAGGCCCACAAGCAGCCCACAGGCGAGGCCAAGGATGATGCCTTGGACCAAAAAGGCCGTGGATAAATCCGCTGCAGAGCTGGTCTCAAATTCGGAGGCATACCAGGGGTTGTTGGCTTGGTAGTGCTCCATCAAGATGACTTGAGTGGAGCCCGCCAGGAGCCCAGCCAAGGTCGAGGCAAAGCCCAGAGTCCGAACAGGCGTGACCAATTCGAGCTTGAGGCCGTACACCATCAAGAGAAGATAGAGTCCAGCCCAAGCCGAGTATTCCACCATCGCGGGCAGCCCCACGAGACTCGTCAACAGGCCCATGAGGACGCCTGCGCTGGCGAAGATGATGGTGTGCTTCATGTCCGCTCCAGTGTTCGATAGACAACGCCGTTTCCCTCGCGTCGCTCTATCTCCGTCCATTCGTCTGGGTCGTGATTGGGAAAAAAGGTGTCACCAGCGACGTCCATGTCGACCTCGGTGACGAAGAGCTTGGTGGCCAGCGGCATGGCGAGGGCGTAGATGGCGCCGCCGCCGACAATGCGTGGCTCATCATCGCCCGCCTCACGCGCCATGGAAATCGCCGCATCGAGCGTGTTCACGACATCGCATCCGTCGAATGTCGCATCCTGCTGGCGGGTAATCACGATGTTCTGCCGCCTCGGGAGTGCACGCCCGATGGACTCATGGGTCACTCGACCCATGATGATGGCGTGCCCCATCGTCACCCGCCTGAAGTGCTTGAGGTCCTCGGGGATGTGCCATGGCATGTCCCCATTCAGCCCAATGACGCGGTCTGCCGTCATGGCAACGACCATGGCAAGCGGCGGCCTCATACGCTCACCCTGGCCTTGATGTGAGGATGGGGGTCATAGTCCGTGAGCGTAAAGTCCTCGAACTTGAACGCGAAGAGGTCCTTGACCTCTGGATTGAGGAGCATCTTGGGCGCGGGTCGAGGGGCTCGGGTGAGCTGGAGGCGTGCCTGCTCGAGGTGGTCACTGTACAGATGAGCATCCCCCATCGTGTGTACAAAGTCCCCAGGTTCGAGACCCGTGACTTGAGCCACCATCAGCACGAGTAAGCTGTAGCTCGCGATATTGAACGGCACACCGAGGAAGATGTCCGCACTGCGCTGATACAGCTGGCAACTGAGCTTGCCCTCCGAGACGTAGAACTGAAAGAGGGTGTGACACGGCGGAAGTGCAACCTGATTCGCTTCCTTGGGGTTCCAGCCCGTCACGATGATTCGACGGGAGAATGGATTGTTCAGAATGGCATCAAGTACGCCCTGAATCTGGTCCACGCCATCGGCCGCATAAGACCCATCTGAGTCCACTGTGGCACCAAAATTACGCCATTGATGCCCATAGACGGGACCAAGGTCCCCCTCAGCACGTCCGAAGCGTGCCGTCTGCTCTGCAGTGGCCCACTCATTCCAGATTCGAACCTTGTTGGCCTGCAGTGCGGCGACGTGGGTGTCGCCAGACAAGAACCACAGCAGCTCGTGGATGATGGAGCGCAGATGCAGTTTCTTGGTGGTGAGGAGCGGGAAGCCCTCACCCAAGTCGAAGCGCATCTGGTGACCAAAGACGCCGACAGTGCCCGTTCCAGTGCGGTCCTGTCGTGGCTTTCCATGGGTCAGAACATGGTCGAGCAAGTCCAGGTACTGCTGCACGCGCGCCTCCGTAGAGAGCCCGTAACCCCAGTGATCCAAAGGGCCACTCAGAGGAGGCCTGGAACAATGGCCTTTCTCTCTGCGGGGTAATCCTCAAAGCGTGCCTTGTACCAGGCGTGATGCTTGACCGCGCGCGGCACCAAGTTCGCCGCGCTCCAGATGAGGAAGCTCCACCCAGCCAGCGCATTGATGATGAGCGCCAGACCGAGCCACTGCGTCAGCTCGCCGAGGTAGTTCGGACAGCTGACGAAGCGATAGAGGCCACCTCGAGGGATGTGGTAGCCCGGACCATGCTGTTCTCGCAGACCCCTGAGGGTGGCATCCGCCTGGGCGTGGACGACAAACCCACACACCACCAAGACCACGCCCAAAACATCCACAGCGCCGATGACGTCTTCAGGACCAACAACAAACGACCAACCGCCCAAGATGGAGCTGTTGAAGATGTTGAATACGAACGCCATCAGGACAACCCAGACCGAGGCGGGCGCCGCTGACTTTGGACTCAACATCGGGTAGATCAGGCTGCGGTAGACGTAGTGGCTGCCGTAGATGGATGCGACGAGCACAGCGTGGGGTGATCTCAGACCACCCAGCCAGATGCACAGTCCCAAACCCAGCAAGGCCGAGATCTCCATCCAGAACCAGGCAGTCCGTGCACTCAAGACCGGTCCCCAGCCAGGCCGACCATGACGGCCATAGGGGGCCGTGATTCGAGTCAAGCTGATGGAGGTCACCACCGCGAGGGCGATCCAGGACCACAGGAACACTGGTGAGCAGACGACGTGAAGCCAGTCAGAGAGCATCCCGTCTCAACCTAATAGCAGTTGTCGTTGGGCTCGCCCGGTGTTCCACCGTCGCCAAAGGGAAGCAATCCAAATTGCTCACACCAGTTCCCCGCGACGTCATTCGCGGTCACGTTCAGTTTGTCAGGGTCCAGCGCAAGCGACTCGCCCTCCACAGAGAATCCATCGCTGTAGCGAACCTCGTCCAGCAGGCTGCCCGTCGACGAGATGAGCTTCACCTCATCTTCGGTATTCGAGAGCGCAAATCCACCGCCCAATGTCCAGTAGTGGAACGTACCGTCGCAGTCGACACCGCCGTTGTCCCAGTAGTCGGGGTCTGCACAGATGGTGAGGTACCCGCCGGGCTCGACGATGAGTGAGCCTGAGCTGACGGGTTCAATCTCGACGGCATCAACACCACGATCGACGAGCATGCTGCCTGTCAGGTCGACCCAACTGCCCGTGGAATTGTAGATCTCCACCCACTCACCCTGAGCATCGTCTGTGGCCTGAGGGTGGATCATCAATTCGGTAATGACCACCGCTCCCGGTGCGGGCGAGGATGCGGATGCCGGTCCGCCTGACGGTGAACTTGACCCGTGGTCATCATCGGAATCTGTCGGTGGGTCTCCGTGGGGAGGATCTTCATGAGGAGGGTCCTCTGAGTCCGAGTCCGAGGATGGCTCATCATCATCCGAGTGATGGTCGTCGTCGTCAGGTGTCGACTCCGTCTCATGCTCGCCGTCATCCTCGTCGGGCACATCCCACATCCCCGTGTCGTCCTCTACGTCATCCTGATCGCTGGGGGCATCTTCGTCGTCGTCCTCTGTACGAGAGTCCGAATCGAAGCCATCCTGATATTGGTCCGATGTCTCCTCAAACCATGACGCATCATCCGCTTGTTCAATGCGGTTGACTTCATAGTCTGAACAGCCAAAGCTCAGCAGTAGAATCAAGTATCGGTGCATGGGGGTTGGGTCCTTGCTGAACTTGTACAGGGTGAGCGGTCTGAGTCCAAGCAACGTTTTCGTGACGCGTCAAGTCCAGAGTCACACTCGCACACCCGCCACGCTTCGGTGTATACAGAGACATGCCTTGGTTGTTCACCGTCATGCTCCTCTTCTGCTCACTCTCAGTGGCTCAAGCAGAACCCTGCACCCAGCCAGAGGACTGCGGAATCGGTTCATCAGCAACCCCCGACTACACGCTGACCGATGTGAACCCCAACTCACCCACTTACGGGACTGACGTCAGTCGTGCAGATCACCTGGGTGAGGTGACAGTCATCTACTTCTCTGCCGCCACCTGACCGCACTGCCATGCGCAGGCTGCGCAGCTTCAAGACATCGTCAACACTCACTCAGAGGCGCTCGGCTCCACCAAGGTCGTCATCATCAACATGATGGGTACAGAGGACGGCCTTCCAGACCTCGTGGCCGGCACACAGTTGCCTGTCCTACAAGACACGAGCGACGACCGCATCAGCCAATGCTTCGGCGCCTCAAAATGGTACATCTACGTGGTGGATCGCGAGGGGGACGTACGCTTCCTGCACTACAAGCTCGATCTGGTGACTGAGCGCGACCGGCTCCTGGCCGAGGTGGCCGCACTACAAGGGGAGACGAAGTGAAGCCCCTTGTGCTCATGCTCTTGCTCGCCTGTGGCGGAAAGGATGGCAGAACCGTCGAGACTGGAGGCTCCCCCACGCCAGATGAAGATGAGATCGACTCCGGCGATGAGACAACAGACTCCGGGCCCTTCTCAGATTCCGGTGATGATGCCCCCCTTCAGTGTGCTGATGCCACCAATGTGGCCCCACTCGACGGACTCACCTGCGCCCAGCAAGCACCATGCACTTGGCCGGGAACACAGACATCCGGCAGCTTGGGCTACGCCATCGATGTGGGCGGGGATGTCGACGGCGATGGATGGTCAGATCTGGTGGTCGGGGCTCCGGCCGAGGACCTGTACAGCGATGGGGTTGTCGTCAGGACCGATGCCGGCGCGCTGCACATCTGGTTGAACCCGGGCCAAGGAGACATCACGACCCCAACCGCCAGCCTCTTTGGCGAAGTCGCCGGGGCCTTCATGGGCACTTCTGTGGCCATTGTGCCCGACATCAACGGCGACGGCCTGGACGACATCATCGCCGGTGGACGCGGCCTGAACAGCAGTGAGGTCATCGGCGCAGGCAGCGCAGTGCTGGTCTTGGGACAGAGCGACGGATTCGCGGATGGAACGCTCGAAATCGCCCACACCTGGCGTGGGGAGGGCGAGTTCCACAGGGCCGGAACCGCAGTCATGGGTGCAGGCGACATCAACGGCGACGGGCTGGGTGACATCCTCATCGCCACAGAGCAGCGCCAGCTCCTCGGCAGCGGCTACGAGTATCCAGGACGGGGAAGGGTGGCGGTCATCTACGGGCAACCAGAACCCCACCTCCTGCCTGGACTCGCCGATGCGGATGCCACCTACGTTGGCGAGGGCAGCACCGATGCCACCGGGGCCGCCATGCAGACCAGTGATATGGATGGCGACGGCCACCTCGACTTGGTGGTGGGATCGCCGAACGCCCTCGGTAACCGTGGCCGAGTCGATGTACTTAAGGGCAGCGCTGTCCCATTGGTGGGAGAGTACAGACCCGAGATCGCCGACCTGAGCCTCACGGGGCCCGGCTCAAGCTCGAGCTTCGGCAGCGTCATCGCACTCGGGGATCTGAACGATGACTCGATCCCAGAGCTCGTCGTGGGCGCACCGGGCGATGACCTCGGCTACGACTCAGCAGGCTCAGCACACATCTACGCTGGCGGGACAGCCTTGTTCGAGGCCCTTCCTGAACCCACCGTCAGGATTCACGGTGAATTCGATGATGCCCAGCTGGGGCTCGGCCTGAGTGCTGGATCCGACCTCAACGGAGACGGTGTGGGCGACCTGGTTGTCGGCGCCATCTACGCCCGCAGGGGCCTCATCACCAAGGGCGGGCGCGTCTATGGATTCCACGGCCCGTACACCGACTGGACACCAGTCACCGATGCACAGGCCGCACCGATTCAAGTGTTCGGCTCAGCGACCAAGGACCACCTGGGCCGAGCCAACCGCACCGCCGATCTCAACGGAGACGGCAAGGCCGAGCTGTTCATTGGCTCAGGCTTCGTCAACCAACCCGGTCGCTATGACGCGGGCGGGGTCATCATGTTCTGGGGAGAGTAGGCGTCTACTCCTCACACTCCGACTTGAGGCGGATGGGCGTCTGGCACTCAGGGTTCCGCCCTCGAACGTCTGCATAGACCTCCCGAATGCGATCCATGTCTGCGGTCACATCGCCGGTCAGGTGGACCACATCAAGCAGACACCCCGACCGATGCGCGAAGTCCACGCTACCCAAGACCAGGGGAACATTGGCTTCACGCGCCATGTGGTAGAACCCGCTGCGCCAGTGACTCGTGAATGAGCGTGAGCCGCTGGGTGCGATACCGAAGATGAGCCGATCGTGCTGCTGAAAGAGTTCCGCGACGGTGGCCACCATGTTCTTGCCGCCGCTTCGATCCACTGGGACACCGCCCAGCGCACGAAAGAGACCACCGAGCGGTCCCTTGAACAGCGACTGCTTTCCCGCCCAGCGACTCCTGACACCAAGAGCCCAAGCCGTCAGGATAAACAGAGGAAAGTCCCAGGTGCTGGTGTGGGGGTAGCCCACGAGGATGAATTTAGGCGTGTCAGGAATGACCGCTTCCGCCCGCCAACCAAAGACCCACAGCCCTGCTCGGCCCAACCACTTTTTCACCTGCCTCATGACTCCAAGGTATCATCCCTGCATGATCATTCGAACTGTTCTCGTGAAGCTAAAAGATGAGTGGGCCAATGATGCGGAGCGCGTCGCGCTTGCGAACGTTGGACAGGCCGCACTCGCAGCAATTCCTGGCGTGAAGTCGGCCCAAGGTCTCATCCCTGCAGATGACGCCGCAGAGGCAAGCTGGGACCTCATGTATCAGGTCCACTTCGCCAATCTGGACGATGTGGAGACTTACAGAGTTCATCCTGACCACATCAGCTTCCTCGACACACACCTCAACCCCAAGGCTGAGGTCAAGAAGGTCTGGAACTGGTCGGCTTAGCCCGGTAGCGTCCAGTCGATCTCCACCTCGCCGCGCGCGCTCAGGTGCGCATTGATGGCTGAGAAGTGACCCGAGCCGAAGAAGCCGCGATGTGCAGACAGTGGAGAGGGGTGGACAGACCGAAGGATGAGGTGCCGCTCCGAGTCGATCATGCTGGCCTTCTTCCCCGCAGCTGAGCCCCAGAGGACGAACACAAGGCCTTCTCTGTCTGCACTGAGACGCGAGATCACCGCATCTGTGAAGTGCTCCCAGCCATGGTTTCGGTGACTGTTGGCCTCGTGGGCACGGACGGTCAGGACCGTATTGAGCAGCAGAACCCCTTGGGAGGCCCAGTGACTGAGATCGCCGTGAGTCGGAACCGGAGTACCAAGATCTTGGTGAAGCTCCTTGAAGATGTTCCTCAGGGACGGGGGCGGTCGGGTCGGCTGCTTCACGGAGAAGCACAACCCATGAGCCTGCCCATCCCCGTGGTAGGGATCTTGCCCGAGGATGACAACACGAACCGAGTCGAATGGTGTGGAGTCAAATGCATTGAAGATCTCGGGTCCGGGCGGAAAGACGCGATGTCGTCGCTTTTCCTCTACGAGAAAGGCCTTGAGTTCAGCCATATAGGGCTGAGAAAAGGCGTCCCCTAGCTTCGCCAACCAGGATGCCTCGAGCTTGATTGAAGGTGTCTCCATGGACGCCCACTAACCGGGCCGATAGTTCGCCCTCCACACTCGGGTGATGCATGACAGTCGACGGTCTGACCTCTCTGACCACGGAGCAACTCAAGCGGCTGCTCTCTTATCTCCACCAGGGCAAACTCGGACTGCCCTTGGATGCCCACAGCATTGCCTGTGCAGGGTTCCAGTTTCGGCACCATGAATTGATGTCAGCACTGCGTGGTCTGGATGAAGCAGGGGTACGTGCGGTGTTGGTTTGTGTACTGGCCGAGCGGATGGCCAGCGAGGACGCCTGATCGTGAGTCGATTCGCCAAGTACACCTGGATCACCCTCGTGACCAACTTCGGGGTCATCCTGTGGGGTGCATTCGTTCGAGCCACTGGAAGCGGGGCGGGCTGCGGAGAGCACTGGCCGACCTGCAATGGTGAGGTGATTCCGAGGGCAGAGGCCATCGAGACGATGATCGAATTCACCCACCGCCTGACCTCGGGGGTCGCCCTGATCATGACCGTGGTCCTGGTCGTCTGGGCAGTCCGCCTGTTCGAGCGCGGGCATCGGGTCCGGAAGGCGGCGTGGACCACCCTCGGCTTCATGCTGGCTGAGGCCGCCCTCGGTGCAGGACTGGTCTTGTTCGGACTGGTCGCTGATGACGACTCCGTGGCCCGTGCACTGGTCATGTGCATGCACCTGCTCAACACGCTCTTCCTGCTGGGCGCGATGGCGCTCACGGCGTGGTGGGCCGATCGCCCCGGCAAGCTCTCCTTCGATGATGGACCGACCGTCGGGATCGGACTCGGCTTTGCGGGCCTCTTCTTGGTGGGGGTGAGCGGCGCCATCGCGGCCTTGGGGGACACATTGTTTCCGTCGGCGTCCCTCATCGAGGGCTTCTACGCTGACCTCGATCCCAGCTCGCATTTTCTCATCCGCCTGCGCGGCTATCACCCAGTCTTCGCGATCGCCGTGAGCGTCGGCCTCTTCAGCCTGGCCAAGCGCCTGAGGGCCAGCGCGGAGACGGCCAGACTCGCCACAGCGTTGATGGTTCTGATCGGCGCACAACTCGCCATCGGATTCATCAACTTGGGTCTGCTCGCCCCGGTCCCGCTCCAGCTGCTCCATCTGCTGATGGCTGACATCGTCTGGGTGGTATTTGTCCTGTTGAGCGCCACCACACTGAACCGCGCAGCCAGTTAAGCCTGCCGCCTAACAGGAGCCGACATGGCCGAATTCATCTACCAAATGCAAGGCGCCGACGTGATTCTTCCGTCCGGTCGCACCATCCTCAAGCCCACACACTTGAGCTTCTTCCCCGATGCCAAGATCGGCGTCATCGGCCACAACGGTGCTGGAAAGTCCACGGTCCTCAAGATCATGGCTGGCCTCTCCGAGCCCACCAACGGCCACACTTGGGTCAAGCCCGGTGCCCGCGTGGGCTACCTGGCGCAGGAACCACAGCTTGATGAGAGCCTGACGGTCCGTGAGAACATCGAGCTCGGCATGGCTGAGGTCCGCGGCCTGCTGAAGCGGTTCGACGAGGTGTCTGAAGCCTTTGGCGATCCAGACGCAGACTTCGACAAGCTCTGCGAGGAGCAGGCTCGCCTCCAAGACCAGATCGACGCGGTCAACGCTTGGGATCTGGACCGCACCCTCGAGGTGGCCATGGACGCCCTGCGCGTTCCCGATCCTGACGCAAGTGTCGAGCACCTGTCGGGCGGTGAGAAGCGCCGGGTCGCGTTGTGCCAGCTGCTGCTCAGCAAGCCCGACCTACTGCTCCTAGACGAGCCCACAAACCACCTCGACGCTGAAACCGTCGGCTGGCTCGAGCGACACCTCGCAGAGTACCCAGGCTGCGTCATCGCCGTGACCCACGACCGGTACTTCCTGGACAATGTGGCTGAGTGGATTCTCGAATTGGACCACGGATCCGCCCTTCCCTTCGAGGGCAACTACTCAGGCTGGCTCGAGCAGAAGACCGAGCGCCTGCGGAAAGAAGAGAAGGCGGAGAGCAAGCGTCAGCGGACACTCAAGCAAGAGCTCGAGTGGATTCGCAGCTCACCGAAAGCCCGACAGTCCAAGCAAAAGGCCCGGATCACCGGCTACGAGGAGTTGGTCGCACAAGCCAAAGATGCACGTCGAGCCACTGGCGCCAAGATCCGCATTCCAATGACGAAGCGCTTGGGCGATGTGGTCGTCCAGGCCGAAGGACTCACCAAGGGCTTCGGCGAGAAGCTGCTGATCGATGACTTCGAGTTCAATCTGCCACGCGGTGGCATCGTCGGCATCATCGGCGCGAACGGTGCCGGAAAGACGACGCTGTTCAAGATGATCACTGGACTCGAGGAACCCGATTCGGGCGCACTTCGTGTCGGAGAGACCGTCGATCTCGCGTACGTCGACCAGTCGCGCGATGCTCTGGACTCCACCAAGTCCGTCTGGGAGGAGATCTCTGGCGGGCATGACATCGTGAACATTGATGGCCACGAGATGAACTCTCGCGCTTACGTGTCTGCGTTCAACTTCACGGGGACCGACCAACAACAGAAGGTCGGCACCCTCTCGGGTGGTGAGCGCAACCGCGTCCACTTGGCCAAGTTGCTCAAGTCAGGCGGCAACCTGATGCTCCTCGACGAGCCCACCAACGATCTCGACGTGGAGACCCTCCGCAACCTCGAGGACGCACTCCTGACCTTCCCTGGATGCGCGGTGGTCATCAGCCACGATCGCTACTTCTTGGACCGAATCGCCACCCACATCCTGGCCTTCGAGGGCAACTCAGAGGTCGTGTGGTTCGAGGGTAACTACCAAGAGTATGAGCGCGACCTGAAGGCCCGTAAGGGTGAGGATGCCGGCAATCCCAAGCGCATCAAGTACAAGAAGCTCACGCGCTAATCAACGCGTCGACAAACGGCAGATCTGCAGGGGCCCAGTCCAGTGTGCTGAGTTCTTGAGGGCGCAGCCAGCGGACCTCATCGTGATCGGTCAGTACAGGCTCGCCTGAGAGAATCTCCACGCGGTATGCGACCAAGCAGAAGGGACCACGCTCTTCCGTGTGGACGTTCTCGCCCATGCACTCCCCGACCGACACGACGATCGCGAGTTCTTCCATCAACTCGCGGGCGAGCGCCGTTTGGTCATCCTCGCCGGGCTCTACCTTGCCGCCAGGGAACTCCCACTTGCCCGCCATTCGCACGCCGGAGCCCCGACGCGCGGCCATGATCAAGCCATCCCGCAGCACCACCGCAGCCACAACCCGTACCATTCATCCCCCTGAGCACATCCGCCCGCTGCACACAGTCTCGCACAGCGGACCTCATCCTGTGACATCCTTGGAGCATGAGGCGTTACTTCGAGTGGGTTCTGGCGCACCGGACTGGGGTGCTGCTGCTGATCGGACTCCTGACCGCAGCGGCGAGCTACTCGGTCTCACGCGCTGTGCTCTCCAGCAGCATGGGCGACATGTTCTTCGGTGATGCACCGGTCTTTGCCCGGTACGTTGAGCTGATAGAGACCTTCGGCTCAGATGAAGTTGTGGCCGTGGCCTACCAGGAATCCGATCCGCTCTCTGAGGAGGCCTTGGACCGCCTCGAGGGCATTGCAGATGCCATCACTGCTGACCCAGAGGTTCGACGCGTCAGCGGACTGCACACGCTCGATCGGGTCACCTCCGAGGATGGCCTGCTGACGGTTCAGACCTACGCAGAGGCCGCACGAGAACACCCGGAACTGCGCGCCGAGTTGATCGCTGAGATCCAGAGTGACCCCATCTTGGCCCGAACGTTCGTCGGTGCATCGGGGTCCACCGCCAGTGTGCTGATCGAGCTCACCGTCGACGCCGACCGGTCGGGTGAGGTCGGGCCCAGAATCGTCGACAACACGCTGCGTATCTTTGCGGAGAACGGGTACCCCGCGGACACGATTCATCGAGCCGGCTTTCCGGCTGTGATGACTGAGATGCTGATCCAGGCCCGCTACAGCCTGACCCACGTCCTCCCCATCACGCTCTTGGTCCTCACCTTGGCCGTCACCATGCTCTTCAGGACCGCCCTGCCCGTGATCTTGTCGATGGGCGTGAGCGGACTCAGTGCGCTGTTCAGCGTCGGTGCGGCGACGGCGGTTGATCCTCACCTGAGCATCTTCTACGCCGTCATCCCGGCAGTCGTCACAGTGGTTGCAGTGTCGGACGTCATCCACATGTGGAGCGCCTACCTGCACGAGCTCAAGCTGGGTCGAGACAAGCGAGAAGCCATCCTGACCAGCGCAGAAGACGTCGGTCGGGCTTGCCTACTCACGAGCATCACGACCTTCGTGGGCTTCGTGTCCATCAGCCTGATTCCCACACCCGTCTTTCGGGAGCTGGGGTGGGTCTTGGGAATGGGCGTCGCGACCGCCTTGCTCCTGGCCATGACGCTGGTGCCCATCTTCGCTGACATGGGGCCCAAGCCCGACCCGAAGACGCTGGAGATGGACAACGTGGTGGCCCGCATCGTCGACAAGATTGTGGCCATCTCTGCCCACATTTCGACCCAATTCCCGCGCCGCGTCATCCTCGTCTTTGTCGTGTTCACTGGGGCTGTGGTGTACAACGCATCGACTCACTCCATCGAGACGGACTTTCTAAAGCGGTTTGACCAAGACAACGTGATTCCGCAAGACAACGCCTTCTTCGAGGCCGAGTACACAGGATCGCAAGCGATCGATGTCTTCATCACGGGTCCAGCACCAGACGCCCTGCTCGAGGCGGATACCCTCCAGCGGATGAAGGCCTTCGAGGATGCCATTGAGGCCAGGCCCGATGTCGATCAGGCCGTCTCCTACCTCGACGCGTTGAGGCGAACCCACAGTGCGCTCACCGGCGAAGACCGGCTGCCTCAGAGTCAAGCCGCAGCGGCCCAAGAACTCTTGCTCCTCGAAATGGGCGGAGGCCAGGCCCTCGACTCCGTCCTGAGTCACGATCGCAGCTCAGCACGATTTGCGCTGAGGGCCACCGAGCACCGGATGCGAGCCACCAACGTGCTGGCACGTGACATCGAGGACTTCGGTGCCGACATCATGGGAGATGACTTCACCATCGAGGCCACGGGCATGATGCCTCTGGCCGGCGGCTGGATCGATGAGATCGTGACGGGACAGCGAAACGGTGTCCTCACATCCATCCTCGGCATCACCGTGCTGATGATGCTTGGCCTCAGGAGCTTCTCCGTTGGACTGTTCTCTGCGGTGCCAAACCTTCTGCCCTTGGTGGCAACCGCATCCCTCACGGGACTGGTGTGGGGCGACATCGACTCCGACACGCTCGTGATTCTCATGCTGGCCATCGGTATTGGCGTAGACGACACCATTCACATCTTGATGCGCTACCGCATTGAGTCTCTTCGGTGCAGCAGCAGGGCTGAAGCCATCACCCAGACCTTTGCGTTCTCTGGGCGGGCCATCGTGATGACGACCATCATCTTGGCGGTCGGGTTCGCACCCATGGCGATGACGGCGTACTACTCGATGAACATCATGGGCACACTGCTACCGGCGGCGCTGGTGGTCGCCATGGTCGCAGACCTGCTGCTCGTCCCTGCTCTGGCTCAAGTCGGCCTGCTTCGATTCCGGACTAACGAAGCTGCGTGAAACGCGTCGCGCGGCTATCGAACCAGGTATTCCAGCGTGTCGCTTCGCGTCGAACCAGCGGGTCCGATGACCGCTTGAGGCGTCCGAGGGTCACCTGAACCGCATTGCGCTCTCGGGCCGTCAGATCACCGCCATGGGCAAGCGGACTCCAGCCCTCAGCGCTGCACCACAGGCGCATGATCTCGGTCAGCTGCTGCTCACTCCAATCTCTGCTGAGGAATCCAGCAACCTGCCCGGGTCGCTGGTCCTGCTCGAAGGTGAACCGAAGCAGAGAGCGAGTCTCTGGAAGCCTGCTCATCGCGTACTTTTGCAGTGCTGCGAGATCGTGGCGACCCAAGCGGCCTTCCACAAGTGGTCGACCCTGCCGCTGGAAGTCCGCGATCCAGCTCACAACAGCTTCAGCGTGTGGACCATCCATCATCGACGCCACCAAGCCTGTCTCCATGCTCTCTAAGCTGGCCCAGACAAAGTGCGCCTTCGCGACACCCCGAAGCGGCTGGTAGTCCGCGTTCATGTCCATCTTCGCCGTCTCAAGAAGCGCGTATGTATCGAGACTGGCCCACTGATCACGTCCAGCACGGAGCCGCTCGCGCTGAGATTCAATGGAGCGATACGCCACGTAGCGGAGTTTCTCGTCGTCCAGGCCATCCAGCATCGTCCCAAGCTCGCCCGGCCTCATGACCTTGACCTCGTTGCGAACTTGTTTGGCCCGAATCTTGAAGTTGTGCAGCGTTGAGTGTGCAGCGACCTCTGAGCATCCAGTCAGAGACGCCGCTCCAACCATCAATGCGGCAATGAGTCCGACACGCAAGCGTGATGATGCAACTGTGAACATGGATCCCCGCTGCCTCCCGACAACCAACGCATCCATTTTGCCCGTCGCGAGGAATCCAAATCAAGCGGCCGACACACGCGCACGAATAAAAATATCCAAAACATGAAAAAGCATGGGTTCTACCATACTGATTCACCGCACACAGTCCTGCACACGGCCCGTGATTGATGTGATCGACCTCCACGGCACAGAGGTGCAAGTGCGGAATCAGTCCGCGAGGATCTTGGTCCCTGCTCGACCCCTGAATGCATCAACGAGCTTGGGCGGTGAGCACACCACTGAGGACAAACCACCGCACGCAAGAAAGTCGACCGCAGCCTCCACTTTGGGTCCCATCGAGCCTGGTGGAAACTGCCCCTCTTCCGCCATCTGGCGAACCTCTGTGACCGTGAGAGCGGCGATTCGCTGACGGTCTTCCGAGGAGAAGTTTCGATAGATTGCGTCGGTACCAGTGGTCAAAAATAGACGCTCGGCGCCCAGCGCAGTCCCGAGAAGCGCCGACACCCGATCCTTATCGACAACCGCCTCTATTCCATCAATGGTGCCATCCTCGGATCGAACTACAGGGATGCCGCCGCCGCCGCAACAGACCACAGTGACGCCTTGGTCCAGCAATCGGCGAATGGTGGGGAGCTGAACAATTTTACGAGGAATCGGACTCGGAACAACTCGGCGCCAGCCCTGGTTCTCAACGTAGACCATGTCCCATCCGCGCTCAATCGCGAGGGTGTCGGATTCTTCATCCGTATACAGTCGACCGATGGGCTTGGTGGGCTTCTCGAAAGCGTCGTCGTCGGGGAACACCTCGACCTCAGTGACGATGCTCACCACTTCATGCTTGAAGCGTCGTCGCCGAAATTCTTCGCCCAGCGCGCGCTGCACCATGTACCCCAGGCTTCCTTGGGTGTTGGCCACGAGTGAATCGAGCGGCACTTCGTGAATGTGTTCGCGACTGAGCTCAGAACGCAATGCCATGAACCCCACCTGCGGGCCGTTACCGTGGGTGATGACAAGGCGCTCGCCAGACTCAATCAAATCAGCGATGGGCACAACAGCACGGGCAGCCAGATGGAATTGATTCTGCACAGTCGGCGCCAGCTCTGGGCTGATGAGCGAATTGCCCCCCATCGCCACAATGCTCAGTCCACCGTCTGCCACGTTCTCACCTCAGCACAAGCATGCCTGATAGTTCACTTCAGAACCAGCAACAATCCCGTACAAAGCAGCACAACGAACGTGAATATCTCAAACCGTGGCTGACTGAGTCTCCCCGAAATCCAGCCGCCAACGGGCAGAGCGACGAGGCAGACCGGGATCGCCAAGAGGTAGACCCGGAGTACCTCGGGCACCCACAAACCGGCGAGTCCGTGACTCACCAAGATGAAGACGCTGTTGGGCAAAAAGAAACCCTGCATGGTCGCGCGGCGCTCAGATGGAGCCCAGTCTTGGGTCGTGCTGTAGATCACGATCGGAGGCCCTGTGGCCGTGACAGCCCCGCCCATTACACCGGCACAGAACCCAAACGGCAGCGCCCAGCCCGATGCCTTCAGCCTGACGGCACGTCGCCCAGCGAGACTCCAGACGCAGAACCCGATCAGGATGACACCCAGCCCCAAATTGATCGTATCCTCAGCGAGCCAACTCAGGAGCCATACGCCGATCGGCACACCCACCACTGAGGCCAAGAGCAAGAATCGAACGGGTCGCCACTGCACCGACTGACGCTCCGACAGGAGGAGCAACAGGGCATTGGTGGCCCCGACCAACCCCATGAGGGGCACCACCAGCCGCGGACTCACAAAGAGCGTCAGCACCGGAACGCTGACCAGCACGTCCCCGAAGCCAAAGGCTGCGCGCACGATCACGGCGCAGAAGATGACGGATAGGATCAACTGCGTCGTCGGATCGAGGGCTGTGGCGAGGAGCGAATCCATGGTCGGACGCTACACCCTCCTTCTCAGCCGAGCGGCGCTACGAAACAGTCCCTGGTAGACCTCTTCCAACGGTGTCATCAGGCGCCACGCCCAGGAGTGAAGACCGGCGGTGACTCGAAGAACATCTTCTCCACCGCACCGCCTGTGAGTGGCTCAAGCTCCGGACATCGGATGCACCGCGTGCCCACCACGGGTCGACCAGTCTCGAAGCCGACGCTGCCGTCCCAGCCGGTCTTGCCTCCGCAGCGATCGCACCGACTGGAGATGACGAAGTCGAGGGTCTCAGGCTTGGCCGGAGAGCGGTCCACGGGAACCTCGGCCTCAAGCTCAACCCAGCCGAGTCCACCGGCCCCAAGGTCAACAGTGGTGACCGTCCAGGTGACGCCCTCGAGCTCGAGAACACTCCCTGCACCAACGCGATGCTTGTGTTCTCCCTCCAGCACATACAGCCCGATCGTCGGCCCGTGTGTTGTCCGACCATCAGGCAGGATGTAGTCGGCCTCAAACGCGTTGCCTGCAGCCACCTGGGACCCCCTCAGGGACCCCACGGTGGTCTCTTCAATCCGCTCGGATGTGATCTGTGTGTACACCTACATCACCCCTGTCTCGAGTAGCTCAATCAATGCATCATCAACCAAGCAGACGCCGTACTGGTGGTCGCCCTTGAGATCTGTGACGCACGATTATTGATGCATCCTACGCTGTCTAAGCACACAGGGTGGCACGAAATAGGGGGTCGGGCACGGATCGCTTTGCTATGCTTTGCGGCATGAGTCCTGTTGGTATCAATGTTCCTCGTGCAGATGGCCCCGCGAAAGTGCGTGGCGATGCGCAATATGTAGACGATATTAGACCGGCAGACTGCCTGTACGGAGCGACGGTCAGAAGTCCCATCGCCCACGGACGCATCGTCGGCCTTCAGAAAGATCCGGACTTCGACTGGACCGACATCACCGTCGTGACCGTAGACGACATCCCGGCTCAGAACGTGGTGTACCTCATGACAGAGGACCAGCCCGCGCTCGCAGATGGTGTGGCCCATCACGTCGAAGAGCCCATTGCCTTGGTCGCAGCGCCGACACGCGACCGTGCGCTCGATGCCGTGCGTCACATCACGGTCAACATGGAACCCCTGCCAGCGTTGCTGGATGCTCAAGCAGCGGAGAATCACGAGATCAAGATCTTCGGAGAAGACAACGTCTTCAAGCGAATCAGCATCCACAAGGGTGGCCAAGCAGAGGGGGGTACCGTCGTCGAGGGCGTCTACACCGTGGGTCATCAGGAGCAGCTCTACATCGAGCCCCAGGGCATGATCGCAGTCCCTCGAGAGGACGGCGGGCTCACGCTCATCGGCTCCATGCAGTGCCCCTTCTACATCGAGAAGGCGCTCGCCCCCATGCTCGGCCACAAGCGCATGAATGTGGTCCAGGCCGCAACCGGTGGTGGCTTTGGCGGCAAGGAAGAGTACCCCTCCATGCTGGCCGCACACGCCGCACTGCTGGCCATCAAGACGGGCAAGCCCGTCAAGATGGTGTACCGACGAGACGAGGACCTCAGGGCCACGACCAAGCGCCATCCCTCATTCATCAAGATTCGTTCCGTGGTCAATGACGCCGGCGAGCTCCAGCAATGGGACGCCGACATCGTGATGGACGGCGGCGCCTACAACACCCTGACGCCAGTGGTGCTCTCGAGGGCCATCCTGCACCTGTGCGGACCCTACCGTTGCCCACACCAGCACCTCGAGGGTGTAGCCGTCGCCACACATACGCCACCAAACGGAGCGTTTCGCGGTTTCGGTGCCCCCCAGGCGATGTTCGCCGTCGAGCGTCACATGGATCGCATTGCGCGAGCCATCGGCATGGACCCCGTCCAATTCCGCCGGGTCAACCTGATCACGGATGGCGACACAACACCGACCGGCCAGGCACTCGTCGATACAGGCGCCGAGATCGTGCTCAACGATGCCCTCGATGCGGCAGAGGCCGCGCTCCAAAACACCCCCATCCACCCCGGTGGAGGTGTGGGTCGCTACGCAAGCGGACGCGGTGTCTCTTTGGTGTTCCACGGCTGCGGCTTCACCGGTAACGGCGAGGCACGCATCAAGGGTAAGGTCGCCCTCGAGCTCGATGGACAGTGTGTGAAGATTCTCACGGCCTCCACCGACATCGGTCAGGGCGTCGAGACCACCTTCCCTCAGATCGCTGCAGGCGAACTCGGCATCGCAGTGGACCGGGTCTTCAACACCCCCCACGACACCGCCATGGTCCCAGATTCTGGACCGACGGTCGCCAGTCGCACATGCATGGTTGTGGGCGGTGTCCTCAAGAAGGCTGCGGTCCAGCTTCGCGAAGCGCTGCAAGCTGAGACTGGACTCGACACCGACGACTTCGATGAGCTCATTGGCGCTCGACAACACACGATTCCACTCCGAGTACAGGCCGAGTACGAGGACGATGGCTCGATGGACTGGGACGACGCCACCTACTCGGGCGACGCGTACCCCTGCTATGGGTGGAGCTGCTCAGTGGTGGACCTCGACGTCGACCTCGACACCGGTGAGGTGCTGTACCGCCGCTACGTGGGCTCAACCGATGTCGGTAAGGCCATCAACCCCGTCATCGTGGCGGGCCAGCTGGAGGGTGGCGCCATCCAAGCGCTTGGCTACGCGACATGCGAAGAGGTCGTTGTCGATGATCAAGGACGCATGATCAACGATCGGCTCACCAACTACATCATCCCCACAGCCCTCGATGCACCCGAGATGATCACCCGCATCGTGGAGATCCCGTTTGCTGGCGGACCCTTCGGAGCCAAGGGAGTCGGTGAGATTCCCATGGATGGACCCGCACCCGCGGTGGCCCAGGCCATCGAGGCCGCGACCGGCGTGGTGCTCGACACCTTGCCGATGACCCCTGAGCGCATCATCGATGCAATGGACGGTGCCCAATGACCCGCTTCACCGTGAACGGCCACGAGGTCAGTGTCGATGCCCTCCCGATGGCACGACTGCTCGATGTCCTCCGCGAAGATCTCCGCCTGACAGGGACCAAGGAGGGCTGCGGCGAGGGAGAGTGCGGAG
>Ga0115012_10000117_pt1 | contig 45510 bp, 7 predicted proteins | sample TroAtlMetagenome_FD_88706 | JGI IMG/M metagenome (GOLD analysis project Ga0115012, IMG submission 88706) | Marine eukaryotic phytoplankton communities from Atlantic Ocean - Tropical Atlantic ANT10 Metagenome | ecosystem: Environmental > Aquatic > Marine > Oceanic | place: Tropical Atlantic Ocean... | reverse complement strand
GTGTGAATATGATACAAACACCTGATACATTACCATGGCCCGAGTGGTGGGGAGCACCTTCTATTTATTCTATGCTTCCTAATACTGGTACCACTTATGTAGGATTTCTTCATGCTTGTGGAGGTTTATATAATGATTTTGGAGATAATGAAGATGTACAAGGTAAATGTCCTTGTACTTGTGGTGGATGTTGGCCACAGGCAGGTCAGATTAGTTGTGGAAACCAATGTGCATGGAAAGAAGGTGCTATTCAAAGAATATTAGATTGTAATGGAAATCCAACTTCAATGACAGCTGGTCAAGAATATAATGGAACTGTTGTAGTAGCTGCTCCTAGAGAGTCAAATTCTAATTGTCACAGCGGAAATAACAGGAGAGTTGAATTACAAATATGGGGTGGAAATTCTATGTGTGGAAACTTTATACAGGGTGGACAATATGTTGATGAAGCAAATCCAGATTCAGAATTATTATGGACTTCTGGAGATATTACTGAAAATGAAACATTATATGATCAATGGATAGAATATGCTTGGACAATAAACGCTAGTCAAGATTGGGAATGGATACTATTTACTGGTAAAGCTTTAGATCCTGCACCAGCATATCCTGGTTGGCCAGGTGGTTATCCTTATGGTGGTGGACAAGGAACTAATAAAGCAGAAAATAGATATGGTTCTTATATATTTGTAGATTCTATAGGAGGTGATATACTTCCTCCAGTTGAAGAACAACTTTGTTGTCAATGTCCTGATGGATATGAAACAGTATTAAATGATGGAATATACCAAACACCTGTAAGTCCAGCAGATTGTATAAAAGAACATAATGATAACCGCTATTTTGATTTAACAGATGATTTTGATGTAATATGTGTAAGCGTAGAAAGAACTCCAGGAGAGTTAGGAGATGCTATATGTATAAGAAGTATGGAAGAAGTAGAAGGAGGTTGTGTACCTCCTACATTAGAAGATGATATAACTGAAATAGATTTAACAGATGAAGAATATTTTAAAGATGTATCGTGGACTGTAAGTTATGATCCTAAAATATCAGGATGGGTATCATTTCATGATTGGCATCCAGATTTAACATTTGCAAGTTTAGATCATTTCTTAACAACCAAAGATCTTTTACTTGATGAAATTTTATGTCCGCCAGGATATGAATTAGATCCAATAGAAGGTGTATGTTGTAGAGAAACTTTCATTACACAACCTGCTGTTATGACATTAGAATATGGAGAATATTTTGAATTTAATGTAACTGAAAATACTACTATAGATACTGATAATACTAGACCAGGTAATAGCTTTGTTCAAAATCCTGAATTAACTGGAATTTGCAGTACTTGTCCTGGATCTCCTTGGGGTGGTTCTGCACCTAATGATTGGGCAATGGGACCATATATGCAATATGGTGTTAATGGTAATTATGGACTGACAGCTACACCAGATATACACCCAAGTGGAATATATTCAGGTGTAGAACCAGATACTGGTACTAATTTTATTGGTATGATTGGGACTTTATTGAATTCTCCACTGGGTACTGGAATGAGTGCAGATCAAAGTGGCTGGGGATTCGGTAACCCAACAGGAAATAACTTTACTTCATTTTTTGATGGAACAGTAAACGCAGGAGAAAATGCTGATTATAGCATTGGAGGCTCAAATAGATTTGGATATAAAGAAGGAATAACACAAAGACTTAATTCTCCTCTTGAAGCAAATGAAACATATGTTACTACAATAGTTGCTGCTGCAGCTCACAAAATATTTACTGGAACCTCTAGTACAGCAAGTGCTGCTACTACGTCTTTACCAACATGTTATCCTGTACAATTTGAAATATGGGGAAGTATGTCTCCTTATGGATGTGAAGGTGGAACTATGACTGATAACGGTGGTAGTTCTTGGGAGGATATAAATGAAGATTGTGGTACAGTTGGTCCTTTTGCTAATCTATTTTATGAAGACATAAATGGAAATCCTCCAACTACAGCTCAACTTCTTTGGGCTTCACCTGATTTAACTGACAGGGGAGATGGTCCTGGAACACATTGTTTATGTAATAATCAAAGTGTAGGAATGACACTTAATGATATGGGAGCTAACCAAGTATATCCTGATCCATGTTCAAGTTCTCCACCTACTACCATTAGTGCTAATGATCCTAATGGTTGGCAAGAATATCAAGTAATATTTACTCCAACTCAAGCATGGGAATATATAACTATAAGAGCTAATGCATGGGGCGGAACTTTCACACCTCAATGGACTTGGGATAATGTATTTATTCCAGCACATGGTATTATAGATATTGGAACATATGAAAATCCAAATTATGAAAATTTAGTGGTTACTGTAGATAGCGGTAATTTTGCTGATGGTCTAATGGGATATGCAATGGTAGATTCTTTTGGAAGAAATGGTCTTAATATAGTAGTAGAAAATACTGTGAGAGACTGTAATTGTGAAGAAGGTTTTACTATGATAGATTCTAGTGGTAATCCAACAGAAGATTGTGGACCAAATAATAGATGTGTAAAAGTAGTTTGTAATTGTGAAGAGTTTATGGGTGAAACTCGTCCTGAAAGTATACAAGGAGATTGTGATACATATGAACAATATATAGGATTAGAAGTAAATCCTAATCCACAAATCTGTACCTATAAGGTAGATGAATGTATTAATGGAAGCAATCTTGTAGGAGGAATATGGAGACATAATGTTAGATGTGATTTGTTTACTAATTATTATGGTGTTCAACATCCATGGGAAATTGAATTTGTTGAGTCAGTTGGGCAAACAGTAAATACACTTAGAAGTATTGAATATGAAATGGAATCATATTTATATAGACAAATAGTAGATCATACAGGAGAAGAAGAATGTGGCTTTTCAACTAATTTACATGAACATGTAGATTGTACAACAAGATGGCATGATTTAGATCATAACTTTAATAGAGCTTATATTTATAATACAGAACAAGTATCAGGTAATTTACATTTAAATATATCACCTAAAAATAATGCTCCTGAAATTAATACATATCCTCAAATAAATATTAATGTAGTTAATAATGAAAATAGCTTTATAGATATATTATATGATAAAGAAGAACAAAAATATAGATTTAATCAATTCTGGGATATAACTAAAAACAGAGGTGAAATTATTCAACCTATAGGAAATTTTGATAGCAATGCAATAATTGATCAACAATCTATTATCTTTACAGAATTAAATGGTTATGTAAGAAAACTTAATTCTTTAAATTTAGATTATGATAAACCTCCACATCAAAGAAAGAAGTTTAGACACTACTGGAATAAAATAGTATTAGGTAGAGAGCCGGAAATAGATGAAGAAGGTAATGTAATACCTGAAACAAGAAAGATGTTATTTAAATTAGATAATGCAAAAATTAATGTATCCTTTAGATAATGAAAAAATACAAAAACATATTACCTTATTATAACACTCTTCATAAATTTGAAAAGGGAGGAACTGAAAAAACAACAGAAACTCCTTTACAGAAAGCATTAAGAGAAGGCACTTTGCAAGAAGGGTTTACAAAAGAAGTGAATGTGGGAGAAAATAATCCTGTAAACACAAAATATAATGAAGGTATAGAACAGGTTGTAGAGTCTACAGGAGCAGACTTTTCAGATGTTGATGGAACTATATCTAATGTGTTAAATGATGTTAAAGATTATAGAAATGCTTTGAAAAGACAACAGCATAATGTAATTTACACAAACCCTGATGGTTCAAAAGCAGACTGGAAAGATATACACGGTGTAGAAACTCCTTCTTATTATTCTGGAGAAAGAAGAATAAATGAATTAAAAGATGAAGGAAATTATGATTTTATAAAAAATGTTAGCGGTGTTATTGATAAATTAGATACTCTAAGTGATGATGATTATAGTGGTTTTTTAAAAATGGCAGATAACATAGCCTCTAAGTTTGATGCAAAAAACACAACAAAAGAAAATTTAAAGATTTTAATGAACTTAGATACTAGTGAGCTGAAGAAATATAGAAAACAAATGGACCTTTCAAAACAAGATTTATTAGATTTGATAGTAGCTCCTCCTGGTACATCAAGTGCTGTACAATCACTAATGAATGTTACAAAAAATTTTGTGAAATTAAAAGATTTTGAATCTGGTGGAGAAGAAAAATCAATTGATGACCAATCAGAAAGAGAGTGGTTAAAAAATTGGTTAAATGCAAGAAAGGAAACTGGAAGGTTTGATGATCAACTTAATGAAGAGGACTTAGCAAAATATATAAATAATATTAATAGTGTTCAACAAATAACAAGAGATCAAAGCACACAGATGTTTCCAGGTAGTAATAGTGGTTATTTAAGTTTTTTAAATTCACCTGCCGGTTCCTATACAATGGATCTTGATGAAGTAGGTAATGATAATCCTAAAGTACATCATTATTTTTCTGATCCTACTTTTTTGCAATCCTTTACAAATATGTTTGATAGTATAGACAATGAAGGTTCTACCAAGGTACATGAATTAACACATGCTATGACAAGAATAGAAGGTAGTGATCAACTTAGAGAAGCATTTCCTAATAAAAATTGGAAAGACTATAAAGACTTACCTATACAACAAGCAATAAAAAATATACCTATAGGATATGACAAATGGTATGATGATCCAAATCAATTTGATGTTTATGAAAGAGATCCTGAAGAAATTTTAGCACAACTTATGGAATACCGTAAAAACTTTAATGTAGATCCAAATAGAATTTTTACAGAAGATGACATTGAAGAAGTAAAGAAAAATGTAAAAAAGCAAGGACCTTCTGGTATGTTTGGCCTTAATATTTTTACACCAGAAAATACTATAAGATTATTAAATGAAGTTGCTGAAGGTGAACCTTCTGATGAAACAGATCTTGGAACTTCTTATGCTGAATTTGGTGGGGATATGTCTACACGTTTAAGAAATAGAACATATGACAGAAAAAGAAATAAGTTTTTTTCTGCAAAAGAATTAAATGAAAAAGCATGGGGAGGTGATATTCTAGATTGGGTTAAAACTAAAGCAGATGAGTTTAAAGAATATATGTCTGGAGAAGAAGAAGAACCAGAAGTTAAAGATGATGGAGAAGTTCATACAGACATGTTAAATGAAAACACTTTAAAAATGCTTGAAAAAATAGATAAAGATTATAATCTAAAAGATCAAGAAAAAAGAAATATAGTTGCAGATAAAACTAAAATAGATCAACTTAAAGAAAAGTTAAATACTACTGAAAATAATTTATTTGAATTACCTACACATCATGAAACAGATGCATTATCTGTAAGAACTATAAACCCTCCTCTTAGTTTTCAATCTTTTGTTCCAAATACAAATACTAAAAAAACTAATAATCCAAATGAAGGAACAATGGTAACGGTAGATAAACCACCAGATTTTATAGATGAAAATAAAGATGGAATTTCAGATTTGATACAAAGACCTAATGTAGTTGATTATGAAAAACAAACAGGAGAAAAATGGGTTCCAGGATCAGAACAAGTTACATCTGTAATTGCAAAAGATTATGATACAAAATATTATAATAATTTGATTTTAAATCACGACTTACAAAAAGAAGAAGAATTTAATAATCAAATGAATGCAGAGATGGAACTCTATTTTGGAAAAGACAAATGGCAGAATTATGATGATGCTACTTTTAATGATGTATTGGAAATGCAAAAAACATTAGTTGATAATGGTTATGATATAGGACAATATGATAATGCAAAAGTAAGTCAAGGATTAGATTTAAAATATCACGGAAAAGGTGTGGATGGAAAGTTTGGTAATAAAACTAAATCTGCATGGACGGATTATCAAAAGAATTTACAAGGTATTTCAAAAAATATAAGTGGTACAAATCATTTTGATAATTTAGCAAACACTAGTTGTGGTAGAGCAGAGGATGGTGAAGGTAATTTAATAGATGGTTGTTCAGCATGGGTTAATGATCAATATGAAAAACAACTTGGACCTGAACTAACAGAGAATCTTGGATTACGTGGAAACGCTTGGCAACTTCATTCAAACATTATGGATAAAGGTGGATTATCTAAATATAATATTTTTGAAAATTTAGAAAAACCAATTGGAGATGATTTTAAATATCAATATAGAGATGAAAGTGGAGAAATGATATCTATTCCTAAATCTGAATTATCTGAATTATACAATAATGAAGCACAATGGAGAACTGATATATTACAACAAATTGAAAAAAATCCAGTACAAGCAGATCAATTAAGTGTTGGAGATAGTGTAGGTATATATTATCCAGGATCAGGTTCTCAAGCTGAAGCAATGAAAGATGGTAAAGGAACTTGGAATACTCATGTTGGTGTTGTAACAGGAATAAAAAATGGTGTACCTATTGTATCACATAATGTTCATGGTAAATGGACTTCTCAGCCCTATGATCAAATAACAGTTGGAAAAACACCTTCTCCAATAACATGGGTAGCTCAACCTAATTTAGATTCAGATAAAAAGTTTGATTATGATAATGTTGTTAAAGATGGTTATAATCAAAATAACCGTATTGCATATTTAGAAAGTATTGATGGTCCTATACCAGAACATAAAAAAGAAAAAATTTCTAATACATTAAATTTTGTAGACAATGCAATACCTGATTTAGCAAAACAATTAAAAATTCAAGTTGATCATAATTGGCTTAGCAACGCTACATTTGGTGTATTACAAGAAGCATCTAGTGTTGGTCAAGAGAAACCAGGATTTTTTGAACAAACTGGACAATACGTAGAAAACTTCACTAGCAATGCAGGAACTCATATCAAAAATAATTGGAAACAAATTAAAGGTAATATATCACAAAAAGTAACAAACCTTATTAAAGGTCAAATGGATACAGATGCACCTATGGATTCTAATCTTGTATCTGGTGATGAAAAATTATTAGAAAAATATGGAGATTCTGAAATTACTGGTATTCCTTTTATTGATAATAAATTACAAGGTCTTATAAAAAGTGCAGCAAATTCTAAAAATATAGATGATGCACAAGAATGGATTGCAGATAAGTTAGTTGGAATGGTAGATGCATATGAAGAAGCTGATTCTTCAGGAGCTTTTGATACAGAAGAAGTTGGTGGAATAACATTTGATAATGTAACATTAGGAGCTGGAAAAATAAAACTAGATGAAGTAAATCCTATGGTTTTAGATTATTTTGATATTGATGCAGATAACATACAAACAAATGATCAAAAAGCAGCAGTTCTTACCATGTATAAAATAATGACTAATTATGATCAAATAGCTAAATATGTTGAAAGTAATCCAGAATTAAAAAATCAAATATCAGAAAATGATATTAGGAATATGGCTATAATGGCTAACAAAAATCCTGATATGATAAATAATTTTGGTAATGATCCTAATATGTCATTAGGAGAACAAATTTTTGCATTAAGAAATCAATACGTAGGAGAAGGAGCTGAAGGTGAATATTATGTAAGTGCTGTTAATAGATACGCAGATCAAAGAACAACACCTTATAATGAAAGTGAAATAGCTTTGCATAATCAAATGGCTGCAAATAATTTAGGGAAAATTATGGAAAATCAAACTATCTCTAATCAAGAAAAACTTTTAGCCAATAATTCTACTAAAGAAATATTAAAAAATTTGGATGTTAATTTACCAAATATAACTATAACATCTGATGACAAAACTACAGCATCTATAGATGTTGATGAAGATGAAGAAGTAGCCTATGGGGGTGAATCAAAATATAAAGGAAGATATGCAAAATATGGACATGAATTTGATAATCTTTGGAGAGCTAAAGGTATATATGAAGGAGGAGGAGAAATTGATGAAAAAATAAAAAAACAATTACTCAATGAAGGCTTAATTATTGAAAGGAAAGAAAAGAAAAAACATAAACCACATTTAACTACATTACCTTCACATATTATTCTTAATTCTATTGATATGAAATTAATGAAAAGAGGTGGAGATTATCCTGATATGCAAACTAAAGTTAAAATATATAATGATTATTTAGATGGGGTTTATGATAAAATGGATAACCAGAATCATAAAAAGAAAGCAAAAAAGATAGTTGATAAATTAAATAGATTTTATTTATATGATGCAAGAGATAATAGACAACATGTTTTTGATTATATGAAAGCACAATTAGACAAGCTTAAGAATACATAGCTATACTAGATTATGTGGTTAGAATTTAGTATATTATTATATATAGTACACTTTTAAGTATGATAGATTATTCACAATACAATAATACAAATCCAATGGGTAAAGACATTCAAGCATGTCCTTTACCTACACAAGATCCTAACATTAGAGCAAAGAATACTGATCAAGCAGTAAATATTGCTAATTATGGAGCTTCAACATCACCTACAAAATGCAAAGGATGCGTATTCTATGATTTATCAAAACGTATGAAAAGTTGTATAGATGAGAAAGATCCTGCTGTAGGATATTGTCATAGATGGCAATTTCAATGTTTAAAAGAAAATACTTGTGACGCATGGGATCAAGGAGGTCCAATTAAATCAGATAGAGAATCTTATGAAATGCAATCTCAAAGAGGTGATAGTCAAGAGCAAGGACCTAAAATTCCTAAAGAAGAAATAATGAGTTCTATCACTCCTGTTCAAGAAGAACAATTACCTGCTGAAACTATGAGTGCTCAAGATTATGTAGCACAAGCTAAAATGGGAGGTCAAATAGGAAACATTAAAAAAAAAAGATGGGGAGGCACAATGTTAAAAAAAGCATCTCTTGGTGGTTTTGATAATTATGCAGAAGATCAATATGAAGCTGCATCAGATGAGTTTATGAGAGAAACTGGTATATTACCAACACATCCAGACTATGATAAATTAATGCAAGAATATATTAATAATCCAACTAATAACTCATCACCAAATGATACTGATTCAATGAGTTTTTCTCAAGCATTTGCTCATTATCATAAGCTTCTTGGTCCTGGTAAAACATTTACATGGAAAGGTAAAGAATATAGTACAGATAAAAAATCAGATACAGTTGAAAATAATGAGGATACAGAAAACAATTCAAATGAAGAAATAACTAATTGTTTAGAATGTGTAGATGGTGCTTCTGTAAGCAAACAACCTGTAGACGGAGAATGTCCTGAAGGTTCAGTTCCAGATAAAGGACAAGATGTATGTGCTGAAAATGATCCAAATAATCCAGCAGATAAAACAAATGAAGAAGTAAAACAAGAAGATTTTTCAGGTAAAGCTGTTGAACAAGGACGTCCAGAATGGATGAGTCCTGATCCTTATCATTTACCATTTTTAGATGATACAAATTTAGGTAAAGCATTAGGTGCTGTTCATGGTACTCTATATGATCTTGGACTTACAGGTAATAATAAGAAAGAATCAGAAACTATAGAAAGTCAAAAAGAAACAGAAAATATAGAAAATAAAGCATCAGATGATGATAGGGTTACTTGTCAAAAATGTGAAGGTGGAGCTCCTATAAGTAATTTATTTAAAGATGCTTGCCCTGAAGGATGGGTAATTGCTAGTGATACAAATCCATGTGAAGGAGGTGATCCTATTAAGGATAAAGAAAATTCACAAAAAGATAGCACTCAAGAATCAACTTTTGATCAAGCATTTGCTGAAGCTAAAAAAAATGGATTAAGTGAATTTACTTGGAAAGGTAAAAAATATCATACTAAAACAAAAGAAGAAGTTAACATTGAAAAAAATCAAAACACACCTGTCTTCAATGTAACAGAACCATTAAATGAAACAAATCTTCAAGATCAATATTATGAAATTGATGGCATGTCAACCATGGGAGCAAAATTTGGTGGAGATTTAGATGAGGCAGGATGGGGCAGTTGGATAAAAGATAAATGGGATGCTAATAAAGATACAATTCAAAAGTATGCAGACTATGCTTCTTATGTTCCTGTGATTGGAAAAGCTGCAGGTATGGTAAGTGCAGGTATAGATACATATGATGCTTATCAAGCATATCAAGCAGGTGATATGGATACATACAGAAAGGAAAGAAACAAAGCTCTTACAACTGCTGCATTTAGTGGTACACCTGGACAATATGTTAAAGGTGCAGTTAAAGCTGGTATGAAAAAAATTGCTCCAGCAATAGCAAGTAAAACTGCTGCTCATGTTACTAAAACTGGAATAAAAGATACAACTAAAAAAGTTGCTTTTAAGGATGATAAAGTAAATACAGTAATTCCAGATAATCAAGGTGTTCAAATAAATTTAGTTGATCAAAAAGATTTACCTGCAAAAGATCCAAGTGATCCAAATTTTATATCAGATAGTCAAAAACTTAATATAACTGAATATGGAGGACCATTTACTTCCCCTCATCCCTTAAAGCAATTTGTTGTAGGTCAAGAAGAATTAACAACTGCAGATCAAGGTACAGAAACTAAAAATTTCCAAGACTATCAAAACTATTTAACGAATAATCCACAGATAGCTGAACCTATGGATTTTGCAACATGGAAGCAAAAAAGATTACCGTATAGTACAAGTGATGTTGCTAATCCTGATATACAACCTAATGACCCTACACAAATACAACTTGATCCAAATCTTTATGACGGTATTCTAGATGGAACTGCAAATTATTATGGAGATCCTTTTGCATTAGATGATCCTAATATTACAAGAGGACCAGAGGATCCAGAAACATTAATGAATAAATCAAAGACAGCTAATGATGGATTATTAGTTTGTCAAAAATGTGATAATGGTTCTCCAATTAATGTAGCACCAGTTGATGGTCAATGTCCAGAAGGTAGTACTCCAGATGATGGTACTTCAAATCCTTGTGACGGACAAGCTCCTCAAACTAATCCTGAACAACAAACTACACCAGTTGATGAAAAAGTAAAAGAAGAAAAAGGAGAAGAAGAAAAAGAACAAAGAAATTTTATGAGAATACCTGTAAAAGTAGCTGAAGTTGCTACTTCAATTGCTAGAGATTTAAGAGAAAAAAGAGAAGAAAAGAAACGTAAATCTATAGAAACAAAATCAGATGTAGTATTTGCAGATACTATTGGAGAAGATTATCAAGGAGATACAGATATAAATACAGGTAAAAAAGTTGGGAGAAATGTACAAAGTAGATCAGGAGCATATGGAACAGAAATTAATAAATACTTATTTAATCAAGGGGGTGAAGCAAATATAGATATGGCAACTTATAAAAAACTAATTAAAGCAGGAGCACAACTAGATATAATAGAATAATTATGAAAGTAAACATAAATAAATTACCAGAAGGTTTTAAAATTGAGAATGGAAAAGTTGTTGAAACTAAATCTCATGGCGGTATGCATACAGGTGATCAGCATAATTATCATTTAGTAACAAATACTGATACTCATTTTTATAAAGGACCATCAGAAACAGATCCATTTAGAACAGTTAATACTTCTTTAAAACCTGTACCTAGAGAAGAAGCAAATATTGAAGCTGAAAAAAATGAAACTGTTTTAACAGATATGAATGATGATGGTGTATTTGAATTATATAATATAGCTGGTAAAAGACATTCACGAGGAGGAACACCTTTAGACTTACCACCTCAATCTTTTATATTTTCAGATACTAGAGAAATGAAACTAAACAAAGATGAACAGAATGAATTAGGACTTGACTATAAGAAAAAAATAACCCCTGCTAAAGTCTCAAGAAAATATCAATTAAATAAATATATAAATGTTTTAGATGATCCTCAGTCAGATCATATTTCTGTTGATACTGCAGAATATATGTTAGACAAACATAAAAGAAAATTATCTCATTTAGCTTTTGTTCAAGAAGCAAAAAAAGAATTTGTAGAAGGTGTACCTTTAGCAGCATATGGCTATTTAAAAGAACAGGGAATTGATCCTGAAGAATATGCTGCAAAAATAGAACAATTAAATAAAAAAGAAATTCAATTAGAAGCTAAATTAGAAACTCCCCCTAGCATTCAAGAAACAGCTAGTAATTTAGCTCAATTTATTTCTCAGATTGATCAACAAAGACAACAAGCAGATGCGGGTATAGATCCTCAACAACCACCTATGCAAGCACCTCCTCAAGGTCAAATGGCACCTCCAATGCCACAAGGAGCTATGCCACCAGATCAATTATCTCAAGGAATGCCTATGCCTCAACAACCACCTATGATTCCTCAAGGGCAGATGCCTCAACAACCTTCTATGCCAGAATTAGCAGGAGGAGGAGAATATGGTGGAGTTTCTGAAAAGAATAAAAAACAATTAGAACAGTTTGGATATAGTTGGGATGAAGGTGAAAATAGATGGACACATCCAGATCTTGGTAATGATCAAGTTGATTATGTTACATATCAAATGAATCAAGGTAGAACAGTTAATCTAGCTAATCCTGTTGGGATACCAGGAATAGGTAATGAAAAAGGTCAACAAAGTAGATATCAAAATCCTGAAGGAGACGGTTATATTTATAAAGGTGCTGAAGGTGATACACTAGATATTGAAGGATTCTTAACAAGACAAGGACCATTACTTAAAGGTATTAAACTTGAAAATGGTGATGCTATGTTTACAGAAGATAATCCTTTTGATCCATACAATAAAGATCACGTAAAAGCATTTCAAACAGAACATAGAAGAGTTGCAGATAATCTTTATAAAACTGATCCAAAGCTTAAAGAAATGTATCCAGATATAAATGATTACTATAAGGCTTCTGGAACATTTCATGGAGAAGATGGTTATACTGGAATAGATTCTAAATTTGGTGAATATACTTCTCATGCAAGAAGTTTAACTGATCCTCCTAAAAAAGATGTTGATGTTGAAATTGTACAAAATACAGATGATTGTCCTGATGCAGAAAAAAAAGCAGCAGAATGTAAAGAGCAAGGATTAGCTTTTGTTGCAGAAAATTGTGGATGTGGTCCAACTCCTCCAGATTTTAAAACAGAAAAAGAAACAGAAAGTCCAGAATTCTGGTTACAAGATCAAATTAAAATGACAGATCTTTATCAGAAAAAACTTAATATGAAAAAGTATATGCCTTGGGCTGCTACAGTTACTCCTGTTGGTGTAGATGCTACATATGTAGACCCTACACAGGCAATATCAAGTATACAATCATCAGCTAGAGATGCTGGTGACTCAACTGTATATGCAGGTAAAGCTGCTAATATGGCTGCAAAAATGAAAGCACAAGGAATGGCAATGGATCAAATAGCTAATGTATTTGCAAGAACTCAAGAAGCTAATATGCAAGAAAATCAGCAAGTTAGAAAAATGAATACAATGTTAAAATCAGAAGCTGCTAATAAAAATGCAATGATTAAAACAAAATTATATGATGATGTACAAAGAGTACATGCAGATTATGATAATACAAAATCAAAATTAAATACTCAGATTGCAAATCAATTAGCAAATTCATATACAAACATGTCAAATACAGAAAATTTAAATACATTATATCCTCAATTTGATATTGATCAAGGTAGTGGAGGTTTTATTAATTTTGAAAATCCTCAAGATTTATTTCCTAAACCACCTTCTAGTGATGAATCAAGAACTGATAGGTTTGTAAATACCATGCAGGATTTAGAAAAAAGAGGTATTGACGTTAGTAAATTAAATGATAGTACATTAACTTATCTTGCAGAATTAACTGATGAAGATAAAAAGCAAGATGAAAAAAATAAGAACCCATATGCAGAAGCTAGTCCTTTTGTACAAGCAATAGCTCAAGGTGGATATGGAAAATATGGTACAGAAAAAAGGAATAGAATTAAACTGCAAGGTGCAAAATTAAGACAATGGTTCTCACCATTACAAAAAAGATGGGCAGATTAAACCTAAAAAGTGTATCAAGGTAATTTTTAAAACTTAAAAAATTTTAGTATTTTTAATATATGGCAACTTATATACCAGGCATTGAAACTTATGTTCCCCAAGTAGAGGCTTTTACACCTGACTACAAGTTCTTGGAAAACATAATGAGTACAAGACAAGATAGATATACTAATAACTACAATCAATTGAATGAGTTATATGGTAAAGTTGTCTATGCAGATTTATCAAGAGAAGATAATCAGAATATAAGAGATCAATATGCTAATGACTTGACTCCTAAGATAGAACAAGTTAGTGGATTAGATCTTTCACTTCAAGAAAATGTAAATGCAGCAAAAGGATTATTTAAACCTTTTTATGAAGATAAAGCTCTTGTAAGAGATCTTATGTTTACTAAAGAATACAGAAAGCAAACAAGATACATGGATTCTCTTAAGAATTCTCCAAATGAAAAAACACGTAAAAAATATTGGGATGTTGGTGCAAAGTGGATGAATTATCAAATGGAAGATTTTAAAAGTGCTGAACGTGATAGTACACTTAGCATGGGTCAACCAGAATATGTTGATAATGTTGATCTAGTTAATAGAGGAATAGAAGCATTAAAAGAATATGGAATGAGTGTAGAAAGAACTACACCTCAAGGAGATTGGTTAATAACTACAAAAAATGGTCAACAATTAACAAGACAACTTGTTGGTTATAAAGATGTTACAGATGAAAAAACAGGTGAAACTGTACAAGAACCTATTTATGCTAATCCTGCTTATGACTTCTTAGAGCAAACTCTTTTAGAAGATCCTGCCGTAACAAAAGCATATCATACAAAAGCTAAAGTTGATATGCGTGATTTTGCAAAAGCTAATGCAGATAAATATGGAAGCTATGAAGAAGCACAAAAATTTTGGGCTAATGATGTCTTGAAAAAATTTAGAGGACAAGAAGAAGAAAAACTAGTTACAATGGAATCTCAATTAAAAGGAATTGAAACTAGTGTACAAAATTGGGAACAATATAAAAAAGATAAAGGTATAGTACCAGGGACGGAAGAAGAAGATGCAATGTTAAAAAGAATCTTTGAAAGAGATATTTTAAAAGAGACTTTTGAAAAGAAACAAGAAAATTTAAAAGATAAGAGTGCTCCTGTAAGTACTACAGATTTACTTTTAAATAAAGCATATGGAGCTCAGATGGCATTTGAAATGGGTACTGATATGAATAAAGCTGCTATTGCATATAGTATGATTGATTATAAGGAAACAATGGAAGCTAATCCATTTAAAGTTGATTATTATAAACATCAATATAATGTTGCAGAAATAAATCTAAGACATTCTAACAAAATGCAACAAATTCAAGAGCAAGCATTTTGGGATACACAAAAAGCTAAAAGTGAAGGTGGTAATGGTGTAGATATAACAGGAGGTACAAGTGGTCCAGAAGTAGTATTATCTGAACATGGTACAGAACAAGATTTAGAAAATTGGATAACGCAAACAGCAACATCTCAAAAAGAAGCTATTACTGATATTAATTCATCAACAGTAGATCATCTAGAATTTAGTTATAATAATATTCAAGCTATTGAAGAATCAATGAGAGGAGATGGCCCTATTGGAACAATTAGTTATAAAGCTGCTAAGTTTGATACAGAAGGTAACTTTACTGGAGAATATGAAAATGTAAATAAAACTTTCTTTGAAGCTAAGCAAGATTTAATGAAGTTTGAAAATAAAGGAGAAAGAGAAAGATTATCAGGTATAGTAGAAGATATTGCTATAGGAACAACTCCAGCAACAACAACTGGTAATGCTGATTTACCAAATAACTTTACTTTAATTCAAGATCCTGGAAAGCAGAAACAATTCATGATGCAAAGAGAAGTTTTAAAACTTAAAAAAATGCAATTTGCAGATGCTATGGCAAAAACAAATGCTGTTATGGCAGAGGCCTATTCATTGTTAGCAAATAAAAAACCAAGAGAAAGTGGTGGAGATAGAAACAGAAATACACTTGAAGAAAATTATGGAATGCCTTCATTAGTAATGAATGAAGATATGTATAATCTTATATTGGAGGGAAATCAATATAATAATGTAAAAGGGAATTTTGATTTAGCTACAACAGATCCTACAAAACTAAAACAACTTAGCAAAGATGATTATATTGATATGTTTGTTAGAATGGTTGGTAGTGATAAAGTAAGAAATGAATTAGATTCACTTGATCTAAGAGGATGGAGACCTATTATGGGAGCACAAGATGAAGCTGATGTTCCTATGTTAACACAAAAAAAGAAATTAAATGTTAATCCTATTGCAAAATTATGGAGAAATATTAGATATGGAGCTGGTGGACATAAACCTACTTTACTAGGTAACTTCTGGGATTATAATGAAACATCTGGTTTATTAGGAGGAAACTATATGGATACAGCAGCATTAACAGCGTTAGCTCCATATACAGCAGGAACATCATTAGTAGCTGCAGCTTTAAACACAATACCTGTGAAAGGTGTTATGCCAGGATCAAACAAATGGAGTTTTGATGAAGAAGGTGCTAGAAAATATGCTGGAGAATATTATGATAAACAAGTGGAACTTATAAGTGAAGAAATTTCAAGACCGGGATCAAATATAAGCAGGCCTGCAGATTTTAATTACTTATATAAAGGATCTAATTATTTAGGTGGAGGAGCTGATGCAACTCAATGGCATGGCTATAGATTTCAATATGATCATTTAAATAATGGTAGCAAACAAGCTCAAACAACTATAAATGAAGTTAGGAATTTAGCTAATATAATGAATGGGCATCCAGATAATTTTGTATCTTTGCTGGGTGATCAAGGAGATTTAGCACCTTGGGATCAGGTTGGTATGGATGGTATTAGCCAAGGTAAATGGAATAAAAAATTAAGAAAAGGAAATTTTGAAGACAATGCAGAAATGCAACAATCTGAACGTATTATGAGACAAGTGTTTAATGATATGTCAAGATCTGATAAAACAAAAACAGCACCAGGATATTCTATGACATACCGTCAATACGTTAATTCTGATGGTGAAGACTGGGGAAGTTATACTTTTACTTTTGATGAAGATTATAGTGAAAAATTAAAAAAGATGTTAGGTGATCCTAAAAAAGATGAGGCGGCAAAAGAATTTCATGATACTAATGCTCTAACAGTTTATTTTAAAAGAAGTGCAGATAATAGTGCATATAAAGCATCTAATCAACAATTTTCACCAATACAAGCAAATATGGATACAACGGGTGAACCTTATGCTGAAAGCTGGCCAGGAGTAGGTAACTACACATTCTATAAAAATGGAGACGGAGGATATAGTGCTAGAGTGCAGCCTGTTATATTTGATAGTAAAACAGGTAACAGAGTTTTAGATGAACCATTTATTATAGGTGTAGATACTGGTACTACAAGTTTTGAAGCATTAAGTTTAGAGTTACAAGCGTATCTTTATGACTTAGCAAGACAAAATAATAATGGTCAAGATGCATATAAGTATAACTTTTTTCAATGGCAAGAACGAAAAGAGTTTGATCAACAACAAGCACAAAGATAATAAAAACAACAATGAGTACTATTGAAAATAATAACGGTACAAGTCAACCATTAGCAACTGGTAATTACAATCAGGGAATGGACAACATGACTGCACCTACATCTTTTGCTTCACAAGATGTACCTGCAGGAACTAATCCTGCATTAAATTTACCACCAACAACAATAGATCCTTCAAAACTTTCACCAGACTATGAATCTTTTCTTGATAAATTAGATTTTTCTCAAATGACTGCAAGAGCATATGGTCCTTCACCAATTAATGCTGAGACTTCTAAACTTATAGAAATGGCAGCTATTCCAATTGATAGAGTTATGAGTGGCTCTTATAATAATATGAATAGCTCAAGACCTGGAAGAGTTACAGGAGGTTATGATCCATATTCATCAGCAGGTGTTACAGATCTTTCTACTAAACAAGGTAGAAACCATAGACTAGCACAAGCATTTAATAATGCAGCAGAACTTACTCCTGAAAATAAAACTCCTAACTATCAAGATCCTATGAGATTTGGATCAAAGAAATTTAATCTTGATAGGTTTATGGCACATCCTAAATATGATAAATTAGGATTTCATCCATTAATGAACAATGAAGATTATTATAATAAAAACTCTACATGGTATAATGATAGTTCTAGAATGTGGCCTCAATATTTTAGAATGTTTGGTAATGCATTTGAAAGTTCTTACAGAAATATAGGAGATCTTGTAAATGGTCAATGGACTTGGAGTGATCCTAAAGGAGCAGAGGTAATGGAAGATGCAATGAGAATTGGTGCATCTACAAGAGGAGGACTTGTACAAGGTTTAAATAATACTTGGTTAAGTAGTGCATATACAATGGGTATTATAGGAAGCATTGCAGTTGAAGAAGCTGCATTAGCATTAGCAACAGTAGCTAGTGGTTTCACTTCTTCAGCACTTACTGGTAGTGCTATGGTTGGATCACTTGTAAAAGGATCAAGAGGTGTATATAATTCTGTTAAAGGTGCAGCAGCTTCATTAAAAACTTTAACAAATCTTACTAAAAATGTAGAAAAATTAAGAGACTTCTATAATACTTTTAGTGCTACAAAAGCAGGAGCTGGAATTTTAAAAGGTGCAGGTGCTACAGGAAAATTTGCAGCTGACTGGCTAACACCTTCAACTCTTAAAGCATTTAAAGATCTTAGAACAGCACAAAATACAGGAGAAAATTTAACTAATCTAGCAAAAACTAGAAAAGTATTTGGAGCTTTTTGGCAAGATGCAAGAATGATAAATTTAGCTGTAGCAGAGTCTAGAATAGAAGCTGGTATAGTTGAGAATGAAACATTTAGTAAACTTTATGATGAATTTGTAAATGCAAATGGAAGACCACCTAGTAGAGAAGAAATAGATCAATTTAGAGCACAATCTATTGATGCCGCTAGAACTACTTTTATGTTTAATGCTCCAGTTATATGGTTAAGTAATAAGCTTGTTCTTGAAAGATATTTAACAAAAACTAAAGCATTAAAAGATCTTATAAATCTAAAAGGTATGGGTGCTAGATTTGTTAAGAGTCCAGGAAAATTTGGTAAAGATGTTTATAAAGGATTTAAGAATATTCCTGAAATGATAATGAAAGGAGGGTTAAAGCATAATGCTAAATATGTTGGAGGAGCTGCACTTAGATATTCTGCAGATGGTGTTGTAGAAGGTATGCAAGAAGTTTATCAAGAGGCTATTTCAGCTGGAGTAGTACATTATTATGGTGGTTTATATCAACAACCTATAGCAGCAGGATATGATATATTTAGTGCTGCTGTACAACAGCCAACTGATAACATGGCTCAAAAAGCTCTTATGCATGGATTAAAAAATGGACCATCTTGGAATGTATTTGCTTCTGGATTTTTTACAGGTATGATGGTTGCACCATTTTCAAATGTTATATTCCAACAAATTCCTGATGTATTTAATAGAGTAACAGATAATAAAACATATTGGGAAAATAGAAAGAAGAGAGAAAAATATATAGAGCAAACAACAGAATGGTTAAATAAAATGTCAGAAGATCCTGCTTTTTATTTTGATCCTAAAAAGATAAATCATCTTATGCAAAAAAACATAAGTCATGAGATGTTTGATCATCAATATAAAGGTGATACTTTAGAATTCTTAAATGCTAGAGAACATAGTTTATTTAGTCATCTTTATACAGCTCTTGAATTAGGAAAGATAGATGAATTTAAATCATATATTAATGATCTTTTAAAGTTAAATGATGAAGATTTAGCAAATGCATTTATAGATGATACTGGAAAAGTGAGAGAAGGTTATACTGCAGAAGACCTTAGAAAAAAATTCCAAGGTGTAAATGAAAAGCTTGATCTTATTCAAGAAAACTATAATAAATTTGATGAACAATATCCTAATCCGTTTGACAAAAGTAAATTTGAAGAAGGTACACAAGAATATTATGAAGAGTTTATAAGAGAAGTTGCTTATAGACATGCTAAAATGCAAATGATATTTAATAGTGATGCAATGACAAATGCATCAGAAAGAATGGAACAAATAAAATCTGATCTTCAAAATAATTCTGCACTAAGTAAAGCTGGATTAGATGATATTAATATTCTTACAAGCAATAAAGGTATATCTGCAGAAATAGCAAACCTTGAAAGAGAAATAGCTTCTTTAAAATATGTTAGAGATCCTCAAGGTAAAAAGGATTTAGCAAAAGCTAAGAAAAAGAAAAAGCTACTTGAAGATTTTTATAATGTATTAAATGATCCAGCAAATCAGCATAGCAGTACAAAACAAAAAGAAAACTTAAAACGTACTGATAAAAGGAGTATACAATATGAAAATACTTTAGAAGGATTAAAGAAAAAAATAAAAGAAGCTTATCAAGATAAGTTTGATAACTATGTAGTAAAAGGAGGAAAAGAAAAGACAAAAGTAAAAGATCCTGTTTGGGGAAAATTTAGATCTGAAAAACCTGTATATACATCAACACAAGAAGATGGAGATATTTTCTATAGATTTGAAGTATATGATGACGGTACTGTTATTTATAATGCTGATATAATAACAGATCCTAAGCAAACGGATCCTAGTAAAGGAAGAAAAGCACTTAAATCAGAAAAGCAACTTGAGAAACATAAAAAAGATCAACAAAAAACTACATGGAAAACTGTTATAGATAAACGTACTGGTAAACCTATAAAGGTAAGAACTAAAGAATCTCAAAGACAACTCTTATTAGGTAGATTTAAAAGAGATCCTCAGTCTATTAAAAAATTAATGAAGCCATTTAAAGCTTATATGGAATTTATTGCTGAAGAGAATGGGGGTTATGTCATGCCTGAAAAATTAGAGAATACTCTTAAAATGATTGTTGATTATGGTCATTTAAATTTCAGAGTAGCTGACATGTATAAAGCAAATGAAATATTATCCGATCCTAAAAAATTAAGAGAGTATTCAGAAAAGCTTTCTAAACCATTAAAAAGATTGTGGGAAAAATATAAAAAGAGTCATGGTAGAAGAGTTAGATCTTTTGTAAGTCAAGAGGTGCGTAAAGCATATTTAAAAGCTTTACATAAAGAAGGTATATACCCAGATCCAGATCAAGTCAAAGCATTCTTAGAAAAAGAAGAAATAACAGCAGATGATATACCATCATTAATGTATACATCTACAGGTGAAATGATTAATGACCCTATATATGGTCATACAAATAAAGGTCAATATGAAGCTTATCTTTTAGCAAGAGAAAAATTATTACAAGAATTAAGTCCACCTCCTTCTCCAACTGATGAAAATACAGATCAACAACAAAATGATGATCCTGATTCAACTATTGATGATGTAGTTACTGAAGAGGCTAAAGAAGATACATTAACTGAAGATGAGCGTGCAGAAAAAGATGCATTTAAACAACTCTTAGAAAATGATAATAATAATATTCTTGAAAGGGAATATAGAAAATATAGAAGAAAAGTTCTTGATGAAGGAGGCAAGCCATTATCTATGGATGAATGGTATAATAATGATAAACTAGGAGGAGGAATTATACTAGCAAGAAAAGCAGTATATGTTATATATGATGAAGATGAAGATAAATCAAAATATAGTGATTTTGATGCATGGTTAGTACAAGGTAAAAATATTAGAAAACCAGAAGTTGTAAAAATATTAGAGGACTATGGACTTGAAGATTATCAAATATTAAAAGAAAATGTAGAAAAAACTAAAAACATTAAAGAAGGTGTAATAAGAAAAGAAGATGGAGAAATAGATGTAAGTAAAGGTCAATATGCAGCATATGATATTTATATTGTTAGATCACCTGGAGGTATAGCAGGAAATAAAGTTACTTGGGTATATAGAATAGTAGATAGTGAAGGTAAAAATGTATATCATACAGGCAAGTTTAATAATTTAAATTTAAATCTTCCAAAAGGTTATGATAATGAAGGAGCAGCTAGGAATGATGTTAAAAAAATAATAGAAGCATTACCTAATACTGAAAACTATGAAATGGATGGAGTACCTCTTAAAAAGGGTGATAGGATTACTAAAGAAGGTAAGAACTATGAAGTAGTAACTGATGGTGCAGAGTTTACAAATAATTCAGGTACTCATATATTTGTAAGAGATGAACAATTTCCTGAAGCAGAACCCGTTAAAATAATAGCTGGTGATTTTAAAACAGGAGGTTGGAAAAAAGGAACCTACTCCTTTAAAGAAATTACTTCTAAAGATATGGGAGGAAAGCAAAAATTAGCATGGAATTCTTCCATGAAATTTAAAGCTGCTTATCCTGCAGATCCTAGTCAAAGAAAAAGTAGAGAAGAACAAATTAAAGACTTTCAAGAGTTGTTAAGAAATATGACTCCAGAAAGAAGAGCTAGATTAGCTTTAAGAATTGAAAGAAGAGATCAAAATCCTAGACATGGAAAAGATATAGATTTTAAAAATGGAGAAATAAATCCTCTTCTTAAAACAGGAAGTAAAAAACTTGATGTTGTATTATATGATCCAGAAACAGGTGAAGATATAGGTTATTTAACAGGATTACAAGATTATACATTTATTGATAGAAAAAGTGGTAAAGAACTTATAAATGGTCCATTAGACATGAATCAAGAAAATGTATTTGATTACTATATAAAATACAGAGGTCTTGATCCAGCCACACAACTTAAATCTATTCAACAAAAGTATGCTCAAAGAGTTGCAATTGAAATGATTCTTGATGAGATACTTAAAGAAAATAACAGCAATAAAATATCTTTAGATCTAAACAATCTTGAATCCCAAATAAAAAATAAAGACTTGTTAAATAGAGCAAAGAAAATTTTTGTTCATGTTACTCTTGGCTCTAAAAAATCAGTAAAGATAGATAATAAAAATAATCCTAAATACGGAACTAAAGACTATCCTAAAACTCCTTTTAAAAAACTTAAATATTTTACTGTTAATAAAAATGGTAATATTTATATAGTTGATAGAAGTGAAGTTGGTGCTGATATTCACGACTTTGAAGACCCTGATGCTGCTGCAGATATAAAAGCGGCTATTGAAGCACAAGGATATGGTAACTTAGGTGGTAGATTTCTTTTAGCGGTTAGATTACCAAGTAGTCAATATACTGAAGCACAGCCTGGAATGCCTATGTTTCATTTTATTGAACTTCAAACTACACCAAAAACTAAAGAAGAACAAGATGAATTCTTTAATAGGATAAAAGCTCAACAAGAAGACACAACATCAAATAATCTAAAAGGTAAAGGTAAGATTAAAGACTTTAAATATAATGAAGGTTTTAATGCTTTTCTTCAACAAGAAACTTATATAGCCTTAACTAGTGGTCATAATTTACAATTTAAAGTACAACCATCTGGAGATGTACAAGCAATTTTATTTCAAAATTCACAATCAGGTGGTGCACGTATAGAAGTTACATTTAGACAATCAGGTGGTATTATAGTTAACAAAACAAAACTTAAAGGCACAGAAGGATCAATACAAGATATAAATAGTTTACAAGATTTTCTTGATTTAATAAGTACTAGTGTAGAAGAGTTTTATGAAATAGCTGAGCAATCAAATCCTCAATTTATAAGACCATTAGGTTTTGGAGTTGATCTTAAAAATAAAATATCATTAAAAGGAAATCAATTTAGAAACATTGTTGATGTTGGAGCTAATGTAGAAGATTTAGGTAATTCAGATATGGCTGCTCTTTCATACCCAGAAGTAGTTGAAAATCTTTCTTTAGAAATGAGATATGCTGATCCTGATTATGTTAAAGCTGTTATGGAAGCAGCAAAATTAAAAATACCTTTAAATCAGGAAACTCCTCAAGATCAAATTTTACCTAACACGTTAGCAACAGTAGTTAAATATCAACAAGTAGGATGGCAATATTATCCTAAAGCTGCAATGCAAAAGTTAGCTGAAAAAATGATGCTTTCACCAGGAGAATTAACTACTGCAGAAAAAAGAATAATTGCTTATACTGGTATAGAAGAAAAGGTAAAAAGCGGTGAAATAAAAGTTAATGTTGAAGGTAAAGAATCAACAGAAGGTCCAGATCTTGATGGTACAGAAACCAAAGAAGATCTGCATAAGAAAAAGAAATCTATAGAAGATACAATTAAAAAAGCTGAACAAGAGCTTGAAGAAGAACTATATAAACAAATTGAAGGTGAAAATCCAGATCTATCTCAAGAAGAGTTAAATGATATCTTTGATGAAAAAATGGATGAGCTTGAAGATAATCCTCCTACTAATCTTAAAGAACTCAATAGACAATTAAAAGAAATTGAAAAGAAACTATTGGCCGGTAAAGTTATTAGAAATAATAATTTTGATGGACACGATGTAGTTGATATTGATACTTTTGTAGCATGGGCAAAAGAAAATCTACCTGCTTTTATAAGTATATTAGATATAGAAAATTTAGGATTTAATTTATCTGAAAATGGTGTTACTGTAGGTACATTTGCATTAGAGTTAAAAAAGATTGCAGGTAAAATAAACATTGAAGGTAAAATTTATACTGGTGAAAAGTCTCCATATAAATATCATGAAGCTTTTCATGCTGTATTTAGAATGTTGCTTACTGATGCTGAAATAAAAAAATATCTAGATATAGCAAATAAAGAAGTTGATGCTAAATTAAATTCTAAATCAGGATTAAAATATCAAGGTACAACTTACAAATCATGGAATGCATTGTTAAAAGACTTTAAAAAAGAAAGTGTTTTAAATTCACAATTAACTAGATCACAGTTAAAAGATAGATTTCTTGAAGAGTATATGGCTGATGAATTTGAAAAATTTAAATCAAACCCTCAATCAACAAAAACAAATTCTGCAATTAAGAACTTCTTTACTAGATTAGTAGAATGGATAAAAGCTATATTTAGAAATTATAACGGTAATGATCTACAACCTCTGTTCAATAAAATTGATTCTGGTAAATTTCAACAAGCTAGTATTCAAGAAAATAGATTTACTACACTTGCAGGTGAGGGAAGTGCAGCATCAGGAGTTACGCATTATGCAACTAAGATTGTTATAGGTAAAGCTACAACACCTAAAGAAGTTTTTGATAAAACTACAGGAAAAAATAAAGTAGAATTAGTTGAAGAAAATATTTATATGCCTTCAGATGAAGAGCAATCAATGAAATTAAATATAGCAGCTATGCTATTAAACAGATTAGATTCATTTGAAGATGGAGAAATACCCCCTATAGCTGCATTATTAAATAGAACTGTTGATGATTATATAAATCTTTCAAATCCTAAATTACCAGTATTCAAAAGAAGAGCTGACTATAGAAAAGGATTTAGAAGAATGATGAAAGAAAGACATGAAAATCTTCAACAACACAAGGATGATATAATTGAAGCAGTTTCAAACTATTTAGCATTATATGATATTAAAGTAGACTTTGCAGAACTTGATGCTGATATAGGAGATATTGAAGAATTTACTGCAGGTGGTGTTAAAGCTTGGGAACAAAAAGCAAATCAGCAAGGAGGGGTTAGAAAATTAGCACAAGCATTAAGATTATTTATTGGAACAACAACTGTAGAAGCAAGATCAGAAGATTTCTTTGGTGTTCAATTTGTACCAAAACTTGTAAATGGTAAGTGGGTTGATTCAAATGAAAAGTTAATGATGGGTGTAGATGCGGTAACTGTATACAATGGGATGTTAAAGGCAGTTAGTGGAACGCTAAGTCAAATGGAAATGATTCAAAAGCTTATTAGATTTGCAGAAACTAATACTGAAACAAGTGCTGTTGTAGATAGATTTATGGAAAGAATAGGTGTTAGCATAGAAGATTATCCTAGAATATTAGAATATCCAAAAACAGCCCCTGTAAGTTTAATTGGAGGACAAGAGGGTCTTAAAGATCCAATGTTTGCTAATTTAGTTATTAAACAATTACAACAATTTAGTTCAGATTATTTATTAGTTGAAAGAAATCTTTCTGAAGATGGATCAGGAGTTGTTAGTATATATGCAGCAAATCACTCAGATGATGTAGCTGATCAAATAAATAAATGGAGAAAAGCATATTTTAATTTAAAATATAATGTATGGGAAGGAAGTCCTAAACAAGCTAGCTCAAAATCAGCTTGGGGTTTTGTAAAGTTTAAAGATACAATTGATAAGAAAAAATCATTAGCAGATCATGAACTATTAGAGTTATCTAAAAAAATATCTAAAGAATTAAAAGGAAGACTGGGTATAAGTTTAAATGCAGGTTATGTAAGATATTCATTAATTCATCAAATGGCAAAAAATGGTGTAGCAATAACACCCGAACAACAAAATATACTTAATGATAATTCTGATGCAATTGCAATGACAGCAGATGATGCATATAGAATTACTGGACTTCTTCAATCTAACCGTGATATATTAAGTAGATCTAAAAGAAAGTTCTCAGATGAAATTGATAGAAGAACTAAAGCAGCTAAAGAAGGTTTAACTTTAGATGAAACTGAAGACGGAGCAGAAGGAAGATTAAAAAATATTGCTAATGGTAACGCTGTATTTGATGAACAAGTTGGAGCAACTGTATTTCCAGATGCAAAAGGTGATTTAATTTACTCACATCAATTACCAACTTTTCACTTAACTAAAGTTGCAGAAATTAATGAAAAAGATTTACAAGGATTAGAAGAATTAAAAATGGCATCTGATCCTGATACAAACTTAAGAAGTTATATAAGTCAAAACTTTTTACTTAACAATCCTGCTTTTCAAGCATTAGTTGAACAAAATAAACTTAAAGTTACTAGAGTAAGCGGTGAAGCACAAAGTCTTATGGATATAGATGAGGCAGCAAATGCACTTGTTAGAAAAGGAAGTTATGAAGGAACTGCTTATGCTGATTTTTCTGAATCACAATTTTTATCAACACTTTTAAATATGAAGCTTAAAGGTTTTAATCCTGTTAGTGGAAATTTAAAAAATGATGATGTGGTATCATACGGTGACACTTCAAAACCTTTAGCTCCAATCTTTATAAGAGTTATAGCAGACTCTAGTACAGGAGATAACATTGATTTACCAACAATGCATACAGTATCCTATGAAAACGGAGTAGTCAAATTTACTGATGAGTATATTGAATCAATGAAATCCTTTGTACAAAATGAGTATGAAAGAATTCAGGAATTAGTAGAAAAAAGAATAAATCAAATGGTGAAAGATCAAGGTATACAAAAAGATCTTAAAGCACCACATATACACGGTTTCAATACAGCAGAACTTTTAGAATTAATTGATGATGAAAATCCTTCAGCAGATAGAGGTTATAAATTAACTAACAATGCTAATTTAGTAACTGCAATGATTGCTAAAGGTATGGATTTAAAAGATGCAATATACCAAACTGCAAAAATACAAATGATAGCCACAGGTGCTGCAGTTCCAGTAGAAACTGTTGAAGAATCTTCTAAACCTTTTATTGATGTACCTAGGTATATTGTAGATAGAACTTTAAAAAATCCTGATGGAAGTAAAAGACTTGCTCAAGCATCAGTTGAAAGAAACGTTATTCAAAAAGGTATAGACGGAAAAGATCTTAGACCTTTTGATAGACAAACTATATATCTTAATCCATTTACTTTAGAAGAGTTTTATAATATTATGCCTAATAAAAGAGGTGCTTTTATAGAGGAATTAAGAAAAGAATATAATTTTGAAACCGTTGAAGAAGCTGTTGATTATTTTAAAAGTATTGTTTATAATTTAAAAACTGCACAAATGTTTGTTTTATTACATGAACAAAGTCATGTAGACAATAAAGATTATGAGACATATTTTAAAGATGGTAAAACATTAAATACTCCACATAAAACAAAGATTGAAACAAGAGCTAATATGGATGCTTTTAAAAAGATCTTAAATGGTAGAGTCAGATATACCTCTGCAGATTATGTTAATTTTACAGGAGGTGCTTATGGTGTAGATAACTTTGGTGATGAAATAGGAAGAGAATTTGGAGTTACAGATAATAGACACTTAATTCCTAGAGAAGACTATAATAAAGGTAGACCAAGAGCAAAAAGATTACGTGATAGTGGTATAAGAGCTGTGGCATTAACTACTGCAGAATTAGAAGAAGGTTATAGAATGTTAGAAAAGGCTGAAGGAAAAACTTTTGAAAGAAGTGATAATAATGATCTTAAGGCAAGAAATTGGTTCCAAGTAAAATATGCTGACTCAGTATATGCTATGGCAGAAATGGAACAAAGAAAAAATAATACATGGTATGTAAAAGGAGGAACAGGAGCTGCAGTTAATATGGCTATTGCTTCTGATAAACCTGTTTATGTTTTTGATATTAACAGAGGTTTATGGACTAAGTGGGATGGTACTGATTTTAAACCTACATCAGAAAGAGTAACACTAACTCCAAAATATGCTATAGTAGGAACAAGAAATGTTGAGTCATATGTAGTTCCTGATGGAAAAGGAAATTGGAAATCTAATCCTAAATACCTAGGAAAAGAAAAAGAAAAACTTGTAAAAGATACATTAAGACAATTATTTAAAGATACATTTACACCATATAAAACTGAAGAAGTTCAAGATGTTATACCTAGAGAATTAATATACAACTTAACAAGCTTTCTTGAAAAATATGGATTTGATATACATGAAGCAGATGAATTGTTTATTGATTTAGCAACTAAAAATATAGATGTCAATACAATGGATATTGCTCAGATGTCAAAAGCTCTTGCATCTCCTTTATCTGTTATGTTAAGTAAAACACCTTGGTATAATAAAATAAAAGAAGTCTTAAAAGAATCTGAAGAATTTAATAAAGAAATTGATGCTGCGCTTCCTAAAGCAAGAGCAGAAATGGATTATAAAGATTTTGCAAAGATTGAAGATCAAGTTGCAATGAAAAAATTTGAACAGCTTCTTGAAAACGGATTCCAAGAAAGATTTAGAAAGGAACTTAATGTAAGTGATACCCTATGGGATAAGATTAGAGCTTTCTTACAAGATTTATTAAACTTCTTAAAAACTCTTAATGCTGATCAAAGAAGAATAATAAAAACTAATGTTGACTCTATTGTTGATAACACCTTTACAAAAGGTAGAGAGTGGATTACAACAACTAAAAAAGAAGGATATGTTAAAGTAGATTTACAAGAAGCATTTGATCAACTTGAAATTGCACATGATATACAAACTAAAATAGGAACAAATCCAAAAATTATTCTTACAGGAAGTATTGCATATTCAGCAGAAGGAACTATTTACAGACAAATGGATAGAGTAGTTCATGATTTAGATTATGTATCTGAAATGACACCAGCAGAAAATGAAGCATTACTTCTTGAAAATTACCCAGGCTCTGTTGAGGTTTATAATATTGCAGGTAATACTCATCATACTACTACATTTATAACTCCACCTAAAGGTTATAAAATAGATCCTAAAAGTATTGTTAGAAAAACAAAAGAAAATCTTAAAAAAGGAGAAGCACAATTAGATCCTAATCAAGGTAAAGTTATAGGATATAGTGTTTTAAATAACAAAGGAGAAAAAGTTGGATGGTGGAAATTAGATATAGCTGAAGACGGTACTGAGTTAGGCGAATTAGCAGATGGTGTTAAAGCAACTTTTGTAGATTTCTTTACAGCAAACAAAACAAAACATTCAACTAGAACAATAGACTTTAAAGGAGTTGATGGTAAGAAGCATAAAATAAGAATTGCAACATTTAAATCCGGTATGGAATTTAAATTACAATTTAGCAGATTAAAAGATATATGGGATTATAATAGATTCCATTATTATAAAAAAACAAAGACAGAAAGATCAAGCACAGAACTTTCTATGCAAGAAGATAATATTGCTAAAATTGAAAATGGTACTAAGACAACAACTGTAAGAACCACTAAACAGTTTAAAGCAATTGGACTTAAAACAGGAGAAACAAAAATATTTACAATAGGTGATAATGATTATTATGTAACTAATAAAGGACAACAAACAGTACATGAAGCAGGAGGATTAAGTGCTGTTTTAAAATCTGAAGGTGTAGAAAATATATCTGATTTTAAATTCCCTACTACAAAAGCATGGGCTAAAGGAGATAAAGATATTAGATTATATGTATATACAATTAGCCCTACAGAAGCAACTCCACCTGCAGGATATCAAGATAATGATCCTACTATTATTAAAAAAGGTGTATTTGAACCTAATACTGACATTAAGAAGCAATTAGAAACAATGGCTAGAGATCAAGTACCTTTTGAAGAAGCACTTGAAAAATTAGATATACCATTAGAGGATGTAATAAAAAGCAGATTAAATTTTGAATTTGATAGATTCTTAACTAGACTTCTTGATTTAAATATAATTGAATGGGAACCAGGAAAAGGTTATACACTTAATACTCTAGATCCAAAATTTCAAGATGGATTTAAAACTATTGGTGGTGAAGTAATCAATGAAGTAAATCAAGATTTTAATTTTCAACCTGGTGAATTAATATTTAATTTAAGACAAATATTTTTTGATGATTACAGAAATACAAAATCATTTAATGAAGTATTATTTGGTGATCAAGCAACAGTTTATAAAAATGTTATAGATGCTATTAAAAGAGCAAAAGGTTCTAATGCATCAGGTATGAATGTTGAAAATTATTTTGGTCAAAAAATTAGTGATACTCTTACAATTAGACCTTCAAAAAAAATTGCAGGATATGTACATGAAGATCCTCAATTAGATTTTGAATATACAGAAGGTCCACAAGATATACAAGATGCATTAGTTACAATGACATTACAAGGTTTTGCACACTTTAGAGCAGGTCTTGGAAAATTATCTAAGGCTCAAGCAAAATTAGTTGACGACTTAATGCAAGGAAAACAAGTATCTGTTTCAAGATTATTAGGTAATGAAGATACAGGATCCACAGGTTTATTACAAGATCAGTTAGCCATTAATTCTAAAAAAATGGTTTATGATGATGGAAAGAATTATGTAAAAATGTCTATTAGAATATTAACTCCAGACTTTACAACAAATCTAGAAACGAATGAACCAATAGAAGGAAGAGAAGATCTTCACAACTTAAGAATAAAATTAGAAAGAAAAGAAGAACAACTTTTAAAAGAAAACAACTATAGAGAATTTACACCCGTATTAGCTATTCCAGAAACAGCTTCTAAGAAGTTTAAAAAGAATATGGATACTGCAGAGAATGCTTATAATGAAAAAGATATTGACTCAAACAATGTTGTAATGTTAGATTCTAAGTTTATGAAGTTGCAACAAATTGTTCCTACTAATAAACTTGAAATTGTAGATCCAAGACAAATACAAAACCTTTTAACTAACGAACAGTATGATGATAATGTAGAAGTATTGATACACGGTGTAAAGTATAATGTTGGACAAATTAAAGATATGTATGAAGAAACTGTTGGTAACAGAAGAGAGTTTAATTATACAAATAGAAGAAATTTAATTTTACAATTTAAAGGATTATCACCTACTGATCCTGCATATAATAAAATGTTCTTTAAAAAACATTTAGATAAAATTATAAAAGGAGAAGTAGAAGTAGATCTTTCTATGTTTAGAAAGTATGCTTTAAATAGTTTAATGGCAGGTAAAAATAAAGCTCAATTATTAACATTTTTTGAAAACGGAGATAACTTAAATAATCCTTTTACAAATAAACAATTTCAAAAACTTTATTTTTCATTTTGGAAAAGTGCAATTGCATCTAAACAACCAGGACATTCTTTAACTCTTGTTTCAGATGTAGGTTATAAAGTTGTAAAAAAAGTTTTAGAAGTAGATGAGGCAGGACAACCTATAAGATGGGATGTTATACCATATGAAAACTGGAAACTACTTAAAAAAGAAGGTGCAATATTAGCTCTAGGAGGAAGACAATTTGCTGATAAAGCTAATAGAACTTTTGCTAAAGATGCTTTGGTTCCAGGCAAAGCAGATAAAATGTATTACTTAGATAACCTAAGACATCATGTAATGGAATACAAAGATGGCAAACCTACAGGACAAAGATATACTGAAATGATTATGCCTGCACATCACTCTTCTATAATTAAAAATTGGAAACCTGGAATGCCAATACCAGATGTATTAACTAAAGGATTTGGTATACGTATCCCTACACAAGATAAACACTCTGCAGCTAATATAAAAATTGTAGATTGGATGCCAACTTATTTTGGATCATCTATCATTGTACCTAAAGAATTAACAGAAATATCAGGATCAGATTTTGACATTGATACAATGTACACACACTTTAAAGAGTTCTATTTAAAAAGAAAAGTGGTTAAAACTTCAGATCAAATAGAGGCGGCTTGGACAAAATATGTTACAGAACCAAATTGGAATGAAGCTAAGACTGAAAAAATTATAAGAGCAAATATTAGTTATATAGATAATAATGGTAAAGAAGTAAAGTTTGAGCCGACAAGATCTAAAAGAGAATATGCAAACATGATGACCAAAAAAACTGGGTTATATTATTATTACAATGAAGATGCAGGAATATTTGAAGATGTTGTAGATGTTACTGATTTTGTTGAATTTGGAACTGCTGAAACAATTAAAGAAGAATATCAAGAGTATATAAGATATATGATCAAGGAAGCTAAAAAACCTGGGTCATCTGTAAGATTTGCTATAGAAAAACACCAAGACAAAGAGGGTGTTTTGGCTATGGAAAAATTTAAAAAACAAGACATAACTATTAATCATAATTCTTTATGGTCAGATATAGTAGAATATTTAAATGAAAATCCTTTATTACTTAATGTATTAAGAACAGAAATGCATTTACCTGATTCTGAAGAATCATACACGCAATATAAAAAAGATAACAATGGATCTGAAGATGTTGGTGGATATGTGCCATATGCTGGAGCATATAACAACAAAGTTTTAGATATGAAATATGGATTGCTTGGTAATAAAAATATAACAGATCCTAGACCTGGTGCAACTGTTGCTCCTCACAATGAATCAGCAAACTTAACACCATTAACCTATGAACCTAAAGTAGATGTTGAAGGAGTTAAAGATATGATTGAAGATATAGCTCCTGGAGTATGGGAAATAATAAAAGATAGAGCACCAGCTTTAGCACAAATGTTAGATGAAGGTAATATAGATGTAGATAATTTATATGGAAAATCTGTAATTAAAGAAGCTAACATGGGAGGCCTTTCAGTTGTAGGTGCTGCTGTTCAACCAAATGTAATAACTGCAATATTTGGATCTTTTGGTGTGCAAGTTACACCTGCAATGTTATACTTTGAAAAAGTAATAAACCCACCTAGCTTTAATGGAAGAACTTATGACAATTATTCAGTTAACGGATTGATAGATCCTACAACAGGAAAAGAAGATCCAACAAAAAGAAAAGCTTATGTTATATCTGCAATTATAACAGCCTTAACGGATAATGCAAAAGAACAATTAGTAGGTAAAATTGGATTACAAGTAAATGCTTTAGGTATAGCTGTTAACATGTTAGCTCTTGGAATAGATAAAGAAACTACATTTGGAATGATAAATCATCCAACAGTAAAAAATCTTTTACAAAGCAGAACAATGTTAATGAGGAGGATTCAAAATGAAATAGATAATATAAAACAACTGGAAAAAGATGGAGTTATACCAAAACAAGCTGTACAAGCTGCTAGAAAATCTGTTACGGAAAAAATGTTATGGGATCATATAAAAGAAGATTCAGAAGAAGGTCTTTCTCTTAGATCTCTTGCAGAATCTAAACATATTTTATCTCAACTACAAAGTCTTGTTTATTCTGGAAAATTTATAAGCAAAACAATTAAAATTTTAGATTTGTTAACAGGACCTCCTCAAGATTTAAAAGGTTTTGAAAAATTAAGACAAAGTGCTTGGGAGCTAGGATTATCTCAAAATGATAGAGATTTTAATGCAAAAGTAGAACAACCACCTTTTGATCTTAGACCTATATTTGATAATCCAAAAAATCATATGGGTAGAATATTTAGAATATTCCAAGAAATGGATATAACAAATCCTAGTGTTTTCTTGGCAGCTTCTAATCCGTTTGTAAGAATAGAGGAACTTTTAAAAGGAAGTTTAAACTTATCTGGAGAAGCAGATGTTAGAGATAGAAATTTAGATAGATTAGGAGATAATATACTTAGCCACTTAATGATAAAAGCTTATATGGCAGCAGGTGTTTTAAATTCTAAAGTTTTACCTACATTAAAGAATAGTTTAATTTATCCAGAAGTAGGAGAAAAAAGCATATCTAATATTGTAGAAGAGATAAGAAAAGTATTAAAAGCAAAAGGTAAAGAAAACTATTTTATTCAATTTTATATAGATGTTATAAAAGCATCTGATCAAGGTAGTATGAGAATTGATCAAGTATTTACTAATACCATATCACAACTTCCGGATAACGAAGTACATAGAATACAAACAAGTTTCTTAGAATTATTAGATCCTAGAGGGTTCATGGATGCAGTTGCTGAAAATAAAGCTGATCAACATCTTGCTTACTTAACCCAAGCATTAGTTAATTACCTTATAGTAAAAGACGGAATGCAATTTAAACAAGGCTCATTTATAAATGCAATTCCTGCTCATCTTTTTTCAAGTCAAATAGCTCATGTTGAAAGAATACATGAAGCATTTAAAAAATTATATGATGTATCACAAATGTCTATAGAAGAAGTGGCAGAATTAAAACAAGAACTTGATAATATTTTTGGAGAAGACTTCAATAGTATAGCTCAAGATCTAGTTGATAGTCATGTAATGCATGCTGCAAATTCTAATTTAATTAGGAAAACTTTCTACCCGTTTAAGGATGCAGAAGAATTAGGAGCTCTCAGCCCTATTCAGCTAGATAAAGGAGGTAGAACATATGTTGAAGGTAGACCTGTAGATGAATCCCCTACACTTGTTCTTGATGTAAGTAAAGGAACAGGGATAGAGGTTCAGGCATATGAAGGAGAAAATAGACATATTACTAATAATGAAATTATTCCTTATGGTAATGAAGCGTTAGTTAAGAATATAATGATGACAAGAAGGCAAGGGGTAGGATTCTTAGAAGGATCAGTGGAAGATCAAGATGGGAAACCTATAAAAACAATGCTAGCAACTTTTCCTTATATTTTAAAAATGGAATATCAAGTAACAAATAGATTAGGAGAACCGGTCACACTTACAAAAACATTTAAAATAAGCAAGCTTTATGGACCAAAAAATTCAAAGATTGATTTATTAAGCGAAGATATTTTTAAAATGACTGACCCACATCAACTAGCTGGATATAGGGCAGAATATGTAGATGTTACAGGATTAACCGAAGGTTCACCTGCTCAATATTTTCCAGGTGGTAGGCTGTTTGGAAAGCTTCCTTTAACAAGCACATTAAAGTCAGATGAAGAAATACAAGAAGGTTCTAAAACTGAACCACTTTCAGAAGATCCTTCTAAGCAAGGATATCAACCGCCTCAACAAACTGATCATGAGTCACAGGTAGTAAGTAAAGAAGCTACTGATAAAGGTATAAAAGTAGTAACAAACTCTGGAAACGTAATAGATAGTAATCAACAAAATCTTGATAGAGCATTACAACAAGAGGGTGCTGTAGGAAAGGGAGGATCTGTTTTAGATCTTAACGCAATAACCGGAGGTAAAGTTAATAAAGAAGTTAAAGTAACAGGAGTTGTTGATGTTAGTGAAGATCAAAAAGCTATAAATGAAGTATTACAATTTGTTGAAGATCAATTACTTGTAGTAATTCCTTTAAGAGATAGTGGTGTTACAGTTGAAAATACAGCAAAACCTTGGCATATAGAAAACAATATATACTCAGGAACTAGGACAGGAAAAGGAGGATTAGATAATCCATGGTATGCAGCTTTTACTAATCCTACTAAACTTGCTAAAGAAAAAGGAAACTTAAAGAATGATTATAAAGTATTATTTAATGATAGAGAATATGATGATGCAGAAGAAGCCTATCAAGAAAATAAAGGTAAAGATACATCAGAGGATTTTGATGTAATGGTAGATATAATAGTTTCTAAATTTTTACAACACCCAAAACTTATGTCTAAGCTAGAAGAGATAGCGTTTGAAGAAAGTTTAAGTAGAGTCAATCAAATAAAAACTGTTGGAAATTTAATAAATAGATTTAGTCATTTTCCAGGACAAACAGATAGATGGGTTGGAAAAGGTATAGAAGGAGAAAATGCTAGTTTATTTTTATTAGCTCTACTTAGAGGTTATGCATTAGCAAAATCAATAGACTTAGAAGTAAAAGCAAGAGGGCCTCAAAAAGGAAGAGAGCTTTCTGCTTCATCTGAATATAATGCTTTTGCACAAACCCTTCCTGATGCTGAACCTATATTTGGAACTTCTCCTGGAACTAAATTAGTTGACCAACCCTATGGAATTGTAGTTGCTAATACACCAACAAGTGAACAATCAACTGAAGCAGATGTAAATTTAATTAAACCAGCTATTAAAAAACAAGCACATACAGAAAATGTAGGTAGAAATGCCAATTTAATGTTCCAATATGGTTTAAGATGGGCAAGAGTATCATTAGATGCTAATCCTAGAACTGACATAGAGTCTGCTGATAGAAATCAAGCAATAGATACAGTAAATGAATTAAAAGCAGCAGGTAAAAAAATACATGATGGTTTTAAATATGCTTATCATGAGCTTGATCAAGAAGGAAGACCGTTACCAGAAATAAAAGAATTAGCTCCTATAATAGAAAAAATTGAAAGAGCTCTTGGTGTAGATATGTCTGACTATAATACAGTAATAGGAAATATCTATTTACCTAATGAATATATTTCAATGCACAGAGATACTACAGAAGATATATCTACTAGGGGTTATCCAGTAATTGTATATACAATAGGTAATACAAGTGGAGTAGACACTTATCATAATGAAAAAAACCCAGGTGCAGTTTCATTTAAGGATGATAAAAAGAAACTCATCCCTACAACAAACGGATCAATATATACATTTGGTTTAGATGGAAAAGGAAGATTTGAATTATCACATGGTACACCTCAACAAATTTCTAGATTAGAAAAGTTTCCAGAAATTACAATACCTGAATACAAATATGATCCTGCTGCAAAAAGAAAAGTGGCTACAGGTAATATGATTAAAACAAGTAATTATACTATTACTTTAACATTTAGAAGAGCAACTCCACTAGAAGAAGGCACACCTAAGAAACCTAATTTACTAGCTCAAGAAAATACAGGAATAATATCTGCTCCAATATATGATGATCAAAGTGGACAATTGGAATTTAACTTTGTTGACGAAATGGAGTCTGTTAGTAAACAACAAGCAGAAATGGAAAGATTGTTTGAAGACTTATCTCAGGATGAGAAACAAACTATAATGTCTAATAATAAAATAATAGAAAGTGTTGGTTTACAAGAATATCTTAAACAAGTTGCTCAATTATTTCCAAATAAATCAGCAAAAGAAATAATAGAACACATAAAGAAATGCAGTTAAATTAATATATTTGCACTATGAAATGCTATAACAGAAATACAAAAGAATATCAAAACATACTTAAGAGACATAAATCTCCTCTTATGGTAGATCTGTTAATTGATGAATGGCAAACTATAAATAATTCAGAAGATATACCAACACCAAAACAATTAGACCAATTAAACAAAGGTAAAAATCTTCAATTCAGTTTAAAGAAAAGGGATTTTAAAGATACAATCTTAAGAAACCTAAGAGAAAAGGGATACATTCATATGCGTAATAAGAAGTGGTGGGTGGTAAGTAATAGACAGTTAGGCTACAATAAATATGAATTTGATCCTGTAATATACAGAAACAATCTTGAAAGTATAAAAGCTTTTATGAGACTTTGGAATATTCCTAAAGATGCTATGCTTATTGAATTTGGCACAAGGAGAAAGTACCGTGCTTATAGTCCTTATCATGCACATTTAAATGCAGCTGAGATGATTCAATATGCAATTGTTGATATTGACACAGATGTTCTGACAAGAAAAGATTTGCTTGAAGAAAATAGAGATGATAGTTCTACACATATAAATATGATTTTAGGTCATCTTCAAAGAGTGTTTCCGCAAGTAGGTATTGATCAGGTTACCCCTGGAGAAGCAAAAGCTCATTATAAATCTTTACCAGCATCACAACAAAAGGTTCCTTTTTCACAAGTTAAAAGTTATATATATCAAGGAAGAGCTAAAATCATTAAGGGCCGTGTTACAATAGAAACAGCCGTTGAAGAAGTATTACACCCTTTAGTAAATGCATTGTATGCAGATAATCCAACATTGTTTAAAGCTTTATTTAAAGAGGCTCAAAATAATTATTCTAATTTAGGATTAGAAATAATGGATGCTTACACAGATGATAGAGGTTTTACGTCAGCTGATAGACAAAAAGAATTAGTTACACAAGCTTTAGCAAGACATTTTGCAAAAGAATTTGAAACCAAACCAACTCAAACATGGAAAGCAAAAATACAAGAATTATTACAATGGTTGCTTAAACACATATCAAATATTTATCAATATGTTTCACAAAAGAAATTGATTTTATATGCTGGTATGATTGAACCAACTACCACACTTTCTGACATTGCTAAAATTTTAAATACAAAAGATTTACAATTTAACTTAAAACAGGCTCATATACACAATGAAGGAAAAATACAATTTAAGTTATCTCCTGAAACACAAGCATATTATAATCAAATTAAAGAAACAGGTTTTGAAGCACAAGAACAAACTATTCAAAATGCTTTTAGGCAAATAAGAAAAGATGAAAGAGAACAAAGTGTTTTAGCAGCTAATTCTCTTGATGGAACTGATACACCTGTTGTTATACTTGATCAAGGTGTTGCAGGTGAAAAGCATATATACAGAGACATAAATGATTTAGATGCAAACTTTGAATCTGTTACATCTCTTATTGGTGGAGAGTTTGTAAAAGAATATCCAATTAAAGCTGGTGAAACGTTAGAAGATATAATGGACAATCATGGTAAATCTTTAGAGGAGTTAGCTTTTGCAAATAAAATATCTGTTGAAAATTTAAAAAAATTAGAAAATCAAAAGGGTGAAAAATTAAAATATATTCAAATACCTAGAGATAATGAATTTACAATCAACAGAGAAATAGGTAATGACTTTGACAATATATTAGAGGGTCTTACTTTACAACTACCTTGGGAACAGGTTAAAAAAATTATAGAAGATAAAGCAGCTAAAAAAGGAGAGAAACCATTTGGAAGAGTTAGTGAAAAATTAGCTAGTGAATTTTATAATGAAAATAAAGGAAGACTATGGAGTTTATATGGTGAACAAACTGTATTAATTCCACAGGTTACAATTGGAGGTGTTGTTGATACTATAGACCAAGATGGCAAACCTATTAAAAGATATGTTGCAGGAACCATTGATATTCTAGCAGTAAATACTGACGGAAGTGTGTTTCCTATTGATCTTAAAACTAGTTGGAATAGTATAAGTGATCCATCATATAAAGATAAGGCATATCCTGTAGGACCAGGGAGTGTTTTCTATGATGCATCTAAACCTCAAGTATTACAAATTCCTCTAACAAAAAAAATGAAACACAGCATGCAAGTAAATCTTTATAGAAGATTACTTGAAAATGCTGGTTATGATGTGTATGGTCAAAATACAAATGCTGCAAATAACCCTGTAACATTACATTATAAAATTACTCTAAATAAAGATCAAACGGAAATAATTGGTTTTAATTATGATGGTACAGAGACACATGTGCCTGATGAGTTTGCAGGAAAAGTAGATCAAATATTACCTCTTAGAGTTGATATAAAAGCAAAGAAACAGTTAAGAGAAAAAAATAATCCTATAGCTGATGAAACTGAATATCAAGAAGAACGTACAATTGAGGAAGAAGAGATAATTGCATCTAGTACATATCAAGCTATATTTGAAGTTGTAAGTAGCTTTCAACAAAATTTAATATCAAGAAGAAAGGCCGTAGAAAAATTAAAAAATTCTATGAAGCTTATGAATGAAAAAAATGTAGAAATAGATAAAATAGATTTTACATTGTCTGCTATAACTTTAGCAATGAGAGATGCAAAGGTAGATGTTTTATATACGGAAATTCTTAGAGATGTTATTGAGCAAGTAGAAGTTTTTGAAAGCTATGTAGATCCAACAAAACAAAATTCTATTGAACCAGAATTTATATCAAAGGTTATGAATTTTCAAAATCTGTTAGAAGGATTTGAGGGTTTAACCAAACTTACAGAAAATGAAGGCTTAAGTCCTGAACAATTAAAATTAAAAGATAAACTTCAAACAAAGCTAACTAAAATAGGAAACGGTCCTGATTCATTAATTAATTTAGCCATAGATGATTATGTAAGATCTCTTGTAAGAGGTGAATCATCTAGAGACTTTGATAATCAAGACTTAGATATTTTAATGGATAGGGCTGAAGATATAGGTATGGCAATATTTTATACTGGTGATATGGCTACACAAAGAGACACCATACTTGCTTTGATGGATAAGATATATAAAAGACAAAAACAAAAAGTTCTTGACGCAATACTTATAAGAAATTCAGAAATAAGAAGATTGGCAGTAAAGTTAGAAAAGCTTTCTGGTAAAAAGGTTGACTTTAAATTTATGTTAGTTTATGATGAACATGGTAAATTTACAGGAAGATATGTACAAAAGATAGGTAATGAATATTATGATAAATTACAAAAGCTTAGAGATGAACTAACTGATGTAAATGGAGAATGGAAACAATATACATATCATCCAGATGTTTCTGACTATACACAAGAACAATTAGAACGTAACAAAGAAATACATGCTGCTAGATCTGCTTTGCGTGAGTATATGCAACCAGAAAAAATTGTAGAGGGTGCACCAGAAGACGGTGATAATCATAGATACAATCAAGAGTTTAAAAATGCTAGATCTAAATATCAAACGTTTAGACCATATAAGGGAGGTAACTTTGGAGTATGGGTTAAAAAAGATGGTATATCAAAAGAAGAATATCAACAGTTCTTAATGAAATATTATGATAGTGTAGACTATGATAGATCAATATATGATAATGACGGTAACTTTACAGGAATGGTACAACCAGATAGTAAGTATTTTCCTAAAAGAGATTTTGTAGAGATTATAGAAAAAGATGAAATCATTGATCCTAAATATAAAAAATTAATGATGACTGACCCTGGTCAAATGACAGAGTTAGAAAAAACTCAAAAAGAGTTTTATGAAATGTACATTAAATTCTTTGAAAATGATCTATTGCAAAAACTTCCTCCAACAGTTAGAGATCAAATGCTAGGTAGAGTTCCTACAATAAAAGATAATTTCTACAATGATATGAAAAAGAAAGGGCCCTTCTTTGTTAGATTGTGGGGCAAGATGACAAGAAGTGTTAAAAACTTTTTTCAAACAACTTCTATATCTAGAAAAGTTTCAACAGATGATAAAGGTAGAATATTAGATTCTCTTCCAATATATTTTGTTGGTAAACCAATGACAGAACAACAACTTGCTGAAATTGAAAATGAAATTAATACATTAGATGCAGAATATAAAGCTCTTAACGATCCAAAACCTAAAGATGATGATGCATATAGAAATAAAAGAAAAGAGTTGATAGAGCAAAGAATGATGCTACAAACAAGACCAACTGTAAATGAACTTCAAACTGATCTAGCAGATAGTCTTATGAGGTTTAGTGCTATGGCTGAAAACTATGAGATAATGGGAGCTATTGAAGACACTTTACATGCAATGCTTAAAGTTGTTAAACAAAGACAATACACTCCGGCTAGTGGAGATATATTAAAATCTGTAGTAGGAGGAGTACAAAAGATAGTTGGTAGAAGAGCTGATGATGATTTAGAAGATCCTTTAATTGTTCAAAGAGCAAAGAAGTGGATGAAGATGGTTTATTATGATAATGATAAGGTAACAAAGAATTGGTTTGATAAATTTACAGATGGGATAATTAGTTATACCTCTTTAACTTATGTTGGTTTTAACCCTTTTGGTAATTTTAATAACTATGCTGTTGGTAGATTATCTAATCTTATTGAGACTAGTGGTGGAATGTATTATAAATCAAGTACTGCTTTCAGAGCTACATCAGAATTTAACAAGAGAGCTATTCCAGATTTTATGAGAGCTATTGGGCACAGAACATATGTGGGTGAACAAATGGGATTTTCAGATCCTGAATATGCAGATTATGAACCTAAAAGTAAATGGGAAGGTTTGGTTGAATACTTTAGAATGATGGATGCTGCATCAGATATACGTGAGACACACAAAAACGTTGGTAAAGAAGGTCTTTGGGAAAGAGCTAAAGGATGGGGTTATATGATACAAGATGCTGCAGAATATAATGTACAAACTAAAGTTGGTAATGCAATTCTAATGTCATATAGAGCTATCCAACTAAATGAAGAAGGTCAAGAAATAGGGGATATATCTTTATATGACGCTCTTGAGTTTAATCCAGAAACTGGTGAAACAAAAATGAAAGATGGATATACTCATATAAAACGTTTTAGAAATGGACAGATTCAAGATAAATTAATTGAATGGAATGATAATGCTAGATTTGATGTAAGAAATTATATTAGAGAGGTTAACAAACAAATTCATGGTAACTATGCATATGAAGATAGAACTATAATGCAAACCATGGCTTTAGGTAAACTTGCAATGCAGTTTCATAAATGGGTGGCTCCAACTTTTAAAGCAAGATTTAGACCAGAATATTATGATGAAAACTTAGGATGGGTTGAAGGAAGATATATAACAGGATGGAGTTTTTTAAAATATGCCACAACACATTTAACTGATGGGCGTAATATACTTAGAAATTGGAAAGAACTACAAGGATCAAAGGGTGATAACAGAGTTAGAAACTTAAAAAGAAATCTAGGAGATATTGGTGTTATTTTAATTTCAATAGCTTTAAAAATGATGTTAGTAGGACTTCTTAAGGGTGATGATGATGAAGATGAATCAAAAATTAGAAGAAGAATAGAAAACGCTTTAATATATCAAGCAGATAGACAAAGGCAGGAGTTTCTTATGTTCTGGCCAGGTCTTGGTACAAGTGAATTATTTAAATTAAGCAAGTCTCCTTTTTCTTCTCTAAGAACTATGGAAGAGTTAACAGAGGCATTGGCTGTTACAGCAAGTACAATTAAATTAGGTATAACTTTAGATAAAGATGAATTCCTAGCTGACAAAAGAGTAGTATATCAAAGAGGATCAAGAGCGGGTCAATGGAAAATAGATAAGAACTGGAAAGACGCTATCCCTCTATTATATTCTTTTGAAAAGTGGAAAAAATACCAAGACCAAAAAGATTTCCATGTTAAATAATTTAACATAAGCTTAACATAAAAACCACAGGTAATTAACAAGAGTTTACTATCTTATTTATATGAAGATAGATATAACTCCAATATTATATATACTGATGATGGTATCAGTTTTTACATTAGGAATATGCCTGTAAATAAAAAAATTATTAAAATAACTAAAGATGAGTATGATAAACTTAGTAAAGAATATTCATACATCTTAGATTTATATATGTCAGATAATCAACACTATGTTATTGGAACCTTTGAGGATCTTAAGGGCGCGGGTCTTGATCCTGGTGTTCCTTTTGTTTAAAAGGACAATGTCTACAGCCATTTCCGCAGCAATACCCTCTCTTAAGGTGATATGCTGCAGTCATGACCATCTTGCCTTTTTCAAAATAATAATACTTACTTGACTTCACATGCTCCTCCAGCACACGCTAGTTCTCCAGTTAAATTAGTTTCATCATCTTGTTCAACAATTTTAGATAGATCAATATCCATTAATGATTTAACCATTTCATTATATTTCTTTTTAGTAATATCTTCAAACGGAGCTTGTGTATATGTACCACCATCATATGGAAGAACAGCTAAACCATTGTAGTGATCTCTATTTTTCCACATCCAATCACCAGCTAAGTCCCAGTCTTCATCTTTTAAACTAATTGTAGCAGAAACATTATGGGTATTAGACCCAGTTCTATGTCCAGTCTTTACCCATTCAGTTGCTACTTTCTTTACTCTCTCCAATAATTGGAAAGCAGATTCAGTTCTTAAGATAGAGCCTTCCGGGGCTTTTTGGGGTATACTTATAACTGCAGTGTCATGACCCCTGAAAACACAATCTTCTACTAGATCAGGATGATTCTTAGCAAGATAACCATATATAGCTTCATTCTTTCCTACACGGATTCTTCTTACATAGTAATCATTATGCCAAGCATGAATGCCAGAACTTGTACCTAAAGTTAATGATGTTGTACCAGCAGGTTTTACTGTTGTGCATCTAGCTGCCTTCTTAATTCCAATTAATTTAGCTACTCTTGCATTCTCTTTCTTTACCACAGAAGCGGCTGCCTCCATATCATAACCAAGTATTCTACCAGATCCTATACCAGTCATAGAAACACCAATCAATGCATCTTTTTCTGTAGTCTCTTGCCATACTGGTCTGAGATAGTGGAAGTTAGTGTATCCTGCTTGAAGTGTTCCTATAAATGCAGCAGCCTTAACTCTTGACTCTAAGTCTTCTTGAGATTCAATATTACTTACATTAACTTCACAAAGGTTACAGAACTGAAAGGGACGTAGAGCAATTTCACAACAAGGGTTTGTACCCCAGTCTTTGTCATTGTTAAAGTATATACCAGGTTCACCGGCTTTACTTAACTCTACTCTCTTCCATAGATCCATAAAGAAAGACTTAGTTATCTTATGTCTCATTAACACTGCAGAGTTATTAGCTCTACCACGTTGTGGGTTAAGTTCCCACCAAGCACCAGCTTTACAAGATATCATTTCATCATCAGCAGCACTAAACAAACTAATTAACGCAGCTCTTCTAATCCCACCAGCTAATACAGCATCTGCAATGTGACAAACTATATCATGTGTTTCTAATGTAGACAATGCGTCTCCATCTTCTTTATTATCTAGTATACCTGTGATCTTGAGTATGCATTCTTTTAATGGTTGTGGACCAGGTGCTTTACCACCTGATGTTACAAGTCTAGCACCTTTAGGTCTAATATCTGAATAATCAAATACTATACGGGAGCTCTTACCATTTAAGTAAGATTTCATTAACATCTTAATAGCATCTGCCCATCCTTCAATAGAGTCACTAATTAAATAACGTCTAGTTCTTTTAGGGTACGGTTTGTTTATTAATGGAAGTTTATCTACATGATGTCTTTGTACTGAGTAACCTACACCGGTTCCACCAAGTAATAAGAACATGGTTTCACTAAATGCATCTATATGATCTATAGGAAGGT
>Ga0115012_10000114_pt1 | contig 46009 bp, 46 predicted proteins | sample TroAtlMetagenome_FD_88706 | JGI IMG/M metagenome (GOLD analysis project Ga0115012, IMG submission 88706) | Marine eukaryotic phytoplankton communities from Atlantic Ocean - Tropical Atlantic ANT10 Metagenome | ecosystem: Environmental > Aquatic > Marine > Oceanic | place: Tropical Atlantic... | reverse complement strand
CCAAATATACCAATGTCGATGGCACCCCTGAGCTTAAAAATGCCATCATCGCAAAATTCAAACGCGACAATGGCCTAGACTATACCCCGGAACAAATCTTGGTGTCTGTGGGTGGTAAGCAAAGCTTTTATAATTTATGCCAAGCGTATTTAAATCCAGAAGATGAAGTCATTATTCCAGCACCTTACTGGGTATCTTACCCTGATATCGCTTTACTAGCAGGCGCCAAGCCTGTGATTGTTGAAGCCCCCTCAAGTGCAAGATACAAAATCACAGCTGAGCAATTGGAAGCTGCCATCACCCCCAAAACTCGACTGTTTGTCATCAATAGCCCATCTAACCCATCAGGTATTACCTATAGCCATGATGAGCTGAAAGCACTTGGCGAAGTTTTACTGCAGCATCCGAACATCATGATTGCAACCGATGATATATACGAACATATTTTATGGTCCGGGCCTTTTGTGAATATCTTAGATGCCTGCCCTGAGCTCTATGATAGAACCATGGTACTGAATGGTGTATCAAAAGCTTATGCTATGACCGGCTGGCGTATTGGTTATGCAGGTGGCCCCAAAGAAGTGATTAAAGCCATGAAGATGGTGCAATCGCAGTCGACTTCAAACCCATGCTCTATTTCGCAAAAAGCGGCAACAGAAGCACTGAATGGCCCTCAGGATGTCGTCAAAACCATGGTCAACGCTTTTCATGAAAGACACGATTATTTGGTAAAAGCACTGCATGATATTCCTGGTGTTGAAGTGATACCTGCCGATGGTACTTTTTATTTGTTCCCGAATATCACAGGCGCCATTCAAAAGCGTGGCTTCAAGAGCGACCTTGATTTTACGGAAGCTCTACTTGAAGAAACCAGCCTTGCCTTGGTGCCAGGCACAGCGTTTGGCACTGAAGGCTGTGTCAGACTTTCTTTTGCAACGGATATGCATTCACTTGAAGAGGCTGTCAATAGACTGGCGCAATTTGTAAAATCCACTTGACCCCAAAGCAGAATCCTTTTAATATGCACGGCTATTCCCCGGTAGCTCAGTTGGTAGAGCGGATGACTGTTAATCATTAGGTCACAGGTTCGAGCCCTGTCCGGGGAGCCAAACTTACATTGGATACCATGCTAACACCAATCGTAAACAAACTTGAAAAAGTGCATGAGCACAAAGTGCGCTATCTATACCCTAGCATGGGGCTTCACTTTCATGATTTCTTCAAACCGTATGACTCTTTTAAAAGCCTGACTGAGCAAGTCACTACACCTTTCGGCATGTTGTTTTTAAGCGCTTCCTCGGCTGCACTCAGGGCATTTGAAGCTCTGTTTCATCTTATTATTGTGGCACCACTTCACTTGGTTTTTGGTTTAAGCCCGGCAGGTGCTATAGAAGCACTGGTCAATACCAGAGATAATTTTACTGAAGCTGCCTACTATGTGTTTAGCGCGGCGGTAGATACGTGTAAAGAGCTCATCACGCTCTTCACACGCATGGGTGGTACGCTTCTTGACTCGTCCAGCCGTATGCTTTCAAGCTTTGCGCCAGAAGCCTCGGCAGACGAGCCCAAAGCAGAGTCTAGTAACCATACTCCCCAAACATAGCACCACCAACACTTGCCTCATAAGTTTTCGGCTCTTTCGCTTTGTAGTGTGCAAGTACAGGCTCTCGCTCAAATGCCTCTTGTAAATAAGCACTACTGGATAATCCGACCACATACTGTGACTGCGCATCAATAGATTTGAATTGACTTAAAAATTGATTGATGTACTTTGAAGCCCCAATGAAGGTATGAGCATCCATCAGTGCCGTTGCCTCAAGCCAAGCACCATAACTAAGCCCGGCCTCACTAATCACCAAGCTGTTGGGTGGTGTTTCATAGTTTTTAGCCAAGGTTTCTAGGTAACTTTTCAATATGGCTTTAGATGCCGGCTTGAAGGCTTGCATATTGTTATGCACCATACCTTTCACAACAAGTTGATTAAACTGTTGATACAGCTGGTCGTTTTGCTCTTCATCAAGAAAGGTAATGATGTCCTCCAGCTGCTGAGCTTCCGCATTTGGCATCGCATAAAGCAATTCTATTTCCATCGCTAGACGTATGGTTTTTTTGTTTTTTAACTTCGTATCAATCACTTGCTTCATGCGCTCTCGGTATTTTAAAAGCTTCTCTTCTGGCATAACCGTAATTAACCCCCGAATAACATTATCAACAGCCTGAGTATCAAGCATACTGCTCTGCAGTAACTCTAAGTAGAAACGCTCAACATCTGACTTAATTTCAGGCTTCGGATCGTCGTTATACAGAAAGCTTACCGCACTGATGAGCATATTTTGATAGCTCACCACCCCCTCAGAAACCAAGCCCTGAGTTTCACGGTACCTTGCAATCAGCTCTGGAATCATACTGGCATCACCTGTCATGCGCAGCGTGTCTGCGATATACGTTTTCTTCTCAAAATTCAATAAGTCTGGCGACTTTAACATGCTTAAAAGCCACGGCGCTTTCTCCTTGGCAAGTGCTTCATCAGGTGTATCAATGGTCAGTAAGAACTCCTCCTCATCCATGCTTATCAGTAATTCTGGCGTTGCCTTGTCGAGTGTTACTTTGGGTTGTCTGGTTTGCGGCATGCGCTCATAGCCTGGCGACGGCTGGTATGCATAAGGTCCATCGCCGTTACCCTTAGGAAAAGCCATAAAGAGTTTCTTTGGCGTAATGGTATTACCAATCGGAATATCAATACCTGCAACGAACTTATATAAAAAATAAATAAAGGTATCGCAGCGGTAAACTCCTTCTTTCTTACATATCGCGTGACCCGCTCTGTTAATAGTACCGCTGCTTGGCCTAAAAGTGGCCTTAGAAGTATAATCTGCACAGTCTAAGTTTTTTTGAAAGTTACCAAACCTTAGCGCTGCAAGGTGATTATCCTTATTGCCAAGACCATAGCGGCTACCCCAATATCGGCCTCTAGACTTAAAGTCTGCAAGCGAGTTCAACTGAATAACGGGCTTCTCTTTGAGTACTTCCAATACTTGAAAGGCTTGCTGATTAATATCAGGCGCTGTTGCGAGACCAACGTGCCCCAGATGCTTTAAGAGCTTACTATCCATATCACGCCCTACAATATGGCCCGGCATAACCGGACCTGCATCACAAAGGCTGTAGCTCAGGCCACAGACCAAAGAGAAAATCACTTTTCTTTTCATCATCATCTTCCTTGTGTTTGCCTGCAATATACCATTTGAAAACACCAAGCACACGTAACCCTCTCGCAACAAACAAGGGATGAACAACTGTATGACTTGGTGGATTCAAAGGGTAAGTAGCAAGGCTTGGACTTGCTAAGTTTGCATCAAGCTTCTGATTGATTCCGTTCAAAGCTCGATACGTTTGACAACCTCGTACGTTCCGTAGAAGTATCAGTTGACTCGGTACATAAAAGGCAGGATACTGCACAACATCTTCCTTGATTAATACGACAAGAAGAGCATAATACAACCCAATATATTTTACAATAGTAAAAATTAATTTTTATGTATCTCAATGAAGTTTTAGATAAATCAGCACACAAACTCACGTTTCATGAGCGCCTCAACCACTTAATTGAATTGCGTGGCGTCTCTAAGCAATGGCTTGCGACCAAACTTGGCATTTCCAAACAAGCACTGAATTATTTATTAAATCACGCCGTAAAACCCAAATATATTGATGAGTTTGCAGAGCACTTAAATGCAAATCCAGCATGGATAGAAACCGGTGAAGGGCCACCTGTGCTAAGTCATGCTATACCGCCACATGATATGGCTCATGTGCCTATTTATACCAAACATAATGTGCTAGACAGTGATGCTTCTATAGTAGAAAAGCTTACCTACAGTACCAGAACACCAGAGCATATTTTTGCCTACAAACTTGAGGATGACAGTTTATTTCCGCCTTTTATGAAGCGCACTATATTAATTTTTGATAACAACAAAAAGCCCAAGCAACTGGACTATGTCATGATGCTTGACCATACAAATCAACTGGTCCACATAGCAGTCTATGAAGAAGCACCAAAGCAAGACACATGGACTATGGCAGGCGTGCTTGTTGAAGCACGTTATATCCCTTAAGTTTGTACATCACACACATAACCAGCGAAAAGAACATGGCAAATATCACTTTGAGACCTATAGATAGTACAAAGATTTCAAATACTTCTTGTAACGGATAGTCACTAGAAAAGCTACAAAAACAAAACGTAAAGGTATATACCACTTCAAAAGGTAAAGTAGATAATACATAACGCCACACCAGAGACGGACTCAAACTTACAAGCTGTGTTATCACTGAGGTAAACTTGTCTATGAACTTTGAGGCTGCATACAGTGCTATCATACTGCTGATACAAGCTTTAAATGCCCCTTTAAGCATCACGGCAAATAAGCTTTGTTGTAAACCATAAATCAAAAGCGCACTCACGCCCAGAAACAAAAATAACACCTGACTGAATATCTTATAACTGACCATGCGCTCAACCGTATGGGAGGCCGTAAAGCTCCCCATCAAATCAACCAAAAAGAAGCTCAAACAATAAAATATCATGCTGTAGCTGAACATGAAGTAGCGCCCCATGAAGTTTACTTTGACAAAGAAAGCATTAAACATCATGGCCATCAACTCAAAGATGATGAAGGCTATCATGAGTAGATTTTGGGTATCAGATTTATGAAAGATCCGGCGCATACGGATCACTATCATTGTGATGAAGTCTTTTGATACTGGTACTGATGTACTCAAGATAAACCACACAATGCTCTTTGGTTCTTAAGTTTAAACAACGCTCAAGTGTATCGATGCCAAGCAGAATGCTGGTATGGTGTGGTTTAAACTTGCTTGCCATAAAGTTTTGGCTTAGTTCAGAAATTTTCTTTTTAATAGGCCGATAGCACCCAAGCGGCGTAAAGGTAAGTTCTGCGCGCAGCAAGCCATCTAAATGCATGATATGAATATTTTGAATGACAAAACTATAACGAGGTGTTTCTACAAAGTAGACCTCTAATAGCCCTTTACAGAAGTGCCGGGCCTTCATGAGCGAGTTGACTAATCTTTTGAACAACATATCCATTTAACGAAAGCAACAGCTTCCGAGACTCCTGTTTAAAACCAAGGTACAAGCGCCTGTTCAAATCAGAACCAGACCATAGTTGAGGTTAACATCGACGTCCCTTGAATACAAGTCTGGCCCAAAAAAATTCGCCACCCCCGAACGTACCGAGATGGCGATCAAATATAAGCGATATGGTCTAGCTACTTATTATTCGCCAGTAACCATATCTGTGGTTGCTCTGCCGGTTTCTTTTACGGCTTTACCAGTACCTTTTACAGTACCCTTTACCACGCCTTTACTCTTTTTGCCCATGTTGTTCACTGAATCCATAGTTTTACTAGCTGCTCTATCAACAGCTTGTGTGGTTTCATGAATTGCATGGCCAATAGGATCTGCTTCAACAGCAAATGCATTGCTGCTTAAGCCTAATAAAACAGCTGACAACAAAGTTAGCTTTTTCATGTTTAACTCCTTTACCTTAAGGTGTGTTAATCCGGTTATGTAATACATAACCTATACATGATTGACATTAGTACAAGAAGCTTTATTTTACAACTTTTAGGGTTTTTATTTGGTTGTTTGATCTTTAATATATTGATAAATAGAAGAAAAATCTAAGGACTGAATCTGCTCTCCCGCCTCTTCATATAGGGCCAGTGCAAAGGCCCCAAGCCCTGCTCTGATGCCCGTGGCTTCTGATGCATCACTTGCAAGCTTCAAGTCTTTTAGCATCATCGCACTTGAGAACCCGGGATGATATTCGTCATTCGCCGGCACGCTCGGCAACACATCCGGTACTGGCACGTATTTATCCATAACCCAGCAGTTTCCTGAAGATTTGGTCACGCTTTCATGCAGCTTTTTCGCAGAAAGGCCCAGCTTATCGGCAAGCAAAAAGGCTTCCGAAACGCTCACCATAGAAATACCAAGAATCATATTATTGCAAATCTTAGCAGCCACCCCTCGGCCACCTAATCCCATATATAAAACTTGCTTACCCATAGCCTCTAAAACAGGTTCCGCTTTTTTGAAACCCTCAACCTCACCGCCTACCATAAACGTTAGGCTTGCGTCTTCTGCAGCTTTTACACCACCTGAAACAGGCGCATCAACCATAAATAATTTCTTAACGCGTGCGGATTCATGCACATCGACAGACGTTTCTACATCAATGGTTGAGCAATCTATATATAAGGTGCCAGCAGACATCGTCTCGAACAAGCCTGTAGCTCCCTCTGTCACTGACTTTACTTGCTCGCCTGTTTGCAACATGGTAATGACGATATCTTGGTTGGTTACGGCCGCTTTCAAGCTTGAAGCTATACGCCCTCCTACCGCTTTAAGTGCATTCATGGGTTCTGAGGCTTTATCAAAACCAATAACTTCATGACCTGCTTTAAGCAGTGCCGTTGCCATAGGCAAGCCCATATGCCCAAGCCCAATAAATCCGATATGTGCCATATTAACGATCCTCAACGTGCGTTGGCATCACAAAGGCCTGTGTTGCCTCTTGATCTTGCGTCGGCCACCTTGCTGTTACTGTTTTTCGCTTGGTATAAAAGTGAATGCTTTCTTTGCCATGCATATTGGTATCACCAAACGATGAACGCTTCCAACCACCAAATGGATGGCTTGCAATAGGCACAGGGATAGGAACATTAATACCGACCATACCAACTTGTACCTGCTTGGCATAAGCGTTGGCATAGTATCCAGAGCGCGTAAATATAGCAGTACCATTACCATATAGATTTCGATTAACCAATGCCAAGGCGTCTTCAAAGCTTTGCACCCGCAGCACAACCAGTACCGGCCCAAAAATTTCTTCTTGGTAAACAGACATCGCTTCTGTCACGTGGTCGAAGAGTGTGGCACCTGTAAAATAGCCACCGGCAAGCTCTTGATGTTTAAATGATCTACCATCCGTGACGAGCGTTGCACCCTGACTAACACCAGCACCAATAAGCTCATGAATACGCTCTAACTGCTTGTGACTGATGACAGGCCCCATATCTACCTCTTTGGCATCACCTTTATCAATACGTATCTTGGCAATCTGAGGCTTTAAAGTCTCGATAAGCTTATCTGCTGTTTCATCTCCAACAGCAACAACGGCTGAAATGGCCATACAACGCTCACCCGCAGAACCATAAGCAGCACCGACTAAAGCACTTGCTGTTTGTACCATATCAGCATCTGGCATAACCACGGCATGGTTTTTTGCACTACCAAAAGTATGTGCACGCTTACCTTGCTTCGTCGCTTCAACATAAATAGATTCTGCCACAGGTGTTGAGGCAACTGCTGTTGCTGTTTGGATATCCCGGTGCTTAATTAAAGCATCAACCGTAGATTTATCCCCATGCAAAACTTGTAAAACACCTGGAGGCAGCCCTGCCTCATGCAGCAGATGACAAAGAAAGTTGGTGGCCGATGGTGTTTGCTCCGATGGTTTCAAAATAAAAGCATTACCAGCAGCAATTGCTGGGATAAACATCCACACCGGAACCATAACCGGGAAGTTAAAAGGCGAAACCCCCAAACACACGCCCAAAGGCTCTCGCACGGTCCAGCAATCAATACCTGTTGCAACCTCAGAAGAGTGGTCGCCTTGCAATCCTTGCAGAATACCCGTGTGAAGCTCAACCACCTCGATTGCTCTTGAAATAGACCCATGGGCATCTTCTAGTGTTTTGCCATGCTCAAGGGTAACAAGCCTCGCCAGCTCCTCTTGGTGAGATAAAAGCAAGGTTCTATATTTGAATAGCACTTGTGCGCGCTTAACAGGAGGCACTTTGGACCACAATTGGAAAGCTTGCAAGGCGGTAGACACCGCCTCATCACAAAGTGCTGCATCGGCGATTTGTACGTCTAAAATGGGCTCGCCAATGGCAGGGTTGTCAACTTGAATTCGTGCAGATGAATCGCGCACCACGTCTTCGCCACCAATGATATGGGGCAGAACATCAACCATGTGCATCTCCCTATGCTAATATCTTTTCTAATCCATACACCAAGGTATTTAAAGAGGATACCCGCTCCAATGCTAGCATAAGGCCAGGCATAAAAGATATTCTATCTATGGTTTGATGCTTTATGGTTAGTGTCTCACCTGTTTGACCAAAAATAACGGATTGCTCAGCCAGAGTACCTGCAAGCCGAATAGCATGAATAGGCACGTCGTCCTGTGTTGCACCCAATGCACCAGGCAAAATTTCTTTGCATGCAAGCTCACGCGGCTTTTCAGTCCGCGACTTTGCAATCAGATGCGCCGTTTTGATTGCTGTACCAGAAGGCGCCTCGGCTTTTCCAGGATGGTGCGCTTCTATGATTTCGACATCTGGTAAGTAACGTGCTGCCTCTTGTGCAAACTGCATCATCAGCACGGCGGCAACAGAAAAATTAGGAATAATCAAACCGCCTAAGTTTTTTTGCTCCGACAGCTTGGTTAGTGAAGCTATCTCATCTGGCAACAAACCACTGGTACCAATCACAGGGTGTGCCCCCTGTTCGATGATGGTTAGTGTGTTGGGATAGGCTGCATCTGCGGTGGTTAAGTCAACAACAATGTGTGCCTTGGTTTTTTGAATGCTTGATGCCAAGTCATCTTGGCGCCCAAGCTCACCAACAAGCTCAAACCCTGAAGACTCACGAATGGTCGCACAGGCAATCCGCCCCATTTTACCCTTAGCACCATTAACTAAAACTGGCGTTTTCACAAGGCTACTCCACGTTTTTAGAGCTGGAAGGCTTTGGCTTGCTCGTCTTTTCAGCAAAATAACTGATGTTATCACAATGCTTCCAAGCAAGATAAGTCATGGGAATCCAGCCTATTACCGTTACCTGCAACGTCATGGAAACAATGGTAAGTGTAAGGTTACCCTCAAGCAAGAACACCAAGAAAGGACAAACAACCGAAAGTGATAAGCCTAATATCCGTAACATTGTTATACTCCATTTAAGAACCCATCTTGTAATTATATACACCAAGCGTATACTTGCAAAATTAGCTTTAGTTTTTGCAACGCATTTATGAAAAACCAGCCTTTGCATCCTCACACAGAAATCATCAATAAGAAACAAAAAAATATTTCTAAAGCAAAACGTCAAGAAGCGCTTGCTTGGCTCTTTCGTCGCTTTCCCCATGCTTTTTCTAGCGACACCGCCATTTACCCTTTAAAAACCGGCATTCTTAAAGACATCTTGCTGCATGCAGAAGAGGCACAGGCTATAGGGGTTTCAAGAAGCAAGTTGCGAGAGGCGTTGGTGTTGTATACCAGGCGCATCGAATACCTTGCATGCTTAAAAGCTCAGGATACGCGTATCGATCTTGATGGCAAGCCTACAGCGAAAGTGACTGAAGATGAAGCGCAAAAAGCGGCCATCAAACTGCGCCGCCGTGTGGAAAAAAGCACAAAGAATACCAAGCCGTTGGAACCCAAAGAAAAGGCTCAAATACTAAGCCCTCAGTACGCGGATAAAGCCGCTCTTACATCAAAAGTAACCATCAAACATAAAACCACTCGAGCTTACGACCCAAGCACCGTCGCAAGGCTCAAAGAAAAGCTGGGCATACCCAAACCTGCCGAAGCGAAAGAAGCTGACCCGATTTAAATCAGGTCAGCGTATCAGCTTCTGGATGTTTGGCTCGCGCTTCGAGCACCTCTACTGAAGGTAATATTTTACCCTCCAAGTAAGCCAAGAAAGCACCGCCACCTGTAGAAATATACGAAATTTGCTCGGTTAGGTCATATAAGTCGATTGCCGCTAAAGTATCGCCGCCACCTGCAATACTAAATGCATCACTCTTTGCAATAGCAATAGCAAGCGCACGGGTACCATAAGCAAACTGTGGAAACTCAAATACCCCTAGTGGACCATTCCAAATGATGGTATTGGCTGTATCCAGCACATCAACATATCTTGCCACAGTTTCAGGACCAATATCCAAAATCATATCGTCCCCTGCAACTTGCGCCATTGACTTATTGAATGCAGGACAAGAATCACTAAAAGATTTACTTACAACCACATCTGAAGGCAGAGGCACCTCACAACCCGCTTTGGCTGCAAGATCTAAAATCTCTCGGGCGTCATCAAGCAGATCATTTTCACATAAAGACAAACCGACTTCATGCCCCTGAGCCTTTAAAAACGTATTGGCAATGCCGCCACCAGGAATCAAAACATCGACCATTTTGACCATTTGCTTTAAAAGCGTTAGCTTAGAAGAAACTTTACCGCCACCAACAATGGCAACGATCGGCTTTTTCGGTGCTTTTAATACTTGGTGAAGTGCTTCAAGCTCTCGCAATAACAGAGGGCCAGCAACAGCAACAGGCGCATATTCAGCCACACCACAGGTCGAGGCTTGTGCACGATGTGCCGTGCCAAAAGCATCCATTACAAACACATCGCATAACTTGGCAAGCTTCTTGGCAAGCGCTTTATTGTTTGCCTTTTCGCCAGCATTAAATCTTACATTCTCACAAACGACAAGTTCACCAGGGTCGCATTCCACACCATCCAGATAATCCGCCACAAAACGTACCGGATAATCAAGCTGCTCTGCCAAATATTCTGCAACAGGCTCCAAGGAAAAGCGTTTTTCTTGCATGCCCTCTTCAGGGCGACCCAAGTGGGAAAGCACCATCACACGAGCACCTGCTGCAAGTGCTTCTTTCAGAGTAGGCAAGCCTGCTTGCAAGCGCCTATCACTGTTAATAATGCCTTCTTTAATAGGCACATTAAAATCTTCTCGAATAAGCACACGCTTATCTCGTAGCTCAATATCACTCATTTTAAGCATTTTGATGGCCATGCTTTTTCCTTTAGATATTCATCATGTGTGCGGCCGTATCTAACATACGGTTCGAAAAGCCCCACTCGTTATCATACCATGCCACAACCTTACCAAGTGCACCCATAACTCGTGTCTGGGTTAAGTCAAAAACAGCGGATGCCGGATAATGATTAAAATCACAAGAAACCAAAGGCTCATCATTGATATGTAGTACATCACTTTTGGCTGCCTGCATGACTTCGTTGATTGCCTCGACCGTCAAAGGTTTTTCCGCCGTAAAAGTAAAGTCAATCACAGATACATTTTGGGTTGGTACACGCATAGCGAATCCATCCAGTTTACCAGCGAGCTCTGGTAAAACCAAGCCAACTGCTTTTGCAGCGCCCGTCTTGGTCGGAATAATCGAGCCAGCTGTTGCTCGGGCACGCCTTGGGTCTTTGTGGTTACCATCAAGCAACAACTGGTCTTTGGTATAGGCGTGTACCGTGTTTAATAACCCTGAAGTAATACCAAACGCATCGTGAATTGGTTTCACCACGGGTGCTAAACAATTGGTAGTACAAGAAGCGCTAGAAACAAGTTGATGTTCAGGCTTTAAGACATCCTGATTGACGCCGTAAACCACGGTTGCATCCATATCAACGCCGGGTGCTGAAATTAATACTTTTTTTGCACCAGCTTCAATATGCTGCATAGCACCTTCACGGGTATTAAAGTGGCCGGTACACTCAAAAACCAAATCGACATTCATCTCTTGCCAAGGCAAGGCTTTGGGGTCCCTTGAATTCACAATTTGTATTGCTTGACCGTCAATAATTAAATGCTCACCTTCAATTTGTACTTCGTAAGGAAATCGTCCATGTGTAGAATCATACCGCGTACAATGAGCAGTGCTTTCGATGCCCCAAGAATTATTAATGGCAACGACTTCAAATTCATTTTGACGACCAGATTCAAAAATAGAACGTAATACACAGCGGCCAATTCGGCCAAAACCACTTATCGCGACACGCTTTGTCATGACACACATTTCTCCAATAAAAAAGATTGAACTGCTTTTATGATGCGCTGGGTTGTAATGCCCACGGCTTCAAAGACAGCTCGAGCAGGTGCTGAAAGCCCAAAAGAGTCTAAGCCTATCACAACACCTTTTTTACCTACAAACTGATACCAATAAGCGGTTGCGCCTGCCTCAATGGCGACACAGCGCTCAACTTCTGGGGGCATTACATGCAGCCTATACTCATCAGGCTGACTTAAAAAACGCTCGGCACAGGGCATAGAAACCACGCGTATCCGCAAGGCGGTATCATCTGCACATAACGCTTTTAGAGCTTCTAGAGCCAGCTGAACTTCAGAGCCTGTGGCTAATAAAATCACATCCGGTGTTTCACCTGGGTGAGACTCCTGCAGAATATAACCACCGCGCTTAATATTTTCGACCTGATGCTTTGTATGCGGCAGTGCAGGAAGTGCTTGCCTTGAGAGTGCCAAACATGAAGGCCCCGTGGTATGGGTGATGGCTTGTTGCCAAGCAACGGCTGTTTCAGTTAAGTCTGCAGGCCGCCACACAGTCAAGCCTGGTGTTAAGCGTAAAGTCGACAACTGCTCAACAGGTTGGTGCGTAGGCCCATCTTCACCAAGACCAATTGAGTCATGGGTATAAACAAACATCACCTGGATTTTCATCAATGCGGCAAGCCTTACCGCAGCCTTAGCATAGTCAGAAAACACCAAAAAAGTACCACCAAAAGGCTTAATGCCGCCATGCAATGCCAAACCATTCATAATGGCTGACATACCAAACTCACGCACACCATAGTGAATATAGTTGCCCGCATAAGAGGCACTGGTTAAAGCACTTGAGGCAGACCAATTGGTATTGTTTGATTCAGTTAAATCAGCAGAACCACCCATAAGCTCAGGTAAGTGAGGTGCATAAGCATTTAAACATTGTTGCGACGCTTTTCTGGTAGCAAGTGGTTTGGCATTTGTCATGCACTCCAACACAAAAGCGTCGCTCTGCACTTCCCAATCGTCCGGTAAATCACCATTCGCAGCACGCAAAAAAGTAGCAAATGCTTCTGGGTACTTAGCTTCATAGCTATCACAAAGTGTTAGCCAGCTTTCTTCTGCTGCCTCCCCAGCCTCGGCATGCGACCAAGCTTGCTTGATGTCTTCAGGTACTTCAAACGGTGCATGGGGCCAGTTAAGCCTAAGTCGAAGTTGTTTAATATCTTCTTCACCTAAAGCCGCACCATGCACACTTGCTGTTCCTGCCGCTTGTGAGCCATAACCAATAACCGTATGACAAATCAGCAGGCTTGGCTTATCGGTGACGGCTTGTGCTGCTAAAATCGCGGCCTCAATCGCCTCTGCATCATGACCATCAATGCCTTCTATCACATGCCAGTCGTAAGACTCGAAGCGCATTTTAGTTTTATCGGTAAACCAACCTTCTATATTACCATCAATCGAAATGTCATTGGCATCATAAAAGGCGATGAGTTTACCAAGCTTAAGCGTACCCGCCAGGGAACTTACTTCATGCGAAATGCCTTCCATCAAGCAACCATCACCCACAAAAGCATAAGTATAATGATCAACAAGCTTGGCATCCGGCTGATTAAATTTAGCTGCAAGGTGCTGTTCTGCCAGTGCCATGCCTACTGCATTGGCAAGCCCTTGTCCAAGCGGGCCTGTGGTGGTTTCAACCCCTGGTGTTTCTAAGTACTCTGGGTGGCCTGGCGTATTCGAATGTAGCTGCCTAAACGCCTTGATATCATCTATTGATACACCGTAACCACTTAGGTGCAATAACGCATACAAAAGCATAGACCCATGCCCATTAGAGATAACAAATCTATCCCGGTTGTACCAATACGGATTTTTTGGGTTATGCTTTAAATATTTTTTCCACAGCACCGTGGCAATATCAGCCATGCCAAGTGGCATACCAGGGTGACCTGACTTGGCTTTTTCAACTGCATCGACACTTAAAAATCTTAGTGCTGAGGCAAGCGCTTGTAATTCTGACACTGGTATTCCTGAAGAAAAATATTGGGTACAATATTGTCTCGCAGATGCCTATTCGCGGCAAGGTTTCACGCAAAAAAGTCACACCCTCATGAATTGTTTGGCGCCATCTGATACAATGAGCCCACATTGTTGTTTGCTAACTATGATTTAAACAAATATGGCGCTTGCATTAAAGCAGCCTGAGATACAAGAGCTTATTTCCTCTAAATTTCAGTATCAGGTACAAAAAGCACACTTACTCGCATTGATTAAACAATCCAAGCCGGGTGATGCCAATGTGAAAGCAGAAGTCGAGGAGACACTCAAGCTTGCCAAAACCATGTCGCGCTTTTGCAAGTCGCTCAATGAAAAACTTCTTTTTAACGCTATTGAAAAAGACATCATCCAACTACAAGCAGCCCTCCACTTACCTTTGAACCGTCGCCCGTTTGATACTGCAAGCGTGCCAAATTGCGTACAAGAAATCACGTTTCATTTCGATACCACGCGCCTGATTACCGGAAATATCCGACGCATCATGATGGCGCTTGCTCGCCTTCCAGGCCTCCCGACAACGCAAATACTTTTTGCTGGATTTATTGATACCACCGGCCCCATTCTAACCTTGCTCGGCTTTTTGGTTTATTTGCCAAGAACACTCTTAAATGGCTTTGTACTCGTTAAACGTTCGTTTGAAAAGCAAGCCGTGCCCGCCAATAAGCGCATGCTTATCCATGCAGAAATTGATAACCGATTGTTTAATATTTTAAACGACTTCCCCACAGTGCTAGGTGGCTTTATAGCCGTTTTTCTCCTAACCAGCTCTACTGCTTACTTAGCAGCTTATGTGACTGTTGCGGTAAAGTTTTGTGAAGTAATCGCAGCCTTGCTCAAAGCCGAGTACGAAACCACAAGGCTGCATAATATCCAGCAAGACTACATTCTGCTTTACAGAAAAGAAGGCAGCAGTAAAAAAGATCTCTTGTTCATGAATACCTTAAGCAAAACCATCGAGGCCGAAACACACGAGCTCTACTCAACCTGCGCCATGCATGCCTTACTGCTCATCGCCCTTTTTACCTTTATTCCACCCATCATTGCCATAAGCCCATATATCCCTCTGACTTCGGCCATCCTTGCGATTGGGTTTTTAGGATTACGCATACCTGAGTTTCGTCATCTCTTTTTCAAAACAGCACCTGAATCCGATTTGAGCGCTCTCGAAAAATATTCTTTTTTTGATAGAATACCCGACGACCCAGCCACATTTGAGGAAGCACCTTCACTTGAATATCGATAAAAGCAAAAACTATAGACGAGATATCGATGGCTTACGTGCCATTGCTGTTTTATCTGTGGTTTGTTTTCACGCTTTCCCGAAGTACTTACCCGGTGGTTTTGTTGGTGTTGATATTTTTTTTGTAATCTCGGGCTTTTTAATTTCATCCATCATTCTTACCCAGGCAGCCTCAGACACCTTTTCACTTACGCAATTTTACCAAAAACGCATACGCCGTATTTTTCCAGCACTCCTCACCGTCATCACTTTTTGTATGATTCTGGGTTACTTCGTGCTTTACGATAATGAGTACCAAGCGCTCGCAAAACACTTAACTGGCAGTACCGGCTTTGTCTCTAACTTTATCCTTTGGAAGGAGGCGAATTACTTTGATATTTCATCTGAGTTAAAACCCTTGCTACATCTATGGTCACTAAGCATAGAAGAGCAGTTTTATATCGTTTGGCCATGCATACTCTTGGTTGCCTTCAAAAGAAAGTGGTCCATTTATAAAACCATCATCATACTTTTTGTTGCATCCATGACACTTAACCTTTTAAAAGTTGGACACCACCAAACTGCAACTTTCTACTTCCCAGTCACTCGCGCCTGGGAACTCCTGCTTGGTGCCGCACTTGCACAGCACACATTACATGCTAACGTCAAACCATCAAAATTAACTGAAGAACTTTTGGCCAGCGCAGGCATTATTTTTATTGCACTTGCTATCACACTATTCAATAACCATATGCTTTTTCCGGGTTTGTGGGCTTTACTACCAACACTTGGTGCCGCCTTCTTAATGAGCAGCCCCAATGCTCGAATCAATCAATATCTTTTGGCTCATCCCATCTGTGTTGGCATAGGACTCATCAGCTACCCACTCTACCTTTGGCACTGGCCTTTACTCTCATTTGCACACATTACTCAAGGCTCAAACCTCACCACAACACTGACCTGTGCTTTAGTATTGCTTAGCGTCGGCTTAGCCTACTTAACTTACCGCTTAATTGAGCACCCCCTTCGGTTTGCCATGCAACCCAGTACTGCTGTCAAAACACTGGTTTTCGGCTTACTCTTTATCGGTAGTGCCAGCCTTTACCTATATGGTAATACCCCTTATCTACCTGGCAGAGCTTTTGCTAAAGCCGAAAAACAGACTTTAACTGCGCTCAGTTCTTTTTATGCTTATCAGTCGGCTGCAGAGCCTTGCGGACTCAAAACCCCAGGCACAGAGTTACTCAGCCTATGCTATAAAGCAAAGCCTGGCGAGCCTACACATGTACTATGGGGAGATAGCCATGCTGAGCACTTATTTCCAGGCATTATTGATAAAGATACCTCTCGCAACTGGATACTCTTGGGCCATTCAGCCTGCCCCCCTATACTTAATACCAAAATACATGAGAAAGGCCGAGAAGAAGTATGCAGCGCTCGCAACCAAGTCATACTTCAGGCCATTATAGATACACCGTCAATAGAGGCGGTCACTTTGGCATTTTTAGGCCCTTTCTATATTTCAGACACAGGCTATGCCAAAGAGCACATTGGCGAACATGGGCCCAAGCGTTGGGTTGTAGAATCCAAAACTTCCCCCCGCCTCTCCAGAGTCGAAGCATTCTACGAAGGACTAGAGCAAACTGTGCGTGAACTAGAAGCCCATGGCAAAAAAGTCTTTTTGTATCGAGATGTACCCGAAGTACCTTTCATACCATCCCAGTGCTTAAACAGGCCCTTGGGACCACAAAAATTTTCGTGCTATACCTCTGCTGATATCGTCATTAATGAAAGACAGGCGACTTACATGCAGGTGCTACGAAAATTAGAACTAAAATATACCTCCGCACAACTGTTTGATAGTACGCCCTATCTCTGCGACAATGGCCTTTGCCACGCGCAGCATGATAATAAATTTATTTATCGCGATGGCCACCACTTAAGTGCTTACGGCAGTCGATTGCTCGCAGCGCCTTTTTTGGCCTGGCTTCAGCTAATAGAAGAAAATTTAGTGTGAGTTTAATATGACTTTAACCCGAAATATCAACGTACTAATGCTTGCTAATAACCCTGTGACACATGATACCCGGGTTATAAAGTGCGCTGAATCACTAGCAGCTTCAGGCATGAAGGTCACCGTACTATGTAGAGAAGAAGGGGCAGCTAAAAGCGAGGTTAAGCAAGGTGTTATATATGAAAGAACGCCTTTCATCACCACACCAAGGGCGCTTCTTAAGAAGTTGCGGTATATACTATTCAATCTACCTAAAAAAGGCTTTCACTTTTCTGGCAAGTCTATCTCGTTGCTCAGCATTACATTCATTTTTGATCTTCTTGCAGCGGCTTTGCTTGTCCCTCTTGGTCTTGTTGAAAAACGTCTAATCAAAAACAGGCCTTCTTACTGCTTAAGCTTGCTGAACCGCCTGCTTTACAAACCGCTATTACATCCCTACATCACCTTTCTTACCTTTTCATCACTGTATGAATCCACCCTAAGTCATAAGCCGGATGTCATTCACGCACATGATATAGATACCTTGATGCTCGCTGCCATTACAGCGAAAGCTCATAATATACCTTATATCTATGATGCTCATGAGTATGAAAGTGACCGCGTGGATAGAAAGGGCACGATTAACCAAATGCTCATTCGATTCGATGAAGCTAAATACATTAAAAATGCACGTGTCATTACTGTGGCAGATGGTATCGCTGAGCTTTTAGTTAGAGACTACGGCATTCCTAAGCCCACAATAACTTACAATGCCCCCATAACAGCAAATATAGCGAGCACCAAAGGTCAGACCATAAAAAAAGTACTCAAGCTAAAGGAATCAGACTTCCTTGTTGTATACGTAGGCTTTGTAACCATTACACGCTGTCTCACAGACATCTTAAAAGCTCTCCCCTACACTGAAAAAGTCCACTTTGCTTGTATAGGACCTCAATACCAACCTATGGTAGAAGAACTGCAGAATACTGCTGCATCAATTAATCAAACCGATTACTTTCACCTACTGCCAGCTGTACCATACCATGAAGTATCATACTTCATTAGCTCTGCTGATGCAGGTATAGTTGTTCTTGATAATTTATGCACAAGCTATGAGCATGCTATGCCTAATAAGTTTTTTGAAACACTTTGTGCTGGCCTACCAATGATTATGTCAAGCCAAAACGAAATGCGGGCACTTGCTGAGACATATAAGCTGGGTATATTCACCAAAAGCACTTCCCCAGAAGAAATTGCCAAAGCTATTTCTAAACTACAAGCAGAGTATAAGATCTACGCACCAAGCGAAGCAAAAACAGCTACTCTAAGAGAAACTTTTGGCTGGGAGGCACAAGAACAAAAACTGTTATCTCTATATAGAGACATTTTTATAGCGCCTACGCCTCAACTAAAGACTCCAGCCATAGATTCGCAGTAAATAAGCGCCAAACAGCATTCAAATCTCCTGACTTGGTTGACTTAAGTTGCGCGTAGTGGCCCTCTAGGTATTTTCTCTGCGATGCAGACAAAGCTTCGAGCAGCTCGCTTTTCTCACCAAAGCAACGGGACAAGTACTGCATAGGAGCATCAGCCATAAACCATTTTGCAGCAGGCGTAGAAAAGCCCATTTTATCTTTTCTTTGCAGTACCTTTTGGGGTAACACGTCTTTAGAAATTTGATACAGCAACCATTTGCTGCGACCCTCACGCATCTTATAGTGGTGCCCCAAAGAAAATACATACTCAACCAAGCGATAATCTAAAAAGGGCAAACGTGACTCAACAGAAAATGCCATGGCATTTCTATCTTCGTAATGCAGCAAATCTGTAAGATTGGTAAAGGTATGTTCAAGCAATAAGCTACTCAATGCATCGTGCTCAAATGGCTGCATATAGGCGAGTTGATTTGTGGTAGGCACTTTTGTCTGGAACCCTTTTCCACTCAAATACCCTGACTTTACTGCATTTCGCATTGCTTTAAGTTTCAAGTGGCTTGTATCAAGGCTTGTATTAAGCTTAACAGCCTTTGAAGCTTCTTGGTAAGCTCGCCAGTTTTTGATGCTTGGCCGGCGCAACGCTTGCTTTAAGAGTGTTGCAAGCTGATGATAAAAATAAGGCTGGTAGCCACCTATAAGCTCATCAGCACCTTGGCCATCCAGCAATACTTTTACATGCTGACCTGCAAGCTTCATCACTGCGCGTTGTGATAATACTGAAGCGCCACCAGTAGGTCCATCTTGCTCATAAATTGATTGCTTCACCAAGCTTATAAAGTCATCATGGCTGGGCTCAACAAATTGCGCTTCGGTCTTAAACGATTCAGCCGATGCTCTAATATACTCAGACTCATCAAACTCAGGTGAGTTAGGATAAATACAAGAAAACGTATGGATGGGTTTTTCAAAAATACGGCTGGCAAGCCCCACAATAGTACCGCTATCAAGCCCGCCACTTAAGCATGCTCCTACAGGTACATCACTTCGAAACCGAAGACGAATCGCATCTTCTAGCAATGCCGAAAAAGCTTCAACGCTTTCGGTATCAGAAGGCTTATTGGTTTCTGGGTTAGGCACCCACTGCCAGTAGCGTTTTTGACTTACGGGCTCACCATGCTCAAGCAGCATAAAATGCCCAGGCATCAAATTGTATAAACCTTGATAGAAAGTTTCTTCAAAGCATGCAAAGAACCCCGTTTGGATAAAATCCGCTAAGAAGGGCATATTGGGTTGCTTAAATTCAGGGAATACTTCCACAATGGCTTTTGCTTCACTAGCAAAAACCAGCTGCTTATCTTGAGTGATACCAAAAACCATGGGTTTAACACCCATTCTATCTCTGGATAAAAAAAGCTTCTTTTGTTTGACATCAAAAAGTGCGAACGCCCACATACCATTAAAATGATTTTGGCATTCGACGCCCCACTCTGCATAAGCTTTAAGAATCACTTCCGTATCGCTTTGCGTATGAAAGTGATGGCCGCATAGCTCAAGCTCTTTACGAATTTCTATATAGTTGTATATCTCACCATTAAAGATCAAAAGATTACCGATTTCGGCATCTTCCATCGGCTGGTTAGCCTCGGTGTGCAAATCGATAATGCTAAGCCTTGCATGTGCAAAGCCTAAACCATCCATCACCCGAACACCCATTGCGTCAGGACCGCGATGCTCAATCAGCTTAATCATTGCCTCAAGTTTTTTAGGCTCTGGCTTTTCTTCGTGATGATTTGGAAAAAGTCCTGCAATACCGCACATATGAGTTTATCACTCCCTTGTATATTATTTTTAAATAGCCACGCACTTGCTCAACCATAAGTAGCAATAAATGCGACTTTTTTTGTGAAGCATACTTAAGTACGCCCGACTCTGCCATAACACCAAGCGCTTTTTCAAACTTAGCATCGTAGTCCTCCGCCTTTGCGGCTGCTTTTCGCTTGGCAATCAAGCCTTCATCCCATCTAAAATCAGCACTGTTTCTAATAGCACCCTCAAAAGATTTTGCATCATCGGCAAAGGCAAAGACGTCTTGATAGGGCTTGAGGGCATCTATTGTGACACTCACAACCGGCAGCCCTGAGGCTAGATATTCAAAAGCTTTGAGTGGTAATGACTTTTTAACCAGCCAAGCTTCATGCTTAAAAGGTATGAGACCCACGGTCGCTTCACTTGCAAACTCGCGTAGCTCTTCTGGTGTACATACGCCCTTGTACTCTACATTTTGATGCGTAAGCAGCTGTTGCCACTTAGGCTCATTAAAAAGAACCGGCCCGCAAAACTGGAACGTCCAGTCAGGTAGAGCCTGTGCTAAGTGAAGCAGCAAATCATAATCAAGCTTGCCAAAAATATTGCCCTGATAAAATGCAATTTTACGGCTGTTTGGTGATGCGCTGACAGCATCGTAAAATACAAAATCACAACCGTTTGCAATCACGGTATGCTTACCTTTGAAGCCACCTTCTTTTATATAGCTTTGAAGTACGCCATCAGAAACGGCAATTAACGTATCAGCTCTATCAAGGCAAGCATGCAAATGATAGTGATACATTGAGCCTTTTCGGTAAGCAACAGGCGAGCTCTTAGCCAGGTAATCTTCCGTTGCATGAAACACAACTTGCGCTTTTGTCTGCTGCTTTAAAAAGTGAGAAAAGTTAACGTTGTATACCCAATAAAGAGGGCGCGTATAGCCTTCGGATTGAATGAGGTTTTGTAACGTTTTGAGCTGCTCATAACCATAGATGCTCGATACATGCACCACAGAAATACCTTCTATTTCTGTGGGCTCCATGTGAAAGCCTTTGGATGCTCTATCAGGCTGCACAAAAAGCACCGGGGCACACGTTACAAACCTTTTGGCGTAGTGATAGCGGTTGCTTCTAAGCTCTTGAAACCAGTTGGATGACGTCAACATCACTACAACGTCAAATGTATACCCTGTACTATTCATATTATGCAGAAGACACAGCTATCATAGACTCATAAAACTCAACAGCCGAGTCATAATCACCTTTGTATACAATGATACCTTTGTCCATGACAGCAACCTGGTTACAAAAACGCTTGATGATATCTTTGGAGTGACTGGTCAATACAAAAATTTGCGCCTTATCAATCAGCTTCATCACGCGATTTTGTGCCTTTTGCATAAAGGCAGCATCACCCACACCAATGATTTCATCAACCAGCATGATTTCAGGCACGCGAGAGGTTGCAACCGCAAAGGCAAGCTTCACTTGCATCCCCGAAGAGTAGGAACGCACAGGCTTGTTCAAAAACTCACCAAGACCTGTGAAGTTTTCTACATCGTCAATAATAGAGCGCGACTCGGCAAGGCTCCAACCACGCAAAATACCCAGGTTTACAATATTTTCATAACCCGTGGCTTCAAGGTTAAAGCCGAGATTAATATCAAATAAGGTCGAAATCTTACCTTGTACGTCCAAGTGGCCTGATGTTGGCTCATAGATTTTTGCCATCACTCGCAGTAAAGAGCTCTTTCCAGCACCATTTCGTCCTAAAAGACCCAGTCTATCGCCAGGCTTTAAATCTAAATTAATGCCATTAAGCGCGCGAAAGGATTCATTCTTAACAACTTTAAGCTTTTCATCAACTTTGCGCCGCATCAAACCATTAAATAGATAAAACGCGGTTTTCTTCAGGGAATCAGACCCTGTTTTTAAAAGGTAATCTAAGCACACTTCTTCCAGCTGCATTGAAACGGTCATGGCTCTCTCCTACAACCAGAAAACAAGACGATTTTTAACTCGACTCATCACAACCATATACAGGTAGATGCCGAGCAAGGTAATCAGTGATACGACTAGAAAAGCCTGCGAACTTACAGGTTGATTCATCAGTGGCGCACGAATGATTGCTAAAAACTGTGCAAAGGGATTCCAATCAAAAAACCACCGAACCCGCTCTGGCAGCAAACTTGGCATCCACATCACAGGCGTTACGAAAAATACCACCTGAATAATACTACCCACAATTTGCTGAATATCCCGATAGCGTGTACTCAAAGCCGCAATGACACTGCCCCAGAAAAAGCCATTCACAGATAATAAAATCAATCCTGGAAACAACATAAGCGAGTGCCAACCAAAACCCGTATGGAAAATAAGAGCAATGGGGATAAATGCTAAAAAGTTATGCGCAAAAATGAGTAAGTTCCGTAGCACGATGCGCATTTCAAACAGAGAATAAAACGTACGCTGGTTCTGCAAATAGTTCATAGCATCAATATAGGCATTACTGCTTTCGTTCAAAAGTGTTGCAATATATTGCCAACAAATAAAGCCCGAAGCTAAATATGGAAAGTACTGATGTAAATCAAGCTTAAACAGATGACTGTATAAAAAGCCCATACTGTAAATCATAACGGCTGTACTTAAAGTAAGCCAAAGTGGGCCAAGTGCGGAGCGCCGATAACGCAGTTGAATATCTTGAAAGCCTAAAGTATACCAAATAAGCCAGTGTTGCTTAATGGCTTTGACTTCGTCCAGTGCCATAGAATACATAAGTTTAATTAACCTATAGGAAGTCCCAAAAAAAAGTTTTAAGAATGTACCAGTTTATCGGTATTGCTGCAAACCTGGGCAGTAAAGATTCCTGACTTAACTCGCCAAACAACTTGACAATATGCATGGCTCCTGTTTCAATCTAATTCAGTATCAATTGATCTATTTGGCTTAAGTATTGTCCATGAAAAAAGCGCGTATCATCGTCATCAGCTTGTGCACTTTTTTGGTTGCTTGTAACCCTGTTACTTACAAAAAGCCACCTCATAACGATCCTAGTGATGACGCAAGCATCAAACTTGCCGAAGCAGCAAACTCTGTAAGCGACTCCATGCTTGAGATGGCACGCGTCGAAAAAGTAGTGATGCCACCCAATGTGGATAATGTCCAAACCATTCCCGCGACCAAAGCACTACTCACTCACGCTTCTGTCGACTGGGCAGGGCCTATTGGTGAGCTTACCGAGCGTATCGCCAAAGCCGCCCACTATAAAGTTCGTACCCTTGGCCAACCCCCTTCAATTCCTGTGCTGATCAGCTTAAATGCTAAGGACCGACCGCTTGCAGATATTTTACGCGACATCGACTACCAAGCAGGACAAAAAGCATCCATACATGTCTACCCTAATAACCAAGTCATTGAACTGCGCTATGCGAAAGTTTATTCGTGATGGTTTAGTTGTTTTTGCTCTCATTGGGCTTGTTGCTTGTACCCCAAGGGAAACCTACGACCAAATGGGGGATACCTCTTCACTTGCAGGCCTAAAGGCCATGGGCACACCTTCTAAAAAATCCGCTGAGCGTCGTCAAACCAAAGAATCTGAGACCAAAATCAGAAGCATGGCACTACGCGAAATGGCTCTGAGCTTAGGTGCACAATCAGGCCTTGCTTCACGCGCAAAAACCATCGATAACTCACTGATTAAACAGGGCCGACACTTAGACGCCATTTTTGATTTCAAGTCTCTCTTGCTCGACAACAACGTGCTGCCTCCAGTACTTTTACAAGGCGATAAAACCTTAAACCTTGCCAACGGCCAGGCCATTCGTATTTCAGACAGAACCTACAAGCTTGCCAAGCAAGCGCACTTTGTGACCACCCCTCCGAACTGGCGCCAATACTTGTGGCTTGATTATCAAGAGCCCGAGGTGCCTCCGGTTAGCATGTTGCCAAACTCTAAATCCGAGCAAAAAATTTGGTGTTACTACGTCGAAAAAGGTTGGACGCAAGGCTTTGACCAAGCGAACATCATTTTAAGTGAAAATATTGCGCGTATTAAAGAAGACTTTAATGGCATGATTTTATATCGCAAGCTGCTTGCCATGAATATGGTCTCAGCACCCTATGTATCGCACTTAGACCTTGGTGTTACCGGAAATCGTGATGAGTTACACATTGACGACCGTGTGCTTAGAATCACAGCCCTACCTGCACTTAATACCAAAAGTGAAGAGTGGCGAGCCGCTGTGGCCAAAGATGAGCGCAGCCTTAAAGCTTTACGCCAAATGGAAGAGCGTGTGAATCAAGCCAATGTGGTTGGCAATACTGAACACTGGCAACCCGTTATTTCTCCAATCAATGAAGTTAACAATCAATAAGCTATGGAAGAAAGTCACGTTAATTTGATGCCAGATGAGCCCACGCGGTTCTCTCCTGTTTTTATGGATAAAATGCTTGAGCATACAGAAGGCTTAAGTGCCTCTGATGTCACCATTCAAACAGGTACAGCGATTTATGCTGAAGTGTATGGCCGACTGCTTAGAATCACCAATCGCCATCTATCCAATACCGAGCTTGGTGATTTGATTAATGCCATCTACGGGCCCAATGCAACCACGCAGTTGCTCTCGGGTAAAGACATCGATACACACTACGAATTCAGACCAAACCGGGGCATCAGATACCGCTACCGTGTCAATGCTACAGCGTGCCTGATTGAAGGGCATGACGGGATTCAAATCACGCTCAGAAGTATCCCCACAACACCACCACCACTGGATACACTTAATTTGCCGGAGTCGGTACTCGAGGCTATCGCCCCACAAGAAGGCATTGTATTTATCACAGGTGCAACAGGCTCTGGTAAGTCAACCTTACTTGCCTCAGTCATACGTGACCTCATCGAAGTCGAAGATTCAAACCGTAAAGTATTAACTTACGAGGCACCCATCGAATTTGTATACGATGAAATTGAAACCACCTCGGCTGTCGTCAGCCAATCAGAAATTCCGCGGCACTTGCCGTCGTTTGCAGAAGGCGTCAGAAACGCCCTGCGTCGTAAGCCAAGGCTCATTATGGTTGGGGAATGTCGCGACCCTGAGACTATCAGTGCCGCACTTGAAGCCGCTCTCACAGGGCATCCTGTCTACACCACATTACATACTTCCGGTGTTGCTGAAACCATGCGACGTCTAGTCACATCCTTTTCTGGTGAAGAGCGTCTGGGCCGTACTATTGATATCTTAGAAACCATTCGTTTATGTATTTGGCAAAAGCTTGTACCTACCGTAGACGGTAAGCGTACGCCTCTAAGAGAATATCTTGTATTCGATGAAGAGGCTCGCGATACACTATTAGAAAGCGATCCCAATGAAGTCACACGTGTCACCAGAAAATTAGTACGTCAACGTGGTCGACTCATGACAGTCGATGCAAAAGAAAAGTTTGAGGCTGGCATCATCAGCGAACGTACCTATAAGCTTATCATCGCAGGTACCAAGCAAGACATCATTTAGTCCTCACTACGCCACCCGGCTTTGTCCGGGTGGCCTCCAGTTCAACCTACTCCTGACCAGGCGTACCTTGCGCATCAATGTTAGGGGTATCAGATGACGGAATTTTATCTTTAATTGCCTTCGCACCTTTCATAGCCTCACCACCAGCACGCTGACCAGCCTGGGTCATCGCACGGTCGGTCTTCTGACCAGCCTCGCCTATCTTACTCTTACTTTCTTCTGCCCATTGCATGGTTTCTTGGCCGGTGCTCTCGGCCTGCCCACCAATCCAGCGCAAGACTTTATCAGGCAAGACGGCAATCAATGTAAAGGCCTTGGTCGCGAGAGTTACATAGAGCATGGTATACATCACCGCACCAAAGAAGTAACCAAACAAAGCACTCCAGGTAATGGTCGTGATGGCTGACGTCGACGGCGCGGCCCAAATATTATCACTTTTTAGATAACTCAACACTTGCTCAAAGCCAGCATTCATAATCCATATACTGACAAAGCACAGTGCAATACCGGCGATATAGCCAATAATCATCATGGCCGGCCTTAAAAAGACATTCAACAAGATCATAATGCCTTGCTCACTTTTGCCAAGTGCATCATGCCCTTCCGGATGGGCTATGCCGAGTGCGACAATCGGTGCTGCAACCATCGCCTCAATCACGGCGATAATCCAGGCTATAGACCCAAAGGTGAAAATCATATAGGGATAAAAAGGCACAAAATAGGCTGTGATAAAACCTATCGATAACATCATAGCAAGCCAACTAAGGAAGAAGGGCATAAGGAGAGAAATAAACCCAAGCAAGAAAGGACCGAGAGGTGGAATCAAGGTAAGCAGCTGGAGGCCGAGTGCAACTATCCAGGCATCCATAGCAAAGTTAACATAGGTACTACCCATTTTAGCCAAGCCAATAATCGGGTTTGTACCCGAGCTCGAAATGGCTTGCATACCCTGAATAAAGATATAGGTAAAGCCTTCTAAAGGCAACACAACGAACGCTTTATAGAAAAGCTTTGCTATATTTTCTAAGACCATTACCATCCAACTCAAAAAAACGTTAAAAAAGTCATTAACAAAAGAAATTACAGGTTTAGCCAAACATCCAGTCCACAGTGTGGACTTGTTACACTTGAAGTTATATTCAGGGAAAGCTTTGAGATCTAAACTATCATAAGTGCTCCAATCAAGATCGATATCAACCTTCATGCTGATGCCAGAAAGACCTTCCTGACCAGGCAAGTCAATCACCATGCCGTTGGTCACAAAACCATACACCGTAGTCGAACCTATACCCTTTTCTGAATCAATTGTATTTGTTCCATTAAAGTCCTGTTTGGTTAGTGGAGTGAGCTTGCTTGGCGCAACACCTTCTCCGGTAATCAAGGCATTCACCTGCCTAAGCTTGGTGTCGTCCTTACTAAATAAGTCACAAAGCACAGCGTACTTAGCTTTTTCATTACACGAGTTATCATCGTTAAAGCTGTCGGTCAGGTCGCTGGGTTTATAGGTACTGTCGCCCAAGCCACTGTTTTGATCTGTTCTGGTGGAAGCATTGCCTGAGCCATTTAATCTTGCCAAGTCATAGAAATAGCTGCCAGCCGTAATCCAACCCCGCTCCTTAGCATCCGTAATAAAAGAGCGCTCGCTCTCAGCTTGGGATTGATTTTTCATTTCATTTTGTAGCTTTAACGCGGGTGCCATCACTGCATTGTAATCCGCTATCGCATCTTGAAATTCGGCTCCACCCAAAAGCACTGGCGCCGTAGAAAAATCATCCTGCCCCCAAAGCGGGCAGTCCTCGCTGGAGTCTTTGCAAAAAGAGTAAGAGGACTTCTCTGGCACACCAAACTGACTGTCAGCAACAGCAGATGCATCACCGTCACTTATGCCATTACCATTAAGTTGTGGATCGTTACTGACCATTTGTCTTGCTGTGGTCGAAAGGGTCAAGTACATTTGCGTGACTGCCGCAGCCCTTGATCTCTTTATGATATCAACGTCAGCTTTACTAAAGTTAAGCTTATTTGATGGCGCTTTCGGTGCATCAAGAGAGCGAATGCTGCCCCCCACCCGCTTATCGGACATATCAGTATTAAGTTCTTTACCTTCGGACTTAACATCCGAAGTGTCAAACTTTTCTCCGGGGTTAAAGTTATTTTGAATCCCCTTTTTAATTGTCTTGGTCGCTTTATTGGTTGTCTTCTTGATTGATTTACCTGCTTTTTTCCACTTCTTTGTTGGGGGGCCAGACTTGTCTGGGGCATCTCCGCCACCGCCAGGACGAGACACACCGTCAGGCAACTGAAGCTTATCTATGAAATCTTGAGCCATCGGACTCCAAGAAATCGTACCGCAAACACCATTTAGCTTTTCATACACGGAACCATCATGAATGCTTGGCATCATTGCATCTATATCTGCAGATCCTTCATCTTTATTAAACGCCACCATGGGGTCGACCGAGTTGATAAAATCGGGTACTGAGTCTTCACAAAAGGACTTCATATCAGGGTCACTATCGATATCACCATAGCAACGCCCCGCATCGTTTTCTTTGGCATCTAAATATGTATTTCGCTGACGCTCTAGTTGAGCTTGTAGTCCTGCCATACACACTTGGCCATAGAGCATGGTCGCAGCACCCTGACCAATCGAACCACCACCCGCGGTTGCGGAAATATCAGGCGCCATATTGGCTTTGACAATAACGCCGCCACGGTTCAAATAATCGAGTGCCGCACCCCATACTTTGTCGGCCACACCAATACCTTGTACCACAACCCACATCACAAATATCTGCATCATGCAGTAGCCAGAAGCTTTAGGAATTAAAAGTGCAAGCCCCATCGTTGCCCGTACCGGTACCCAAATTGAAGACCATTTTTGCCCCAGCATTTGGCCTTCGTGTGCCGTATTCATGGTAGACACGAGTATGATATACATGATGACAATGCCACCCAAAGCAAGTACTGCGGCATTGAACACCGAAAACATCTCGCCCATTATTTGGCTACCCGTGCCATGAAGCACACCATCGACCACACCAAAAATATTTTCTAAGAACGTCACTGAGATATCACTAGGCGGAGGAGAAAAGCTCACAGCCTCAGAAAATGTTTCCTCCGCAAACGCAAGCGAAGGCAAAATAAAACTCATTAAAACTGTACAGAGCCGTGCCCATAAGTTCTTCATTTTACCTTACCCCCAAGTAAACCCTGTTTGAACCATTCTTTAAATGTACAACCAAGTTTTCTTTGTTTTAGCTGGTAGTGCCAAAAGTGGTAACGAAATGCAAGCGCGATGGGGATAAACATGATCAATAGACTAATACTAGCCCCAATAGTGCCACCATGGTTAAATTGATATATGCTGTAACACACCATGAGTACAGCTAAGAAAATCATAAAGAAGCTTAAACGACGAAGCCGCTTTGCTCTTTTGGCAATGTCTTCATCACTAAGCTTAAAACGCTTCGCTGCAGCATTAAATGATTCTTTTGGTACTTCATGCTTTGGCACAAATAAACGTAGGGCAACACCTTTAATAAACCACCCAAAACTCTGAATGCGCCCAAAATCGAGCCAAAAACGAAACCTGAAGGTTGAGCTTAAAGTTTGCCTAAGTTGAGATGGTGATTCTTTTGCCATTTTATTTTTGCTCGCTTTCCATTTATATTATGATAATGATTGTAAACTTGACAGGAATCAATCTATTGTTCATAAACTGTAACTATTTTTTCAATATATTGAGATTACCATGCCAGACTTAAGCCACAAAGCCTCCGCTGAATACTGGGCCGGCTACCGCGATCCTATTATTTATCGTATCATTACTTTTATGGAAAGTGTGGAGTCTTGGACACTAGATGGCAATAAAAGCATTGAAAAAGCGCTCATTTCACTAGGCGAAACCCTCGATAATCTCAAATCTGTTGATTTAAATAAGCTTGCTGAATCCGAACGCTTTGTACAAATTGCCGCAAACATCAAAACCGGCCGCGGCTTAAGACTCTTACAAGCTCTAGATACTACTCATCCTGGCAGTGCATCAAAGATACTCATGTATGCTGAAGAACACAGCCAAGGTGGCGATAATCCTTCGTCATTTTTCTTAAAGCGCAATATTGTTTTTGAAAGGCTTAGATTATTATCTCGTACCTTTTCTAAGGATAGACTCATACTGGTTGCACAAGCATTAGAAGGAGAAGAATAATGCACAGGCTCCAAAAACTGGCTTTAAGTACCCTGATTTTACTCTCACCACTCACAAGCTTACATGCTGATAGCTCAAGCGAAGCTGCCGAAAGCTTGGCATCACTCACCGAGTACCTCAAAAATTTGGGTGCTTATTTAGGCTTTGATGTCACCAATGCCCCACCAGATGGTGCGGTATCAACGCTTGTGGATTTATCATCATCAACCTTAGCGCAACAATATTCTTTCGTCACCTATTTGGGTGCCGTACCAGTCAATGCATACTCTGATGTGCTGTCACGCTTTGTGCCTTCAAATACTGCTAACTATACCGTCATCAACGACATGGCCAATTACACCTTTGCCAACCAACCCAGTGGCGGCAGCTATAACAGTGCCGATGGCAGCAGTGTGAATGTTTCTTCACTCATCGATCAGCAAACCTATCAAAAAGATCCCATTTCTCAGTTTGTGTTGAATATTTTAGGCACACCGCAAACCACATATTGCATGAACAATGATGCTACATCCTATACCAGCGACTGCTCTTATCTATACGATACCAAAGTCATGACCAACGTCGTTGGCCCCATACCCAGCACCGAGGCATTCTTCAGTTATGATTACAACCAAGATATTCTGGCTCAGCTGAATGCAGACACCTTGCTTGGGCCACTGATGTACAATACAGATAATGAGTCGTCGTCTACGTCTAGCAGTGACTCACAAAGCTCAAGCGATGAAGGCTTAAAAGCAGAAAACCAAATGCAAACAGCCCATAATTTTATTCGCTATGCAACAGGGATGACCAACCCCATTGCCCTTGCTAGACGCGCTGACTATGACAGCCTCTACCTACAGTCTATCAGCACAGATGACTCGGTAAGCGACACAGACAAACAGCTGGCTAAAGAAAATTTAGCCAAATACATTCTAAAAATACGCGCCTATTCTGCACGTGTATCTATGGGTGCCAGCAACTTATATTTTATGCTTTCTAAGCGATTACCCCAAAGCCAAAGCGCTGACCAAAGCAGCTCTAACCAAGCAAACAGCCAAGCTTTGAGTGAGTTTCAGATGGCAACACGCAGACTTTACGACCCTGCAAAAAAAGAGGGCAGCAACAGCAATGCGAAACAATGGATAGATGAAATCAATGAAGCATCAACTGCCACCGTACAAAAAGAAATCGCCGTGCTGCTTTCTGAAATCAATTATCAGCTGTATTTATCGCGTCAGATTGATGAGCGTATTTTAGCGACTTTATCTGTCTTGGGATCTTCTGCAGTAACACCGCCTGCATTCAGCAGCTCATCTATTGCCACAAAAGATGATGCCGAAGAAGGATAGCGCTTCATCACGATAAGAGCTCGCTGATTTTAGCCTGCACTTTGTCGACAGGCACCAAGTCCATAGCCCAAAGGGCGTGGACTTGCGTGCCCCAGCGCATGGCATCTACAGGCTTTTCGCAAAGCTTTTTGAGCGCCTCAGGATAAGCATCAATCACATGCTCTCGTGACAAATAAGGTGATGAAACATCAGGGTTGGTCACCGCATGCAGAGCAATCGCTGGCGTATTCATGGCTGAGGCCATATGTCCAGGCCCTGTATCTGGGCAGAGTACGAGTTTTGCCATATCAATCAGTGCCATCAACTCCTTAGGCTTGGTTTGGCCTACAAGATTGATGGCTTTTGTTTTTGCCAAAATCGCTTTTGCCAAATCTTCATCATGTGCGCATGGTCCGCCAGTGAGCACTATCGTGACATCGTACTTAGCTGTTAAATATTGAATGATTTTAATATAGTTTTCAGCAGGCCAACTTCTTTCAGGTTTGCTGGCAGCAGGGTTAATAACAACCATAGGCTTTTCACTGCTACCAAGCTTTGCTTTTACAGCTTGGTAATGGGCATCTTCTATGGGCATACGCCATTCGGGCGGCGCCTTAGCTGCACCCACTTGCTCACCAAACTTTAAGAAACCTTCCAAGGTATGCTCGCGCCCAGGCGTGATAGTCTCATGCACAAAAAGCCGATGACCATCTTTCGCGCGGGCTTTGTCATAACCTATTTTACGTTTGGCTCGGATGAATGGATATAACAAATTCGCTCTGAAGCTTGCTTGAGCTGCGAGCAAGACATCAAATTTACGGCCCTTCATTTGCCGTTTAAAGCGCAAATAATCTTGTAGGGTTTTAGGTTTATCGATACAAATAAACTCAATATCTTCCATCCCTTCAACCAGCTGGTAAGCAAGGGGTGAAATCACCCAGGTAATACGTGCATCAGGATATGTGCGTCTTAAGGCGCGCACCATAGGCACAATCATCAGCACATCCCCAAGAGCTGATAAACGTACCAAACAAATCGATTTAATCATGCTTTAAAACATAAAGCGTCCCACAATAAGGGCACGCCATTTCTCCAGTTTTTTCAATTGGAATATATACTTTGGGATGGGCATTCCACACAACCGCACCCTGCTGTGGGCACGAAAGTGGTAAGTCTTTTGCTCTTATGGTTTGCTTTTTTCGGCTACAAGCCACTTTTGGTTTTGTCATCTCACTCCCCATTTTTTGATGGCTCATTATCTAACATCCTAGAAAGGAGCTCAAGCACAGCTTGCATACATTCTGGTTTAGCAGGATCAACACAATGAATATCAGGCCAACTCCTAAGCCAAGTGAGCTGACGCTTGGCAAGGTTTCTGGTGGCAACTACAGCTTTATGCTTAAAGGTCTCAAAGTCATACTCACCCTTTAAGTATGCCACGGCCTGCCGGTAGCCTACGCTTTTCATTGCCGGCGTATCTATCACTTCATCACCATATTTTTTGAGGATTGTTTCTACTTCATCCAAAAACCCAGCGTCCAGCATGTGGGTAAAACGCTTTTCTATGCGTGCATGTAGCCATGCTCTATCTTCTGGAAACAAAGCGAGATTAATCCAACGATAGGGCGCACCTTCGGTGGGATTTTGCTTTTGTAATTTTGATAAAGGCTCACCTTTTGCATGGTAAACTTCCAGCGCTCTTAAAATGCGCTGGGTATCATGCGGGTGTAATCTTGAAGCAGAAACCGCATCTACCTGCTCTAACTCACGATAAAGACTCGGCAAACCTTCTGCATCCAAACGTAGCTTCAGACTTTCACGCAGTGAAGCACAAGCTTTAGGTAAAGGCGCAAGCCCCTGCTGTAAAGCACGAAAATACATCATACTACCACCCACCAACAGTGGGACATGGCCACGCTCAATGATTTCATCACAAAGTGCAGTGGCATCTTGGCAAAACTGTGCAGCAGAGTATGGCGTTAAAGGGCTTGTGACATCAACCAAATAATGGGGCGCTTTGCTAAGGACTTCAGCTGTGGGCTTGGCAGCACCAATATTAAAATCTTCATACAGCATGGCTGAATCAACACTGATGATTTCACCTGGCAAATGTGCCAGCAAATCGATGGCAAGATCGGTTTTTCCAGAGCCGGTTGGCCCCATAAGACAAATAACATCATGCATTATGTACAATCTCTTGGCATAAACTTACATCTAACAGACGGCTGAAAGGCATATTTAAATCTCGACACCAAAATGCGAGCATCGCATCGCGCACGTCTTCTGTAACGGCATAAGCAACCACACGCTCAGCATCCAACAATTGCTGCAGGATATCTTTTTCTGAGGACAATTGCTCAAAAAATACATGTAAATCTAAGTCTGGTAAGGCTTGAGGCAGTGTTTTTACTTGAAGATGCGTATTCTGCACAACATATTGCAAACCATACTGACTCAGCGCTTCTGAAAGCTGCTTTGCCAGATGATATTTACTTTCCACTAAACTTAAGCGCACAGGCACGAGCAAAGGCCTTGATGCCCATGGCAATGTTGCAGCAGATAATGCTTCTGCTTGCATGGCCCTGTGTAGCGCTTCAATATCTAATAAGTGATACACACCATTTTGCTTGGCAAGTGCGAAGCGCGCATTAAGTATTTGCCAATGCGTTTGTGCCATGAGTTCGGGCTGAGTTTGGTAAGGCATAGATTTAGCAGGTGCTTGTACCCGCGCTTGTTCAGACACAGGCGACTGAATGCCCTCTTGAATCACGGCATGGATTAAATCATGAACCAACCTAGGCTCAGCAAAACGCACCTCATGTTTGGTTGGGTGTACATTGATATCTACTTCTGTCAGAGGGACCGTCATATGCAATACACAGGCTGGATAACGCCCATCAGGCAGTAAATGTGCATACGCTTGACGTAAAGCATGCAACAAAAGCTTATCTCTAATCATGCGCCCATTGATATAAAACCACATCTTGTCTTGCTGAGCACGAGCGTATGTTGGACCACTGATAAAGCCTTTAATGCAGAAGGCATCTCTTTGTACATCGACTTGAATAGCATCATCCATAAAAGCCTTACCAAAAATTTTGGTCATGCGCTGCAAGGCAAGTTTTTCTGAAGGTGCTTGGCTTAAGCTAAGCTTCGGCTTACCATCATGGCGCACTTGAAACCCCACCTCAGGATGAGCAAGCGCAATACGCTTAATGACCGCTTCAATGGCTTGATATTCAAGGCGGGCTTCTTTTAAGAATTTTTTACGTACAGGCGCATTAAAAAATAAATCTTTGACTTCAATCGTGGTACCTTGGTTCCTCGCACAAGGTTTAAGACGTGTGCCTTTCTCATCATGCTGTAATGACATCGCATGGGCCGCACCTTTGGCTTTGGAATCAATATTGACGCGAGCAATAGAAGCAATACTTGCCAGTGCCTCACCTCTGAACCCCATGCTGTTTAACGCGTATAAATCATCCAGAGAAGTAAGCTTACTGGTGGCATGTGAGGTAATCGCAAGGGGTAAATCTTCTTGTAGAATGCCTTCCCCATCATCACTTACAACCATCGCATTGAGCCCACCATGGGCAACATCAATATAGATATTACCGGCACCAGCATCGAGTGCATTCTCGACCAGCTCTTTTACGACAGATTGTGGGCGCTCTATGACTTCGCCGGCTGCAATTTGATTGGCAACTTCAGCGGATAAAATCTGTATTTTCAACCATGCCCCCTGGGTGCCTCTTTCTGATTTTGGAGCTTAGCAAAATTCAGCTTTTCATTGGCTTTGGCCTCAAGATGCGTGCCATGAGGTGGGTGCTGCCAAAAATAACTCTTAAGCCCCTCAAAGATGGCTTTGGTCAATTGGGCTTGGTACTTAGGACTGGTTAAGTTTTTCTCTTCGGTAGGGTTTGAAATAAAGCCTGTTTCCACCAGAACCGATGGAATGTCAGGTGACTTCAATACGACAAATCGTGCTTGCTCAACCTTACGCGTATGTAGGCTTGTCACGGCACCTAAACGCTTGAGTACTTCAGAGCCCATTTGCAGGCTGGCCGTTGTGGTTGCGGTTTGTGATAAGTCTAGAAGCACGGTTCGAATCACATCATTTTGGTCATCCAAATCAGAGAGGTTGACCCCGCCAAGCTCAGAATAGTTTTCTTTTTCAGCAAGCCAGCGAGCAGCTTCACTAGTGGCCCCACGTTGGGAAAGCGCAAACACTGAAGCACCTTTGGCTTGTGGATGAGCAAATGCATCTGCATGAATAGAGACAAACAGATCGGCATGATGCTTTCTAGCAATATCCAGCCGCTCTCTAAGACCAATATAATAATCTCCTGAGCGTGTTAGTACTGCACGCATACCTGGCTCTTTATCAATGAGGGTTTTTAGCTGCTTAGCAATACTCAACACCACATGCTTTTCACGTGTTTTTTTCGAGCCTGTGGCACCGGGATCTTTCCCGCCATGACCGGGATCTATCACCACGATGACATCTCTGCGTGGCTTGGGCGGTGGTTTTTTTTCAATGACTGGAGGGGCAGCAACGACTTTTTTCTTACCCAAGGGCGCGAAGGCAACAGAAAGTACGCCTTCACCACGTCCACCTTTCGGCGTAACACGAATAACATCCATTGCTTCACTGGTGTCAAAGACCAGCCGTATAACATTTGGCTTTGGATAGCCAATACGAAGTTTTTTCACTGAGGCAGCACTGCCCTTACGCTGCTCAGGTTTAAAACTGCCTTGCTTCACGTCAACAAGATCGATAACCACACGATCAGGATTAGCAAGGGTAAAGGTTCGATATTTATAATCGCCTGAGAAAGTAAGCTTTACTTGTACAGTGTTTTTTTCAGGCTCAAGCGTTACGGTTTTTAAAGTGCCTGCCTGTAATAGTAATGGTAATAAACAACCCAAAGCTGCAAAAAAATATTTTATGATTTTTTCTGAAAGCATGGTAGTAATGTCTCACCTGATGGCGTAAAAGTATCGATTAAAAGTTGTCGCTTTACATCCTTTACTTCAAATGACAATAACATATCAAGATAACTGTTCAAACCAGCAACCTTATCAGGCCACTCAATAAAACAAATGGCATCTTCAGAAAAATACTCGCGAAACCCTAAAGACTCGAGCTCCTGGCTGGATGACAAGCGATACAAATCAAAGTGATGAATTAAAAAATCAGCGAAATGATAACTTTCGACCAACGCAAAGGTTGGGCTTTTGATGGCACCCTTTACACCGAGCGCTCTTAGTACACCGCGAATGAATGTTGTCTTACCAGCACCAAGTGCGCCGGCAAGACCAATGATTTGAGGTGCTTGTAGACCTCGAGATAAGTTTGCTGCAACCCGTTCTGTATCTAACTCGTTTTGGAGCAAGATGCACTGTTGCTCTTCTAACATCACTTACTTAACGAGCCGTAATGCTGGCTTTTTCCCTTTACCGTCTGTACCAGAACCACCTTCACTACCGCCTGTGGGTGGCAAGTCGCCGTCTTCTTCCGAAAACTCCATACCTCGACCATTTTCTTTAGAATAAATAGCGAGTACAGCACCAGGCCTTAATGCCAATTGAACGGTTCGCCCAGAAAAACGTGTTGAAAGTACAATCTTATCGTTATCAAGGTGAAGTCCACGGCAAGACTCTGGGGAAATATTCAGAATCACGCGCCCTGCTGTGACATATTCCAGAGGAATTTCGACACCAGGGTAATCTGCATTGACCAGAATATAGGGCGTTAAATGATTATCGACCAACCAATCGTACATGGCACGAATTAAATATGGCCTGCTTGAAGTCATTTTTGTTTTTATTGTGCTTTTATCTGTCATGACTACGCCACTCGTAACTGCCTCTCAACATCTGTCAAACTTGTTTGGAAGGTTTCCCTTTCAAACAAACGCTGCATATAGGCTTGTAATGCTGGTGCATCTTCAGGCAAAGTCACGCCAAGCACGGGCAAGCGCCACAACAAAGGTGCCAATGCGCAGTCTAACATGGAGTACTCATCACTCAAGAAAAAGGGCTTATCGGCGAAAACAGGCTCGAGGCTGACTAAACTATCTCTGAGCTGTATTCTTGCTTGCTCAACATCTTTACCTGTTTGTATTTGATGCATAAGCGTGTACCAATCTTGTTCGATACGGTACATCATTTTACGCGTTTCGGCGCGTGCAACCGGATAAACAGGTAGTAATGGTGGATGAGGGAAACGCTCATCTAAATATTCCATAATGATACGGGGCTCATACAACACAAGCTCTCTATCAATCAATGTTGGGACTGTACCATATGGATTAACAGTTAGAAGCTCATCAGGCAACGCATTTGGTTTGGTTGATATGATATCAACATTGACGCCTTTCTCAGCTAGGACAATACGTACCTGATGACTATAAACGTCGTCATTATCTGAAAATAAAGACATGACGGTGCGTTTTGCGATGATAGCCATCCTCACTCCTCAATTAAGCAAACTTCAGTAGGGTGGCTATCTTACCACATTTAGAAAAAAAAGTGGTAAAAAATCGCAAAAAATTGACTTATCGCTTAGAGAACTGTGTCGCGCGACGTGCTTTTCTAAGCCCAACTTTCTTACGCTCAACACGACGTGCATCACGTGTAAGAAGGCCTCGAGCTCTCAATTTACGACGAAAAGACTCAGGTAAAAGGCCTGCACCTTCTTCTGCACCATCTTCATCATAAGCAACCAAAGCGCGTGCGATACCTAAGCATACTGCGCCAGCTTGGCCAGAAGTACCGCCACCTTTTACTGTGGCGTAGATATCAAACTTGCCTAGTGCACCAACCGTCTCTAAAGGTTGGTTGATAAGCATACATGCTGTTTCTCTGTTGAAATACTCATCAACAGGACGCTTATTAATCGTAATGTTACCGCTACCAGGACGTAAAAATACGCGTGCGCTTGAGCTTTTACGACGACCGGTTCCGTAATGCTGTGCTAATTCAGCCATAACCCCTATTCCTCAATCTCAAGTTGTTTAGGTTGTTGTGCTTCGTGTGGATGCTCTTGGCCTGCATATACTTTAAGTTTTCTGTACATCTCTCGGCCGAGGGCATTCTTAGGAAGCATCCCTTTTACTGCAAACTCAATGATGCGAGTAGGGTGCTTTTCTTGAAGCTTATCAAAAGAAATGGTTTTTAAACCACCAGGAAAGCCAGAGTGTGAATAGTAGTTTTTATCTTTAAACTTACGACCCGTAACTTTCACTTTGTCAGCATTGGTGACAATAATATAATCGCCAGTATCAACATGGGGTGTATATTCAGCTTTATGCTTCCCACGTAGACGACGAGCCACTTCAGTTGCAAGGCGACCCAATACTTTGTCGCTCGCATCAATAATATACCAATCCCGATTGATATCTGTGGCTTTGGCACTAAAGGTTTTCATGCATTCACTCCGTACGCGTAAATTCAAATCATGATGGACGGGCGATTCTAGCTAAATTTGAACAAACTCTCAAGCTTATTTGGTTTTTTTTGCATATATTTTTTTTTATGCTAGCATTTTAGAATCCAAGACGTTAATATGAGCCCTCGCAAGCCGTACCTTCGTGCCTTGCGACTCCTAATTGCAATAACTCTATATAACATTGACACAAACCAAGACGAGACCTATGAATCTGAGTGAACTAAAGCGATTACCCATTGCTGAATTGGTCAATATCGCACAAGAAGCAAAAATCGAAAATACCTCCCGCATGCGCAAGCAAGACATCATCTTCTCTATATTAAAGGCTCACGCCGCCAAAGGGGAAGACATCTATGGTGATGGTGTCCTAGAAATCTTACCCGACGGTGGCTTTGGTTTCTTAAGATCGCCCGACGGCTCATACCTAGCCGGCCCAGATGATATTTATGTCTCTCCAAACCAAATCAAGCGCTTTGGATTGCGTAAAGGCGATACCGTATCGGGCAAGATTCGTCCTCCCAAAGATAATGAGCGTTATTTTGCTTTACTTAAGGTCGACAAAATCAACTTCGACTCACCAGAAGGCTCTAAACGTAAGATCTTATTTGAAAACCTTACCCCTCTTTTTGCTTCCAAGCGTCTAGTTATGGAGCAAGGTAATGGCAGCACCGAAGACTTAACCGCACGAGTCATTGATTTAGCAGCACCTTTTGGTCTTGGACAACGCGGCCTTATCGTGGCACCGCCGAAAGCGGGTAAAACCATCATGCTGCAAAACATCGCACATTCTATTGAGCGTAACTACCCTGATGCCCATCTTATGGTCTTGCTGATTGACGAGCGCCCTGAGGAAGTCACCGAAATGCAACGCTCAGTAAAAGGCGAAGTGGTTGCCAGCACCTTTGATGAGCCTGCAACGCGTCACGTACAAGTGGCAGAAATGGTCATCGAAAAAGCCAAACGCCTCGTCGAGCACAAAAAAGATGTTGTGATTCTATTAGACTCTTTAACGCGTCTTGCTCGCGCCTACAACACCGTAGTTCCTGCTTCAGGTAAAGTACTGACCGGTGGTGTTGATGCCAATGCATTACAAAGACCGAAGCGACTCTATGGTGCTGCTCGAAATATCGAGGAAGGCGGCAGCCTTACCATCATTGCAACTGCCATGGTTGAGACCGGCTCTAAAATGGATGAAGTCATCTATGAAGAGTTCAAAGGTACGGGTAACATGGAGATTCACTTAAGCCGTCAAATAGCGGAACGTCGTACCTTCCCTGCGATTAACATCAATCGTTCAGGTACACGTCGTGAAGACTTGCTACTCTCACCAGAAGAATTACAGCGCATGTGGATACTACGTAAGATCCTACAGCCTATGGATGAAGCGGATGCCATTGAGTTCTTACTCGAGCGCATGAAAAACCATAAAACCAATGCTGAATTCTTTGATGCAATGAAGCGTCAAGAGAAATAGCTTCATGAAATACGATGATTTGCGTGACTTTATTTCTCACCTTGAGTCACGCAATCTCTTAAAAACCATCGCTTACCCTGTTTCCCCACATCTTGAAATGACCAGTGTGAGCAATAGGGTTTTACAGAAGCAAGGTCCTGCTCTGCTTTTTAAGAATCCCAAAGGCTTTGATACTCCCGTACTGACCAACCTATTTGGCACTGTCGAGCGGGTCGCGCTTGCCATGGGCCAAGAAGACATCAAGTCTCTACGAGAAATCGGCCAGCTGCTTGCTGCACTCAAAGAGCCTGAGCCGCCCAAAGGCTTCAAACATGTCTTTGAACAATTACCCTTACTCAAACATGCTTTCAACATGGCACCCAAAATCGTGAACAAAGGTGTCTGTCAAAAGCATGTGTGTGAAGGCGATGAGGTTGACCTCACCAAGCTCCCAATTCAAACATGCTGGCCAGATGACGCAGCCCCACTGATTACCTGGGGACTTGTCACAACTAAAGGCCCAGACCAAACACGAGAGAATATTGGTATTTATCGGCAACAGCTTTTGAGTAAAAACAAGCTTATTATGCGTTGGCTAAGTCACCGTGGTGGCGCCATGGATTATTTAGCATTTCAAAAAGCCTACCCCAAAGAAAGATTCCCCATTGCGGTCACGCTCGGCACCGATCCTGCGACTTTACTTGCAGCCGTTACTCCCGTGCCCGACAGCCTATCGGAATACGCCTTTGCTGGGCTTTTACGTAATAAACGTACCAACCTTGTCAAAACCATAGATGGACACTTACATGTCCCTGCCAATGCTGAGTATGTATTGGAGGGTTATCTTGAGCCCGGCGTTGAAGCGCCTGAAGGGCCTTATGGTGACCATACCGGCTACTACAATGAAATTGAATCTTTCCCTGTATTTACGGTCGAGCGCATCACCCACCGTGACAATCCGATTTATCACAGTACTTATACAGGCCGCCCCCCAGATGAGCCTGCTATATTGGGTGTTGCCCTAAACGAAGTGTTTATTCCACTGCTACAAAAACAATTTCCTGAAATTGTCGATTTTTATTTGCCTCCGGAAGGCTGCTCTTACCGCCTTGCGGTGGTTACCATCAAAAAACAATATCCAGGTCATGCTAAACGCGTGATGATGGGAGTTTGGTCTTTCCTCAAGCAATTCATGTACACCAAGTTTGTGATTGTGTGCGATGACGACGTCAATGCCAGAAATTGGGAAGATGTCGTATGGGCCATGACCACACGTATGGATCCTATGCGGGATACCGTCATGATGGATAACACCCCCATCGATTACTTAGACTTCGCTTCACCCACTTCAGGCTTAGGCTCAAAAATGGGTATGGATGCCACCAACAAATGGCCTGGTGAAACCACACGTGAATGGGGCAAACCCATTGTTACGGATGAGGCTACAGAAAACCGGGTAAACGCTTACTGGCAAGAATTAGGATTGGATGAATGACTCACCAGAGTACGGAAGCTAAAGTCACAGAAATCATACCGCTTAGTGACGAAGTACTGAAGCTCACTCTACAACCCCAAACGTACTTGCCCTATATCGCGGGTCAGTATTTGAAGGTGATGACCACAACCGACGGCATTTGTTACTCCATTGCCGATGCACCTACCCGTAGCCGAACCTATGAGCTGCACATCCGGCTCTCTCCCAATAACCCTGAGCAACAAGCATTTCTAAACATTGCGCGCACGCAGCAGCACTTCCCTTTGCTATTGCCCTTTGGGGCATGCCATACCGAGGCACTTTCTACAACAAAACCCACTCTATATATTGCCGGTGGCACTGGCTTTGCACCGATTAAGGCCATGATAGAGCAAGGTATCACGAGCGAAACACACCTTTACTGGAGTGTCCGCCAACATGCCGGACTCTACTTGAATGCGTTGCCAGAAAACTGGCAGAAGAAATCACCTTTGTTCCACTACCATCCTTTTGTACACGACAAAATCGACGACGCGCTTACTCAAAAAATCACAAAGCAACATGGTTTAGAAGCACTTCGAAACTTTCAAATTGTCCTTGCTGGCTCGTTTCCTTTTGTTTATGCCAAACGCGATGAGCTACTAGCCCTCGGGTTATCACCCGCGCAGCTGTTTTCTGATGCTTTTGAGTTTGAGCAGACCTAGAACCAAACCTATGTATTTCACTTCTTCTTCACAGTGTATTTAAATTTAACTAAAGCCAAGTTTACCTCAACACTCGCTTCAGCCTCAGAAGTTTTAAGATCCTGAGGAACAACCAGATCAGAAATCAAATCACCTGCCTTTTGCATAAGCTCCTGATGGCTTGGGCTATTTTCAGGCGTGGATGAAATCGATTGTATAGTTCTTGAAACCTCTTTGACTTTCGAAAAAGTTTCAATAATTCCAATTGTTGTTTCTGTTGCCTTGGGGCTTTTAAGAATCGTTGCAAGCATATACAAGCCTTTCTCAGTAAAAGCTTTTGGTAAACCAGGTGAATACTTTAAGTGCTTGAGGTGGTCACAATTTGTGACCACCTCGTCTTTTTCAGCTTTTTCCAACTTCAAAATATATCCCTCAGGAAACTTGTTTTGGTTTCTGGAAACGGCCTGATTGATTTGTTTTGTTTCAATGCCATACAGTTCAGCAACATCACTATCAAGAATGACATACGCTTCTCTGAGTTTAATAATTTTATTTTCGATATTTTTATCAAGGAATAAGTCCATCCGTGCCTCCAGGTGACAAGCTATAAATAATCCATTAAGTTTGCGAGATTGCCTTTGTTTCCTAAAAATATACTAAAAATATAATTTGAAAAACAAAGTAAATCAGAGATGCACTCTATCACGCTCAGCTCTCTCCCCACAATATTTCAAAAATTTAAATCCCCATGCTATATTGATATAAAACAAAACAATATGGCTCAATATTAAATGGACAACGAACAACTGCACGATAAAAGGCCGGATGATGAGCTTGGAAAATACTCCCAAAGCTTGCGTGAATATGTACAGCACCTCGAAGGCAAAGAGAAATTCAGCTATCAAATCAAAGAGCTATTGCCGCACATGACTGAATCTGAAAAAGCAGAGCTCAATAGCTTTTATCTTGATCCCATCACCTATGAAGTTATGGACATCCCTGTTCTTCTTAATGAGATATACTACGACTTGGATACTTTGCTTAATTTACCAAGACGTGAAACACCTGTGGCTCGTGAGCCATTTGAGTATCATCACATCGAACCCGCAAAAGAACATAAAGCAGACTTATTGCTTAACCTCATTGAGCGCGTGAAAAACCGTATAGACGGATATCAAGACACCTGAAGCGTTAAATACCCAAGCGACTATCATTTTGTATAACCTCATCAAAGTGATTATAAAGTGTGGATAAATGCCCATCCTCGTCAAGAAGATGCAACGTCGCATTGGGCAGCTTCTGAGCGAAGTAGGCCGCAAAAGAGGTAGGCGCTTGCTCATCCAGTGCACCATGCCAAATATCAACAGGTGTTTGGATGGCATCAAGGCTAAAGCCCCAGTCACTTAGGATAAGCTTAAACTCAGATGCGACACCGCCGGCCCCTTGCTTGAACGCTTCTTTTGCAGCAAGTAATAGCTGCGCTTCGGTAGATGAACTTGCCAAGCTTTGCCTATCCACTTCCGGTAGCTGGCTCAATACTTTATGAAACATTTTAGGATTTAAAAGAAGGTGCTGCTGCACCTGCATAAGCAGCCAGGCAATACCAGGCACATTCCTAACCAAAACATGAATCACCCTCATACCCATAGGTAAATGTTTTTCGACCTCATGCAAGTAAACTGGTGCAAGCCCTGCCATTAAAGCAACCTTGGTGACTTTATCAGGGAGGGCATGCGCACAAGCTAGAGCAAACGGTGCACCTCCCGAGTGAGCCACGATTGAAAACTTCTCCACACCTAAGTGCTCTGTGAGCTCATCGATATCACAAGCCCAGTTGAGTAACGTTTGCTGCTTTTGGGCGCTAGAGCCTCCCATGCCAGGTCTATCTACCCCAAAAAGTCGACAACGATTAAGCTTAGCCTTTGCATCAAAGTCCATTGCTTGTAAACGTGAGCCTGGAAACCCATGAAAGAAAAGAATGGGCATGCCTTCTGGATCGCCATATTCTTCATATGCTATAGCTCTACCGTCTTTGAGTATGAATGTATTTGTCATGATACACCTCCAGGAGAAAACTGCTTTTGAGAAAACACCACCATCGCTTGCGCTAAGAATGTTGCAAGCTTGGGGTGATAGCGTGTAAAAAACGCTTGATAATCCGGATGCTCAAGATACATTTGTTTTAACTTGAGATACCCCTCTTGGGTTGGCGTCCAAAATTGATTAATGATATTAAAGTGCTGTTGCATCAATGCTTGGAACTGCTTGGATTCAGCCGCACAGCCATCCTCCAAAGCCTCGGCCATACGCTTATACAGTGCATCAGTATTAGATTTGAATATCTCCCAGTCAGACTTTTTCCAGTGCGCAACGCGAGCCCAACTGTCATCAATATCTTGTTGTGTCATCAAACCTGATGCAATCATATAACGCTCATGCTCTTGCTGCTTTTCCATATCAAAACCTGCAAACAGCTCTTCTAAACGGATGCCTGCATCGCCTTCTAAGTACAAAAGCGTTTTGTCGAGGGTTTGAATCAAAGTTTGAGTGCGTGCGATGCTTGCTTGCATAAGGGATTTTTGCTGCTTAAGCGCCGCCACTTTATCAAAAGAACCTGCGTTTATGACTTGCACAATCTCACCAAGCTCAAAGCCAAGCTCACGATAAAATAAAATGTGTTGCAGGAGTAGAAGCTGCTCTTTGCCATAATAGCGATACTTGTTTTCACCAATAAATGCTGGTTTTAGCAAGCCTATCTCATCATAATAGCGCAAAGTTCTTGTACTTAAGCCTGACAGCTTAGCCAATTGCTTTATTCTATAAACCATTACTGCCTCCTATAAAACAATGACATCATAAAGGTTTACGTGACGTGAATGTAAAGATATATTTTAAATCATTGTGATCAAATTTTATAGGTGCTTGCTTTGACTGGTCAATCAATTGACCCTACACTGAAAATAAGCACTTATAAAAGGCATAACCACAACATGAGAAAAGTCTGTTTTCTGCTGTTACTAATATCAATGCCTCTCTTTGCAGAAAAGCCACCTGTACTTTCTTACAAAATAAAAAACTTAGGCGAACACCGTATTGCCGTTGAATTGTCATTTACTGGTTCAGCATCTGGTACAACCGTCATTAAGCTACCCGATGATTGGGGCGATAGAAAAGATCTTTATGAAAACATCAGTCATCTCGCTGTGGAAGGAGAAAACCACTTAACCATACAAGACGATACCACCCCAGATAAAAAGCTTATCTTTCATGCCCCATCCGAAGCACTGAAACTTAGTTATGAGCTTAAGCAGGGCTTCATTGGTAAACCCAAAACACTGGAAGATATCTTTGAGGCGGTCATACAAGATGACTATATCTATTTTTTGGGTCGCAACGCGCTTATTGTACCCGAGCTCAAGCATGATGATATCACGGTCAATTTTCAGTGGGATATACCCCATAGCTGGAACATCGCAAACAGTTTTGGCAT
>Ga0115012_10000112_pt1 | contig 46629 bp, 32 predicted proteins | sample TroAtlMetagenome_FD_88706 | JGI IMG/M metagenome (GOLD analysis project Ga0115012, IMG submission 88706) | Marine eukaryotic phytoplankton communities from Atlantic Ocean - Tropical Atlantic ANT10 Metagenome | ecosystem: Environmental > Aquatic > Marine > Oceanic | place: Tropical Atlantic... | reverse complement strand
GGATGCGGATGCCGACGCGGATGCGGATGCCGACGCGGATGCGGATGCCGACGCTGATGCGGATGCCGACGCGGATGCAGATGCCGACGCGGATGCGGATGCGGATGCGGATGCGGATGCCGACGCGGATGCGGATGCCGACGCGGATGCGGATGCGGATGCGGATGCGGATGCCGACGCGGATGCGGATGCCGACGCGGATGCGGATGCCGACGCTGATGCGGACATGACACCCGGCGTGGGTGACCTCTATGTCGCGGAGTTCATGGCCAATCCAGATGCGGTGAGTGACGCCGCAGGTGAGTGGTTTGAGCTCTACAACAACACGGGAGAGACACTCGCGCTTGAGGGACTTCGGATTGGCTCAGACGATGAAGATGAGTTCATTGAGATCGATGAGCCATTGATGATCTCTGCGTGGGGTCGCGTGGTCCTCGGCGTGAACGATGACGACGAGGAAAACGGCGGTGTCGAGGTTGACTTTGTCTACAACCGTGGGGACTTCACGCTCTCGAACGGGGAAGACGCCTTCTACATCTACACGGCTGATGACGAGTTGATCTCGAGCATTCGGTACACAGACGATTGGGAGGTGTCCTCGGGTGTGAGCAACCAGCTGGACGGCGAAACCTACGCCATCGAGATGGTGGAAGACTCAGGCTACTGGTGCCAGTCTACGGACGAGATGACCGGCGGAGATCTCGGCACTCCCGGTGCTCCCAACAGCCTCTGCGACACTCTCGACCGGGACGAAGATGGCTACACCGGGGCAGATGGTGACTGCGACGACACCGACCCGGACATCAACCCGTCCGCGGTCGAGGCCTGGGACGGCATCGACAATGACTGCAGCGGCATCATCGACGACATCAATGAAGCCGACGCAGGCATCCTGATTGAGGGTGTCGCTGACGACTTCCTCGGCTGGCAGTCAGCGCTCGCGGTTGGCGATGTCACCGGCGACGGACAGATCGATCTGCTCGTTGGCGGTAACTATGTGCTCAGCTACGGCACGGGCGGCGTACACGTCGTAGACGGTGACGACTTTGGCGACTGGGCAGGATCTGTCGAGGACCTGTCGCGCAGCAGCATCGATGGCGCAGGAAGCTACGGGTACCTGGGCACGATGGGTTCATCGATGGGTGACCAGAACGGCGACGGCGCCGATGATCTCTTTGTGATCGGCACGGACCGATACTACGCCGACTACTACGAGACCTACGCGGGCGCACTCTTCTTCGGCGGCTATGGTGCGTTCGACGGCGACATGGATGAGGACGATGCCGACGTACTCTTCTCGGGCTCGGAGTCCAGCTACTGGTACGTGAAGGCGCTCTCGAACATTGACTTCGACGGTGACGGCGCCGATGACCTGTTCTTCGGTGACTACTACTACGATGGAGACACTGAGGGATCCGTGTACTTCTTTGCGAGCGCGGACCTGAGCGAAGGAGACTTCCTCGATCTCGGTGACGACGCCTCCACCACCTTCACCGGGGATAGCGAAGGCGACTACTTCGGCTACACGCTGGGCGGCGGCGATCTTGACTTCGACGGCTACGACGATCTGGTCAGCGCTGCGGCCGCTGAGGATGACGGGGGCGTGGAACGGGCTGGGTGTGCGTACGTCTTCATGGGAGATCCGAGTCTTCCATCGGGCAGCGCCTCTGTGGGCTGGGCTGCAGACATGTCCATCTGCGGGACACGAGATCACGGTCGCCTCGGGCGACACGGCGTGCCGCAGATAGTCGACGTCGACGGCGACCTCGCACCCGACATCATCCTGAGCGCACCCGGCGACGTGTACGGCGGAACGGCGGATGCGGGAGAGGTCTTCATCTTCTTCAACGACGGCGGTCTCTCAGGCTCGCTCAGCACGGACGATGCAGACGTCACGATCAGTACGGGCGACGAGAACCACTTCGGGTATGCGCTCCACACCGGCGACATTGACGGAGACGGCGGCCTCGAGCTGATGATCGGTGCACCCGACAGCATGGACTATGACGACGATATGGACGGCCCTGGTGCGGTCTACGTCTTCCACATCGCAGGCCTGATGGACGGCGGCGGCTTCGGCGCTGGCGATGCAGATCTCCACATTAGAGGGGACGGAGAGACCCAGTTCGGCAGCACCATCACGAGCGCTGACTTCACTGGTGACGGCTCGGAGGACCTCGTCGTCGCAGCCCCTCGCTACAACGAAGAAGACGGACGCATCAGCGTCTTCAGCTTCTGAGGTAGAGACTGTGACCACCCGCGGGCGCTGGCTGGTCACGCTCCCGATATTGCTCGGTGCCTCGCCTTGGGAGCGTCCGCATACCCCTGTGCTGAGCGCAGAAGCGCTTGGACTCTCCGGCCTAAAGGCCAGCGACTGCAGCACCTGTCACGCGGACGTGGCGGCTGAGTGGTCCACCAGCATCCACGCAGCAGCATGGACAGATCCGCAGTTCCAGGCGGAGCTGCACAAGGACCCTGAGGTGGGCTGGCTCTGCCTGAACTGTCACACGCCGCTCGCCAACCAGCAGGCGTCGCTCGTGACCGAATTCGACAACATCCGCGCACCGGTAACCGTGCCCAACCCCAGCTTTGACCCTGTACTCCGGGATGAAGGTGTGACGTGTCTGACCTGTCACTGGCGTGAAGATGGGATTGCCACTGCTCGGGCGGAGGTTCGCGCGCCCCACGCCACGGTCCACGACCCCGAGCTCGGCGGAGACCTGACCTGCACTGTCTGTCACCAGGCCACAGCCAGACTCGAGGATGCGCTCGTATGTCACTTCAACACGGGCGCTGAGAAAGAAGAAGCGGGCGTCAAGCAGGGCTGCACCGACTGTCACATGCCCGCGGTGAGCCGCAGCAGTGGCCACGGCCGACTCCACACGTGGCCCGGGAGTGGTATCGGAAAGGGATCGGGCGATCCGCCTGCCGGACTCAACGGCATGGATCTCGAGGGCCCCACGCTCAGTCCAGACGGTGAGCTTCGCTTCTCGCTGATCAATGCACGGACAGGTCACATGCTGCCGTCAGGGGATCCGGAGCGGTATCTGGATGTCCGCGCAGCGCTCCTTGATGCCTCGGGCGGCGTTGTGACGACCCAGCGCTGGCGCATCGGACAGACCTGGGTGTGGTCGCCTAAGGCTGAGAAGACCTCAGACAACCGCCTCGGTGTGGGTGAGCGCCGCGACATGAGCTGGACTCCTGGCGCTGAGGGTGCCGAGATCTCCCTCACGATCGAGCATGTGAGACTCAGTCCTGAGAACCTGGACTACCACCTCAAGCTGCTCGAGTCGGGGCACCCCGGGCCCCCGGTCGAGGCGCTCAGGTCTTACCCGACGCGACGCACGCTGTTCGCGCGGACGGTCTCTACTCGCTGAGCCAGGTACTCAGTGCATCATGCCCGGCCACTTCCCGGTGGAGCACCATGTGCGGATCGTAGTCCCAGGTGGCTTCTACAGTCACGATCTGACTGTCGGGAAGCGCCGTCGCGAGCGCGTAGCTGGTGAAGTTGGGAACCTGTCGGTCGTCGATGCCGATGAAGACGGTCGCAGGCACGGTCTCGCTGCGGGCAACAGACATCGGGTCGCCTGGATCCATCGTCCACTGGAACAGCAGCATCGCGGGATGAAGCCGGTTCACATTCTCCCAAGACTCCTCGGGGATACCGAGTGCCGCACCCAGGACGGCAGGCGCCGTGATGGGGTCTGGTGGATCGACCTGGAACAGTGTGAAGATCTGGTCGACCAGCTCGTTTCCGAAGTCCTCGATGAGGCCGGTGTCCAGGAAGTAGTGACTCAGCACGCCGCCAGTGCCCGACAAGAAGATGGCCTCATACTCGTCCGGCTCAGGTGAGACGCCGAGGTTGGTGGTGACGCTCCCCAGGGAGTGGCCAATCCTCCGGATCTGGCTCGGGTCGACTGAGCCCGCTGGCAAGGAGTCATTGAGTCCATCCTTGATGAATTCAAGCAGGACATGACCGTCTACCGCCGTCTGGCGCTGATTGTCCCTGAAGGCGGGCAGGTTCACGACGTTGTAGTACCCGAGCGATCCCCCAGAGAAGCCTTCGTCGATCAGGTCGTAGCGGGCCCCATAGAGCGGTGCATCGCGTCCGATGACAGCCCATCCAGCCTCCGCCCATCGTGCAGCGACGGCTTGACCGTTGTCGTACTGGTTGATGCGCTGAACAGAGTTGATGGCTGCGCCCCCGGTGCCGTGGTCGTACATGGCGATGGGTGCATCCAGGATGGGCTCTCCGGTTTCGTCCTTTGGCAGCGAGATGATGATCCGCATCATCTCGTCGTCTGGGTCGTTCGCTGGGAGACCGTCGGTGAACGAGATCCATCCCGTATTCCGGTCGGTGTCGAAGATGTGGCCGAGCCCTGGGTTCATGTAAGGGCGATCCTCCATGCCCGAGTAGCTCAAGACCGGAATCTCTGCCTCGTACACGGCCATGGGCCAGTCATCGATCATTTCGTGGCTGTGTATGGCCTCTTCGTTGGCGTACATGTGCACCACCGATGTCGTGCCGTCTGCATAGGTCGTGGTCACGACGGTGGCGTCCTCCCCAGACGGGGTCTGCCCTTGCACGTAGTCGAGGTGGGCAATGCGCTTCCACTCGACGTCTCCCCAGTCGTCTCTTGCGGCGAGGTGCTCGTCTGCGTCCGCGTACAGTGCGCTGAGCTCTCCCACTGCGTCCTGGATGGTGTAGATGGTCGCGACTGCTGGACGACCGTCGATTCCCGCCTTCTCAAGGGCGTCCAGCACCGCCTGTGGGGCGTCCCAGCCCTGTGCAGGCTTGGCGCCGGCTGAGGTCATGACGACGGCCGCAAGGGTCGCTCCGGACCGGGGCGGGTGCCCCAGCGCGGGTGCGAAGGCCAAGAGGTTGTCGGCCATGAAGGGGTCTCCGCCAGCACTCTCGGTGAACTGGACTGCCAGCGGAATGAGCTCTCCTGTCTCCACATCGATCAGCAAGACTGGGTCGTCGGCCTTGCCCTCCATGACAGGTGGTAGCTCCAGTGCGCCCTCGAATCGAAAGTAGGCGGCGCCGTTGTTGGCGAACCCTTGGCTCGTCTGACCAATGCGTCTGGCCCAGCCATTGACGACACCCGCGAGGGCCTCGGATGGCGCCTCTGGGTAGCCGGCCAGGTCCATGTGCATGGCCCCATCAAGGAATGCATCGCTTGGAAAGGGCATGTCGAAGTAGTGTTCTGGACGGTCAGGGTTGACGATGGCGGCCACCGAGTCCCCTGATTCAGAGCCTTTAGGACTGGCGCATGCGGCCAAAAACGTGATCAGGCTGAGTCTAAACATTGGTGCACTTACCCGAAGATGACGGTTTGGACACACATTGCGTTGTCGAGAGCGCTATGGTTTGTATCGGAGGGTCCTATGACTCAGGCCTTGGATGTGCGCACCGATGCGGTGCTTTCGTGGGTGCGTGAGGGGATCATTGGGCGGACGGCGCAAATTCCGACCCCGGGTGGATTGCGTCGGAAGCGATATTTCGATCAGACGGCGTCCGGTCTACCCTTCGGTCCGATCGAGGACCTGATTCGGGATGAAGTGCTGCCGTACATGGCCAATACACACACAGAGGCGAGCTTCACCGGCTGCTACATGACCACCCTGTATCGAGAGGCGCACGAAAAGGTGCGGTCGGCCCTCAACGCGAGCGCTGACGATGCAGTGGTGTTTACTGGATCTGGAGCAACTGGAGCCATCAACAAGCTGATCGCGTGCATGGGTTTCAGGATTCCAGACACGCTTCAGAGCCAGTTCGGCTGTGACGCAAAGATCCATGACGCCTCTCGTCCCTTGGTGGTGCGCAGCCGAATGGAGCACCACTCCAACGATCTCCCCTGGCAAGAGTCCATTGGGATCACTGAGTATGTGGGCTACGACAAACAGGGACGGATCGACTGGCGAGAACTGGAGGCCATCCTCGCTAAGCCGGAACATAGAGACCGAAAATTCAAAATTGGGACGTTTTCGGCTGCATCGAACGTGACCGGCATCTTGGCGAATCCGGATGACCTGGCCCGTGTGATGCATGCGCACGGCGGCTACGCCTTCTTCGACTACGCAGCAGCAGCCCCCTACGTCGACATCGATATGCACCCCGATCCCGATGATGAGTGCCGGAAGGACGCGGTCTTCATCTCGGTGCACAAGTTTGTCGGCGGGCCGCAGACACCCGGTGTACTCGCGGCCAATAAGTCGCTGTTTCTTACGGATGTTCCTGCAGAGCCCGGTGGCGGAACGGTGCTCTACACCAGCCCCTGGGCCTACAAGTACTTGGAAGACCTCGAGCATCGAGAGGAGGGTGGTACGCCCCCCATCGTGCAGGTGATTCGTGCAGGACTGGCTTTTGATCTCAAGGAGATGATCGGCATCGAGCGCATAGAGGCTGTCGAGCATCACTTCGTGCGCCGTGCGATCGCCGCATGGAAGGACGACCAGCGAATTCGAATTCTTGGTGACCTTGACTCGCCACGAATTGGGATTGTGAGCGTGATCCTCGATGGTGGTCGATTGCACCACAACCTCGCAGTCCGGCTGCTCAATGACCTGTATGGGATTCAAGTGCGCGGGGGCTGCATGTGTGCGGGCACCTATGGTCACGACCTTCTCGGCATCGGGCAAGAGGAGTCGGAGGCCATTCGCTGCTCGTTGGACGAGGGCGATGTCGCCGCGAAGCCAGGCTGGGTGCGCTGTTCGTTCTCGCCAGCCACATCGGAGGGTGAGTTCCGCGTGCTCCTTGAGGCCATTCCCCACATCGCTCGGGAGTGGAGAAAGTACGCTCAGGACTACACAATGGACCCAGATACTGCCGAGTGGCACCACCAAGGTGATGGTCAGCGCTTCCAATCACTCGCCTTGAAGATGCCTGCAGATCTCCCCGCAACACAGGTTCTGAACGGCAAATAGAGCGGATCACTTCTCCACCTTCCGTGGATTGATCCACTCCTAGATCGGCATAGCGTGGTAAAACCACGCGCTGGAGGGCCATATGAAGGTCGGAATTCCAAACGAGGTTCACCCCGGTGAGCAGCGGGTCGCGGCGACGCCGGACACCGTGCAGAAGCTCATCAAGCTCGGCTTTGAAGTGTCGGTTCAGTCCGGTGCTGGCGAGGGCGCGAAACTGGATGATGCATCCTATGCGGAGGCCGGCGCGACCATCGTCGAAGGGTCAGATGCGCTGTGGGCCGGGTCAGACATCGTGCTCAAGGTCCGCGCTCCGGAGACTGATCCGGCTGACGGGACGGATGAATGCACTCGGCTCAGGGAGGGTGGCTGGCTCATTTCGTTGATTCAGCCCGCGACCAGTGGGCCGCTCATCGAGCGTCTCGCGGCCCGAAAGGCCACGGTCATCGCCCTCGATCAGATCCCCCGAATCAGCCGCGCCCAGAAGATGGACGTGTTGTCCTCGATGGCCAACATCGCTGGATACCGAGCGGTCATCGAGGCTGCGAACCACTTTGGCTCGTTCTTCTCAGGACAGATCACCGCCGCCGGGCGTACACGCCCCGCACAGGTGCTGGTCATTGGAGCCGGCGTCGCGGGTCTGGCTGCCATCGCGGCTGCGCGCGGTCTGGGTGCGGAGGTTCGTGCCTTCGACGTTCGCTTGGCTGCCAAGGAGCAGGTCGAGAGCTTGGGTGCTCGCTTTCTCGAGCTCGAGTTCCCGGCTGATGAGGCCGGTGAGACCTCGGGTGGCTACGCGAAGACGATGAGCCCTGAGTTCATCGAGGCGGAGATGGCGCTCTTCCGGGCTCAGGCCAAGGAAGTGGACATCATCATCACGACGGCCCTGATTCCAGGCAAGAAGGCACCAGAGCTCATCACCAAGGACATGGTGGACTCCATGAAGCCGGGCTCCATCGTCGTCGACCTGGCGGCCGAGCAGGGCGGAAACTGCGGCTACACGCAGCCTGATCGGGCGGTGGAAGTGGGTGGTGTGACCGTGCTTGGCTACACCGATCTGACCAGTCGCCTGGCGACACAGAGCAGTCAGCTCTTTGGGACCAACCTGGTGAACCTGCTCTCCGACATGACGACCGACGGCGAGTGCACGATCGATCTCGAGGATGAGGTCGTCCGAAAGTCACTGATTCTCCGTGATGGTGTGGTGACCTGGCCTCCTCCACCGGATCCCGAGAAGGCCGTGGCGCCGCCGCCCACGGATGAAGTGCCAAAGCCTCCACCGGAGCCGGCACCGCCACCACCGCCCGTAGAGTCCGGTCCCAGTCGGTGGCCGCCGATTTTTGCTGTGCTGTTCGGCGCATTGGCCATCTACGTGGGCTTGGACCCAGAAATGGCTCCCAAGGTTCGCCAACTGACCGTGTTTGTGCTGGCCTGCTTTGTGGGTTGGCAAGTGGTGTGGAACGTGACTGCGGCATTGCACACTCCCCTGATGAGTGTCACCAATGCCATTTCAGGCATCATCATCGTGGGCGGAATGCTTCAGGCCGGCAGCGTTGGTTCTGGACAAGAGGTCCAAATCCTCGGTGCATTGGCCATTTTGGTTGCCAGCATCAACATTGCGGGTGGGTTCTTGGTGACCCAACGCATGCTCGCCATGTTTCGGAAATAAGGGGCTGACATCATGACTGAATTGGTTCAAAACCAACTTGCTGTTCCCTACCTCATCGCCGGTGTGTTGTTCATCATGTCGTTGGGTGGGTTGTCGACTCAAGAAACGGCCCGCCGCGGAAACGTTTACGGCATCATCGGAATGATCATCGCCATTGGGGCGACCATCGGTGCAACCTTCTTGACGGAAAAACTCGAATTGACGCCCTACCTGATCGGTGGCGTGGTCGTCGGTGGTTTGATTGGTGCCGTCATGGCCGCGCGCGTGGTCATGACAGGCATGCCGCAGCTGGTGGCGATTCTGCACAGTTTTGTGGGATTGGCCGCTGTTTTGGTTGGAATTTCGACCTACATGGCGCACCCAGACAAAGGGATGGTGCATGACTTAGAGGTATGGATTGGGGTCGCCATTGGAGCGGTCACCTTCACCGGCTCGGTCATCGCATGGGCCAAGCTCCGTGGATCGATGTCGGGCACGCCGTTGCTGCTGCCAGGCCGCCATTTCATCAACTTGGTGATGTTGGCTGCGACGGTGTACCTCGGAATGCTGTTCGTCAATTCGTCTGATTTCAATGATGCGTTGATTTACCTCTACATCATGACGGCCATCACTTGCGTGCTGGGCATCCACCTGGTCATGGCCATCGGCGGTGCGGATATGCCCGTCGTAGTGTCGTTGCTGAACAGCTACTCGGGCTGGGCTGCTGCCGCTTCGGGGTTCATGCTGAACAACAACGCGTTGATCATCACTGGTGCCCTTGTAGGGTCCTCGGGTGCGATCCTCTCCTACATCATGTGCGAGGCCATGAACCGTTCGATCTGGAACGTGGTTTTTGGTGGATTTGGCACAGACTCGGGGGCTGCACCGGCTCCCAGTGCTCAGGGCTCACAGGGTGAGGTCACGGAGATCGACGCCGCCAGCTTGGCCGTCGATCTCTCAAACGCCAGCGAGGTCATCATCGTGCCTGGCTACGGGATGGCGGTGGCGCGTGCTCAGCACCTGGTGAATGAACTCACGGGCTTGCTCCGAGATGCGGGCGTCAAAGTGCGGTATGCCATCCACCCCGTCGCGGGACGACTTCCGGGTCACATGAACGTTCTCCTCGCGGAAGCTGGTGTGCCCTACGACGTCGTCCTCGAGATGGAGGAGATCAACAGAGACTTCCCCAAGACGGATGTGGTCCTGGTCATCGGTGCGAATGACATCGTGAACCCCGGTGCGCAGACGGACACCTCGAGTCCCATCTACGGCATGCCCGTCCTCGAGGCCTGGGAGTCCGGAACAGTGGTGGTGTTCAAGCGCGGAATGGGCGCTGGATATGCCGGTGTGGCCAACCCCCTGTTCTTCCTGGAGAACACGCGGATGTTGTTCGGTAATGCTCGGGATACAATCTCAGAGTTGGTGAGCAATCTCCGGGAGAAGTGATGAGAGCACTGTGCTTGGCCTTGGTATTGACCGCTTGCGGAAGCACGGACGAGGGCGCCGGCACAGAGTCCCTGACTGGAGACACCGATGCGGGCTTCGTCTGGGCTTCCCCAGACGCTGAGGGGCCGTTCAAGGTCGGTACAGGAGCGTTCACCGTCGTCGGTCGGACGGGTGTCGAGATGAATGTACAGGTCTGGTATCCGACCACATCGGATGACGACTCGCTTCATCGCTACGACTCGCTGCTTGCCTTCAGTGCGATCGATACGCCTGAGCCTGACTGTACGAACACACGGCCCGTGCTGGCCTTCTCTCACGGTAATCAAGGCATGCGCTGGCAGAGCCCCTTCCTGGTCGAGTATCTGTCGAGTCATGGCTTCGTTGTTGTCGCTCCTGATCACACCGGAAACACCACCTTCGACTATGACTCATCGCGGATGCCGGAGGTCACATTCCGTCGTCCCCTGGATGTGATCGATGCGGCGGACTGGCTGTACGACACCGCCCCTGATTTGGTTCCAGGTCTCGGGGACTGTCTCGATGAGTCCGAAGGGTTTGCCGTCAGCGGGCACTCTTTTGGTGGATACACCGTGACCGCCCTGGGCGGGGCACACTTTGATCGTGCAGCCATCGAGGAGTACTGCGCAACGGCTGGAGGCTGGCTCTGTGACGAGTACGCAGCGCAGTCTGCCGAGGACACAGAGGTCAGCTACAGCGATCCCCGTATTTGGGCCTCCATACCGCTGGCGCCAGCGGGGTTTGAGCTCCTGGGTGGTGGCGCTGGAGAGGCCACAATTCCCTTCTTGGTGTTGGGTGCAGAGCTGGACAACGCCACGACCATGGCCACCCAGGTAGAGCCGATCTACCGAGCCCTCGGCAGCGAAGACAAGACGCTCGGGACGTTGCTCTCAGCGGGTCACATGATCTTCTCGTCCGTCTGCGACATGATCCCCATGTCCGAGTGCAGCGGAAACTATTTGGAGCAGGACATCGCCCACCCGACCATTGCGACGACGGTCACGGCTTGGCTCCAGCTGCAGCTTGGTAATTCTGCAGCGGAGGATGCCTTTCCTTACGGTTCCGAACTCTGGACCTGGGAGCAGCCATGAGTCGGGTCTTGGTGACGGGTGGGGCGGGCTTCATGGGCTCGCAGCTTGTGCGGACCTTGAGCGAATCCGGCTGGGATGTCGTGGTCCTCGACAAGCTGACCTATGCCGGGAACAGGGCCTTCCTCGAGGGGGTCAAGCACACCTTCATTCAAGGCGATGTGTGCGACCCGATTGCGGTCACTGCGGCCATGTCTGATGTGGACGCTGTGGTCCACATGGCGGCTGAGAGCCACGTCGCGCGCTCCCTGCACACTCCCGATGACTTTCTGCAGACCAACATCCACGGGACACGTGTCATGCTGGATGCCGCGGTGCGCGCAGGCATCGATCGATTCATTCACATCTCCACGGATGAGGTTTTTGGTCAGGCGCCACATGGTGTGGCTTTTGGGCCAGAAGCGCCCATGCGACCGGGCAATGCGTATGCGGCATCAAAGGTTGGTGCTGAGGCCTTGGTTCACGCCTGGCGACACACCCATGGCTACCCAGCGGCCATCGTCCGCTGCACGAACAATTACGGTCCACGTCAGCACCCAGAGAAGGCGATCCCGTGCTGGATCCGTGCGGGCTTGAATGGTGGCCCGCTGCCTGTTCACGGCGAGGGCACGGCCATCCGTGATTGGCTGTTTGTAGGGGACTTTGCGCGTGGAATCGAGGCTGGACTCAATCGCTGGCAAGACCAGGCGACCTGGCACTTCGCGGGTCAACAGCACCAAGAAAATCGCCGGATGGCGGGGCGCATCAACACCCTGCTTGGGGCCAGTGGACTCGCCTACGGGCCTGACCGTCAAGGACAAGACTCCCGCTACGCCCTCAACGATATGTCGACCCGTGCGGCCCTGGATTGGGCGCCCGAGGTGAGCCTCGAGGATGGACTCCTTGCGACCATTGACTGGTACCGAGCCCACGCGAACCTGTGGGACGATGTGCCCCTAAATCAGCCCATTCACTGAGCTGAAGGCGGCGGTTTGATGATGGTCCGCACCACACCCAGAGCGTAGCGGACACTGGGCCCCAGTGCGATCGACTGCACGGTGTCGTCGTAGGCACAGCGAACCTTTCGCTCACCGATGCGTGCACCCTGGTTGAGAAGGCTCGAGAGGACCTCATGGTCGAAGATGTAGTCATCTGAGAAGCGGTGGTAGTCGAGTGCCCTCAGGGTATCGGCCCGGAACCCCCGCGCGCCTGAGTGAAGCTCGGAGACGGTGGTGCCGAAGCGCAGGTTGGCCATCATCGTCAGGGTTCTGTTGCCCAGTCGTCGCCACAGCGGAATCTGATTGCCGCCCATGTTGAGGAAGCGGCTCCCGATGGCGGCATCGCAGGCCGCGAGCACGTCGTTGAGCCCGAGGACATCCTCGGTGGCGTACTGGCCGTCACCGTGGAGCAGGACGATGCGCTCTGCACCCATCGCGAGGGCGGCGTCGTAGCCTGTCTTCTGTGCTGCGCCGTAGCCACGATTGCTGGGATGACGGATGAGGCGGAAGCCATCGACCGATATCGCGGGCTCAGAGCCATCGTCCACGATGATGACGCTGCTGTGTAGGTGCTCAGGCAGCTCGGTGAGCACACGCTCAAGAGAGGCCTGAGTGTTGAAGGCTGGGATGACGATCGCGAGTGACATGCTCAGAGACCTAACCCTGTCAGACGGAGATGCAGAGGAGTCTCAGGCTGGGTGTCCTCAAAGACGTAGTTACGCAGCTGCTTGAGTCGTCCCTCTTCTGCTCCATCCCATCGACGGACGGGGTCTCCCATGTTGAGTGCGCCGGGCATGACCAGCACGCGTCGTCCGCTGGACTGGGGCTTCAAGGTGACCGCTGTCTCTTCGTCATAGACGGACCAGATCTGGGCGGGACTCGTTCCCCACAGGTCCTGAAGGATCCGATTCCCGGTGAGATCGATCACCTGATCGCCAGTGCGAAGACCGTCTCGAACAGCCCAAAAGTCGGTGTGTGGGTTGAGGGCGGCTTCTTGGACTTCGGGGGCACTGTGGACTGCTTTTATGCCTGGCACGCCGGTTGCGACCAGGGTGGTGACGACCGCGGAGAGTGGAAGCAACCAGCCGAGTCGCCTCGCGCTCAGACCCACAGCGCTCAGGATCAGGAGGGGTGCCGGGATGAGCAAGACCAGGGCGTACCGAGGGATGAAGTGAGTGGCCATGAGACCCATGAATTGGGCACCCGTGATGCCCACCAGCCAGCCCGTCGCGAGGATTGGGCCCAGGTGGGTGTCGCGCGCCCTACGCCTCAGGGGGGCGATGCAGCCCATGAGGCCGAGCAGAAGACACGCCGCAGCCGGGAGATGGAGCGCTCGAGTGAGGCCGAGCACGGCACCCTGAAAGCGTACGCCGGCGTCCAGGTTGTGCTGGGGGCCGCGGGTCAAGAACTGAAGCACCTTGTCCAGGTTGGACCACGCGCCGGCCCGACCCACCCCCCAGTAGCCGCGCTGCTTCTCGTCTGTCGGATGCCAGCCGAGATCGGTGGGGAGAGGCGCGGTCCGGCCGTGAGCGCGCGCCACGACCACCTGCGTTCGATAGACGTTGTACTCAAGTGTGTAGGCCTCGGTCGTCCAGCGCGGAGTGCTGCTGTAGACGGTCCAGATCGTGACCATCGGGGCCAGCCACAGCAGTCCCGCGAGTGCGGCCGAACGCGGGGACTCTCGGGCTCGCCAGAGGAGGGCTGCAGCGACGAGCGGGGCTGCACCCAGCAAGAACACCAGACTCTTCATGTTGGCGGCCATGAGGAGCGCCAGGCACACACCGAAGCCGAGCCAAGCGGTGAGTGCGCGCGATCTCAGGGCACGAATCCCCTCAGACAAGGCCAGTACATGGATGAGGCCATGGAAGAGGTAGTCGGTGGGGGGGCCGAGGGTGGCGGCCACGGTCGGAATGTGGAGCGCCAGCCATCCGCCGGCGATGGCAATGGGACGCGCGGTGAACGCGGTCCCAAGCCGGTAGAGGGCAGCAGGCAGGAGTCCGCCCGCGATCAAGTTGACCTGCATGAGTGCGATGTGAACGGGGACTTGGGTCACGTTGGCCAGCTGTACGGCGACCCACGCATAGAACGGGTACCGCTGGGGGACCGGGTGAAAGGCGCCGCCGGATTGAATGTCCAGGCCCAGGACCACAAACTCCCGCCAGTCCTGGCCGACGGGGTACCAGTTGGGGTTCACTTGGTCGTGTATATGTGTGGCCTGCAGGATGCCTGCGACCGCCAGCAGCAGCATCCACAGCAGGTCGAGCGGAAGCGCACGCTCTCGCCCGTCTCGCGCGGGCTTGTCCAGACGCCAGCCCAGGACCGACAGGGTCAGGGCGGCGACGATCAGCAGGAAGAATGGAGAGAGACTGGCCACCGCCAATTCATACCGCAGTTGAGGCTCAGCGGGTGGCCTTCACGAATTGGCGCAGGCCCACCCAGAGGATGGCCAGGCTCACGCCACCGCAGAACAGACCCCAGAACCAGTAGGGTAGAAACAGCGCCTCAGCCATGTAGGCCACGTCGCTTGGGGCATTACCTGCGCTGGTCCTGGCCACGTCAGTGAACAGGTAGTCGGCACGCGAGAATACGCTCAGGGCCAGCTGTACGCCGACGAACAGAATCATCAACTGGGCCACATCCTTGGCCGCCCTCAGTCCACCCCACAGACACACCCCAGCCACCCCAGCCACGAAGACCCAGCCGAAGAGATTGCGAATGACCAGGATGAGCGCCAGGACGAGGGCACAGCCGATGAGAAGGAGCGCACTGCGAGAGGCCTGACCGCGTTGTCCGGCGATGAAGCACCCACTCGCTGCAAGTGCAGGTCCGCACAGTCCTCCCGCGCTGATGAATGCTCGAGCCAGACGACCATGATTGCCCGAGGTCATCGCTGCTCCGGAGCCGTCTGCGTAGAGGACGAAAGACTCGAAGCCACCGCCGACCAACAGGGCAGCGATGCCGTGACCCAGCTCATGCGCGAGGGTTGAGAGCAAGACAAGTGGATAAGCGAGCGTCTGGCCCAATGGCAGCCAATACAGCGCGACCGTGACCACAACGCTGATGATGAGTGCTGCACGCGCACGCCGATGGGTGAGAGAGGCCATACTCACGTTTCACCTGGTCGCGGTCGCCGAGCAAAGGTCAGTCTGGTTACCCAGCGTTCGTGCGAATCCTCACGACGACGACGGGCTACCTGGGACTGTTCTTCGCGAACACGGTCATTGCCGCTGCGATCTTCATTCTGGCCTTCGTCGATCGCGAGGGTCGACTCTGGTGGCCGCTCGCCCGGATGTGGGGAAAGGTGATCTACTGGAGTGCATTGACGCCCATGCACACCGAGGGGTTCGAACGCCTCGGCTGGAACGAGTCGGCCATCTTGATGCCGAACCATGAGAGTTATCTCGATGTGCCGGCACTGATTGCGAGTTGCCCAGTTCCGATTCGATTTGTGGCGCGAAAGGAAGTGTTCAAGGCGCCCATCATGGGAGCGGCGATGTGGGCGACCGGACAGATCAGCATCGACCGCAGCAATCAAGCCCAGGCGATCGCGAGCCTCAGGGCGGCGGCTCAGAAGGTGGCCAGCGGTCGGACAGTGCTGCTGTTTCCCGAGGGTACGCGCTCGCGGGACGGCACACTGGGTGCCTTCAAGAAGGGGGGCTTTATGCTCGCCATCGAGTCCGGGGCGCCAATCGTACCGATCGGGCTGGCCGGTACGCGCAGCCTGGTGCCGAGAGGAACCTGGATGTACACACGGTCGCGGGTGGCACTGATCGTGGGCGAACCGATCGTGACGAAGGGCATGACGGTTGACGATCGAGATCACCTCATGGAACTGGTACGCGCTCGGATTGAAACAGCGAGAGAAGCTGCACAATTGCGACTCTCGGTATGAACCAGTTTGGACTCCTCGAGGGTTTCGAACACCTATTTTACCCGAAGCTCGAAGTTTATCTGCTACGTTAAAAATGAATGACCATTCATTTTTAGGTGATCGAACACATGATTGAAAATAAGAACCGGAATCAAGAGGAAGACAAGAGCATCGCAGTGGCGGAAGAGAGCCGCGAAGCGAGCTGGAAGTCGAAGTCATTTATGGCCTCGATGTTCATGGGAGACCTGGATGTCTCCATGTGCTTCCCCTTTCCCGACCAAGAGGCAGAGGACAAGGCGATCGGCGACGAGTGGGTCGAAAAGGTCGACGCTTGGTGCGCAGACAACGTGGACGGCGAAGAAATCGACCGGACGGGCGAGATTCCGGCATCGGTGATGCGTGGACTCGCGGAGTTGGGGTTGTTCGGCATCAAGATCCCCACCAAATACGGCGGACTCGGACTCAGCCAGACCAACTACATGCGCATCCTGACGGCCGTTGCGCGGCATTGCGGGTCCACTGTTGCGACCCTGAGCGCGCACCAGTCTATTGGTGTCCCCCAGCCACTGAAGCTCTTCGGGACGGAGGAGCAGAAGCAGAAGTTCTTACCGCGACTGGCCAAGGGGGCGGTGAGTGCGTTCGGGTTGACAGAGCCCTCCGTTGGGTCTGATCCGGCTCAAATGAAGACCACGGCTGTCCCCACAGAGGACGGAAAGCACTGGATCATCAACGGAGAGAAGCTCTGGTGTACCAACGGCGTGATCGCCGACCTTTACGTCGTGATGGCGGCCACACCGCCGATCATGAAGCGCGGAAAGGAGGTCAAGCAGATCACGGCCTTCATCGTGGACCGAGACACGCCAGGCATCGAGGTGATGCATCGGTGTCGCTTCATGGGGCTTCGCGCCATCGAGAATGGTCTGATTCGGTTCACTGATGTGAAGGTGCCGGCTGAGAACATCATCCTCGGTGAGGGTGAGGGCCTCCGATTGGCGCTGACGACGCTCAACGATGGGCGCCTGGGCATTCCTGCCATCAATGCGGGTGCGGTTGAGGAGCTGTCTTCTCACCTGGCCAGCTGGGGCAAGACCCGACACCAGTGGGGTCGAGAGATTGGCGGGCACGAAGCGGGCTGCGACAAGCTCGCGCAGCTGGGTGGTGGGCACTTTGCGATGAAGGCGCTCGCGGATTTCTGCGCGGCGACCTCGGACCGTGGCGACACAGACATCCGGATGGAGGCTGCCGCTGCGAAGATGTACAACACGGAGGTTGGCTGGGATCTGATCGACACCGCTCTGCAGTTCAAGGGTGGCCGGGGCTATGAGACCGCGGCATCGCTGGAGCAACGGGGTGAGGTCTCAAGCCCCATCGAGCGCGCCTTCCGGGATGCCCGAATCAACCGGATTGTTGAAGGTACGACGGATGTCATGCACCTGTTTCTCGCGCGCGAGTCGCTCGACAAGCACCTGACCATGGCGGGGCCACTGCTGACGTCACGGACGAGCGTGGGCGAGAAACTCAAGGCGCTGGTCTCCTGTGCGCTGTTCTATGTGCGCTGGTACCCAATGCTCTGGCTGGGGGGACTGTTTTCGTCCTTCAGCCAGTTCGATGATGACCTCGCGGAGCACATGCGCTGGATTGAGAGTCGGACCCGCAAGCTCGCGCGGAAGCTCTTCCACGCCATGGTGCTCAACGGACCCAAGCTCGAGATGAAGCAGCTCACGCTGGCCCGAGTCGTGGACATCGGTACCGAGCTCGCCGTCATGGCGCTCACAGCTTCTCGAGCCCAGACTGAGCGAAACCAGGGCGACTCCAGCAACAGCACACGCGCCATCTACTGGCTCGAGTCTGGTCGGATTCGTGTGGACACCCTGTTTACCGCTCTCGGTCGGAACGCAGATTCCACCGCGCGGAAGCTGGCACAGGAGATGATGGATGAGGCGGAACTCCTCGACCCGCAAGCGGTCGATCTGACTCCGTTACCAGATGAGCGTGGAAGCGACCTCACCAGCGGCCGGCAGGACAAGCGCCTGTGCTTCGGCGGGACTGTGCAGCAGGTGACAGAGCAAGCCTCCAAGTAAAGCGTGATGCGTGCCGTGGCATGTGAGAGTATGCAACGGTATGCGCCCGCACTTCTTCATCTGGATCCTCTTGCTGGGCTTGGTCTGCCCGCTCGGGGTCCAGGCGCAGGAGCAGCATCACAAGGAGGTCCCGACTGAAGGCGCCAATGAGGGCGTCGTGTTCATCGAGATGTCGGTGTGGTCCACGGAGGGCGCACCCACCATCACCGCCAACGTCATGGGGACCCAGCGCACGCAGAAGACGCGACTGACGGACGTAGGCGTCTACAGCGCGACCTTCAAGGTGCCGCACAGTCGTCTGTTGCCGGTCGCTCTTCGGCTCGACAACGGACCGGTCACTGAGGACCTGGTGGTGGTGCATCACGCCGATCATCGCGTGTCCTGGATCTTGGACGAACGCGGCGATTTCTTGCGCTCGTCGAGCCCCATCAGCCAGCATCGAATGGCCATCCAGGAGGCCATGGTCCTCTCCGGAGGTGCACTGTGGATCATTCTGGTGGGGTGGTTCTTGGTGAGCGGTCGACTCGAGCAGGGGGGGCGGCCACTGACCTGGCGGGTTCCAGAGCCTGTCTGGCTGCTGTTCTGGCTGGGCCTCTCTGTGGCCTGGACCTGGCCTGCGTGTCTCTCGAACAATGCTGTTGTGGTGGGACGGCACTTTGATACGCCGGGAACCCTGTGGGTCATCGGAACAGCATCACGGCTGTTCTCTTCTGTTGACCCGCTGACGGCAGCCCCGCTGGGGGCAGACCTCACACGCCTCGATTCCTACCTATTGGTGCCCATCTCCAGGGCCTTGGAGGCGCTCGGGCCGGGTCGAATTTTTGGGTGGCTCACCATTGTCGGTGTGGCCCTCAATGCGTGGGCAGCCCAGCACTTTGCACGAGCCGTCGGCGCCAAGTCGCCCTGGACCATCTTGGCTGGTGTGGGCTTTGGGTTCTGTGGCCTCGCTGCCACGGGTCTGCTCGAGGGGCACATCTATCAGGTCTTCAACCCCTGGCTGCCATGGTTCGGCGCAGCGCTTTGGCGCAGCAGTGCTGAGGATGGGACCCCGAGGCAAGGACTCCTGGCTGCGCTCCTCTTTGTGCTCTGCTGGCTCACCACGGCCTACGTCGGTGTGGTGGCTCTGGGGCTCGCGGTTGTGGTCCTCTGGTTCGCGCCCAAGCGTCCCAAGCAACTGCTCGTGGGCATGACGGCCTTCATGACTGCATATGTCCTGTGGTACCTCAGCGGTGATGCTGCGTCGCGGGAGTCCTTGGAGGGGCTCAACCCGATGAGCGCGCATCTTGGGGGACTGCTGGCGGCGACTCCTGAGATCGACAGGGCAGAGCACTCCATGGCACCGATCATCTATGGCTGGATGCTGGGACTCGTCGTGATGGCCCGCTCGGTGATGGGTAAGGGTCGCTGGACGGCGCTCATGGTCGCTGGCGCGGGGGCGGTCGTGATGTCCCTCATGCCGGGCTTTGCAGCCAGCCCCGAGTGGGTGCTCATACCCGCCAATCTGAACTGGGTTCCTGCACCCGTGGCGGCCTTGCTCCGCTTTCCCATTCGCTTCGCCTGGCTCTGGTCTCTGTGTGGGGGTGTCCTGGCGGCTGTTGTAGCGACCCGTCTCGCCCCCAAGTGGGGTCGATGGGGTTGGCTGGTGCTGATCGTGGTGTTTGCGGAGGCCTTCATTCGAGTGGGGACGCCCTACCGAACAGAGTACCGGTACATCGAGGCGCCATCGCAGGTGACCAAGCAGGCGGGTCCCATCCTCGAGATGCTCCCGGTCACTGAAAACCGAGGCGTCAACTGGGACCGTTGGCTCGCCAATTTCAGCTGCATTGAGCAACTGTCTCACGGGCAAGCGATAGCCGAAGACTGCATTCACACCAAGCCGCGGAAGCTCCGCGCCAAGCTGAATGAGTGGCTCCAAGACAGACTGCTTCGTGAGCAGACCGATGGCATCGAGGACACCCTCGCCGGACTCGGATTTAAGACGATCATGGTGCGGCCGGACCTCTTCACAAACAGCCACGCGGAGCTGTTCCTGGACCAACTTAAGGCTGTGGATGCTCGACCCATTCGCATTAACGAAAAAGGCGTGTACTCGGTGATGTACACCATCACAGGCGATCCCGATCCCGATCCGCGTGCACTCCTCGCGACACTCAAGCCCAGTGAGCAGCCCCAGGTGTCGCGCCGAAACTGGCAGGGCGCCATCCATCACGGACGCTACAACGGCCTCGTGGCGGTGATCTCGTGGCTCGTCATCGGCTTGGTGTTGTTCGTGACCCGGCGGCGACGGTCTTGATGCGCCGATGGATCCTTCGGCTCACGCTGGGGCCACTGCTTCTGCTCATTGCCCACATGTTCACCTTTCGGCAGGTGCCCGTCCCGTTGACGCCTTTGATGGTGATCCGACTGTTCGAAGGGGAGGGGCTCGAGCATGAGTGGGTGTCGCTCGATGAGATGAGTCCACACCTTGCGCGCGCCGTGATCGGTAGCGAAGACAATCGCTTCTGTATCCATGGAGGTGTCGACTGGGACGCAGTCCGAGATGTCCTTGAGGAGGTGTCGTCTGGAGAGCGTGCCCGTGGTGCGAGCACCATCAGCATGCAGACGGTGAAGAACCTCTATCTCTGGCCCAGCCGATCAGTGATTCGCAAAGGTCTGGAGGTGGGCTTGGTGCAGTTCCTCGAGGCGACCTGGTCCAAGCAGCGAATCATTGAGGTGTATCTCAACATCGCGGAACTGGGCCCCGGTGTCTATGGGGTCGAGGCCGCAGCACAGCACCACTGGGGGGTCACCGCCGCCAGCCTCGGTCCTGATCGGTCAGCAGCGCTCGCGGCCATGTTGCCCGCACCACGCACACGGACGCCCCGCTCACCGGAGGTGCGTGGCGCCATCAAGCGAATTCAGCGTCGTGTGCGCGAGCTTGGCGAGTACCTGGACTGTGTTCCGACCGCACCGGCTGTACCGGTCAAGACGGCGACGCCACCAGAGCCATCAGGTGCTCTTGAGCCTGCGCCGGTGCCGCTCGAGCGAGACGACGCAGAAGTTGAAGACGAGGCCGCTCCAGAAAAACCACGGCGCAGCAAACGCAAAAAAGTCCGCTCCAAGCGTCGGCGCCGTTCCCGCTAAGTACTCCTCGAGCGTGCCGATGTGCCACGTTCGAGGCCAGGTCCATACGGTGAAGGCGACCAGCGCAGCGGCAGCGCCGACGATGACCTTTGGGTAGCGCGAGCCACACAGCACACCGAGGTACCCCATCACGAGGACTGCGGCGGCAAAGATGGCTGACGAGCCAACTGGGAGGCTGGAGGCCGCGACGAAGTACTGTAGGTCCCAGTCCGGGTACTTCTCGAGGAAGGCCAGTCCAGGGACGGCCACTCCGGCGCCGGCGTACAGCAGCGGCAGCTCGGGCCGTGCCCCCTTGTACCGCCAGCTCATGGCGCCTGCAGCGACGAATGCGAAAGGAATATCGAAACCAACCATGGGGGGAAGGGTACCATGACGGCTGGAGCAGACCGTGAGTACCCTCGAACCACATACCTTGAGACCCACTGAGCGACGGGTGCTCTGCGGCTTGGTGTCCGCAGCGGTGCCATCGGGTCTGAAGCTGACTGAGCCGCCTGATGAGGCCCACATCGCGCATCAGGTGGGCCTGGTGTTGGCGAGCATGCCACCGTTTGAGCGCTGTGGTGTCCGGACACTGCTCTGGGTGCTCGAATTCGGTACGGGTGTGCTCCGAGGGTGTCGATTCTCACGCATGGATGCACCTCAACGAGATGCACTGGTGCAGCGCATGGCGGAGAGTCCCATGTCTTGGCTCCGGTTGTTTGCCCGTCTGCTGTTGACTGTGGTGAAGCCCGCTCACTTCTCTCGTCGCTCGGTCAAGGTCGCGATGGGGCATCCGGTCGATCGTCTGGATGCGACGACGCCTCACCCCACAGCTCCGCTTCCGAATGAGCGGTTCACCGATGTGCTGTCCGAAGACGCGACGGTGCGCTGTCAGGTCGTGGTCATTGGCTCTGGCGCCGGCGGTGCAGTGGTGGCCGCTGAGCTGGCGGAGCGAGGGGTAGACGTGGTCATCCTGGAGGCGGGCTCGCGGGTGACGGCGAATGAGCTGGGCCGAGATGCTGGCCAGGTGCTTCGGGAGCAGTACCTCGACGGAGCCACGACGCTCGCGTTCGGACGTCCGTCGATACCCTTGCCTCTGGGTCGAACCGTCGGCGGCACCACCACCATCAACTCAGCCACCTGCTTTCGGACACCCGAGGGTGTCCTCGACCGGTGGCATGCTGAGGGCATTCGCGTCGATCGGGCTCATCTGCAGGCATGCTTCGAGCGAGTGGAGCAGCGAATCAATGTGGTGCCCGTACCAGACCACCTGCTCGGCGGCTCGAGCGCGGTGGTCCGACGCGGTGCCGAGGCTCTCGGTCTGGAGCACGGTCCCCTGCATCGAAACATTCGAGGGTGCGAGCAGAGCGCGGTGTGTGCCTTTGGGTGTCCCAAGAATGCCAAGCAGTCCACCAACATCACCTACATCCCGTGGGCACTAGAGGCGGGCGCGCGTCTGTACACTCGAGCGAGGGCGCTTCGACTCTTGTCTCAGGGTGGACGGGCCGCTGGTGTGGTCGCACGGACGGCCAGCGGGCATGAGCTCACGGTTCACGCGGACGTGGTCGTTAGCGCATGCGGAGCCATCTCGGGGGTGCCCTTCCTTCGAGGTGTCGGGGTCTCCAATAAGCACCTCGGCCGCCATCTGACGATTCATCCGGGCACGAAGATCGTCGCGCAGATGCCCGAGGCCGTCAACGGCTGGGCAGATACCCCGCAGGGATACGGGCTCTCGGGCTTCCAGGACGACGGCTTGATGTTTGAGGGGGCCTTTGTTCCGCCGGAGTACACCGCCATCGCACTCCCCTTCGTGGGGCGAGCATTCACAGAGGTGATGGAGGCCTACCCTCACCTCGCGATGTTTGGATTCATGGTGGCCGATCAGGGCACAGGGCGGGTGTGGACGCTGCCAGGAGGTCGGCACTTCATCACCTACTCGCTCCATCGGGATGATCAGCGTCGAGTTCAGCGTGGCCTGGAGGTCCTGGCGGAGCTCTTCTTTGCAGCGGGTGCTGAGCGCATATTTCTCCCGCTCGCTGGTCGGGAAGAGCAGGCCACGCTGGATGCAGCGAGGGCAGCGATATCGACTGAATTCGATCCGATGGCCCTCGAGATGGCGGCCTTTCATCCCCTGGGTACCGCACGGATGTCGGTCAGTGCCCGGCACGGCGTGGTCGACAGCGACCTGGAGAGCTGGGACGTGCCAGGACTCTACGTCGTCGATGGCGGGGTCGTGCCGACGGCCCTAGGCGTGAATCCCCAGATCACCATCATGGGGCTGGCGACCCGTGCAGCTGAGATCATCAGCGATCGCTTGAAAGCGTATTAGAACGCCTTTTTTCGGATGAATGTGGTATCCTCAGAACTCGGGGGTTGGAGGTCAGATGACCCGCTCAATCTCTATGGTGGTCTTCCTCAGCGTGCTCGGATGCAGTGAGAACAAGATCATCGCACCGGATGCTCGCCTGACGGATTCCGGTCCGACCTCGGCCGATGTGGGTGATCCGCCGCCCGATGTGGATGCGGATGGTGCGCCGCCGGATGACACGGGCGCGCCGCCGGCGGACAGTGATGGGGACGGCGTCGCGGACTCGGAGGATGCGTGTCCAGGCCACGACGATCGTCTCGACCAGGACGGCGATGGCGTCGCGGACGGCTGCGATCCGTGTCCGGTCGATAGTCCTGACGACACCGACGGCGACGGCGTATGTGACTCAGTGGATGCGTGTCCGGATCATGACGACGGAGTGGATACGGATGGCGACGGCGTCGCGGATGGCTGCGATGTCTGCCCACTGGATGCCGCAGATGACTCGGATGGTGACGGGATCTGCGACAGCTCGGACATGTGCGATGGTGCGGCGGATGGCATGGATATGGACGGTGACGGCACACCCGACGGTTGCGATGTGTGTCCACTGGATGCTGCAGACGACTCGGACGACGATGGTACGTGTGACTCGGATGATGCCTGTCCAGGACACGATGACCTCGCTGACGCGGATGGGGACGCGGTGGCCGATGGCTGCGATGCGTGTCCGGGGCACGACGATGGCCTCGACGGTGACTCGGACGGCGTCGCGGACGGCTGCGATGTGTGCCCACTGGATGCGGCGGACGACTCGGACGGGGACGGAGTCTGTGACTCCGATGATGCCTGTGCGGGCTCCGATGACGGAGTGGACTCCGATGGTGATGGCGTCGCCGATGGCTGCGATAACTGCCCCCTCGACGACCCCGATGACGCAGACGGTGATGGCATCTGCGACTCCGATCCGATTCCGCTGCCCAACGGCTTGATCGTGGCCCACACTGGTTCGGAGATACCTGAGGGTTGGGCGCTGTGTGACGGCTCGGAGGGCACCCCGGATCTTCGAGGTCGATTTATTCTGGGCGTCCTCGATGCCGAGCCCGGCCTCGTGGGTGGATCCGATGCGCACGATCACGAGGCATTCACGGATGTCACCGTCATGAGCAGCGGCAGTGCCTCGCCCGGGACGCGGTCGTGTGCCCCGCCAGGGTGTTGGTGCACCAACAAGGCCCAGCGCGCGGATCACAGCCACGACATGACCCACGACCACACGATCGATCCGGACGCGTCGCTGCCGCCCTATGTGGATGTTCTGTACCTGATGAGCATCGACGCGGAGTCTCTGCCGTCTCAGTCCATCTTGGGCTTCGCGTCACTTCCGGACGTGGGCGTCGATGACAGCCCCTGGCATCTCGAGGAGTCCGTCGCTGATCGGTTCCTGCGAGGTGCACCCTCTGATGTGCCGGGCGCCACGGGGGGCGCGTTGAGTCATGACCACCTGGGCTACTCGGGGATGGAGAGTGCCACGGGGACGTTTCACGGCTCCTACGGCATGACGGTGACGTCGCACGGTGCATCAGCCACAGACCTCTCCCACAGTCATCCATACGAGCACGACCACTCGATGACGTCGGATGCGCACCTGCCGCCCCACACACGACTCCTGTGGTTGACTCCCGATGCACCCTCCCGTCTCCCCATTGTCGGGGCAATGGCGATGTGGTCAGGAGGTACGGCGGAGATCCCACGAGGGTGGATGCTCGCGGACGGGACGGAGGGCACGATCGACATGTCGGGCTTCTTTGTGATGGCTACGGATACCGAGGAAGAGGTCGGTGTCGAAGGGGGCTCCACGGAGCACGACCACGGTATTGGAGGTGACAGTGGGGGCTGGACGGGAACCAACACGGGCGGCAATGGAAACTGCAGCGGCGGTGGATCCTTGATGGACTTTCATCAGCACGACGTCCCGAGTCATGACCACAGCATGACCCCGGACGCTAACGAGCCGCCGTTCTACACCCTGGCGGTCATCGTCTACACCGGCTGAAGAGGACGCATTCAGCCTCAGCGGGCGGTCGACCACCAGATGTCGCCGTCGACGCTGAGGCCGTTGTCCCAGCCGCCGCCGTACGCGTAGTGGACGCCCTCACCCGAACCCAGGCCGTAGCCGACGTCCCAGTCGCCTGCCGGATCGTTGGCGATCCAACCTGTCTCGTCGTGGCCGGTCAGAACAGCGATGTGTCCCGCGTCTGTCCAGAACCCGTGGACCACAACCGGGTCTCCAGCGTCGAGCATTGCCCGGAGCATGGCGCGTGTGGCCGTGCGTCCATATTCTGATGTGTAGCCCTGCCAGGTGTACAACTGAGCCAGGCCTTCAGGGCTCTGCCCTTGCGCCTTCCCGTAGGTGACAAACAGGTCGTCCGGTGTCTGGGTCGCGCCACGGGCGGCGATCATCATGGCCGCCGAGGTCAGACCACAGGTGCTCGAGGGGCTGTAGGCGTTGTCGTACTGGTAGTAGTAGGGCACCGATGTGAAGCCTGAGGTTGGCTCATCCTCGGTCGGGGTGATGTGGATGACCTGGGCCGGAATGGACCGGCCCTCGGTGTCGACGCCCCTCAGGGTGATGACTCGAGACCGATTGACATCGTGGAAGTTGTAGGTGAGCTCTCCCGTTGGCAGCAGGCTCCCGATTCGCCACTCATCTGCGTACAGCTCGAGCGTCGAGAGACCCGCAAACTCTGCTTGAAATGTGACGGGATTGGCGACACTTGCACCGTCTGGTGGGAAGACGAGTTGACCGAATGCCTCGTCTCCTTCCACGGTCGTCTCTTCGGAATCGCTCCTCGGGTCGCCGCCGGGTGATGCGATGTCCTCGTCTTCTTGTTGGTGGGTGCCGTTGCCAAGATCCATCGTGGCTTGGTCATCCTCGGAGACGGTTGGGGTGGCGCAAGCCAGCACGAGTAGAAGCATGCGTTCTCCTATATACTACTCATTAGTAGGTAACTGGGGCCTGGTTGGCAAGTCAAGTCCATCCAGTTGACCAGACCTTGACCCGCTCATTCCGCCGTCCCCTCGATGTACACTCACGGTGGGCCTTGCCGACCGAGAGCGAGGACCGTCAGTGACCTATGCCCTCACAGTATCTTCCCGTTCCTGAGCCGCATGCCCGTCTGGGTCGGCTCACCGTCGCTGTCCAGATCCTGCTGGCGACACTGCTGTGCGCACCGGCCTTATTCAATCTGGGTGTGGCGATACCGGGGAGGCCTGGATTTGCGGATCTGCCGGGTACCGTGAACTATCACTGGCTTGTTCAGACGGTCGGTCTGGGCGGTGCATCGGGCAGCAACATGATCATGTACCCGACGACCGTGGATCGAATCGTCATCGATGGGTTCCCGCTCGACGCGCTGATCTCGACTCCACTCACGACAGTGTTTGGGTGGCCGGCTGGTTTCAGTCTATTTGTCTGGCTGTCTTTCTGTGCGCTCGGTCTCGCGCATGCCTGGATGGCCAAGGCGTGGTGGAAGAGTGACCACGCTGCGCTGATCAGCGGCGTGGTGGCGCAGTGCAGTCCCTTCCTCATTCGTGAGGTCGTCGATGGCCGGCCGACCCAGCTCTTTGGGGCGATATTCCTGCCCCTGATGGTGACGTATCTGTTGCGCGGTCTGATGCTGAATAGGCTGCGAAGCAGTGCCATGGCAGGGGCCATGCTCGGTCTCGGTGCGCTGTCGTATTGGTACTACGGCGTCTTCTTTGCCATTGGTGCTGGCGTGATCATTGCTCTGGCGTCCTTATCGAGGCGTCCAGTGGGGCGGCCTGTGTTGGCCCTCATCCTTGGGACCGCTGTGGTGGCTTCGATTCCGGCGGCGTACACCCTGCAGGCCGTTTCGGTCATGCCCGGAATCACGACCAGCTGGTCGGACCAAGTGCTCCATGGGAGCGAGTGGATCTCTCTGCTTCAGATCTTGGAGTTTCGTGACCTGGGGACTGCGGTGACGGTAGAGCGTGTGATAGCGCTTCAGATCTTGGTGGCACTCGGTGTCCTTGCTGCTTGGTGGAGGGCGCCCCGGACCGGTTGGGTGGCCCCAACAGCACTCGGCGTCACGGCGTTGCTGTTCGCTGCTGGGCCGAGCATCAATGTGCCGGGTCTTCCCGCAATTCCTGGGCCCTTTCACCTCTTTCGGGTCTCCGATGTGATGGCTCGATTGTGGTGGCCCGATCGGGCCTTGGTCATCCTGGTACCAGCGGTTTGTTTGCTCGCGGCTGGTGGCATGGTGGCCGTCCTCAGAGTGGTCTCTCTCGGTTCACGAGAGACCCTGGCGGTGCTCGCCGTCGCTGGAGCGATCACTGTAGAGGCCTTCTTGGCTGTTCCAGGGCTGCCCATGCCCACCTCTTGGGGTGCGGAGACTGAAGCCAGCACAGCGCTGAGTCAGGGCCAGGGTCCTGTCTTGATTGTGCCGATGGGTCACGGGGAGTCTGAGCCGGACATGCGGATGCTGATTGATCAGGTTCATCACGGCCGGCCCCTGGTGAATGGACCCATGGTTCCAGGCTCAAGTGCCGCACCCCAGGCATTCCGCGACTTCGCCTCTGCACCCGCGATTCAGGCATTATTGGCCTGTGAGAACGATGCCGCACAGGGAGTGACGAGTGAGGCATGGGATCAACTCATAGAGCATGGCATCGTGACGATCGTACTCGATCCTCGCCGCGCGGCAGGTCTCCGCTCGGGCGCAGACCGCTTCGAGAACTGCATCCGACGCATCATGGGGCCGCCCATGGGTGCTGAGGGTCCTTATCGGCTGTATGCGGTGCCGGGAGCCTGAGGAGCTATCGCCCCGTCCAGACGGGCTCTCGCTTGGACAAGAATGCCATGATGCCCTCCTGAGCATCCTCGGTTCCGAGGACCGCCATCAGCTGGCCTGAGAGCATGGGAAGGGCCTCAGCGAACGTTTGCTCAGACTGCTGATGGTAGGCCTCCAGACCCATCCTGATGGCTGCAGGTGGCTTGGCGGCCAGCGTCTCAGCGAGTGTCTGGACGACGTCGTCGAGCGTATCGCTGGGGACGGCTTGGTTGATGAGCCCCATCTGGACGGCCTCCTGGGCCCCCACCTTGCGGCCAGTGAGCACCAGATCGAGTCCGTGCCGCTTGGAGACGGTTCGAAACAGGGACGCGAGGACCATCATGGGGAACAGGCCGCGGTCGATCTCTGGTGCCGCAAATTTTGCCGTCTCTTCAGCCACCACGAAGGTGCTACCGCAGATGAGTGCGAGCGCACCGGCCATCGCATATCGCTGGACCTTCGCGATGATCGGGATGTGGGCATCACGCATGGCCAGGTTCAGCTCCACGAAGCCACCACGCTGTGGAATCTCATCGTCGTCTTCAGCTCCACCCCCCATCAAGGACAGGTCGGCACCGGCACAGAAGGCTCCCCCTGCACCCGTCAGCACGATGACGCGTACCTCTGAGTCTTCGCCGGCTGTCTCGAGCGCGAAGATCAGTTCGTTGACCAGCCGCGCGCTGAGGGCATTTCGCTTCTCAGGTCGGTTCAGCGTGAGCGTACAGATGTGACCATCGACGCAGTAGAGCAATTCTTTGAATGGAGGGGTGGACATACAGCCTCGAGCGATGGTGGAGCCACGGCCTCATGCCGGGAGACGAGTGTATCCACTTGTTCGCCCCCGAACACCCAGTGCTCACGGGGTTGGACGACACTCAGGCCGTGTGTACTGGTGATCGGAGGATGAGCCTCCATGGTGGGGATGCGATGCGGTACTCTGGAGCATGAGACCTCGACCCAAGTCTTCGCTGCGCACGTTGGCCATGGTTGGTACTTTGTCGGCGGGGTGCGAGCCGGACCAGGGCTTTGGACGGGTCACGCCCGAGTCCAACCCGGGGACACCCGTGATTGAATTCTCGATCGATGTCGCCCTGCAGCGGGCGGCTTGGGGTCAGGCACTTGGTCGATGTCATCTGCAGGCCGCGCTGCGGACGTTTGAGCCCAAGGACGACGAGATGGCCCCCTATGGAGGCGACGGACAGGGTGGACATATTGCCCTCCCAGCCGAACCGTTGAGCTGTGTCTATTCTGAGTTGGATGAGATGGGTCCGCCAATTCAGGCTGGCTCTGAGTCGGACAACTGGGCCATCGCAGGGGCGGATATTGCGGCAGATGAGATTCATCTGGTGTCCGACCACATGACCATCGTGCTTGAGACTGTAGAGACGCAGACGGGTGCCATCCGGTATGAGTGGGCGGACTGCAGCCAGGAGACCTTCCCCTTTGGCCAGGTCTTCGACCTACACCTCCCGGATTCGGAGGACGCGTACATCGCCGGCTTCGACATTCCGTCGGCCTTTGCGGTGGGACCAGATGTGGCATTGCTGGCGCCCGAGCCAGTGGAACACCGGGTGTTCCACGACCAAGATGCTCCGCTTGATCTGAGCTGGACAGATCTCCACTCGATACCCGATGTGCGTGGGGAGACAGTCGATGTTCAGCGAACCCTTTGGGCCCGGAATCGAACAGTGGATGACCCTCAGCCCTTTGAGGCGTTGGCGTGTTGGCCTGATGCTGACGGCATGGTGCTGAGTCGAGAGGACCTCGCCCAGCTATCGCCGAGTCAGTCGGCTGAGGATCCTGACAACATGGTCGGACTTCAAGTGGACACGGTGGTCACGAGTCCTCCCTTTGAGGCGCCGTGGGGCAGCACGGTCTCGGTGCGGTCAACCGTCTCTGATGGCGGCGACTTGATCCTCGTCGCGGGCCCTCAGGACTGAGACCTGAGGGCGTCCACTATGGGCAGACCGCCTCGGACAGGACCAGGACGTTGTTGGTTTCATCGCACTCCCGCACGGCGTCCACCCCGCCGGCATCGTCGACCACGATCACCACCTCGCCTTCCCCTTCTGCATCGATACCCAGGGTGAGCACTTCGGAGGCTTCGCCTGGGGCAATGGGTGGACTCACAGACGTGACGGAAATCAGTGTCCACTCCGGCTCGGTGGCCCGGTAGACGCTGAGGCTCAGGTCGTGACGGAGCATTGCTGTACCTTGGTTCCCGATCGCCACACCGATCCGGAGCAGCCCAACCGGGCAGTCATCTGTACACACGTCCCCAATCGGTACGGCATCAGGGGCGTACTGACCATAGACTGGGTTGAGGTCACCTGAACGGAAGTTGTTGTGCCGCGGCCAGTTGGACTCCGGCGAGGCAGGAATGCTCAGATCATCGTTGATGTTCACGATGTTGTAGGCGTGCTGGTTCCAGGTTGTTCGGCCACCCAGCCAGCTTCCATCGGCGCTGCCGAGGACGTACAGGCCCACTTGTTCGATCCCGTGATGACCCCCTCCGTTGGGAACGATGATCTCGGGCTGTCCGTCTCCGTCTACGTCCACGACGATCGGGAATTCGTGGAGGGTTCGCGATGTGTGGTTGGTATCGGCGAGCCGGACATCTCCAGTGAGACCGTCCAAGATGTACAGGTGTGTCTCGTCAGCGTAGACCACCTCGGGACGCCCATCACCCTCGAAGTCAAAGACGGTTGAGCCGGTCGCATGCGATGACGAGTCGTTGACAGGAACGCTCCATAGCTCCGCACCGTTGGCCTCATAGACGGTGTAGGTGGTTCCCGTTGCCACACCAATTTCTGGCGCGCCGTCAGCATCAAAGTCCGCCACTGTGGGTGGCCCGCCGTTGCCGTCTCCAGCGAGCGTCCAGCTCGCTGTGACGGTGCAATCTGACTCCATCACGGTCGTGACGCTGTTTCCGACAATGATGACCTCGCCCTGCCCGTCGAGATCCATATCGGCTGCGGCAGTGAATCCGTCGGTGCCTGGCACATCGTTGGTGCAGACCACTTCACCACTTGGGCTGTAGATGGTGTGGCCCGCCAGGATTTCTTGCTGCCCGTCGCCGTCGAGATCGCTGATGGCAGGAATGAGGCCGATCTCGACGTAGTCGGGGTATCCGCCTGCACCAGCTGGACCGCGGAATCGCTGGTCACCGCTGGCTCCCTCGAAGACCGAGCTGCCCACGATGATCTCGACTGAGCCGTCTCCGTCCAGGTCGGCGAGTGCTGGGGCATGTCCACCGCAGTCGATGTGCTCCTCACTCATCCAGACCACGGTGCCGTCTACATGCAGCGCACCCACATGGCACGGTATCGGAGGCGGTCCCTCCCCGTCGGGTGAAGGAGGCGGAGGTGGAGAGACAGGGTGGTCGGTGTCGTCCGGAGGGGGGCCGCCGTCGTCAGGTGGCCCCTCGTCCGCTGGGCCGACGCTGACCCGCTCGAACAAGCTCACGATTTCAGCGATTCCGTCCCCATCAATATCGCCGATGGCAGGGCTGGCGTACCGGTAGGGAAAGAACTGGTCTCCAAACTCATCCTCCCAGCGGTCCAAAATCTGGGCATTTGCGGTGCCATCACCGCTGATCCATCGAAGCACGCCGTGGGCGCTCTCTTCTGAGCCCGCATCGTCGAAGCTGGCGATGATATCGGGAATGTCATCGGGACCTGCAACACCGTCGCCGTTGTCATCTGTCAGCTGTCCAACCACGGGCGCGCTCAAGATCTGGCTGTACTCGGGATAGCCCTCGAATTCGGTCATGCTCCATTCTGTCAGGGGCTCGATGCTGCCTGTGACGGGCTCAGACAAGCAGGACTCGTCAATCTCAACAGTGCGTGGAAGCTCGATCGGGTCACAGAGTGATGGTTCGTCTGTGTCGGTTGGTGTCTCGATGAGGCCACCAGTGTCGTCTGGGCTGCCTCCGTCGTCACCGCTATCCGTTGGCCACGGCCATGGGGAGCCGGTGTCTTCAGGCGGCTGATCGTGGGTCTCTGCGGACTTACCCACGCCGGTCTCGACGCAGCCCATCAGTCCAAGAATGACCCAATACCTGCGCACTTAGACCCCTGAGTATGACGACGTGCCGGCATTTTAGCACGACTCCTGGGGGTTCTACTCGACGTAGCCCAGGGCTTGCAGCATCTTGCGCTCGGTCTCCGAGAGTTCTTCATCACTGCTGGCGTCGGTCTCATCGGCCACGGGTTCGTGCGCGACCTTCACATTCCGTGGAATGGCGTCGAAGCGATTGCCGATCTTGTTGAGGCTCTTTCGTTCGTTCTTGGGCATCCACTTGCGCAACTCTGCCATGAGTGCCTGGGTGACCGCCATGGGAGCCTCGCCTGTCTTGAGGAGGTTCTTGTTCTCCTCCGGGTCCGCATTCAGGTCGAAGAGTTCCCAGACTCCAGGGCCTTTCTTTGGCGTATAGATGAGCTTCCAGTCTGGGGTTCGAATCCCGCGTAGCTTGCCCTTCACGCCCTTGACGTAGCGGCGCTTGTTCCACTTGAAGTACGAGATGTCGGTCTCGAGGAAGGCGGGTCCAGCGCGCTCAGTCCGAAGATCAACGCCGTCCATCTCGGGTCCGTCGTGACTCACGCCTGTGAGCCCGAGCAGGGTGGGCATCACGTCGATGCTGCGGACTTGGTCATCGACCACCCCGCCGGCCTCGAGCTTACCGGGTGCCTTGATGATGAGCGGAATCGACATGGAGGCGTCGTAGAGGAATTCCCCGTGGTGGTACCAGTAGTCGTGCTCACCGAGAGAGTGGCCATGATCTGCGGTGAACACGACGACCGTGTTGTCGGCGATGCCCATCTCGTCGAGGGTGTCGAGCAGTCGGGCCACTTGGTCACTGTTGTAGGTGATTTCCTTCCGGTACAGCTCACAGGCGCGCTCGTTCTCCTCATCGTCGAGGGGATTCTTGAACATCATCTGGCCTCGCGAGATGCGCTTGATGGACTTGATGTTGTTCACCATGCACTCGCCGTCCTCTCCCGGTGGACGGTAGGGCCAGTGGGGGTCGAAGTAGTGCACGTAGCCATAGAAGGGCTGGGGCACATTCTTCATCCAGTCGATGACCTGATCGGTGGCCGTGGCTGCATTGGTGTTGCCGTCGAACGAGCGAATTCGCTTCGTGGTCAGGGTGTCGATCGCGGTGAGCCAGCCGGTGAGCCTTGCTGGACCCCACGCTCGCTCAAGCTCAAAGAAGGACCAGAACTGATCGAAGCCTTGCTCAAATCCGCGGCCGCGCATGACCCAGCCGTTGTGAACAAACGCACCGGATGTGTAGCCTGCATCACCCAAGGTCTCCGCGAGGGTCTGTTCGCTGTCGCGAAGGCTGCCCTTGAGTATCCTGACCCCGTTGGTGACCGGATAGCGGCCGGTCTGGAAAGCGGCGACTGACTGGGTGGTCTTGGGGATCACTGTGATGGCGTCGTCGTAGCGCGTACCCTCTTCGCTCAGGCGGGCCATTCCAGGCGTGGGTGTTGCGTCGCCGTAGGGCTGGACGTGGTCTTGTCTGAGTGTGTCCACCAAAATGAAGAGCACGTTGGGCTTGTCCGAGGTGCTGGGCGTTGGCATGCCCACAGTGGCCACGGTTGCCCCTGCAAGACCAATGACGGCCATGCCACCCATGACTGGGCCTGTGAGGCGATGGATGGGTCCATCCCTGGATAGGATGATGCCCGTGATGAGTGTGACCGCCGCGCCGGGCAAGAGGAAGAGAATCTGCTCGTCGGCCGGCGTGGTGTAGACGGGGACTCGGCCCCACAATCCTGGGGTGGCCAGAGCGATGGCCAGCAGTCCCGACACCCATGGCCAGATGGCACGCAGCATCCACAAGGTGAAGATCGCGCCCAGAGCCCAGAGGCTGGTCGATTCGTAGCGGTCCTCGCCGAGAATGCGGGTGCCGTAGATGAGGCCCGTGTACACCGCACACACCAGGAACAGACGCTTCCGGAGCGCCAAAGCCAGTAGGCTGAAGAGGCCGATATTGATCGCCAGAATGACGAGGGCATGGCCGATTCCGACGGCGATCCGCCAGCTTCGAGGGTCGTCCATCAGCCAGTCCCAGCGCACGATGGCAATGGCCTCATACAGGCCCACCAAGGCGCCGAGCTTTGCAAATTCAACCCTGTTCATCTTGGGCTCCTCTTCCGGACCGTGTAGCGCGTCCGTCGCCCATCAGCAGCCTGTCCAGCTCCGAACGGCCTCCACAAAGGGTGTGCCGTACTTGGAGATGCGCTGCTTTCCCATCCCGTGAACCGCTGAGAGCGCATCTATAGATGTGGGTCTGGCCATCGCGATGCCCATCAGGGTTCGGTTCGACGCCACCACGTAGGCCGGAACATCGTCTCCCTGGGCGAGGCGCCAGCGAACCCGCCGGAGTTGCTCGAGGAGATCATCGTCGACGGCACCATCATGGGCATCCATCGCATCAAAAGATGGAGACATGGAGGGTCCAGTTGAGGGCATTGCCAGGCACACATCTGTGGTGTCTCCCCGCATCACATCACCGCCAAGCCGCGTCAGCGCGAGGTTCTTCCAGGTTCGCGTCTGACCGCGAACTGGCTTCGAGGTGAGGCTCACTTCGATGAGTCCGCCCGCCTCCATGGCGCCCAGGATGGCCTCAATCTGCGTCTGAGGCGTGCCGCGCAGTAGACCCCAGGTGCTGAGTTTCTCAAATTCCCACGCCCTCACCGCCTTGTCGCGTGAGCCGGTGACGACCTTGGCGATCATGCTGGTGGAGAACGGGCGCTTCATTCGCGCCATGCACGCGAGGATCTTGATCACCACTTGCAGTTGGCGCTCGTCGAGGGGCTTGGCCTCGGTGACCATGGCCCGTCCCGCATCGCAGCCTGTACAGCGTCCGCAGCGTTCCCAGGGTGGGGTCTCGCCGAAGTAGCTCAGCAGCGTGTGTCGCTGGCAGCCTGACCGCGGGTATGCAGCCATCTTGTCGAGCTGTCCGAAGGCATGGTGTCTTGCCCGATCCATCTCGACCTCTGTCAGGCTGAGGGGGCACTCGGGATCGAGGAGCTGTACGCCGTGCACGGCAGCGCCGCTGCTCGGGTCTCGGCTCGAGGCGCGAGCGACCATATTGTGCCGTCGCAGGACGCTGAGGCAGCTCTGTACCGCCCGCTCCTCGATGCCTGTTCGTTCCCCGATCTCTGCAGCACGAAGCCAGACAGGGTTCTCTCCTACGCTGCGCAGGGTGTCATAAACACGGTGGACATCCTGTGCTGGTGGGTGGGAATTTTGGATGAAGAATTCTTGCAGCTGTCGGTCAGCCGCCCGATCGAGGAGGATGGCGGTCGCGGGCTTGCCGTCGCGTCCTGCGCGTCCAACCTCTTGGTAATAGGCCTCGAGGGTGCCGGGCAGATCGAAGTGAACGATGGTGCGGATGTCGGCCTTGTCCACGCCCATGCCGAAGGCATTTGTTGCAACCACCACCGGTGTCTTGCCGTTGATGAAGTCTTCTTGAACCTGCTTGCGCTGCTGATGACTCAGTCCAGCGTGGTAGGGCTCGGCAGCGAATCCGTGCTGACAGAGTGATGCTGTCACGGCCTCAACGTGCTTGCGTGTCGCGCAGTAGACGAGGGCGGGGAGCTGACGAAGCAGACCTGGCAGCATGGTGTGCTTGGCCTTTGGGGACCGCGCAGTCGCCACCTCGAGTCGGAGGTTCTCTCGGTCAAAGCCGGTGACGAATCGGGGTGTGTCGGACAGACCCAGCTGCTCGAGGATGTCTGAGGCCACTGCTGGCGTTGCGGTGGCGGTGAGGGCAATCGTCGGGATGTCGCCCAGCTCCTGACGCACCTGTCCCAGGCGCAGATAGTCGGGCCTAAAGTCATGGCCCCACTGGCTGACACAGTGCGCTTCATCGATGGCCAGCAGGCGAATGTCGGTTCGCCTCAGCAGTCCCATGAAGCGAGGGCTGAAGCGCTCAGGTGCCACATAGACCAGCTGATATTCGCCCGCGAGCATGCCCTGTATGCGTGCATCGCGTTCCTCACCGGTGAGTGTGGAATTGATGGCTGTCGCGGGGATGCCCTTGGCGTTGAGTGCATCGACCTGATCCTTCATCAAGGCGATGAGCGGTGAGACCACGAGTGTCGTCCCTCCGAGGGCGACGGCAGGCAGCTGGTAGCACAAGGACTTTCCGTGTCCAGTGGGCATCACCACGAGGGCTGGTTTGCCGCTCATGACGTGGTCGATGACAGTGGCCTGACCCGGACGGAAGCGGGCGTGGCCAAAGTGCTTGAGATTCAGCGCTTCGAGGTCCATTGTCCCCGTCATAGTCGATTGCCGACGCTGTGGCTGTCGAAGAATCGGACATTCACTGTCCGAAATTTTGTGGCCTCTCGGCTCACATGATGGACCGAGGGACCTTTCCTTGGGTCACGAAGGCCACGGCCTCTCGAGCGATGCGGTGGATGCGTCGCTCGGCCAGCGGTGAGGATAGGAGCGCCACCAGGGCCAAGAGCGGTGTCGCGGAGCCCATGGCATCGGCCTCGTCGAATCCCACGATGGTGTTCTTGATTACGTGAGCCACCACGATTGGACGGGTGACGGCGTCGGATACGGCCAGGTCCATGAGCGACTCACGAAGTGGTTGTAGGTCGGCGCCGTTCTCGAACCAGGTCAGTGTTCGTGCCAGCGCCTCTGGCCGTCGCTTCTCGATGATGGCACTGAGGAGCGGCGCAAGACCGTCATGGCTGGGCCATGGGGTTGCAGCCACATGATCCTGCTTGTCGAGCCCTCGGGCCTTGTTGCAGAAGATGGCGCCAAAGAACAAGAGACGAAGCAGGCAAGGGTCATCGTTGCGCGTCACCGCTGAGCGCAGTGCGGCAGCGTAGGTCTGAATATGCGTGACACTCAACCAGCTGTCCTGGACCCGGATGTCAGCGTCGTGATCAACGTCGAATCGGAGCATTCGCTCGGCTGCTGTCTCACTGAGGATGTTCACGAGTCTCCCCAGGGGTGCGCGCTGCCGAAGGGCTGTGGTGATGGCCTGAAGGACCTCTCCTCGCCGTCCACCAAGCAGGGCTTCAGTCACTGCATTCTCGCCACTCCAGTCGGGGTCGGCCTCGGCCGTACAAGACAGGTAGAGTGCATCCCACTCGGGCGCGAGTTCCGCCAGGTAAGCGGTGACCTTCCGCCAACTCGGGAGCAGATCCTCACGCGTGCCGTTCACGACGCCGAAGACGAAGCTGCTCACAATAGGATCCGCGTGTGACCAGCCCACCCGAGAGAGTAGCTCGTCGAGCTTGCACAGGTAGATGAGTGCATGACCGAAGTCGAGGTGGTGGGCGGCGACGATCTCAAGCAGCCAAGGGCGGAGCTGATCCCAGGTCCAGCCCTTGGCGATGGCTCCGAGTATGAGGCCTTCTGCGATGAGTGCGTCCTCTGCCTCTACCGCTGCGATGAAGTGAAGCTTGGCCAAATCAGGATCCTCGCCTGGGTCACGAGGCGCTGGACGAAGCCGGTCCTCTCGGCGCACGTGAGGGCCTGAGGCAATGTCGAGGAACTGTGCCAGAGGGATGGCCGCATCCACATCACTGGCCGCATCGCACCAGTGCAGTATGTCTGCTGCTACGGGGAGCGCGTGCGAGGAGCCCCACTTGGCTCGTTTTGCATCCCAGCAGGCACCGTATGCGGCGATCTCGGTAGGCTCGACACCCAGGACGAGCAAGCGAACGACATCGCGCGCTATCCGCCCCATCTGGTTCTCGGTCATGCCGACGTCCAGACTTTCCCAGAGCGTGGCCTTGATTTGCTCAGGGTCCGGATCGGACAGATCAACCTCGATGTGTCCGTTGACCTCACGTGTGGGGTAGCTTCGTACGGCTTCTTCACCCATGACGCAGCTGCCATCGCGGAGGTCGAATTTGTAGTTGTGCCAGTTACAGGTCAGCACGCAGCCCGTCACCGATCCTTCCGCCAGCGGGTAGCCCTCGTGGGGACATCGATTGTCCACGCCATAAACGCGTCCATCCTCGGTTCGCACCAGCGCCACCTGGTGCGGTCCGTTCTTGAAGACCTTGGCAGAGCCTGGGGTGAGTGCATTGGCCTCTATGGCGTGGGTCCAGCTCATCGTTGCCCTATTTCTCAGTCTGTGTCTTCTCAGCCTCTGCGGCGCGCGCGGCTCTGCGAGCCTTCAGGGTGGGAGACTCCCACTTCAGCCACCAGCCGGTGGAGTTGAGGTACCACTCTTGCTCCACGATCTCTTTCTGCAGGATCTGCTCGGGCATTTTGTAGCCCTTCATGGCGATCGAGAGATGGGCATTACTGGTGATCTCACTCTTTTTGTCTGGGACGGGTTCGACGTCGACCCGGATGACCGTGGACTCCATGATCTTCTGGCCCTCGATTTGGTCCTCCAGCCATTGCTGAAACTCCATACGGTCGTTGCTGTTTTCAATGAACGAGGCGGACCGCTCGGTGTCATTCCAGCGAACGCCTTCCCAGTACTGAGTTGCGCAGCGCTGCAAGAGCTCGAGCTCTTTGGCCTGCTTCTTGGGGTTGCCTCTTCGTTTCTGCTTTCGCTCTTTGGCTTCGGCAGACCGTGGCCCTGCCTCGACAGAGAGGACGGGTCCAAACAGGGATAGAGCGGCAAGGAGGGTCAGAAATTTCATTTTCAGAGGGTATCGGATCGGGCTGTCCGCTACAATGCGCAACATGAAGACCTCACTTCGAATCGTGTTCTGTGCACTCATGATGAGCGGCTGTGCTCATCGCGTGTTGATTGAGAGCGATCCACCCGGAGCGAATATTCGGGTCAATCACAAAGTTGTCGGTGTGACTCCAGCTGAGATCAAGGTCAAGTGGGTGCCTTTCAAGGAGATCCCTGTCACGGTGAGCGCTCCCGGCCGTCGCTGGGTGAAGATCGACCTCTCCAAAGACCTCGGCCTCATGCGTCTGGGCTGGCAGACCATGACCCTCCAGACCGGCAAGCTGTCGGGCAAGGTGCCTCGGACGACCCACCGCGCACTGTTTGTGCACAAGCACGGTCCTGTCGGGACGTGGAACGCAGACGACGTTCGCTGAGGGGCTCTACTCAGGGTTCGCCGCGAACCAAGCGAGCATCTTGAGGGGCGCCGGATCGATGATCTCAGGGTGCCACTGCACGCCGACGCAGCAGCGCAACTGGGGGTGCTCGATGGCCTCTATGACCCCATCAGGGGCGCGCGCAGTGACCTCGAAGCACCCGGGGTCGTTGACGGCTTGGTGGTGCGTCGAGTTCACGCGCAGGACGCTGCAGCCGTAGGCCTTTCGCACAAGTCCGGTGTCGATGGTGATGGGGTGCCAAGGTGTTGACGGATCGCTGCTCTGCTCATGCTCGAGCGGTCGCTCGATGCATGCGGCGATGTCTTGATGCAGGGTGCCGCCGCCAGCGACAGCAAGGGCTTGCATTCCACCACAGATGCCGAGGATGGGTTTGTCTCTCACGATGGCGGCCCGTGCCAGGGCCAGCTCGAGGTGGGTTCGGCCTTTGTCGACTCGGTCCAGACGCTCCGTCACGCTCTGGCCATACTCCGAGGGATGGATGTCGAAGTGCCCGCCGGTGATCACGATGCCCTGACAGTGCGCCATGACCCACGAGACCAGGCCGTCGACATCGTCGGGGGCTGGCGGAAGCAAGATGGTCTCAGCCCCATGAACGCGCAGCCCGCTCACCACGGCTTCAGAGACGTGGATCTTCGCCAAAGACGGACGGATCCGTCCCTCAGCATTCGGTCCCTTGGCCGGAGCGCCTGGGCTACGGTCCGCAGACACAGCAATGACAGGAATCATGGAGACGATGCTACTCGATGTAGCACAGGGTCTGGTTCACAATCCCAATGTCGTCATAGGTGAGCCGCCACAGGTATTCGTCGCCATCCATTCCCTTCGGCATCACCTCGTCCACAGGTGAGTTGTACGGATCGTCATCTCCATCCATCGCGATGGAGCTGTCCCAGATGGTCTCTCCGTCATCAGGGCTCACGACCGAGTGGGAGTTGAAGCTCCATCGGCCCCACGATGACGTTCCGGCAGCACGGGCCAGGTTGGTGTCGAAGTTGACACCGAGGACCAGCTGCTCCGCGAACACACCGTGGTTGCCTGCGAGCGCGCTCAAGGTGCAGCTCATCGAGTGACAGTACAGGCTCAGTCCAGAGCGTCTGTCGAGGAAGTCAGAGATCTGCGCGGTGATCGTGTCCCAGTAGATGTAGGGGCCTTCAAAGTCTGTGTAGTCACCCACGCTCGGGTCGTAGACGATGTAGTCATGCTCGAAGAGGTAGTCTCGCAGTGCATCGAGGACGTCATGGTCTGTGGCCTCGACCCCCTCCATGATGGATGAGGTGTCTTCGAGTACGCCGATCCACGGAATGGCGGGTGACTTACCGACATCAGAGCCGTCCAGCAGTGCAGGCGGCCCGGCGAGGGTGTAGATCGTGTGTGTCGTCTCGATCTCGCCAGGCAGGGTGTGCCAGGTGCCATCGGTCTCAGCTTCGAAAGTCCAGGTGAGGGTGCGGGTCTCCTTGCCCATGGTGGTGGACGCGTCATCGAGGTCGACAACCACATCCTCTCCTGGAACCACAGGGTCCTCGGACACCCATACGCCATCGAGCAACAGGCGAATGGCTGGTGCCTCATCGGGCACTGGACCCAAAGCATCGACACGGATGGAACGGGCAGCTGAGACGGCGTACTCGCCCAAGGATACGGTCGCGGCCATGGGTTCGCCTGCCACATGTCCGGTGGGCACATTGTGCTTGTTGACCTCCCCGTCTACCCAGGGTGGCACATCCGGATCGGCCCACGTCGGAACCACAGGTCGGGGCATGCCGTCGTCGCCATCGAGGTCGGCGCCCAGTACCCCGCCTTCTCCCCGCATGTACTCGGGTCGATCACCGACAGCGCTCACCTCTGTCTCAAAGAGATTGCGCTTGTGAAAGGCGAGTGGAACGTGAGTGTCATCGTCCTCGCTCGCGTGGAAGTCTATGCTTCCGATGCCGAGTCGCACGATGTGCACATCCTTGCTGTATGCAGGCATTGCACCGTCGCCGCAGTCTGCCTCGACGCTGAGGCTCGCAGGTCCCGGGTCGAAGTACTGCCCCAGGTCGTCTCGTCCATCCCAACTCAAGGCACCCAGTCCTGTGCTGTGGGTCCATTGCTGCCCGATACCGTTCCGCGCCACCACCGTGACATCGCAGTCATCGGCGTTGTTGATGGCGGCGTTGAAGCTCAGTGTGCCTCCGTCAAGCTTGGGCTCGAGCACCCGGCCGCCCGCGAAGGTCAGGATGCCCTCGGGTGCTGGACCGGTTGCACTGCCTGTGTCGTCTGCATCGGCATCGGCATCGGCATCGGCGTCTGCATCGGCGTCTGCATCGGCGTCTGCATCGGCGTCTGCATCGGCGTCTGCATCGGCATCGGCATCGGCGTCTGCATCCGTATCGGGTGTGTCAACACTCCCGGAATCGATCTCCCCATCTTTGAGGACGGAGCCCGCGCTTGGAACACATGCTGAGAGCGCGAGTGTGAGCATGATTGAACGGGTCATCTAAGACCTCCTGCGGATGATGAGGCCCGCGAGCGGCAGGGTGAGGAGCCACAGTGGCGGTGTTGAGGGTGCGTGGCTGCAGCCTGAGTGTTTCTCATCGCTGCCGACCACACCATCTGCGGACCCTGAACCAGGGGAGACCTCGTCATCGTCATCACCCGCGGGTGGATCGTCCTCCGGCGGTTCGGTGTCGTCATCGGCTTCCCCAGTGTCAGCATCGCCACTCCCGGTGTCGTCTTGGGGTGCTCCAGTGTCATCGCCGTCTGAATCGTCATCGGTCTCATCGGTGTCCCCATCTGGTGAGTCGGCCACGCCATCACAGTCGGCATTGGAGACGCCATCAGCGGGATCGGCACCAGGGAACACACTGTCATCTGCGTCGTCGCAGTCACCCTCCGCTTCGCTGAACCCGTCGCCGTCGTCATCGGCACCCAGGGTGTCCTCATCGATCTCTCCGTCGCAGTCGTTGTCTAGGCCATCGATGAGCTCTGTGGCGTCCGCATAGGTGTCTGGATCAAGATCGTCGCAGTCGCCCTCGTCGATCGAGAGCCCGTCTCCATCCAGGTCATCGAGGCTCAGCATCTCGAGGGCGAGGTCTTGGGCATCACCCTCACCCACAGCGAAGGCGTACACGAAGCGGATCGTGGTCTCCTCGTCGCTGTGAAGGGTGCCGCCGTCGACCAACACAAAGACCTGCTGATCTCCAGTGGAGGAGCCTGTGCTGTCCTCATCGTCCATATCGGCCGTGGAGTCACACCATGTGCACACGCCACCCTGACCCAGATCTCCGCCGACGACCCCACCACCGATGGCCAGCGTACGTTCGTCAAAGGAACCCATTGAGCTGGCGTACCCCAGCCCTGCATCGTTGATCGTGGCTCGCGAGCCAGAGAGCCACTCGTCTTGGTCTGCATCGACTGTGCGGCCAAGCTTCAGGTAGCTGACCGTCTCACCGGTGGTGATGGTGAAGTCTTGGATCAAGACATCGGCGCGGGCGAGAATGATGCTGCGCAGCTGGATATCGAGCGGCCCGAGACTCAGGTTGGCATTCAGTCCGTCGAGTGCCTCATTCGAGAAGCCATCGGTCCAGCTCATGGCCTCGAAGCTGCCTCGGTGCGGACCCACCTGAAAGCCAGCCTCTGTGCCATCGGATCCCCAGTAGGACCATGCCCAGCCATCCCAATAGTAGCCGACACGGATCATGTCGCCGGTGAGCGGCATCTCTCCCTCAGGTCCATCTGGATCCCACAGAATGCCCAGCTCGTTTGCGGGGTTCAGTAAGGATCCGTCCTGGTGGAGTCCGATCGAGAGGTTGGCATTACTCAGCCAGCGATCCTCTGCATCGACAGAGGCGAACGCAGTACCCAGCAGGAGCAGGTGAAACATGTTGGACTCCAAGTGTTCTCGGGAGTTTACAGCCTACCGTGAGTCGTTGTCATAGAGAGCGTCGATCAATGCTGAATGGGTCATCATCACCGCCCCGCGCTTGAGCTTCAGTGTCGGTGTGAGGAGACCATTCTCCTCGGAGGGAATCTCCGGCAGCAGGGCCCAGCGCTTGATTTGCTCAAACCGTGGGAAGTTGGCCATTACTCGGTCTACGTGTTCTTGGATTACGTCCGCGCTGTGGCCGGCCTTGAGGCCAAGAAGAGCCACCAAGAATGGGCGATCATCACCGATCACGATGGCGACTTCGATGGGTCCGCCCTCGAGGGCCTGCTCGATGGGTATGGGTGCGATGTTCTTGCCACCAGCAGTGACCAGGATGTCTTTCTTGCGTCCAACAATCCGAACGAAGCCGTCCTCGATCTGCCCCAGGTCGCCGGTGCGAAAGTGTCCCTCATCGGTAAATGCTGCGACCGTGGCGTCTTCGTCCTTGAGGTAGCCCTGGAAGACGCCTGGACCCCTCACCAGGATCTCACCGTCGTCCGCGATTGAGACCTCGGTACCTCTCAGTGCGGCACCCACCGTGCCGAACCTGTAGTGATCGATGCCGTTGGCCGTCGCTGGAGCGGTCGTCTCTGAGAGCCCCCACCCCTCCCGGACGTGGATACCGACGGCCTCAAACCACAGGGCGAGGGCGGGGTCGAGTGCAGCACCGCCGCTGATAAGGAGGCGCAGATGTCCGCCCAGCCCGGCACGTATTTTCGAAAAGACCAGTCGGTCAGCGAGCGTGTGCTGGGCCTTCAAACGCCATCCCACCGGGTGTCCGGTCCAGCGCATATTGTTGACGGTCTTTCCCACGGAAATCGCCCAGGCCAGGATGCTGCGAGCACGCGGACTCTTGGCCGTCGCCTGCGCCTCGACTCTCGCCCTGATCTTCTCGAGCATTCTCGGCACAGTTGCGAGCACGTGTGGTCGGGCGACGGCTATTGTCTCTGGCAGGGCGTCGATGGACGGTGCAAACCATCCCTCGGTTTGGTCCACGAGTCCCAGGTATTGCGTGAAGCGCTGGAGGACGTGCGCCAGGGGAAGGAAGACAACGGAACGCTCTCCGGGTGACAGCGGGAGGCGCTCTCGTGCTGCATCGATCACTGCCGTAAAATTGTGGTGGTTGAGCACCACTGCCTTTGGATGGCCGGTGGTCCCAGAGGTGTAGATGTAGGTCGAGACGTCGTCCACACGAACCTTGGCCGCAGTGGTGTCCAGCCACGCGAGATCGGGCTTATCGGGGGTGAGCTGCGGAACGTGCTCGGACGGACGTAGGCTGAGAACGTGGCAGAGGCCTGGAATGGTGCTCATCATGGCCAGTCCGCGTGCAGCGAGTGCATCATCGTCTACGATCAGCAAGGCGGACTCGCTGTGTTCGATCTGGTAGTGGACCGCATCGTCGAGCAGGGTGGGGTAGATGCCGACCGTGATCCCGCCCAGGCACTGGACTGCCATGTCCACCAAGGTCCATCGATCCGATGTGGGTGCCCAGATGGCCACTGGCACGCCGCGCGCGACCCCCATGCTGGATAGCCTGCGGGCCAGACCCGAGACCTGGCGGAGGACTTGACCGAAGGTGGCGGGGGTCCACCCCGGAACGGATGGACCGTCCGGTGTGCTCAGATCCAGAAAGAATGGGTCAGTGGGATCGGGGGATGGTGCCCAGGCCGCAATCACATCAGGGATCGATTGTGCCCGTTCAATGAACAACTTTGGGATGGTCTGCATGGGGAGAAAGTAACGGTGTCCTCAGGTGGTTACACCTGGACCATGCATACTGCCTTCTTACTGGCCGCTGGTTTTGGAACCCGACTTCGCCCACTCACGCTGGCGCGGCCCAAGCCGCTGCTGCCAGTCTGCGGGGTGCCGATGCTCGACTACGCGCTGGCCCACGTGAGGGCGCACGGACACACAGATGTGTTGGTCAACGCACACTACCTGTGGGAGCAGGTCGCAGTCTGGGCAGAGGCCAACAGCGTGACCCTGCAGGTCGAGCTTCCGGCGATACTCGGCACCGGAGGCGGTCTTCGCGCGGCGCTTCCTGAGCAGGGTGACACTGTGGTGATCGTGAATGCAGACATCCTGAGTGATGTGGACCTCACGGGACTGGTGGGTGCGGTCCCGGAGCATGGGGCAGCCATGGCGCTGCGTCCGTCTCCGGATGCGGCTGATATTGGACCTGTGGAGGCAGACGAAGAAGGCCACGTCGTGCGCATCACGTCGGTTGTTCCCTCAGACCAGGGACGACCCGGCACCCATTTCACGGGTGTTCATGCCATGAGCAGGGCTGCAGTCGAGGCCATTCCGGATGAGGGCGAGAGCTGCGTCGTGCGCACGGCCTATCGTGCGCTCGTGCCTGCCCGCTTGGTGGGTCACACGGTTCACCGCGGTGCCTGGGTCGATGTGGGCACGCCGGAGGCCTATCTGGCTGCAAACCTCGCCGTACTCGATGGAGCGGTGAACACCCCCATCGATCCCTGGGACCGCGGCACTCGGGCGGCTGACGGCAGCTGGATCGGCGACGGGGCTGAGATCAACGGCCGCGTCCAACACAGCATCATCGGACACGATGCCCATGTGCCTGAGGGTGCCTCGCTGAGGGACTGTGTGGTCTGGGACGGAGTGGTTGTGCCTGACGGAGAGTACACTCGGGCCGTCATCTACGAGGACGGGCAGGTCCTCAGCCTATAGGCCGCAGTAGCGGGTCAGCTCGCTGACGGCTTCGGCTTGTATCGCCTTCACTTCCTCGGGGTCGAGCCAGGTGTTCGCGGGCGCCAAGCTCTTCAACACCGGGAACGTGCACTGGGCACGGTGATGCTTTCCGATCTTTCGGGTGTAGCCCGCATGCACGTCAGAAGCGCGGCCCGCCCAGTCTCGAATGTCGCCATCGTAGACGAATGTGATGTCATCGCCCGCAGTCACGATTTCTTTGATTCGACTGCAGTTTACCGGGCAGTACGCGATGCCTGGTGTCTTGGGAGTGACCTTGTCGAGGGTGGAGGTTGTGTGGATCTTGGAGATGCCGATAAACCGGACATTGACCTGCTTCTTGCCGCCCCACAGGGTGGTGGTGTCATGGATGTCAGAGACCACCACGGGAACTGCCCGGTGGTAGACCAGCTTACCGCCGCCCTTTTGCTTGTACGGGCGTGGCATCTTGTCGAATATGGCTTGAAGCACAGGGGCTTCGGCTTTTCTCGAGTCCTTCTTCCACCAGTCTTTGGGGTCGATTGGGGCCGCAGCGTCCTCTTCGGCGGCTTCGGTGTCCGTGGCCTCTGCACCATCTGTGCCCTCAGCGGGGGCTTTGGTGTCTTCAGTTGTCTCAGACTCCGCCCCTTCAGCGGG